>Ga0214917_10000183_pt1 | contig 78148 bp, 88 predicted proteins | sample LL_1208_BB_MetaG_FD_177983 | JGI IMG/M metagenome (GOLD analysis project Ga0214917, IMG submission 177983) | Freshwater microbial communities from Lake Lanier, Atlanta, Georgia, United States - LL_1208_BB | ecosystem: Environmental > Aquatic > Freshwater > Lake | place: USA: Georgia | collected... | reverse complement strand
AGGCGGGGGCAATTTTTTATGGCGCCTGGTGGTGCACCCATTGCTTCCATCAAAAAAATCTTTTTGGCACAGAGGCAGGCCAAGAATTGCCCTATGTGGAATGCGATAAAGACGATGCCGGCCGCGAACGCTGCAAAAAAGCAGGAATAAAAGCTTTCCCCACCTGGACTCTGGGTGAAAAACGCAAGGAGGGCGTAATGAACCTAAAGGAACTGCGCAGTTGGGCAGAGCTTTAACATTCATAGCATCTAACTTATTTATTAATTATGTCTGGAAACTTGCCTTGGCCGAAGCGTGAGCTGAAAATCGGAGACGTTTCCAAGCTTGCTTGCTTACCAGTAAAAACAATAAGGTTTTATTGCGACCAAAAGCTCATCCATCCAGTTGGGCGCTCAGAGAGCAAATATCGCATTTTTGATGAATGTGTGGTTGCGGAATTAGCTTTGATAAAAACATTGAAATTAATGGAATTTAGCTTAGTTGATATAAAATTAATTCTCGAGGCTAGGCGCTCTGGCTTTTGTACTTGTACTTACTTGAAAGGAACTATAAAAAGTAAAATTAATAGCGTTGATGAAAAGATTAAAGAGCTTCAGCAGGTGCAGGAGCAATTGTTGTCTCTTATTGGCAATTGGCGCGACTGCGGTGGAATAAAAACTAACCCAGAAGCCAGCAGCAATTTTGTTGAACCCTACACAAAAGTCTCCGTAGAGAAGCTTCTGGTGTAGGGTTTACTGGAATCGTTTGGCTAAGCATGCTTGCTCTATTTCGCGCTGTTGAGGGGGTTGCCTTTGAGCATGCAGGTCACGACCCTGGTGAGGCTGGCGGAAGTGCTCTACCTACTTCAACGCCAGCTTCAGCTGCTGCCACCCAAGTTGGATCGGGGGTAGAAGTAATTTCAGGAACTGCAGCAGCAGATGTTTTTAAATTGGGTAATGCTGGTTTGGTTTATTACAAAGATGCCTATGGTGCAACTGGTAAAGATGGCAATTATGCATTAATTAAGGATTTTAAAAAAGGAGATAAGATTAGTTTAGTTTGTGATGAAATGGGCGAATATAGCATTCTTGCATGTGATATGGGTGAAACGGCTGGTATATGCTCCTGCATTTATTACAACAATGATGATCAAACAGGTGCCCATATTGATTTGATCGCCTGCGTTACTGGCCCTGATGCACTCAGTTTAGATTTGATGGATGCAAGTACTTTCATCTGGGATATCAATCCTACGGCGATTGATTCCATAGGTGCAGCTACTAATGATATTTTGTTCCTAAGTTCAACCTCTGCGCCATTTGGTGGAGCTGGCAGCGATGTGTTGCATGGCAGTCAAGGTGAGGATCGCTTTGTTGGGGTTGATCCAGCTTCATCATTTCCGGGGCGAGGTGAAGTTGATGTTTTTATTGGTTTGGCCGGTGCCGATACTTTTGTTCTTGGCGGCTTAGGTAAGGTTTATTACGTGGATCCTTTGGGCCAAAGTGCCAGGAGCTATGCGGCAATTCAGGATTTTGAGAAAGGCGATAAAATCGTACTCGTATGTGATGAGATGGGGGAATATACCCTTCAGAATTGTACGGTTGGCTTAAGTGAAGCAAGATGCATTTATTACGATCGAGATGGTATTGCTGGTGTTGGCCTTACCGATGAATTAATTGCAATAGTGCAAGGGCCCGATGCCCTTAAGCTGGATCTTATGGATGCTAGTACTTTTATTTGGGATATTCCAGGGTCAGCGATTGATGCCACCGGTTCAGCCACTAATGATGTATTGATTGGCACAGATGCAGAAGATAAGCTTATTGGTAAGGGTGGTAGCGACGTAATTATTGGGGCCATGGGTAACGACCAACTAATTGGCGTAGACCCATCAGATCAAAGTCCGGGACGTGGTGAGGTTGATGTTCTAATCGGTGCTCCAGGTGCAGATACATTTGTGCTTGGTGCAGCGGGGCTTACATATTATTTAGATCCTATTGGCCGAAGTTCCAATAGCTATGCGGCTATCCAAGATTTTGAAGGTGGCGATAAAATATCTCTAACTGGTAATAAAACTGAGTATGTTCTGCAAGATTGCTTGATCGGAGTTTCTTCAGCAACATGTATTTATTTTAACCGTGATGGCGCCCCCGGGGTGGGTTCCCAGGATGATTTGATCGCTATTGTTCAGGGGCCAGCATCACAAAAACTAGATCTTAATTCAAACAGTTTTATTTGGGATTCTGCTAACGGAGCAAGTGCCTTTAAATCTGATTTTGTTCACTTCAATAGATTGTTTGATCCCATTTCGGGCCTTCATTTGTTTTCAGCTAATTCCTCTGAATTAAGCGCTTTAACTGCCCGCGGATATAAAAATGAGGGTATTAGTTGGAGTTTATTTGCTCCCAGTGGTGGAGAAATTAATGGTTTGTCTGAAGTGCATCGTTTATACAATCCTGCCACTTCAGAGCATTTGTTCACAATTAGCGATGGGGAAGTTTCTGCAGCGAAATCCTCGGGATGGAATTATGAAGGAATCATTGGCCGTGCATATGCTTTAGGACAGGGGGGTGAAAATTCAGTTAAACGTTATTTTAATGCCTCAACAGGTGAGCATCTCTACACTTCTAGCGCCACAGAAGCGGCTTCTTTGCCTGGGTTGGGTTACAGCTATGAGGGTAACGCCTGGTATCTTTGATCTACAGCTAGGCTAGGATTATCAATGAAATCACTAGCGTTTTCTGTATGCAAGCCCAATGGAATGGCAAGGTTATTGCCAGCAGCAACAACATCGTGAAGGTTGATGGTAATGCTTATTTCCCATTAGAAGACCTTGACCAGGCTTGTTTTGAGCCTTCCAGTTACACAACTGAATGTGGCTGGAAGGGAACTGCCAGTTACTACAACATTGTTGTTGATGGCAAAGTGAATGAAAATGCTGCTTGGTTTTATGCAAATCCAAAAGAAGCAGCAAAGCAGATCAAGGGAAGAGTTGCTTTTTGGAAAGGGGTTGTTGTGAATTGATTTTGCAACAGTAATAAATTCGACCAGTGAGAACAGAATTAACCTATATTTCTGGTAATGCAATATTAAACAGTTTGAATACATCTGCTCATGGCTATTGAGTAAATGTATCTTGGGTAGTGCGATTCACCCTGTTGCCAGCTCCTTGGTGAGCACACAGGCTGCATCGATGCGATCCCACAGGCATTCCCCTCGGCTAAAGCCCCTTAATCCATTAGCGGTAATGTGTTTTAGCGGGATTAGAAACCGAACGGGGAGTAGGTTTTGATTAATAATTAGTGCTTACCTTGGAGGAACCCCCTAGCGGGAAAGATGGCACCCGTATTTATTCAATCTTTGGGTGCTAATTATTCAAAATCTTTTCAAGGGTGGCCATCCCATAAGTGGCCCGAGCCATGGCGAAAGCGGAAGCGCCACTGAGCGGTTGCAACCGCCCTAATAATCAAAGCTCCAACTACTTAAAAGGGCCCTTCCAGGCCCAATGAGTTATTTGGTTGATAAGGCTAACTTAACCCCATCTCCCCTAAGGGTCAGGCGGCCACGGGGGCGGCTTGACGGGAGAAACGAACGATGTTGTTCGCTGTTACGGTTTTGCTCTCACCGAGCAGGCTTCAGTCATCCGCCTGATGCCCCGTCGAAACCATTGCAGCCCCTTGCAATAGGGGGTAATGGAGCTGAGCGGAATCGAACCGCTGTCCGAAGCACTGGTGTGGATCACCTAGTTCGATCGGAATCGAACCCCATCATTGTGGCAGCAGTTATGGCAGTAGTGGAAGGAGCTGATTACAGCTGCATAGCAGTGGTGCCCCCCGGCCTTGAGCTTGCAGCTGCGGCGGAACTCACTGCCTTGGCCTGCACTGCCGTAAAACCGCTGCATCGGGCTGTGCGTTTTCGCACTAATCAAGCCGGTTTCTACCGCGTTCATCTCCAAGCCCGCTTGCCTTTTCGTTTTTTGAGGGAGCTATCCCAATTCCCCTGTAAAAACCGTGAGCAGCTCCATAGCGGCGTCCAAGCTGCTGCCGATTGGCACCACTGGTTGCCCCCCAGCCGCAGCTTTCGCGTGGAAGCAACTGGCAGTATGCCGGGTTTAAGCCACAGCCACTACAGCGCCTTAGCTGTAAAAAATGCCCTGGTTGATTGGCAGCGTGAGCATTGGGGTGAACGCTCCAGCATTGAGCTGGATAACCCGGATTTGGTGTTGCATCTGCACCTAGGTGGAGCAAATGCAAGCCTTTATTTAGATGGCAGCGGCGAAAGTTTGCACCGCCGCGGCTATCGGCCCGCCATGGGCCTTGCTCCCCTTAAGGAAAACCTTGCCGCTGGTTTGATTGCCCTCACCGGTTGGGATGGTTCGCTGCCTTTGGTGGATCCACTTTGCGGTTCGGGCACTCTTTTGATTGAGGCAGCTGCCATGGCCCTAGGCCGTGCCCCTGGCCTTGAGTTAGCTCAAGCCGGCCGGTTTGCCCTGCAACGCTGGCCTGATTTTGAAGCGCTGCTTTGGCGTGATGAGCTGGCAGTTGCCACGGCTCTAGGGCGCAGCAAGCTGATTGATGGCAGCGCCATGGCGCCAATTTTCGGTTTCGACAAAAACGCCGCAGTGCTGGAGCAGGCAAAGCAAAATGCTGCTGCAGCTGGTGTTTCCCCCTGGCTGCAATTTGAACTAGCTGATTTTCGTGATTTTCAACCACCCCAGCAGGCGGGGCTAATTGTGTGCAATCCCCCCTATGGCGTGCGTTTAGGTAATGAGGAAAACCTTGAGCAGCTCTTTTTTGATCTCGGCCAGATGCTGAAGCAACGCTGCTCTGGTTGGCAGTTGTGGTTATTGAGTGGTGATCCCGCCAGCACTGCAGCGATGCGGCTAAAGGCCCGCCGCCGGATTCCCATCAGTAATGGCGGCATCGATTGCCGCTGGCTCAACTACGAAATCCGTTAACGGCCCAGCAAGGTGCGGGTGGTGCGGCTGATGCCAGCTGTTGTTTGCGGTAGGTAAGGCCCCTTAAGCAATTGCCCGCCAAGGCGCAACAACAGGCCAGCCAGCAGCAAATCAACGGCACCAACAATTAAAAAAGCTGCCAGCCAGCTCCACTGCCACCCCTGCACCAGCCAAAGCAGCACAGCGCCATGGGCCACCAACAAAGCACCGCTCAGTAACACAAGCGCAGTGCCGATCAATAAAGCGCCAACTATTAAGCGTCTTTTTTCGCGATCCGCTTCCTGCAGTGCAATGCGCACATGCAGATCCATCACCGATGTAACCAATGAAGCCAGCCTGGAGCTGGTGCTGCGGGGAGCTGAATCAGCCATGGCGATTAGCGCCTACGGCCGCTTAAAAGCAGGCCAGCCAAAAGTCCAACCCCCGCGGCTAAACCCAATGCCAATAGGGGGCGCTCCCTAACCGGTTGCTCGATTTTGGGTCGTAGGTTTGCATTTAAATCATCAAGTAATTGCTCCAGTTGTTCCTCCAGCGGTTGCAGGCTGTCGCCTAAACGGCGGCCTTGATCGCTCGCAACTTCAAGGAATCCCAGCAGTTGCTCTTGAATAACAGTGGCGGTGCGGCCGGTTTTATTTGAGATCAACAGCACCAACTCATCAAAACTGCCACGGGTACTGGTAAGGGTGTCTTGGGTGATCTGGGGCCATTGCTTTTGGATTACAGGCAATAATTCAGCAAAGCGCTCCCTAAAAAGTTCGCCAACTTGGCCTACGGAACTGGTTGGATTTGAACTGTCCATAGCAATGGGCAACCAATTTGTTTACAGGTTACCCCTTGTGCAGCTGGCAAATTGAGCTACGGTCGCTGCAACCTTGCTTCGGGGCTTAGCCGCCGCTTTCCTGTTGGTTTATATCAATCAGGTAAGTCTCACTCATTTTAAGTCTTTTGGTGGTTCTGTAACCATTCCCCTAAACACTGGCTTCACAGTGGTAACTGGCCCCAATGGTTCAGGTAAAAGCAATATTTTAGATGGAATTCTTTTTTGTTTGGGTTTAGCCAATAGCCGCGGCATGCGAGCCGAGAGGCTGCCAGACCTAATTAATAACGGTGTGATGCGCGAAGGCAAAGCGGCTGAGGCTGCAGTGTCAGTGAGTTTTGACCTGGCCGGTTGGCAACCCGATGAAGCTGAGGTGGGCCTCGAGTCCCCAGCTGAGGGCCCTTGGATAAAACCTGGCCAACAGGAATGGACCGTTACCCGCCGCCTCAGGGTGGCCGCCGGTGGCACCTACAGCAGTAGCTACAGCGCCGATGGCATCAGCTGCAATTTGCAACAGCTGCAAACTCAATTGAGGCGCCTGCGGATTGACCCCGATGGCAGCAATGTGGTGATGCAGGGGGATGTAACCCGAATAGTTTCAATGAGCGCTAAGGATCGCCGCGGCATCATTGATGAATTGGCCGGAGTAGCCCTATTTGATAGCCGCATAGACCAAGCCCGAGCCAAATTGGCCGAGGTTCAGGAAAGGGAAGACCGTTGCCGCATCGTTGAAGGTGAACTGCAGGCATCCCGCACCCGCCTTGAACGGGATTGCCAAAGGGCGCGTTTATATCAAGAACTAAGGCTCAAATTGCAGTTGGGTCGCCAGCAGGAACAGGTGTTGCAGCTGGAACATTCCCGCCAGCAGTTGCAGCAGTTGGAACAGCAACAGCAGCACCTAGAGCAGCGTCAATGCCAAGAGCAGGAGGCTATTCAGCGGGGTGAAACGGAAATCCACAAGGCAGCAGCGGCCTTGGAACAGTTGCAGCAGGAGGTGAAATCCCTTGGTGAAGACCAGCTTTTGGCAGTGCAAGGCCAGCTTGCTGAATTGGAGGCAACCGCAAGGGAAAGGCAAAGGCGGGTTGAACGGCATCAACAGGAATCAGCTGAAATTCAGCAACAACGCCATCAGCTATTGCAGGAGCGGGGCGCCCTGCTCGAGCAACAGCGCCAGCTGGAAGCCAGTGATCAGCATGAAATGTGTGAACAAGCTCAACAGCAATGCCTCACCGCTGAAGCCGCCGTGGAGTTATCACGCCGCCGCCTAGGGGAGGTGGCTGGTCGTTCAGGTAGTTGGCTTGAGGAGCAACAGCAGCTCAGCCGCCGCCGCCAGGAGCTGGTGGCCCAACTAACTCCTCTGCAGGCGGAGCAGTTGCAACTCGATGAACGTTGCCGCCACGATCGGGAGCGGTTGCAGGAGTTGGAGCAACAACTTTCTCAGGAGCAGGAAGGGGCAAGCGTTGCCCAGCAGCAATTGCAGCAATTGCAAAGCCAACTGCAACAGGTGTTGCAAGGGGGCAAAACAGAGCGCAGCTCCATCCAGGAGTTGGCTGAAGCCCTTTCCCTGCAGCAGCGCACCCGCCAACGGCTCGAGCAGGAACAACAGCAGCTGGAGCGTGAAATTGCCCGCCAAGACAGCCGCCGTGAAACCCTGCAAGAAAGCCGTGGCACCGGCGCTCTGCGGGTATTGCTAGAGGCTGGTTTGGAGGGCATCCATGGCCCCGTTGCCCAGTTGGGAGAGGTGGAAGAACGTTTTCGCCTTGCCCTTGAGGTTGCTGCCGGTGGCCGGCTCAGCCAGGTGGTGGTTGATAACGATCGCATTGCAGCTAGGGCGATTGAGCTGCTGAAGCAACGGCGAGCCGGGCGGCTTACTTTTCTACCCCTCAATAAAATTCGCGCCGGCTCCATTTTTTCAGCCGCCTCTTCATCCACCCAGGCCAGTGGCTGCCTTGGCCTTGCCCTTGAGCTGTTGCATTTTGAGCCGGTTTATGGGGAGGTGTTTCGCTACGTGTTTGGTGAAACCCTTGTTTATCAAGATCTGGAATCGGCCCGCCGTGAATTAGGCCGCAATCGCATCGTTACCCTCGATGGCGAATTATTGGAGCGCAGTGGTGCGATCACCGGTGGTAGCCAACAGCAGCGCAGTGGTTCCTTAAGTTTCGGCCGCGCCAATGAAGCTGATGAGGCTGAACCATTGAGGCGGCGCCTAATGGAATTAGGTGAAACCTTGGTGGCCTGTCGCCGTAAAGAACAGCAGCTAGCCGCAAGCCTTGAAGCGCTTCAAACCTCCCTTGGCAACCAACGCTCCCAACAGGCGGCCCTTGAAGCGGAATTAGCCGCAGCCCAAAGGGCCCATGGGCCCCAACTAAACCGTGAAGCGCAATCCCGCCAACGCATTGAGCAGCTGCAAGCCAGCCTCCTTAGCGACAGCGAAAAACTCCAAAAACTAACCATTGCAATCGAGCCATTAGAGCGCGAAAGGCTTTCGATTGAGGCGGCTGAGGCCAGTGCCGGTGAACAGCAAGACGGAGCCAGATGGCGGCTATTGCAACAGGAACTAGAGGCTGCCGACGCTGCCCTAAGCCTTGCCAGAAACCATAAAGATGGCCTGGAAGCAAGTCAAAGGGAATCCAGCCTGGTGTTGGCGCGTTTGCAAAGTCAATTGGAGGCATTGGTTAGCAATGAACAGAGGATCCAAGCGGCCGCCACCGCACTCACGGCAGAGGTTCAGGAATTACGCCAGCAGCAATTAACAGATCAAAGCCGCCGCCAAGGCTTAGAAGCCGAGCAGCAAACATTGCAAACCCGTTTTGGCGAGCAGCGCCGCGCCCGTGATCAAGCGGAAGCCCATCTGGCTGGCCAGCGCCAACAACAGCAGCAGCACCAGTGGGAATTGGAACGGCTGGGCGACCAGCTGCAGGCACTGATGGAAGAGCAGCGCAACCTTGCTTTACGCCTGCAGCAACTTGAGCTTGCCCTGCCTGAGCCCCTGCCGGAATTGCCAGAGGAGGTGCGGCAAGCCGGCTTGGAGCTATTGCAGGAGCAGTTGCGGGTTGTGCAGCAACGGATGGAAGCCCTAGAGCCCGTGAATATGTTGGCCCTGGAGGAGTTGGAGCAGCTGGAAACCCGTTTAGCCGAATTGGCGGAACGCTTGGCTGTGCTGGCCAGCGAGCGGTTGGAATTGCTGTTGAGGGTAGAAACCGTTGCAACCCTGCGCCAGGAGGCATTTATGGAAGCTTTTCGGGCCGTTGATGGCCATTTCCGCGAGATATTTGCTGGCCTTTCCGAGGGGGAGGGTCAGCTGCAATTGGAAAATGACCAGGATCCCCTCGAGGGGGGACTCACGCTTGTGGCCCATCCCAAGGGCAAAGCGGTGCGCCGCTTGGCATCCATGTCGGGGGGTGAGAAATCGCTCACGGCGCTTAGTTTTTTGTTTGCCCTGCAACGTTTCCGCCCATCGCCTTTCTATGCCCTTGATGAGGTTGACAGCTTCCTTGATGGCGTGAATGTGGAAAGACTTGCCAGTTTGATTTCTTCCCAGGCCGATGCCGCTCAATTTTTGGTAGTTAGCCATCGGCGCCCAATGATTGCGGCAAGCACTCGCACCATTGGTGTTACCCAAGCCCGCGGCGCCCACACCCAGGTGGTGGGTTTACCATCTGCAGCCTGATGGCCAGTCCTGCGCCACAATAACTCGATTATAAGTTGAGCCCTTGCAGGCGCCCCCTCCCCCCGATTCCAATCCCGCCCCCTCTGATCGCCTCTGGTTGCGTTCTGAGTTGATGGGCACCCAGGTGATCACCCGCGACACCGGCCGCCGCCTAGGCGTGGTTGGTGAAGTGATGGTGGACATAGACCGCAGGGAAGTGGTAGCCCTCGGCTTGCGTGATAACCCCCTCACCCGTTTCCTACCTGGCTTACCCCGCTGGATGCTCCTCGAGCAAATCCGTCAGGTTGGTGATGTGATCCTGGTGGATTCAGTTGATTCCCTTTCGGAAAAGTTCAATCCAGAGCGCTATAGTAGAGTTATTAATTCCCAGGTGATTTCAGAGGCTGGTGAACAGCTTGGCCGGGTATTGGGCTTTAGTTTTGATGTTGAAACTGGTGAATTAACCACTTTGGTTATGGGGGCGCTGGGGGTGCCTTTGCTGGGCGAAGGTATTCTTAGTACTTGGGAATTAACGGTGGAGGAAATAGTTAGTTCAGGGCCAGATCGCATCATTGTTTATGAGGGTGCAGAGGAAAAACTAAAGCAATTAAGTAGTGGCTTATTAGAAAAACTTGGGATTGGTGGAGGTAATTTAGAGCGCGAGGAACGCGAACGCTATCGCTTAAATATGGTGCCGGTTGAAAATCAATTACCCGCAGCCCAGGTAACAGAACAGGAGCAGCGCCGCCTGCAGGCAAACCAATCAGAGCGCTTTGCGCCAGCCGCAAGCCAAGATCGGCTTAGCTCAAATTTTGACGTTGATTATTCACCTGCCAATGCTGAATTAAATTCAAACCCCGACTACGACTACGTTGAACTTGAACAACGCACAACAGCTAGGCAGCAGCAGCGACGCAGATATCTAGATGAAGACCAGGAGGAAAATAATTATCAAAAACAACCCAGATATAGCGATTCTGGTTACGGAAATTCCAGATACAACAACTTTGAAAGAAGCTGGGAACCCTTAGATGTTGAAGCCGAACCTTTGGATAACAGGTCTAATAAAGCCCCTAACCCATTTGATGATGACCCCTGGGCCTGAGCGCCTTAATTACTCCGCTTCAAAATTTAAAGATGCGGAATTAACGCAGTAGCGCTCACCCGTTGGCGCAGGCCCGTCGTTAAACACATGGCCTAAATGGGCATCGCATTTGGCGCAACGGATTTCAGTGCGCACCATTCCATGGCTTGTGTCTTGATGAATGCTGATCGCCGCTGGATTTACCCCCTGCCAAAAACTTGGCCAGCCGGTGCCGGAATCAAATTTTGCCTCGGATTTAAACAGTTCTGAATTACAACAAACGCAACGGTATGTTCCTTTGCCTTTGTGGTTCCAATAAACACCCGTAAATGCCCTTTCAGTTCCGCCCTCCCGGGCAACCTGATATTGCTCTTGGCTGAGCCTTGCGCGCCATTCTTCAGGGCTTAGCTTCATTGACTAGGGATAATTCATTTGAAAATATAACGTTTGGATTTAAGTGTGTGGTTGTTTTTTTGCCGCCAATAATTCGTCCACCATCGCCGCTAGCTGGGCTACGGCCCCGGATTTTCCCCTCAAGCTGCGCAGTTCCTCAGCCATGGACCGCAATTTGTGGGGGTTGGCGAGCCATTGCTCAGCTTCTTTGGCAATTCCCTCTGGGGTGATCGTGCCAACCCTTTCAGGCACCACCAAATGGCCGGCGCTGATATTGGGCCAGGCCAAAAAGCCACGATGGCGCATTCGCCAGGTGGTGAGTGCAACACCAAGAAGCCATCGCAACAGGGGCAGCCTTGCCAATAGGCCAAGCCAACCATCCCAGGCCTGCATCACATGAAGATGTTGGGTGGGCACTAGCACCAGCATTGGCACACTTAAGGCCCCCAGTTCTGCCGTATTTGCCCCAACTGTTGTGAGTGCTAGGGAGCATTGGCTAAGGAAATGGTGGGCCGGTTGGGTTTCAATAAGCAAAATTTCGCAGCCATTCCAGCTTTTTATCCAGCGTTCACCGTCCCTTTCCAGCAGTTGAGGTGTGCTGTTGCCATAAAAATGCTGGAGTGGATTGCTGGGGCTGCCGTAGTTGATTATTTCTGCCACCGATGTGGTTGGAGCCACTGGCAACAAAAAACGCACCTGGGGCCGCATCTCTTGCAACAGTTCGGCGCAGCGCAGCATGAAAGGCACCCCCACCTGCAATTTGGCCCGCTTTGAGCCCGGCATTAGCGCTACCCATTCCCCTGCGGCTAGTTGGCTTTCAGAGCTGGCGTAGCTAGTGAGATCTGCCATCAGATCACCCACCACAGTGCAGCGCTGTTGCCAGCGGGGCGCCAATTGCTTAGCGGCAGCTGCCCCCATCGCCGCAATGCGGTCGTTCCATTGGGGCCAACGGGCTACCCACTCGGCGTAGGTGATGTGGCGATACCCGAGCCGCGCTGATAACAGCACCGTCCAAAATTGATCGCCGCCAAGAAACACCACCACCCCTTGGGTTGGCCATGGCCCATAGCGGTTTGGCTGTAAGAGCAACCACCAAAATTCTCGGGCGGCGATTACCCGCTCAAACAGCCCCATGGCATTTGCCACCCGATGCTCAGTGCCGGTTGCATTTGGGCATGGCACCAGCACCAGCCTTAGGTTTTCGGCGGCATCAGGTGCCAGTGGCCTAAGCGAACGGAGCCGATGCAGGGCCTGGGCCAGGGGCCTCACCCATGTGGTGAGCTCCCCGGGGCCATTGCAAACCAAAACGATTGTTCCGGTTGGTTCTGATGCGGATGGCGAGACTTGAACTCGCAAGACCGAAGTCACACGCCCCTCAAACGTGCGTGTCTACCAATTCCACCACATCCGCGTGGCCTGCCAAAAAAGCAGAGATCGACTTTACCAGCTGCTCCAGCGGGTTCTACGGTTTGATTCGTAACTAATCCCGATAGCCACTGATACAGTCGCTGGCTACAGAGGGCCCCCATGGCCATTGGCAAGCTTCTGATAGCAAATCGGGGTGAAATCGCCCTGAGAATCATTCGTACCTGTCGGGAGATGGGTATCAGCACCGTGGCGGTGTACAGCACGGTTGATCGCACTGCCCTACATGTTCAGCTAGCAGATGAGGCCGTATGCGTTGGGGATCCCCCCAGCAGCCGCAGTTATTTAAATATTCCCAACATCATTGCCGCCGCCACCTCCCGCGGCGCTGATGCCATTCACCCCGGTTACGGCTTTTTGGCGGAAAACGACCGTTTTGCCGAAATCTGCAATGCCCATGGCCTCACCTTTGTGGGTCCATCACCGGAATCGATCCGTGAAATGGGGGATAAATCAACGGCGAAGTCCACCATGCAACGGGTTGGGGTGCCCACCATCCCCGGCAGTGAGGGCCTGCTTGATACCCCGGAGGAGGCGGCCCAACTGGCTGAAACCATCGGCTACCCGGTGATGATTAAGGCCACTGCAGGTGGCGGTGGCAGGGGCATGCGCCTCGTGCGCCACGGGGATGAATTGGAGCCTTTATTTAAGGCAGCTCAAGGCGAGGCAGAGGCTGCCTTTGGTAACCCTGGCCTTTATATGGAGAAATTTATTGATCGTCCCCGCCATGTGGAGGTGCAAATCCTTGCCGATCGTTTTGGCCAAGTGGTGCACCTCGGCGAAAGGGATTGCTCGATTCAAAGGCGCCATCAAAAATTGCTTGAGGAAGCCCCAGGGCCTGGTTTAGATCCAATCATTAGAGCCCGGATGGGTGATGCAGCAGTGGCTGCTGCCCGCTCGATTGGTTATGAAGGCGCTGGCACGGTTGAGTTTTTGCTGGATGCCACCGGGCAGTTTTATTTCATGGAAATGAACACCCGTATCCAGGTGGAGCACCCTGTTACGGAGGTTGTTACGGGCATTGATTTAATCGCTGAACAGCTGCGCATTGCCGCTGGTGAGCCCCTGCGGCTGCGCCAGGAAGATATCCAACTGCGGGGGCATGCAATTGAATGCCGCATCAATGCTGAGGATCCCCGCCATAACTTCCGCCCCGCCCCTGGCACGATCACAGGCTGGTTACCCCCAGGTGGGCCAGGCGTTCGTTTCGATAGCCACGTGTATACGGGCTATGAAATTCCTCCTTTCTACGATTCCCTCATCGGCAAGCTGATTGTTTGGGGGGAAGACCGGCCCGCCGCCTTGAAACGGATGCGCCGTGCCCTTTCTGAATGCGCTGTGATTGGGGTGCCCACCACGATTGAATTTCACTTAGCCCTGCTGGATCGGCCGGAATTTCAAAGGGGTGAGGTGCATACCAAATTTGTTGAGATGGAGATGCTTAAGCCAGGTGCTGGGCTGAACGCAACAACTGGCTGATCAGGCCTTGCTGGCCCACCAATAGTTCACGCATCAAGCTCACTAAGCCCACCCAAATAACAGGCGTAACGTCTACCCCGCCGATCGGCTGGATCAGCTTTCTAGTGGGGGCAAGCAATGGCTCCGTTGGGATCAAAACCAATGCCACCAAAGGATTTGAGCTATCTAATTGCGGATACCAGCTCAGCACAATCCGCACAAGAAATAAAAGGGTCCAGGCCGCAAGTAGGAGGCCGATCAAGCTACTGCTGGCATTAAGCAAAGGCAGGGGTAAAGCTGTCACAAACTTCTACGGCTTTCAGCGCCGATCCTAAAGAACCCACCGGGCGCCGTAGGATTGAGCAATCACCGAAGGTGCCATGACCCCTTCCCTTTCCAATTTCCTCACCAGCCTTGGCGCTGGTGCTCTGATCGTTGTGGTGCCAATCACAATCGCTTTGATTTTGATCAGCCAAACCGATCAGCTCGATCGCAAACTTTGAGTTGCCCTAGCACTGCCCCTTAAACTAATTAAACAAGGGCACCCCTTATGGTTAATGCCAGCCTGAATTGGGCCAGCATCGTTGGCATTGTGCTTGCGGTTGGTGGCACGATGCTTTATTTCTTGCGTAGTTTTAAACCTGGGCTCGCCCGCGACTACGACGTATTTTTTGCCGCAGTTGGCCTTCTGTGCGGTGGAATTTTATTTTTTCAAGGCTGGCGATTAGATCCAATTCTTCAATTTGGTCAGTTTTTGTTAGCTGCCACCACAGTATTTTTTGCCTACGAATCGGTGCGCTTGCGCAGTGTTACCACCGAACAGGCAAGGCGCTCAGCTTTTTTTGATGAAGATGAACCACTACCCTCTAGGCCCCGCATGGGTCGTGGTGAATGGGGTGCTGAAGATCGCTTCGACGACCCCCAGCCCCTAAGGCGCAAAATTCGCTCCCGCTCCGATTATTTTGAGGAACCGGAAGAGGATTTAGAACGGGATTTCTACCGGCCGCGCCGCCCGGAACGCCCAGCAATTCCCGAACGGGCTCAAAGTCGTTTTGCAGCTAGGAGCGAAGCTCCCCCTGAATTCGGCGCCCGCCGCCGCGAACGGGATGGCCGCGAAACCAGATCAAGGCTGCAGAGCAGTGCAGCTGCCGATCTGCCTAGATCCAGCCGCCGCCCAGGCCCAGCTGCAACCAGGCCGGAAAGAGCCGGTGCCCCCATTAGTGAAGCTGATTTCAGCCCCCTTCCACCAAGGCCTAAACCCGTAGAAAGGTCTACTGGTGCCACAAATTCGCAAAATCCGAGCAATAACTCCAGGTTTGATAGCTGAGGGCATACCAAAACCCGATGGTTTGGCTGTTGCCCTTGCTTTTTTTGTTAACTGCATGTGGCCAGCGTTTTGACGCCCCAGGTATCGGTGATCAGCAGGAACCTGCCCTAAGCGGCAATGGCCGCCTTCTGGCAATGGTGGCTGAGCGCTCGGGCAGAAGGGTGGTGCGTTTAGTTGAACGCAATAGCGGCCAAGAGTTGCCATTAAAAGGTTTGCAGTGGGGCATGCCGCACCGCTCACCATCGCTTAGCTGGAACGGTAGATATCTGGCCTTGATTTTGCAGAGGGGAGAACGGAGCGAAATAGTGGTGTTGGATCGTGCTTTAGGGCTGTTGCGACCTTTGCCGTTGCCGGGGGATCGTTTGCCCCAGGCCTTGAGTATGTCGCCGGACGGCAAGCGGCTCGCTGTGCAATTACTGCATCGCGGCCAGCAGGATGTTGAGCTATTTCAACTGCCAGCCCATGAGGCGGATCTAGCCCCAGGCACCCCTTTGCAATGACCAGGGCTTTGGCTGGGTGCTTGGTGTTGCTGCTTTTGGCTGGCTGCCAAGGCCAAGGGCTTCAGCCTGAGATGGGTATAAATCCCCGCCTTGCCCAACCCGGCGACGACAGTTCACCAAGTTTGTCCGCCACCGGCATGGCTTGGATTGCCCCTGCCCCCAATGGCCATCAACAGATTCGATGGTTGGATTTTGCCTCTGGTTTAGGTGCCCCCCTGCCGGGGTTAAACCGGCCTGATGCCCAACCCATCAGTGTTGGGGTGGATCGCTTAGGCCAACGCTTTGCCTTGGTGCGCAGCTTGGAGGGGCGCACGGAGCTTTTAATTTATGAACGCAACCTTGCCCTATTGCGGCCGATCCCATTGCTGCCGGCTGGGGTGCCCGCCAAGGTGGCCCTTAGCGGCGATGGACGGGTGCTTGCGGTGCAGGTGAGCCGCGAGGGGCGTTGGCAGGTGGAGGTTATCAATCTGCCTTAGGTGTTAATTAATGCCAGCCCAATGTAAAAAAGTTTGGCCGCTTAAGGCTTCAATTAAAAGTATCGCTGTGAAGCCAAGCATGGCAAAACGGCCATTGATCCTTTCGGCATAGGGGCTCCAACCAAAATCAGGAACATCGTTTGTGGTGGCGCTGGTGGCGGGGGGGGTGGATTGATCCATGGGAATTGCTTATTTGGTATTTAGCTGGGGTCGAACACGTAGCTTGCGGCCGGTATTAGGCTCCAGCCCCCTCTACCATCAAGTTGTAGAACCGTGTTGTGAAATGCACTCAAGGTGGGGCGATGGCCCACGCTGATGAACGCCATTTCCCTTTGGGCTAATAAGCCATAAAGTCTTTTTTCAGTGGCCACATCAAGGGCACTGGTGGCTTCATCCAGCACTGCAAATTGAGGGGAATTAAGCAGAAGTCGGGCAAAGGCCAGCCGCTGCTGTTCGCCAAGGGATAGCAACCTGGGCCAATCCTGTTGAATACCTAGATTGGGATAGCGCTTAACCATGCCAGCTAAATTTACCTCCTCAAGAACATTGCGCAGTTGGGCGTCGCTAAAGCGTTCTTGATCTAGGGGATAACAAAGCTGTTCCCGCAGGCTACCAAGCAACATATATGGCTTTTGGGGGATGAACATTAGTTCCCCTAGAGGCGGGCGATGCACCTCGCCGCTTTTACTCGGCCAGAGGCCACTAACAAGGCGCAATAGGGATGTTTTTCCGCAACCGCTTGGCCCCACCACTAAAACCCGCTGATTGATGGCAACTTCGAGGCTAATGTTTTTGATTAGGGCCATATTTGTGCCAGGTGGTATAACAGTGGCATCTCGCAACATGATCGAGCCGCTATGGTCGCCCCGCTCCTTGGCCTCTAGGGAAGGTGCTGGCAGCGATTCAATTGTTGATTGAAAACCCTCTAATCGGCTAATGCTTGCGGAAAAGGCTGTTAAATTTTCAATGTTATTAACAATAAAGCTAACTGAGCCAAACACTTGGCTGAAGGCGATAAATGATTGGCTGATTACTCCAAACTCTACTCCCTTAGCAAAGTAAACTGGCGCGATTACAAGCCAGGGCAGGAAGCGGGAAAAGTAATCGTAAGACCTTTGGATCATATTGATTAAGGCTTGCCATATGATCAGGCGATCGAAGTTCTTAATCGCACCCCCTAGGCGCCTCTCAACCTCGAGGCTTTCTTGGGCTTCACCTTTGTAAAATGCAATCGATTCGGCATTATCTCTAATGTGTACTAGCCCATAGCGAAAATCAGCCTCTAATTTTAATTGCTGGAAATTCAATTTAACCAGTTTGCGGCCGATAAAGATTATTATTGCTGTGCCGCCAACCGCATAAGCAAGGAGGGCAAAAGTTAAAGTTTTACTGATTGTCCATAAAACAATTATAAAGCTAAAAAATGTTAGCAAAGCCTCTAATATGCCAACTATAAATGATAAGCTTGTGCCGGTAAAGTTTTTTGTATCTTCGGATATTCGTTGATCCGGATTATCTACTTCTGCATTGCTTTCGTCATTGGGATTTAATTGATAATAGGCCCGATCACCCATGTAGCGATCTAATAATCTTTTGGTGAGCCATTCACGCCATAGTAGGCCAAATTTTGGGATTATATAATTTTGTAAGGTGCGAATTGGAAGCGCTAAAAGTAAGCAAAAGCCGTAAATAGAAACAATCCGCCAAAAGCCAGATGCATCGTATGCAACTAGCGAATTATCGATATTTCTCGCAATAAAGCTGATGCCCACATTTATGCCATTTAATACAAGCAGCAACAGGGCAATTACCCCAAGCAGCAGCCAGGGAAGCCAACGCCCCTGGCGCAATTTGTTCTTAAAGGCCACAAAACAAGCAATGCTCGCGGCAAAAATAAGCATCATTACCGCACCAGCGGGCCCCCCCCAGATGCCTGCCACCCTCTCCGGCACCCCGGGTAGGAAGCGGCTCTGTAATTGGGGAATCAAGGCGCCACTGGCCGCCACCACTCCAGTTAGCAAAAGCAGGGTTAGCCCCACCACAATCCCCAACAGGGCAGCCAACAGGAATAGAAATTGCCAGGAGTTGGATTCTTCACCCGGTAGGAAATAGGGCTGGGCTAGGCGCTGCAGTTTCCCCAGCTGAATGCGCAAAGACTGAATGGGGTTACTCAAAGGTTGCTGAAAACTGTGCAGCCATTCTGATGGTTTAACCCGGAGGCCAACTGAGGGGACGGCCACCAATCACATGTAAATGCAAGTGGAACACCGTTTGGCCCGCCTCGGCGCCTGTGTTAATAACCGTGCGCCAAGCGGCTAAGCCCGCTTCTTTCGCCACCTGGGCTGCCACGAGCAGGAGGTGGCCCAGCAGGGCTTCCTGGCCCGCTTCGGCCTCGTTTAGGCCGGCCAAATGCAGCCTTGGAATCACCAAAAGGTGAACTGGGGCTTGGGGTTGGAGATCTTTAAAAGCGATGCAGTACTCGTCTTCGTATACCCGAGGGGCATCTATTTCCCCCCGCAGGATCTTGCCAAAAACCGTTGGATTGCTATCCGCCATTGGGGTCGAGTTGGGTATCAATTGTCAGCATCTCAGCTTGGCTAGCAGCGCACCTTTACCAAAGGCCCGTAACACGCTTCAATGTGTTGCCGGCCAGTTGTGCCCTGTAATGCTTCATCTCCAGTTTCTGGAAGAGCTGGCCCAGCGTCGCCGCGGGCCGATCCGCAAGCGGCTAGAACCCGATTGGCGTGATGCCGGCATTGATCTGCTCTATTCCGTTAACCGCCTTGCCGACATCCTTGATGCCATTGATGGCCCCAGTGATAAGCAGGCTCGCTCAGAATTGATCGACTACACAGAGGCATCAATTCGCCGCCTGGAGCGCATTCGCTATCGCCTAAACCAGAGTGAAGCCTGAAAAAGCTAAACCGCACTAATTAAAATCAATAAATAAATGGATACAAATCAGCCCTGGGTGGAATCAATCCCCTAGTGGCTTAATTGATTTGCTGGCCTTTTGTTCCGGTGCTTGCCTGTTTGGTTTGGAGGCAAAGCCCATTCAGGTTGAGGTGGATCTAGCTCCAGGACTGCCAGGTTTACAACTAGTTGGATTAGGCGACACCAGCGGTAGGGAAGCCCGCGAACGGGTGCGTTCTGCCCTGCGCAACAGTGGTTTCCGCGTGCCCCAAAGCCGCGTGGTGGTGAGTATTGCCCCAGCTGATCTGCGCAAGGAGGGGCCCGGTTTTGATCTGCCGATGGCCCTGGCGCTTTTGATGGCAACAGGGCAGCAAAACCCAGAGCCTTTGCAGGGGGTTTGGGCTACTGGAGAGTTGGGTTTGGATGGCAGTTTGCGGCCAGTGCGAGGAGTGTTGGCCATGGCCCAGGCGGCGCGCAAAGCTGGGGCTAAAGCCTTGATCGTGCCCAATGAAAACGCTCTGGAGGCCTCCTTAGTGCAAGGCCTGGAGGTGTTGCCCGCTAGGGGGTTAACCCAAGTGGTAGCTGCTTTGGCCGGCAGCCAAGCCTGGGGCACTGCTGAATTACCAACGCTTCCATCGCCGTCGCCTTTGGCATCAGTCCCTGATCTGGCAAGCGTTAGGGGGCAATTACATGGCCGCCGCGCCTTGGAAATTGCCGCCAGTGGCGGCCATCATTTGCTTTTTATTGGTCCGCCCGGTTGCGGAAAAACACTGCTGGCCCGCTGCTTGCCAGGTTTACTGCCCCCCCTTGGCCATGAACAGGCCCTTGAGCTCACTCAAATCCATTCGGTGGCTGGTTTGTTGCCTGCTGGGGCAGGCTTGCTGCGTCAACCACCATTCCGGTCACCCCATCACGGCTGCAGCGGGGTTGCTTTGGTGGGTGGTGGCGCTTATCCAAGGCCAGGGGAGCTTTCCTTGGCCCATAGGGGAGTGCTTTTCCTAGATGAGCTGGCTGAATTTCGCCGTGATGTGCTCGACCATTTGCGCCAGCCATTGGAAACCGGCATGGTTCATCTGGCGCGGGCGCGATTTTGCCAGTCCTTTCCCTGCCAATTGCTTTTAGTTGCAGCCACAAATCCATGCCCCTGTGGTTGGTGGGGCGACCAAACCCGCACCTGCAGCTGCGGTGAACGCTTAAGGCGCCAGTATTGGTCGAGATTGTCGGGGCCGCTGCTGGATCGCCTTGATCTGCAGGTGTTGCTTACCCCCCTGAGCCCTGCTGAGCTAACCGAAGTGGGCGAACAACCATTGAACCAGAGCAGTGCTCAAGTTGCACGGCGGGTTTTGCAGGCTAGGGAGAGGATGAAGTTGCTGAATCCGATGGGCCTTAGCAACGCTGAAGCTCCCCTTGAAGCAATGAAAGGCCGCCTAAAACTGCAGGGGGCAGCAAAAAAACTTTGGCAGGCAACTTTGGAGCGTTTGTGTTTATCGGCCCGCAGTTCCTGCAAGGTTTTGCGGGTTGCCCGCACGATTGCAGATTTAGATAACGCGCAATTGATTGAACCGGTGCACATCGCCGAGGCGCTCACCTATCGCCCCCTTGATCGACAGTCAGTTCAGTTGTAGCCAACTCCGTAGGTTTCCACCCACACTTGCCCTTTGGGTCTGGTGTCACAGGTCATGGAGCCATCGGGATAACTGCGGCAGTTGTCGCTACCCAGCTGGCTTTGGGAATCCCAAGGATCTTGGTTGTAAATGATCGTTTGATCGAGAATATCCGCCTTTACGAAACCAGCCGAAGCAATGGGAAGGCCGGCAAGGGCAATGGCCAGGCAAACTTTTAAGACCATGGGCTCAACGACGCCTGCGCCGTTGTTGAGCTTTGCGTTTGTATTTTTCCACCGGTGTTTCATGGTGGCGCAAGCGTTTTAGGTCGGCAAAAATGCCCGCCTTAGACACCTGGCGCTTAAAGCGCCGCAGGGCCGATTCAATGCCTTCGTTTTCGCCAACGGTAACCTGCGTCATGAATGGATTGGGATGCCCATAAACCAGCCCATAACCCTATCAAAAAGCCTGTTTTTGTTCAGGCATGGTTTCACGATAAACATACACATGACCTAGGGGGCGCCTGCCGAAGTGGCGCCGCATCAGCTTCCAGCCCGGTTCAAACTTGAGTTCCAGAAAGCCACTGCCGCTGCCCCCTGCCCGGGCCAGTAGCAGAGCTAGCCCATCGGGGCTGTGGCCCATGAGCAGGGCCTCACCCGCCTGATAGATAACGGTTAGGCGCATATCAGGGCCAAAGTCTCGATTGCCCACCCGCACGGAATAGCCATTGCTGTCTATGTAGCGATTGCAGATTCCGGTGAAATCGAATGTGCCCAAAAGTGGATTCACCATTGTGGGCTTGTTGCCTGAACGGGCAAAGCAAGGGCGGCGATCGCTCACCTGCTCATAGATATTTAATTGCGAGTTGCTGCCGTCGCCGATGGGTGCCGCCACAAGAATGAAGCGTTCACTTTTCACCTCTTGCGCCTGGAAAAGGCTTGCAAAGGCTGGTGTGCAGATGAAGCTGCTGATTCCGGCAACCACTGCGGCCAAAAATTTTGCACTGCGGCTCTGGCTAAACACAAACAATTGGCAGAGGGGCTGATCGTATAAGTGGTTAGGGGTTGGCGAAAGGTGGGTTAGGCCGGAGAGTTAATACGAATAGCTACCAATAGCGCTATGGCACTGCCCGGCAAGCAGGCAGCAAGGATGGCGCTGGTGAGGCCCACCCCCAGGTCGGGCTCTCCATAGGCGAGTTCAAAAACACAGCCTGTTGCTGCAATACCGCTGAGGCAGGCCAAGGCCAAGAACAATCCAGCAAGGGGTTTCATTGGCATGGTTCAAACAAGCGGTTGTACGTGGGCACTGTTCAAGCCCAACCGCTGCAGTTCACTATTTAGTGAAATCTCATCGGTTACCCGATCCACAAACAGCACACCTTTGAGATGGTCTAGCTCATGCAGGATGCAACGGGCCAACAAACCATCGGCCTTGCGTCGTTGGGGCCTGCCGAGTTCATCTCGAAAGCTGATTTCCACCCGACTGGGGCGCACCACCTGCAAATACACTCCTGGAATACTTAGACAACCTTCTTCGTAGGTGTCTAGTTCCTCGCTGGTATTTGAAATTTCTGGATTGATCAGCACTAGTGGTGGGTTGGCGGCTTCCTCCGGCTCCAGATCGATCACCAACAACTGTTGCTGCACTCCCACCTGCGGGGCTGCAAGGCCAATGCCTTTTGCTGCATACATGCTGCGCAACATGTTGCGGGCAAGATCGCGGATGCTTTCATCCACGCGGCTGATGCGTTTGGCCGATTGCCTCAGTTCCGAGGCACCCAAGGTGTGGATCCGGGGCGAAGCTGGCTGCTCATCACCCTTTGGCACCATCACGGTGGAGTTTTGGCGTTCCGACAAACGCGCTAGTGAAGCGAAATCAAGGGCCAATGCCATCTGCTGCTCTTAACAGCATCCTAGGCAGCAGTGACAGGTGCAAATGATGGCGAATATCAAGCTTCAAGCAGCAGAGGTTGTGGCAGCAAGCCTTGCCCTAAAGGAACCCTTGCTCAGTGGTAATCGCTTGTTCTGGTTAGAGCAAAGGCCAGCAGAGAGGGGACGCACCACCTTGATGCTGCAGTGCAATGGCCTAGCCCCCCAAGAACTCACCCCAGCGCCATTCAATCTGCGAACCCGCATCCACGAATTCGGCGGCGGCTGTTTTGCTGTTGCTGCAGATCAGGTGGCCTTTATAAATGGCGGCGACGGTGCCATTTGGCTACTTGAATTGGCAGCTAATTCGCCCCCGAAGCAACTCACGCCAGCAAGAACAGAGCCCAGCGGTGGCTTTGCTGGTGGCTTAATCGATGCCAAACGCCAACGCTGGATTGGGGTACTGGAAGAGGCGGAGCAGGACCATTTGGTGGCTGTGCCATTGGCTGGCGGACCTGCACAGCCATTGCGGGCAGCTGCCGATTTCTGTGGTTATGCGGCTCTTTCCCCTAGTGGCCAGCAATTGGCATGGCTCGAATGGAATTTGCCCTGGATGCCATGGGAGCGCACTGAGCTTTGGTGGTCTGCCCTTGGTGAGGCAGGCGAATTGCTGGAGCCCAAATGCCTTGCGGGTGGAGATCAGGAACCGCAATCGTTGTTTCAGCCCATTTGGGCATCTAACAATGAATTGCTGGTGGCCTCCGACCTAAATGGCTATTGGAATGTGCAGAGCTTTTCTGTTGATGCCAAAACTGGCAAAACCAAAGCCCCAATTTGTTTAGGACCAAGGCAGGCGGAATGTGGCATGCCCCAATGGGTTTACGGCATGCGCACGCTTGCCGTGGGCGCTGAAAATTTGCTGGCTTTGTTTTGTGATCAGGGCCAGTGGCAGCTCTGCCGCCGCCCGCTGGCTGCGAGCCAGGAGGTTGGTTGGCAAACCATTCCGTTGCCCTTTAATGATTTTGCGGTGCTATCAGCTTCCGGAGATCGGCTTGCTTGCCTCGCCAGCAGCGCGCAGCAGAAGGAGGGGTTACTTCAACTCCAAATTGCGAGTGGCAAATGGAGCCATTCCGCAGGGCCAGCAACTGAGCAGGCAATTGCGCCGCAATCAATATGGTTTGAAGGCGGAGATGGTGAGCAGAGCCAGGCTTGGTTTTACCCAGCGATGGCTAGCGATGGGGGGCCAGCTCCACTTCTGGTGCGCAGTCATAGTGGTCCCACCGCCATGGCCAGGCCTGGTTTTAGTTTGGCTAACGCCTTCTGGAACAGCCGCGGCTGGGGGGTTGTAGACGTTAATTACGGCGGTTCCACCGGTTTTGGTCGCCAATATCGCCAAAGGCTGGATGGCAACTGGGGTGTTCTTGATTCTGCCGATTGCGCGGCAGCCGCAAAAGCTTTAATTGCCAGCGGTGCTGCTGATCCTGCCCGCATTGCCATTGAAGGCGGCAGTGCGGGCGGTTTCACCACCCTGGCGGCCCTGGTAAGGGAGCCGGTTTTTAAGGCCGGCGTTTGCAGGTATGCCGTGGCCGATGTGGAGGCATTACAGAATCAAACCCATCGTTTTGAATCGGGTTACATCGAGCGGCTGATTGGTCCCTGGCGCTGGCCTGGACCCGCGGCACTAACCAAACCGGTGCTTTTTTTCCAAGGTTTGCAGGATCGTGTTGTTCCACCCCTGCAAACAGAGGCAATGGTGAATGCCTTACGTCAGCAAGGACAAACCGTTGAGGTGGTTTTCTTGGAGGCTGAGGGCCATGGTTTTCGCAGTGAGCTCATTAAGGGGCAAATCCTCGAGCACACAGAACGGTTTTTCGAGCGGATGTTGCCTGCTTCTTAAGGATTTAATGGCCTGGAAGCGCTTAGATTTGATTAGGAGATTTTTTTAACCGTGATGCTTCGCTCTTCCGCGGCCTTGCTGCTTGGCTCCTTAGCAATGCTGGCTGCGGCGCCAGCTTTCAGCCAAGCAGGTATTGATAATGCCCAGCAAAGGGCTGCAAATTTGGCTCGTAACACGGCGGTGAAGCTAAATGGTGGCCTTGTGAAATACAGGCCTGCGGCCTGCATGTTTGTTATCGGCGGCACCCCTTGCTTGGTTAAAAGCGATGGCAAGGGTTTTCTCTTTCGTTTCGAAGGTGGTGGCCCCGCCTGGCAGCAACTAAATCAACCCCCCACCACCCTCACTGAGGTGTTGGTAGATCCCAGCGGCAGGGAGGTTATTGGCACCCCGGTTAACAAAATTCTTACCCCTGCAGCAAAGCCATAAGAGCCTTAGCCCAGTTTTCATCACAGTTAAGCCTTTCTCTGCGGGTGAGGCTTAGGGCGATGTGCTTCTCCTGGTAAGCCGCTTCATTGCTAAAAACAGTAAAGAGTGGTGCGGTTTGATCCGTTTCAAACAAAACCACAGTTCCGTTTGGTTTAAGGAAAAGCGGATCACCGTTTTTAATTGGGCGCCAATCGCCCTCTAAACGTTTGGGATGAAGGCAAGCCGTTGGAACCCCCGCCCGATCCCTTGGTAGATCAACACTGCCCAGATGGCGGTGCACCCAAAGGAATTTGGGTAATTTCAAGTTGCCAAGCTTGGCTTTGGCAAGCACCTCCAGCAGGCTGTTAACACCAAGGCGGGTTTGGGCGCAGATCTTTGGGCAAAGCACCCCTTGGGCTACCGGCCCCACCTCTAAAACCAAGCCGCAAGGCCAAGCTTTCACCATAAAACCGTCTTGTTTTGCATCGGAGCCATGCAGATAAGTAGGTAGCCCCAAAGCGCTTTGGCAGGCTGCCGCTAGGGCTAAATCCGCAGGCCTCTCCCCATAGATAACCAGGCAGGCACCCATGGCTGCCGTGGTGCTGTGCAGATCGATCAACACTGGCGTGGGTGTGTTTCCTTCTGGCCCATATAAAGAGAGGATCTGCCTAGCTCTTTGCAATTCCCATTCCTGGTTTGTTGCGTTTTGGAGTAGGTCGCTGCGGAAACTACGGTTTAAATCGCGATCGATATATCTGCGGTTTTGTGCCAAGGCCGTGGGATTGCCCACCAAGGTGATCACCTCAAGGCCTTGTTTTTGCAGTTCCTCTGGATATTGCTGCCAGTGGTGATGCAACCAGGGGGCATTGGGTTCATTGCCATGGGTGCCAGCCACGAGCAAAACCCGTGCAGCTGAAGGGATCGGAGCCACGGGCATCAAAATCAGAGGAATTAAGCCACTTTGGCCAGGTCTTTAGTTGTTTTGCCCACTCCCAATTCGCGCAGTTCTTGGGCCAAGCCATTGAGCACCTGTTTCGCATCCCCAAAAATCATTGAGGTGTTGGGGCACTCAAATAAACTGTTGCGGATGCCGGCATAGCCAGCGCCAAGGCTGCGTTTAACAACAAACACCGTGGCAGCCTCCTCCACATGCAGCACCGGCATGCCAAATAGGGGGCTTGAAGCATCAGTGCGTGCTTGCGGATTCACTACATCGTTGGCCCCAAGCACGATCACCACATCGGTGCGGGGGAAATCAGGGTTGATGGCCTCCATTTCGATTAGCTGGTCGTAGGGCACATCGGCTTCAGCGAGCAGCACATTCATGTGGCCAGGCATTCTTCCCGCCACTGGATGGATTGCGTAGCTCACCTCAACGCCGTGGCGCTCCAGCAGTTGGGCCACTTCTTTGAGGCTGTGCTGAGCTTGAGCTACGGCAAGGCCATAACCGGGCACAAAAACAACCCTTTGAGCTTGCTCAAGGGTCATGGCACATTCCTCAGGGCTGCAGGAGGTAACGCCGCTGTATTCGCCTTGGTCGGCACTGGTGGCGCTTGCACCACCAAGGGCACCGCCAAATAAAACACTTGTAAGCGAGCGATTCATGGCATTGCACATCACTTGGGTGAGGATCAAGCCAGCGGTGCCCACCATGGCTCCCGCCACGATCAAAAGCTCACTGCCCACAACAAAACCGGCGGCGGCTGCAGCCACCCCTGAGTAGGAGTTCAAAAGGGATATAACCACGGGCATATCAGCACCACCGATCGGCAGGGTGAGGCCCACCCCCAGCAGTAGGGAGAGCAGGGCAAGCGGAAGCAGGGCAATTGCGTGGCCGCTGCAAACCCACCAACCCAAAGCGAGGGCGCTGGCAGCAGTTAGGCCGTTAACCCAGTGCCTTGCTGGTTGCAACATCCATGCGGGGGTTTGCAACCATTCCTGCAGCTTTGCCATTGCCACCAGGGAGCCACTAAATGTGATTCCCCCCACCAGCACGGAAACAACGATCGAAACCAGGGCTAACAACCCGGTTTGAGTTGGTAAGGCAGCAGCGGCTAAAGCCACCAGCAATGAGGCCATACCACCGCAGCCATTGAAAAGTGCCACCAGTTGCGGCATGGCTGTCATGGCAGCTTTTTGGGCAACCAAAACCCCAAGCAGGCTTCCGGCAACAGCACCGGCCAAAAGCCAGGGCCAACCATGTAGGCCCTGTTGGAGTAGTAATCCCAGCACGGCAATGGCAAGGGCTAGGGCCGCTAGGCGATTGGCAGCGCGGGCGGAACGCACCTTGCCCAGCCCCTTAATGCCAAGGGCTAGCAGCAAAACCGCCGCCAGATCAAGGGGAGCATGGGTTAGGGGCAACCAGCTCAGATCGTTGAAGGAGTTGATGTTGATCATTGGTCGTTGCGACGGCGGAACATGGCAAGCATTCGGTCGGTTACTAAAAATCCACCAACCACGTTGAACAAGGCAAAGGCGAGGCTCACGGCACCCATGGCTTGCAGCAAGGGAGTTGGCGCCTCTGCGATCAAAACTATTGAGGCGAGCAGGGTGATGCCGCTAATGGCATTTGCTCCGCTCATCAAGGGGGTATGCAGGGTGGGGGGCACCTTGCCGATCAGTTCAAGCCCCAAAAGGCTGCCCAGCAGCAGCACCCAGAGGGCTTCATTCAATGAAAGGGCGTTGTTCAAGGTTTTACTCCTTTTTCTTGTTTCCAGTTGGGTACTAAATCGGTGCGACGCAGCGCCCCAGCAAGGCTCACTAGGCATGGATCGAGCAGAGGATCCCCGGGATCGAGGTTTAGTTCGCCTGTTTTTGAGATAACCACTTCTAATAGAGCTGCCACATTGCGGGCATAGAGGCTGCTGGCGTGGTGGGGAACCGTGGCCGGTAAGCGATCAGCACCTATTACTAAAACGCCCTTGTGGTTGATGTTTTCTCCCACTTGGCTCAATTCACAATTCCCACCTTGGGCCACGGCAAGGTCCACCACAACTGCGCCAGGTCGTAGTAGTTCGGTGATCTCCTTGGTTAATAGAAGAGGCGCTGGCCTGCCAGGCACCTGGGCCGTGCAAATAACCATGTCTACATCTGTAAGTTGTTCGGCTAAACCCTGGCGTTGAGCTTCAAGAAAAGCTGCCGTTGCCTCTTTTGCATATCCGCCCTGCTCACCAGGCACCCCTTGCACCGGCGGTTCAATAAAACGAGCACCTAGGGATTCCACCTGTTCCCTAGCCGCGGGGCGCACATCACTAACCTTCACCACTGCGCCAAGCCGCCTGGCCGTAGCAACCGCCTGCAAACCGGCAACACCGGCACCAATTACCAAAACCTTGGCAGGTTGCACGGTGCCGGCTGCTGTCATCAGCATCGGCATATATCGATCTAAAGCCGCGGCCGCCAGCAACACCGCCTTGTAGCCGGCGATGTTGGCTTGGGATGAAAGCACATCCATGCTTTGGGCCCTGCTAATGCGGGGTAGCAGTTCTAGGGAGATGGCAGACAGCTTTTGGCCTTGCAGGAGCTGCAGCAGATTTTCATTGCCGTGGGGAGCTAACTGACCCACCACCAAGGCTCCAACTGAAAGCTTGGGTTGCTCCAATTGCATGGGCCCAACGGTTAGTAGCAGGTTTGCTTCTGCCCAAACAGCGCTGTCTTGTGGGGAAGCCAATTCGGCCCCCGCGGCGCTGTATTGCTCATCAGAAAAACCTGAGGCAGTGCCAGCACCTTTTTCCACAACGCACAGCAATTGGCGTTTGCCAAGGGCCCTAACTGTGTCTGGGCTTCCAGCCACCCTTGTTTCAGCTCCCATTTCCTTGGGAATTAACACCTTCAGCATTGGCAACAGCAACGGTTTCACTATTCACAACAATTGCTATGGGATTCGGCCACCCTGGGGCAGGTCATGTGTGGGCTTGCGCACAGCCAAATACTTCGTTGCTCCCTTTGAATGCGCCAGGAAGGGAATCAATGGATAACCTTGGCTTTGCTGAGGACCAACCAAATCATGAAGTCCATCGACGAGCACATCGCCAAGGACCAAGACAAAATTGCTGAAGCTCGCGCCAAGGGAGACGAAGCAATGGTGCGTCACTTGGAGGAAGAGTTGGAATCCCTAAAGGAATTCAAAGATCACCACCCAGAAGACGACCACGACCCCACATCCTTAGAGATGTACTGCGAGAACAATCCCGAAGCCGCTGAGTGCCGCATCTACGACGACTGAAGCAGTTTCCGCTTCAAACATCCTCGTTGTAGGAGGCCGGGGTGTCGGTTACACGGCAAACCACGGCCTCTCCGGGTTCCATTTCCACAACTTTTGCCACGGGGCGGCCCAGGCTCTTCAAAACCTCCACGTCTGCCATGGTTTGGCAACGGGCGATGAGGGTGCCCTCTTGGTCGAAGCAACAGAAGAATTTCACGAAAGCAAATCAAGAGAGCTCCCACCATTTATGGCGAGCAGATCGATTCTGGGCAACGCTGCCACTTGTTAAATCTGGCTGCCCGAACCACCAATGGTCCTTTCTCAAATGGCATGTGCCACTTTCCTGTTGACAGTGCCTACCCGTGGGATATGATTCCTTGGTGCGCAATTCTCGGAGTTCGGTTCGCCCGGCCCCGTGTTACTGTTCACAAGTCGCCGCAGGGCGACGCACCTGGACAACCGAAAAGCTTAAGGAACCGACGCTTTTGTCGCGTTTCAATCGCAAGCTGATTTTTGCTACTTGAAATAGAGCAAAAACTGGCCTGGGAGTGGAACGGATATGCGACAAAGGTGTGAGGTCCCGTCAAAAAGAAACAAGCGAAAGCTACCTAAGGATCAATTTGTGGTTCTCACGACTGCGAATTGAGGTAAAGCTGGGTAGCGGACGCACCGGAACTGAGTTCCACGGAGAGCTGTGGATTGCACTGAGGAGTGTAATCGACACATGGCACTTTTCTGAACCTTCCGAGAGGAAGAGAGCTTATGAACTGCAACTGAAACAGTGTTGTGGGTCGAGCTAAGCACTTTGAGAAAAAATCAAAGCTAATAAGTTCAATATTGTTTAGTAGTTATGTTTTATTATAGCTACTGAGTATTTATTGTTCTTTTTGTTCTGATCTATTCAATAGGGGGTGTTTACAACGGAGAGTTTGATCCTGGCTCAGGATGAACGCTGGCGGCGTGCTTAACACATGCAAGTCGAACGAACCTTCGGGTTAGTGGCGGACGGGTGAGTAACGCGTGAGAATCTGCCCTCAGGAGGGGGATAACGGCTGGAAACGGCCGCTAATACCCCATATGCCGAGAGGTGAAATGAATTTCGCCTGAGGATGAGCTCGCGTCTGATTAGCTAGTTGGTAGGGTAAAGGCCTACCAAGGCATTGATCAGTAGCTGGTCTGAGAGGATGATCAGCCACACTGGGACTGAGACACGGCCCAGACTCCTACGGGAGGCAGCAGTGGGGAATTTTCCGCAATGGGCGAAAGCCTGACGGAGCAACGCCGCGTGAGGGATGAAGGCCTCTGGGCTGTAAACCTCTTTTATCAAGGAAGAAGATCTGACGGTACTTGATGAATAAGCCACGGCTAATTCCGTGCCAGCAGCCGCGGTAATACGGGAGTGGCAAGCGTTATCCGGAATTATTGGGCGTAAAGCGTCCGCAGGCGGTTTTACAAGTCTGTCGTTAAAGCGTGGAGCTCAACTCCATTTCAGCGATGGAAACTGTAAGACTCGAGTGTGGTAGGGGCAGAGGGAATTCCCGGTGTAGCGGTGAAATGCGTAGATATCGGGAAGAACACCAGTGGCGAAAGCGCTCTGCTGGGCCATAACTGACGCTCATGGACGAAAGCCAGGGGAGCGAAAGGGATTAGATACCCCTGTAGTCCTGGCCGTAAACGATGAACACTAGGTGTCGGGGGAATCGACCCCCTCGGTGTCGTAGCCAACGCGTTAAGTGTTCCGCCTGGGGAGTACGCACGCAAGTGTGAAACTCAAAGGAATTGACGGGGGCCCGCACAAGCGGTGGAGTATGTGGTTTAATTCGATGCAACGCGAAGAACCTTACCAGGGTTTGACATCCTGCGAATCCCTTGGAAACGAGGGAGTGCCTTCGGGAGCGCAGTGACAGGTGGTGCATGGCTGTCGTCAGCTCGTGTCGTGAGATGTTGGGTTAAGTCCCGCAACGAGCGCAACCCACGTCGTTAGTTGCCAGCATTTAGTTGGGCACTCTAGCGAGACCGCCGGTGATAAACCGGAGGAAGGTGTGGATGACGTCAAGTCATCATGCCCCTTACATCCTGGGCTACACACGTACTACAATGCTACGGACAAAGGGCAGCAAACTCGCGAGAGCTAGCAAATCCCATAAACCGTGGCTCAGTTCAGATCGTAGGCTGCAACTCGCCTACGTGAAGGAGGAATCGCTAGTAATCGCAGGTCAGCATACTGCGGTGAATACGTTCCCGGGCCTTGTACACACCGCCCGTCACACCATGGAAGTTGGCCATGCCCGAAGTCGTTACTTCAACCCGCAAGGGAGGAGGATGCCGAAGGTGGGGCTGATGACTGGGGTGAAGTCGTAACAAGGTAGCCGTACCGGAAGGTGCGGCTGGATCACCTCCTAACAGGGATATTAAACATTGAATGATGACCATCAATTTTGTATGGTCCATTTAACTGTTCATCTCTAGGTCGATCGGTACCTCAATGACCCTTCAATTTTAAGTATTCTATTTATTTAGTTCACTTAATTATTAATGTGGTTATCTCGGTCCTTAAGCTTGTCTAGGTCACACCCCGTAGCTGCTAAGCTACGGAGATGGGCCCGAAAGGGTTCCTGGGCCATTAGCTCAGGTGGTTAGAGCGCACCCCTGATAAGGGTGAGGTCCCTGGTTCAAGTCCAGGATGGCCCATTCAACATCCTTAGGGATGATTGGGGGTTTAGCTCAGTTGGTAGAGCGCCTGCTTTGCAAGCAGGATGTCAGCGGTTCGAGTCCGCTAACCTCCATCGAACATTTGTGATCTAGAAGGTAATGGTGAAACCAGCCTCGTTTGATTCTTTAATCTTTAAGACCATATTCTGGCCTTATTTGATAAGTTCAAACGATGCTGGGCTCAGCAATGGGTTCAGCAAAGAACCTTGACAACTGCATAGGTGAATCTGGAAATAAGCATCTAACAGATGAGCCAAAAGAAAATTTTGTGAACGCAAGTTTGCTTTATCTTCTAATGGATCAAACAATTCTGTAGAAAGCCGAGATCTAGCTTTATTAGGAAAACTCTTCTTTCACGAGGCGAGTGAAACTAATTTAGTTAGATAATAAAATGGTCAAGTTACAAAGGGCTCACGGTGGATACCTTGGCACACAGAGGCGATGAAGGACGTGGTTACCTGCGATAAGTCTCGGGGAGCTGGAAACACGCTTTGATCCGGGAATTTCCGAATGGGGCAACCCCTAGAACGGCTATCTGAATACATAGGGTAGCTCGAGCCAACCCAGCGAACTGAAACATCTTAGTAGCTGGAGGAAAGGAAAGTAAAAACGACTCCCTAAGTAGCGGCGAGCGAACGGGGATAAGCCTAAACCGATGTTCTCGAACATCGGGGTTGTGGGACAGCAACGTGGACCTATGAAGTTAGGAGAAGCGCTTGAATGGCGCGCCATAGAGGGTGAAAGCCCCGTATCCGAAAATGGATTAGGCCTAGCTGTATCCCGAGTAGCACGGAGCACGTGAAATTCCGTGTGAATCCGCGAGGACCACCTCGTAAGGCTAAGTACTACTGTGTGACCGATAGCGCAACAGTACCGCGAGGGAAAGGTGAAAAGAACCCCGGGAGGGGAGTGAAATAGAACATGAAACCGTGAGCTTACAAGCAATGGGAGTCCGACTAATCGGATGACCGTGTGCCTGTTGAAGAATGAGCCGGCGACTTATAGGCACTGGCAGGTTAAACCGGGAATGGTGGAGCCATAGCGAAAGCGAGTCTGAATAGGGCGATAGTCAGTGTTTATAGACCCGAACCCGGGTGATCTAACCATGGCCAGGATGAAGCTTGGGTGATACCAAGTGGAGGTCCGAACCGACTGACGTTGAAAAGTCAGCGGATGAGCTGTGGTTAGGGGTGAAATGCCAATCGAACCCGGAGCTAGCTGGTTCTCCCCGAAATACGTTGAGGCGTAGCGTCTGGTGCTCCAGCAGGGGGGTAAAGCCACCGTTTCGGTGCGGGCTGCGAGAGCGGTACCAAATCGATACGAACTCTGAATACCCTGTGTGTAGCCAGGCAGTCAGACTGTGGGGGATAAGCTCCATGGTCGAGAGGGAAACAGCCCAGACCACCAGCTAAGGTCCCAAAATTACCGCTGAGTGATAAAGGAGGTGGGATTGCCCAGACAACCAGGAGGTTTGCCTAGAAGCAGCCATCCTCAAAGGAGTGCGTAATAGCTCACTGGTCGAGCGATCCTGCGCCGAAAATGAACGGGGCTAAGCGGTATACCGAAGCTGTGGATTTATGGTAGGGGAGCGTTCTATGTGGGGCGAAGCGTTAGCGTGAGCGGGCGTGGACTGCATAGAAGTGAGAATGTCGGCTTGAGTAGCGAAAACATGGGTGAGAATCCCATGCCCCGAAACCCTAAGGGTTCCTCCGGTAGGCTCGTCCTCGGAGGGTTAGTCAGGACCTAAGGCGAGGCCGAAAGGCGTAGTCGATGGACAACAGGTCAACATTCCTGTACCGATCATGTTTTGGGAAGGGGGACGGAGAAGGCTAGTTCAGCCGGATGTTGGTTACCGGTTCAAGCGTTCGAGGCGTTGAGGAGTGGTGAAAACACTCTGAGCTAAGGCGTGAGTACGAGCTCCCACGGGAGCGAAGTGAATGACGTCATGCTTCCAAGAAAAGCCCTATACCCGTTAAGGCATGGTTGCCTGTACCCGAAACCGACACAGGTAGGGTGGTAGAGAATACCGAGGGGCGCGAGGTAACTCTCTCTAAGGAACTCGGCAAAATGGCCCCGTAACTTCGGGATAAGGGGTGCCACCGCAAGGTGGTCGCAGTGAAGAGGCCCAGGCGACTGTTTACCAAAAACACAGGTCTCCGCTAAGTCGTAAGACGATGTATGGGGGCTGACGCCTGCCCAGTGCCGGAAGGTTAAGGAAGCTGGTCAACGTAAGTGAAGCTAGCGACTGAAGCCCCGGTGAACGGCGGCCGTAACTATAACGGTCCTAAGGTAGCGAAATTCCTTGTCGGGTAAGTTCCGACCCGCACGAAAGGCGTAACGATCTGGGCGCTGTCTCGGAGAGAGGCTCGGCGAAATAGAATTGTCTGTGAAGATGCGGACTACGTGCACCTGGACAGAAAGACCCTATGAAGCTTTACTGCAGCTTGATATTGTGTTCGGGCTCTGAATGCGCAGGATAGGTGGGAGGCTTTGATCATTAACTTGCGGGTTGATGTGAGCCACTGGTGAGATACCACTCTTTCAGAGCTAGAATTCTAACTTTCACCCGTTATCCGGGGAGAGGACATTATCTGGTGGGCAGTTTGACTGGGGCGGTCGCCTCCTAAAAGGTAACGGAGGCGCGCAAAGGTTTGCTCAGGCTGGTTGGAAATCAGCCGACGAGTGCAAAAGCAGAAGCAAGCTTGACTGTGAGACCAACAAGTCGAACAGGGACGAAAGTCGGCTTTAGTGATCCGACGGTTCTGAGTGGAAGGGCCGTCGCTCAACGGATAAAAGTTACTCTAGGGATAACAGGCTGATCTCCCCCAAGAGTTCACATCGACGGGGAGGTTTGGCACCTCGATGTCGGCTCATCGCAACCTGGGGCTGAAGTCGGTCCCAAGGGTTGGGCTGTTCGCCCATTAAAGCGGTACGCGAGCTGGGTTCAGAACGTCGTGAGACAGTTCGGTCCATATCCGGTGCACGCGCAAGAACATTGAGAGGATTTCTCCCTAGTACGAGAGGACCGGGAGGAACGCACCTCTGGTGTACCAGTTATCGTGCCAACGGTAAACGCTGGGTAGCCATGTGCGGAGTGGATAACCGCTGAAAGCATCTAAGTGGGAAGCCCACCTCAAGATGAGTGTTCTCATGGCATAAGCCAGTAAGGTCACGGGAAGAACACCCGTTGATAGGCTCTACGTGGAAGCGCAGTAATGCGTGAAGCGGAGGAGTACTAATAGACCGAGGGCTTGACCATAAAAATCTCAGCAGATACTGAATTGTTTGAATTCAGTTGAGATGTTAGTTTCCAGAGCTATCTCTAGTTTTTAATTAAATTAGTTTTTGTTAACCTATGCAGTTCTCAGGGCTCAGCCTTGAGGTAATGCTATTAGTTTGAAATAACTATTAGCTATCCTGGTGTTCATGGCGCAGTGGAACCACACCGATCCATCTCGAACTCGGAGGTGAAACGCTGCTGCGGCGACGATAGTTGGGGGGTGGCCCCTCGCGAAAATAGCTCAATGCCAGGTAAAAATTTCCTTAAATCAGATAGGTCTGCTTAGATCTGTTCCTTAGCCACCCCAAAGAGGGTGGCTTTTTTATGGGTTTGCTTCCTATGTTTAAGCAGTTTTCACTCCTTGCCATTAGGCAATTCAAACTGGTTATTCGTTTGTGGAATCGCCATGGTTGTGTTGATCTAAGTGCCGCCTTTGCTTTCCATAGCCTTCAATCTATATTTCCATTTTTATTGCTTTGTTTAGGTATTGCAGCCAGGTTATTTGGCCAGGCTGATGGTGCTTTGAAGCAAATTATAGATTTTACAGAACAAGTTTTACCTTCTGGTAGTAGCTCATTAATTGCTGATATTTTAGAAACCTTAATTCGGCAAGGTAGGGCTGCTGGAGTTGTTGGTGCAGTGGCTCTATTGATAACAGCTAGTAATGCCACACTTTCCTTGCAGCGCGGTTATGACCGCCTTTGGATGGGATTGCATGATTCGCCGCAGGTTAGTAATTCTTGGCAATGGCACCTTAGGGATTTGTTACTGCAACGGTCAAAGGCAATACTTGGCGCTTTATTGCTTTCTTTTTTGTTGTTAATCAATCAACTCACCACACCATTTAAGTTGATTTGGCATAGTATCTGGTCTTCATTGGCCAGTTGGTCTTTAGTGTTACCTGAATTTTGGCAAATTCCAGCGCGGTCAGCCACCTCAATATTTTTTAGCTGGCTAGGTTTATGTTTTGGAATAATTGTATTACTTAGTTTTTTGCCACGCAGGCGACCTCCTCTTGCCGTGCTCTTGCCTGGTGCTGTGTTAGTGGCAACTCCACTTACCCTATTGAACCCATTGTTAGGGAGATTGTTGATCTGGCTGTCTTCCAGATTTTTTGCCTATGGACTGGTGGGAGGGGTAATCGTACTAACTCTTTGGGTGTGGTTACTTGGTTTGATTCTGTATTTTGCCATGGCCTGGACCGTGGCACTGGCTCGGTCTACAAAAAATGTGCCTTTTAATCCAACAGCATAACTTTTCAATCCAATACTATAACTTCAGCGATTTCTACTGTTTCAAAATTATCCCGTTGTTGTTGATGGCGTTTCGCAAATTTAATTAGTGCTAAACCTGCTGTGCGCATCATTAAGGCGTTTAATCCCCCGCTTAAAATCGCTCCCCCGAGTGGAATTAATCTGCCCATATTCCACGCACCTCTATTAAGGATAGTTGTTAGTGCCTTTTGCCTTAATACTCTGCTGATTGCTCTTTCACCAAGCTTGCCACCAGCTAGCCTTAGCAGTTCATTAACGCTTAAACCCAATACAGCAGCAAGCAATAATGGTTGTTCACTTTCTTCACTGAGATTAAATTCAAAAATTGATAAAATTGCTGCGGCTAGTTCGATTTCAGCATATAAAAAATATAGGAGGTCTCCCCCTCCCGCCGCAAGGCTAATTACACCGCCCATACTTGAGGCAGCTCCACTGCCAGCTGTTCGCCACATCGCAGACTGGATTACTGTTTCGCTCAATTCATCTTGTGATTTATTTGGGTATTTTCGTTTTAGTTGTTTTGCCCATGCCACCCCTTGGTTTTGGGCGCGTTTCAGCGCTGCTGAAATTATTGGAAAATCAAGAATATTATTTGATTTATTCATTGATTTTTAGCTATTAGTTTGCAGTGATTCCTGTTGTTTTATTTTATTTAGGTGCCTTTCTCGTAGCCCGAGAAATAAGGGTGCCCCAGCTGCAAAGGCAACACTAATACTTATTAATATTGGCCATTGGCTGTGTTTCATCCCAATGCGTTTGCTTTCTGTAATCATCCAAATCAAGACTGCAGTAGCGCCAATTGCTAGGTCCCAGCTTAGTGATTGACCAGCCGTATTGCTCGCGGCATCCGCTACGAATTGAGCCAGTTTAAAGCCTCCGTGGGTTTGGATGAATTGCCAATTCGCTTGCTGAGTTAGCACTAAGCCGGCTAAGGCAAGGCCAAAATAAATTGCTTGCCTTAGCTTTGATCCATTAATTAGGGGGCTGGTTTTTGAGCTTGTTGTATTTGTAACTAAATCGGCATCTAGATCTATTTTTGCATCTATATCTTGAGTTAATTTGTTATCCATCGGTGGAATTCTGATTTGTTAGCTCGCTGATTGTAAAGCCATCGGGATCGAGTTGTTTGATGTCTTGGACAACTTGCTCCAGCACACCCCGGCAGTGCTTCTCTAGTTCTAGGGCCTCTGCATAGAGTTGAGGTAGCTCCTCCAGGGGGATTAGCTCGCTCTGCAAAGCTTCGATCAGCTTATTTAAAGCAGCCTGCGCTTCGGCATAGCTGAGTTGCTTCTTGTTTGATTTTTTCATGGTTGTTTGAGCCAGTTTTTTACCGTGAGCCCAAGTTGCCCCCCGCTTAATTGGGCTGTTATGGCGTCGCCGCTTCTAAGCCCCTCTCCACTGCGGATCACCTTGCCATCTATACCTTTGAGAATTGCATAGCCCCTGCTTAAAAGCCTCTGGGGGGAAACCGCCTGCCGCAGGTTGATCAGGTTGTTTAGTTGCCAGTGGTTTTTCTCCAAACGCCTCTCAATCAAGCTTTGGCATTGCTTGGTTAGCTTTTTTTGCTGGTGTTCCTCCCATAATCTCTGCATGCGGTTTTGTGGATATAAGCGCCATTGCCTTCCCATCTGATGGAGCTGCTGGGCTTTATGGGTTCGATCAGGCAAAAGGGCAACGATGGCGGCAGTGGGTGTTGCAGCTCTCTGATCAGCAACTAAATCAGCAACTGTGATGTCATCTTCATGGCCGATTCCAGTGATGGTTGGAATCGGACACCGGCTTAGGCAGCGAGCTAACGCTTCGCTGTCAAAAAGGGCAAGATCCTCCCTGCTGCCGCCGCCCCTTGCCAAAACCAATGCCTCAATTCCCAACCGTTGCCAGTGCTGTTCAAGTTTTTCAAACACAGCGCAGATTGCATCTTCCCGATCCCCTTGCACAGGTATGGCAACTACCCTGATGGCACATGCAGGCCAGCGTTGTTGGGCGGTGCGCAGCAGATCGGCAAGGGCTGAACTTGGTACAGCCGTGAGCAGGGCAACGCAACTAGGAAATTCTGGTAGTGCCCGTTTGCGCTCGGGTGCGAGCAAGCCCTCCTCAGTTAATTTTGTTTTTACAGCCTCAAATCGACGCAGCACCGTAGTGAGGCTGGGCCTGATATCGAGCACCTGCACACTAAGGCTGGCCCTTGCTATCCAAAAATTCAACTTGCCAACAACTACTACCCCATCGCCATCTTCAGGGCAATAGCTAAGGCGTTGCAGAGTGGATGCCCATGCCACCGCTTGGATTGTGGCATCTCCATCCGTAAGGCTGAACCAAAGATGCCCCTTTTTGAGCACAGGCTTCAGCACTGCAGCTTCAATTAAAAAGCGGGGGGCAAAAGCACGTTCAAGCAGCACCCCAATTGCTTCATTGAGTTCACGAACGGAATAGCTGGGTAGATCCATTAATGCTTCAATTGTTTGTAACAATGCCAACACCAAACACTGGCGGCGGTGCCTATCACCAACACCACCTGCCCCCAGGTTGTGTTGCAGCGCACAAGACCCACAAAAGTAATTGCAATGGCACTGCTGAGAATCCTTGAGCCATCACGGCGGTTTTGAACGAACAGCCCCATGGCACCTTGTATTTACCCAATCACCATATCTAGCTGCTCGCATTAAAAAAGGGCCTTGCGGCCCTTAGGTGAAAAGCTTTTTTAGATGTTGATTCGTAATTGGATTCCGGGGAATCAACCCAAACCGATTTGGGCCAGGATGCCTTGGCCGGTTAGAAGTTCTGTAGCAAGGCCAATAACGAAGCCCATCATGGCAAGACGGCCATTCCAGGTTTCAGCGAAGCTCACAAAACCGAAGCGTGACTGGGAGTCGGACATTGGTGCAAAGGGGTGAACTGCGTGAATTGTAACGTTTCTTGGCGCAAAGTTGACAGTATCCACGGAAACACTTTTTGCGCATATCAGGAATTGACATTGGCGCCGTTCTGAACTAATGCTTAACAATTGCTTGCGGGTTGTGGCTCCGAGCTCCGCAAGTATTTGCTTTTCAGCCAATTTGCTTTTTAGCCAATTTGATTGGCGTTCCTCAAACGGCGGCAATCCTTGATCGCAGGATTAGGGCCCAGCTGCCTCTAAGCCGAAAGGGTTATAAGCAGGGCCAGCAGGGCTGAACTGATAAAACCCATGGCCGCAAGTAGGCGAATAAATGGCCCCGCCAGGGACACGGAGGAGAACATGAAGAAAAACCGAAGTTCATGGTCATTCCGTTTTAGCCCCAATTTGCTGCGGCGTCCCTAGTTCGTTGCAGGCTGTTTCAATTGCTCGTATTGCTTAGCGAACGTGACGAGCGCCATCAACCGGGTGATATGGCTCGCCGGTGGTTTCTTCAAACACAATCGCCGGAAGGCCTGTTTCAAACATCGTTTGCAGGGCTTCCTTTAAGTAGGGATTCCAGCCACCCGTAGACACCTTGCCGTGGCGGACGGTCCAATCCCAGGTGCCCTGCAGGTCGCGGGGGATGCGCCCTTCCTTGTCCCTTCTGGCTACCAGATCTTGGGATTCCACTAGGCCCACCAAGATTGGATCTTTGCCGTAGGCGGGGGTAATGGTTAGCTCTAAACGCACGGGGTCGTCTTTCACCATATGCAGTCGAAATCTGGGCGGTAGCTTTATCGCCTTAAGGACGGCTGCCACTACTTTTGTGCGCTGATCCACCTGAGTTGCTCCGGCTTGCATCGGTTCTTGGTTATCTGTTTCTACTAGCTTGCGCGATCGTCGGCCCGAAGCGGTTCGTTATCTCCGCTGAAGCGCACGGTAAGCAGCTCTTCTGTGGTGAGATTGCCATTTTTATCAAGCATCTCAGGATGAATAGCTATTTGAGGTTGTTTCTGGGAGCTGATGAAGCCCTTGCCCATAACGCGAAAGGCCTGCCAGAGTAGAACAACCAAGCAGCTGAGGTATAGCAATGGGAAAAGCTGATTCACCTTGCTATCAATCTGAATACAACCATTATGGGAGTTGGCTTGCAACTGCGGCATGACCTTGGCTAAGCCCCTATCAATACTGGCGATATCGCTATTAATTTCCGGGCCCGGCGCTGCCCTTGGCCAAAGCCGCAGTTCGTTTGTGGTTGATGCCGTGCGCCGGGCTGGCCCCGCGGTGGTTCGAATCGACACCGAACGCACCGTAACTAGCAACCCAGGGCGAATGCCCCAAATGCTGTTGATGGATCCATTGTTTCGGCAATTTTTTGGAGTGCCAGGCATTGGTATGCCAAGCCAGCGCACCGAAAGGGGTCAAGGGACTGGGGTTATTTTTCAACCGGAAGGCTTGATCCTCACCAACGCCCATGTGGTTGATGGTAGTAGCCGCGTAACGGTGGTGCTGGTAGATGGCCGCAGCTTGGAGGGGTCCGTTGTTGGTAGCGATCCGATCACCGATCTTGCCGTTGTGAGGGTTAGCTCAGGTTCGCGGTTGCCCGTAGCCCCCCTTGGTAATTCCGATGCGGTGCAGGTGGGTGATTGGGCAATCGCCGTTGGTAATCCGTTTGGTCTTGATAACACGGTTACGTTAGGGATTATTAGCAGCACAAATCGCAATGCCAGCAAACTTGGGATTACCGATAAGAGGCTTGATTTAATTCAAACTGATGCAGCAATAAACCCAGGTAATTCAGGGGGGCCACTGCTAAACGCCGATGGTGAAGTGGTGGGAATAAATGCTCTGGTTCGCTCTGGCCCAGGGGCTGGATTGGGCTTTTCCATACCGATAAATCGCGCCAGAAATATTGCAGATCAAATCATTAAAAACGGCAGGGCTAGCCATGCCATGGTTGGTTTAGTGCTTCAAGCAGATCCTCGTGGCGCCAGGGTTGCCTCGCTACTGCCTGGTGGGCCAGCGGCTCGAGTGGGTTTGCAAACCGGTGATTTGATTACCAAGGCAGCGGGGCTTGTAATTAAAGACCCTTCCCAATTCCTAAAAGCAGTAGAGGAAACAGGAGTGGGTCAACCGCTTCTGGTGCAGGCTCAGCGTGATGGTAAAACCATTTCCTTTTCCCTTGTGCCAGTTGAAATGGCTCAAAGCATTAAGCCTTAGAAATACAAATTTCGGATTATTGTTTCCAAAATCTCAAAAGCAGCCTTGGAAAAGCGCTTGAAACTATCTCAATCCCTTACCCTGGCTGCAACCATTGCCTGGAATCAGGCGCAAATAAATAAACTGTTATACGCAGGGCGTGATAAAGATGCTGATGCAATTAAGCAGGAATTTCGGGGAGTAAATCAACCAAATCAAAAATTGATCTGGTTGCCATTGAGCAAGTAACTCCTATTAGGTTACTCCTCATAAATTGATAACTTGTTTAGATGTTGGAATCCAAGGAGATTTGTTGTTTAATTACCCAAGTGGTAGCAGCCTTTTGAGTTTGCCAAGCGTTTAAAAGCTGCTTGGCAATGCCGCGCAGCACCGTGGGATCTACCTCTGAATCGATGGCACGGCTGATGCGTTCCACTTCGAATTTTTGGCCAAGGCTGAGGCCCAGGGCGTTCTCCATGGTTTCAACTGAACTGGAATAATCTTAAGAACTATTTCAGTAGGTTGCGCGGCTGGGCTGCCTAGCGGGTTTGCGTTTCTGAGTCTTCTCCTCCTTCGCGTAGATCCTCAACGCAACGGGTAATGCAGGCGCCATCCTCTAGGGAGCATTCGGTGATGCATTGAAAATATGCCTCCACTGCATCCCAGGCTTGGCCATTGGTGGCGTTGATTTGGTTGAACTGAGTCACGCGGGGGTACTTCGCGGTGGTTCAGTCAGCGTATGAACACCAATCTGCTTGGTCTACAAAAATGAGTTTTGTTGCCTAGGCAACTGTGAAGTTGCGTGTTGAAGTGCTACCCCGCTCCCAGGAAAAAGCCTTTAAAACTGGTGTGAGGGTGAGGGTGTCGCTGGCGAGGTTGAATTTGTAGCGGCTGAGGGCCCCTCGCTTCACAGCTAAACCACGGATCTCCCCCAGGTTATGGACCAGGCGGCATTCAACTATTTGGGCATCGCTGGCCCATTGCTTGCGCAGCTTCTGTTGAGTCCTGGCGAAAGGGGAGGCCATGGTCCCAAAAAACTTTGTTTCAACTGCAATTGAGCACCTCCAGAGCCCATGGGCAACACATGTTTTTTTACTCTTCCCCATACCTGTTGAGTAGAACCTCCACAGCTGGTGAAACCTCAAATGCTCACCCCAGGTGTGGAGCCTTGGCGCCTATTGCTGTGGGCATTTCCCCACTTGAGAATTGACTGGTTTTTTAACCGGGCCTTTTTCGCCGGCTTTCGGCCTTGCTTTTTTGCTTGAGCCGGTTGGCGGCTCTTTTGGCTTCTTTCTCAGCCTCCGCTTCGCTGGTTTGCAGCAGTTCGAGCTCCTCTTGCTTTTTCTGTTGGTAGTAGGCGTAGTCGCCTCGATAAAGCAGTAATTCCCCATCTTTAATCTCAACAATCTTGTTGGCAACCTGGGCGAGGAAATAGCGGTCGTGGCTAACGATCAGAGCTGCGCCTTCGTATTCCTGCAAGGCTGATTCCAGCATTTGTTTGGCGGGAATATCCAGGTGGTTGGTGGGCTCATCTAGCACGAGCAGATTGCAGGGACTCAGCAGCATTAAGGCCAGGGCGAGGCGCGCTTTCTCGCCACCGGAAAGCTTGCCCACCTCTTTGAATACCGCCTCATTGCTAAAGCAAAAGCTTCCAAGCAGGGATCTCACTTGGGTTTGGGTCCAATCTGGAACTGCTTCAAACAGCGTGTCGATAACGGTTTTAGTGAGATCGAGGGCTTCTGCTTGGTTTTGCTCGAAATAGCCGGCAATAACGTTGTGCTCACCTAAACGAGCTGAACCTTCATCCGGTTTCTCGCTGCCCATAATCAAGCGCAGCAGGGTGGACTTGCCTGCGCCATTGGGGCCCACAAAGGCGATGCGATCCCCCCGCTCCACCTCAAGGTTTGCGCCAAGAAACAAAATATTGTTTCCATAGCTATGGGTGAGATTCTCGATAACTGCAATTTGACGGCCGCTGCGGGGGGCCGGGGGAAATTGGAAGCGGGGGCCGCTAACGCCTTCAATTGGTGCATCAAGTCGATCTACTTTTTCAAGTAACTTTTCGCGGCTTTTTGCCTGGGTTGATCTGGTGGCGCTGGCCCTAAATCGATCAATGTATGCCTGTTGACTCGCCAGTTCTTTTTGTTGGCGTTCAAAGGCGGATTGGCTTGCCTCTAGCCCTAGGCGTTTTTGCTCGAGGTGTTCGCTGTAATTACCCAAATAACAGCGGGAAACCCCCCGCTCTGTTTCAACAATTTGATTGCATACACGGTCGAGAAAAGCACGGTCGTGGCTAATAACTACCTGGGGAACAGTTTGCTCGCGTAAATAGGTTTCAAGCCATTGAATCGTTTCAACATCAAGGTGGTTTGTGGGTTCATCAAGCAGCAGCAGATCGGGCTCTTGTAAAAGGATTTTGCCAAGGGCAATGCGCATCTGCCAGCCGCCCGAGTAGTCGCCAACAAGCGCTTCTGCTCCAACGGCGCTAAAGCCAATCGTAGGTAACAACTTATCTATGCGCGCATCTAGTTCATAGCCGTGGAGGGCCTCAAAACGGTTTTGCAAAGCGCCCAACTTTTCGATTAACCCATCCAAATGCTCGGGGCATTCGGCGGCCTCCTTTGAGGCCATTGCCTGCTCCACGGCAGTTTGTTCGTTTAGTACTTCTGCCGCCTCGCCAAAGGCTTGAAAAAGCTCTTGCCTCACGGTGCGGTGCAGATTTACATCAAATTCTTGCTGTAAATAAACAATACGGGGATCACCCTGCTTGATAACTGAGCCGCTGGTTGGTTCTTCTAAACCGGCAATGATGCGCAGCTGGGTTGATTTGCCAGCTCCATTCACACCAACTAGGCCGATCCTGTCGCCGGCTTTTACCTCCCAGGTCACATCCCGCAGCACCTCGCCGGTGGGATAGATCTTGCAGACCCTCTCCAGCCTCAGCATTGCCTGTTCACCAATGGCCAGACCTTACCAAGCGCGGGGCAAGGCAGACTCCCTTAACTTCCTGTGGCTGCTGAAAGCAGTGGCATCGATGCTCAAGCGCTTGGAACAGGTAACTGCCCTTGTGGTAGCAGCTGGTTTAGCCATAGTGAGCTATTGGCTTTTCTTTAGTTGGGCCCAGGGTGATAGCCAAAAACCAATGAACATTTCAGAACCGATAGCAAAACCAAATCAAAAAGAAAATCCAAAACCCTTGCCAAGGGCAAACTAAAGCTGATTAAGGCTGCCAAACATGCAGCCCACGTAGCGGCGTGTGAGTTCCCTTTGCTGTTCGCGCTTGTGTTCTCCCTGTTGCAACAGAAAACCAGCAAGGGCAGCTTGCAACAGGCGGTACTGATCCCATTGGGGATGTAGATCAATGAATTTGGCCATGGCCTCAAACAGAGGACCTGGCAGAGGCGTTTGAAAACTCACCTGATATTCCTCTGCTTTCAAGGTTGTGGCGGAACGCTGGACCAACGGTTGGGCTCAAGAGGTGCACCAGTACGCCACGGGAAAAGCGATTCGTCAAAGTTGGAGGTTGCCATGCTGTCTACCTGATCTAGGGGCTGAGATCGATTGCCATGGCTTAGTTGTTTTGGAGATTGCTTCGGGGGCTGTGGGCTGGCCTCGCCCAGTCTCCCCCCCGTCAAGGGCCAAGCTGCTTGGCGCATTTATTTCCCCAGCTAACTGCCAGGAACAGGCCATTTTGCCTTTGGCCTGGGGAAAAGCCCATGGCGCCCCTGGGAAAAGCAATCGGAATTGGGGAAAACAACTATTGATTAGTAGGGCTTATCAATGGGGCATTTTTGAGCCAATCTCATGCGGCCATTTCCTCGGGGCTTTCCACCGCTGAGGCATCTTCCATGGTGCGGGCATCAAGGCAAAGTACCTTGCGCAGCTGGGCGTAATTGCAGGCCATGGCGCTGCGTCCCTCTTGGTTGGCGCCGTATTCGGCCTTTTGCAGCACGTGGTGCAGGTGGGTGAGCAGGTAGGTGCTGATTACGGCAGATACCAGCACATCGCTCTTTTGGGGGGATGGGGCCATGGGCGGACATGCCTCTGGATGAAAAGCGAAACCCAACTATAGTGTGGGATACTACCCATGACACTCTTACTACACTTGTGGGTGTCGCAGACATTGGGTTCCTTCCTGTGGCCACCCGCCAAGCCTCCAGCAGTGGAAAATCCAAGTCCCCTCGCATTCAGGTGGTTTTGCCTGAAGGCCTATGGCAGAGCCTTGCTGCCGCGGCGGAGGCTGATAGCCGCACGGTTAGCAACATGGCCAAGGTTTTGATTCAGCAGGGGTTAGAGCGGCGCCAACCCCGCCCAAGCAACAGTGAGCTTCTGCGCAGCCAGCTGGAACGCCAGCAGCAGGGACCAGCACCACGGCTGCGTGGTAGACCCAGGCGAATTCGCCTTAGGGGTGCACAACTGCCCCCAATGGCCCCTGGCGCCTAGCACCCGTAACCGATGGCAAGCCAGCTGCTACACCCCGCTGCCGCCACCAAGCCAATAGAGCAAAGGCAAGCGCCTCCCTCTGCTGATCGGGGATGCCTAGCTCTGCTAGCGGTCTTACCCACACTCCAGGGCAGCGCTTTTGCAGTTGCAACATCAAGGCTTGATTGCGGCAACCTCCACCGGAAACCAGCAGCTCCAATGGCTTCACCCCCCTTGCCAGGTCAACGGCCACAGCTGCAGCGCTAAAGGCTGTGAGGGTGGCGATTACGTCTTCAGCGGCGCTCACCCCCACTTGTTCAAGTTGTTTAAGCCGTTGCTCCAAATTTTGGCGGCCAAAAAGTTCTCTGCCTGTGGACTTTGGTGGAGGCTGTTTGAAATAGGGCTCAGTTAGCCATTCCTGCACTATGGGCTCGTTAACTTCCCCGGCTAGAGCCCAACTGCCATCGCTGTCGTATTTTTTGGCGCCGCAGCTAAAAAATACGACAGCCAGGTCGATCAGGCTGTTTGCCGGGCCGCAATCCCAACCCTGCAGCGCCATGGCTTGATCGGGCCCCTGGGCCGGCGGCAGAAGGGTGATATTTGCAATCCCGCCAAGATTCAATACGCCGCGCCAACCGCCAATGCTTGGAATTAATGCCCTGTCTGTAGTTGGCACCAATGGGGCGCCATGGCCTCCCCGGGCTAAGTCGGCAGCACGGAAATTGCTCACTACCGGCCGTTGAAGGATTTCCGCCAACCTCGCTGCATTGAGGCATTGCCAGCTGGCCCCCAGGCATTCCCCCTGGGGAGGTTGATGCCAAAGGGTTTGCCCATGGCAGCCCACCAGTTGAGCCCGGCTTGAAGGGTCGGTTAAGCGGGCGCAAATCGCCTGGGCGTTTGTAATTTCCTGTTCAAGTTGCAAAAAAGAAGCTGCTGAGAGGGGTTGCCCCTGCCCAGCAGCGATTATTTGCTCTTGTAGCTCTATTGGGTAGGGGTGATGGCCACTGCTTAGCAGTTGCCATTGCGGTTTGTTGACGCGGCCCCAAAAGCGCACAAGCACACCATCAACCCCATCGGCGCTGGTGCCACTCATCAGGCCCAGCACCGTTAGGCCCATCTCAGCGGTTTGGTTGGGGGGTTGTGCGCAGGTAGGGCTTGATCTCTGTTACGCCCTTAGGGAATTTGGCCCTTGCTTCTTCAGTTGGGATTGAAGGCACCACCACGCAGTCGTCGCCATCGCACCAATTAACAGGTGTGGCCACCTGATGATTGTCGGTGAGTTGGAGCGAATCAATCACCCGCAGGATCTCTTGGAAATTGCGGCCAGTACTGGCGGGATAGGTGATTTGTAAACGTAGTTTTTTGTTTGGGTCGATGATAAAAACCGACCTAACTGTGAGGTTGTTGAGCGCATTTGGATGGATCATTCCATAAAGATCGCTAACGCTTTTATCGGCGTCGGCAAGGATGGGGTAATCCACCAAGGTGCATTGGGTTTCGTTGATATCAGCAATCCAGCCCTTATGGCTTTCGGCGGAATCAACACTTAAAGCAATCGTTTTTACATTGCGCTTCTCCCACTCAGGCCTCAGTTTTGCCACCTCACCCAATTCGGTGGTGCAAACAGGGGTGTAGTCGGCAGGGTGAGAAAACAGCACCACCCAGCTGCCCTCTGCAAAGTCGTAGAGATTGATCGATCCCAGCTGGGAATCTTGGGTGAAATTGGGAACGGTGTCGCCGAGTTGAAGCGCCATATGCATAGGAAGTACGCGCTTTGATGCTGGCATAAGCCCCTCACCTCGCACCATACCTATGACAGGCTGGCAGGGATGAGCACTCCCCTGGCGCTGTTCAACGGCAGTTATTTGGGTGAAAAGCCCACGGGAATTGGAGTTGTGGCAAGGGATCTGGCCGCTGCCCTCGAGCCGGGAAAGTTTCCAGCCGTTTGGCCTAAAGGGCTTTCCCCCAACCATGGCTCGAGGGGCCATCTGCGGCGACTGCTCTGGACCCAATTGCAATTGCCCAAGCTCTGGAGAGCTAGTGGCGCACCCCTAGTGCTATCCCCTTTGCCTGAGGCACCGTTGGCAATTGGGGTGCCAACGGTGGTTCTAGCCCATGATTTATTGCCCCTGCGCTACCCCCAGCCCTCGCCACTTTTGGCTTATCACCTGGCATATGTGCCTTTGGTGTTGCACCGGGCCCGCCATGTGTTGTGCAATTCAGAGGCAACAGCAAGGGAGGTGCACGGCCGCTTGAGAGTTCCCCTGCGGCAGTTATCAGTGCTGCGCTTGGGCTTCTCTCAAGGCCTACTGAGGCCGATGGCATTGCAACGCCAACCATTCCTACTAGTGCTTGGCCGCCATGATCCCCATAAAAATTTGGCCCGTTTGTTACGCGCTTTTGCGCGCCTCACCAACCCCGAGCAGTTGCTTCACTTTGTGGGTCCCCACGATCGCCGCTACACCCCCAAGCTGCAAAAGCTGGCCCTTGACTTGAACATCAGCCATCGATGCCGTTGGACCCCATGGGTAAGTGACACAGAACGGCTTGAGTTGCTCAATCGTGCCACTGCATTGATTATTCCAAGTTTGTGGGAGGGTTTTGGTTTGCCAGCCCTAGAAGCCATGGCCTGCGGTACCCCCGTTTTGGCTTCAACGGCAGGGGCTCTGCCTGAGGTGGTGGGACCAGCCGCCTTGCCTTTTAATCCGACCGACCTAGCTGAAATGGCAGCTGCCATGGCTCAAATTTTCAGCGACGCTGAACTGTTTCGGCAATTGGCTGGGGCTGGCCTGGAGCGAGCGGCCCTGTTTAGCTGGGCTGATACGGCAGCTGCTCTGCAGGAACGCCTGGAAAATTTGGTTAGCTAAATCCGGCTAATTCCCCTAGCCAGCCAGCTGCCACTTTGAGGGGAAGTTGCTCACCGGGAAGGCGTGTGAGATAAGCCCATCGGCGCATTTGCTGGGCTAAGGGACCCGCAAGGGTTATGCCCATTCCAGTGATGCTTGCTTCCCCCACCCCAAGGCTGAGCATTTCACCTAGGTCGCTCCAAGCAAAATCCTCCAGGGGTTCAGCAGCGAGGGAATGCATCACATTGCGGGCAACAACTGGCGCCTGCTGAAAGGCCACCTGGGCCGTGGCGGGCAAGGGGGGGTCGTGGGGCACAGAGGCACCGTCCCCAAGGCTGAAAATCTCTGGGTTGCCCTGCACCTGCAGGTTTGCCAAGCAAATCAGCTTGCCATTGGTTTGTTTTGCTAGCAGGCCATCAGGGGGTTGGCTTATTTGACCAGCAGTCCAAATCACAGCTGCAGTGCTGAGTTTTTCGGGTTGGTCTGCTCCTTCCTGCTGCAGCTGCAGTTCATTGGCAGCCACCATCAGCACCTGGCAATGGCAGCGCAGGCGCACATCGCGGCGTTGTAGGGCCTGTAGCGCCTGGTTGCGGTTAAAGGCCTTGGCATTGGGCAAGCATTGGGGCCCCTTTTCAAGCAGTTCCACCACTGCAGCCCCTTGCAATAAGTCTGCAAGTTTGCAGGCCAATTCCACCCCACAGGGGCCAGCCCCCACCACAGCAATTTTTTGGAGCGGTTGGGGGTGATTTTTTAGTTGCTTTATTAGGGCCTGCAAGCGTTCCACATCGCTAAGGGTATGAAAACCCTGGCTATGGGCCTGCACCCCAGGCACACCAAATCCGAAAGGGGTTGCTCCAGTTGCTATCACCACACGGCTGTAGCTGATTTCCTTGCCGCCAGCTGTGCATAGCTTTGAAGTTTCTGGATTTATTTGGCTCACACGATCTTTTAACCAACCGATGCCATGGCCGGCCAGCAGATTGTCGTAACGAGGAGCTAGCTGCCATAGGGCTAGCTCGCCACTCAGTAGTTCGTACAGAAACGGCAAAAATATGAAGCGATCGTTGGGTTCTATTAAGAGAAGTGGCGGATGGTTTGGACGCTTTGCCAATTCCAAAGCGGTGTAAAGGCCACCAAAGCCCCCACCAACTATCACAATCGGCGCCAGCACCACAACCTCCGATTTATGGCCAGGCTACGGGGTTAAGCGCGAAGATGCGATTGGTTGATATTTGCTGAATGGGGCGTTCAACGCTCGAAATTGAAGTTGAGCTGGATGCCTGCCATGCCCAACTTGCTGGGCTTGATGCCCCTGCCCAATTGCAGTGGGGTTTGCAGAAATTTTCCTCGGGGTTTGCCCTCACCACCAGTTTTGGCATTCAATCGGCGGTGTTGCTGCATCTCGCCTATCAATTGCAGCCCGATATTCCCGTTTTCTGGGTGGATACCGGCTACCTACCGCCTGAAACTTATAACTATGCCGAAACCCTTAAGGATTTACTGCAGCTGAATCTTGAGGTGGTGCAACCTGCCATGAGCGCTGCCCGCATGGAGGCCCTAATGGGCAAACTATGGGAGAGCGAAGAGCCAGATGCGCTGGCCACCTACCACCGCTTGCGCAAGGTGGAGCCCCTCGACCAAGCATTGCTGGCTAAGCAAGTGAGCTGCTGGGCCAGTGGGGTTAGGGCACGCCAAACGGATCACAGGGCAACCATGGCACCCCTCGAGTTGGTGCGAGGTTGCTGGAGTTTGCGCCCCCTTTTGCAATGGACAAGCCGCGACGTGTACTACTACATGCAGCAGCATTCATTACCTGCCCATCCCCTATTTGAAAAGGGCTACAGCAGCGTTGGCGATTGGCATTCTAGTGGGCCAGATGGCGGCCAAGGTAGGGGCAGTCGATTCGCGGGCAAGCAGCAGGAATGTGGGCTTCACCTACAGGGATCAATGTTTGAAGGTGCTGGCATCTAAAAACGATGGAGCGGTTGTTATTGATTGGCAACAGCCGTTGGCATTGGTTGCAAGGGGGCAGCTCTTGGCACACCAGCCCGGGGGAGGGTTTACGGCAATTTCAGCAGGAACCAGCTCAGCATTGGGCCGCTGTGGGCCTGGTGCCGAAGCCGCTTGAAGCTTGGCGCGGATGCCAAATTTCGGCTGCTGATGTGCCCCTCAAGCAGCAGCAAACTGGTTTGGGTGTTGATCGAGCCCTGGTGGGCTGGGGGGCCTGGCAGCGCAGTTCAACTGCAGTGTTGGTGGTTGATGCTGGCACCGCGCTGAGTTTCACGTTGGTTGATAGCAACGGCAACTTTTGTGGTGGGCGAATAATGGCTGGTGCTGCTTTGCAACTGAGCTCCCTCCACCAGGCCACGGCTGGCCTGCCAGCCGTTACCCAGCTTGAAATAACAGAAGCTTGGCCCCACACCACAAAAGAGGCCATGCAAGCAGGGGTGCTGAATGGAATGGCAGCTGCACTTATTTGTGCTGCTAAGGATCTACCCAAAGGCTGGGAAGGGGCTGCTATTTGGCTAACCGGTGGAGATGGGAAGCAGCTGCTGCCGTTGCTTGCAGCCGCCGGGCTGCAACCTCAATGGGCGCCAAATCTCGCCCTGGAGGCCCTTGCCAAAATCAAGGCTGAATTTCCAAGTCGCTGAGGATTGTGGATGCCATTGTTTCAGCCTTCACTTTTGTGTAAATCTTTTCAAGTTTGCCATCAGCATCGATAACAAAAGTGTGGCGCATCATGCCCATATATTCACGACCCATGAACTTTTTAAGACCATAACTTTCGTAGGCAGTGGCAACGGGACATGGCTCTTCATCGCTTAATAAAGTAAAAGGCAAATTGTATTTTTCAATAAATTTGCTATGGCTTTTGGCGCCATCTTTACTGATTCCAAATACTTTGATGCCATTGCTTTCAAACACACTCCACTGGTCGCGGAAATTGCAAGCCTCTTTGGTGCAACCAGGGGTGTCGTCTTTTGGATAAAAATACAAAACAACCCTGCTGCCTCGTTGGGCCTCAAGGCTCACCATTTGGCCGCTCTCATCTGGAAGGGTGAAGCTGGGTGCAAGATCGCCTATTTGAAGTGCCATGGCTGCAGGTTTGGTCCCACGGGAGCTTAGGCAGTCGCGCTGGGGCTGGGGTGACCTGGGAAAACTTGCTCTTGGGGAACTAATGGATGGCACCACTTCCCAGGAGCTGAAATGGGCCAGATCCCTTCCTGCATCAAGGCAAGAGAATTTTTTGCGCAGCAGGTTCCTGGTGCGCCAATGGCTGGCCCATTGGCTTGCAACCAAGCCAATGGCACTGCCTTTATCCGCCCCCCCGGGGCAAGCTCCCCACCTAGGGGAGGAATGGGGCACGGTTAGTTGGAGTCATAGCGGAAAAAGGCTTTTGCTTGGTTGGTCGCCACAAGCTGTGGGTGTTGATTTGGAGCGAGCCAATCGCCCGCTGGCGGCACAAGCTTTGTTGCAGAGGTTTTTCCCCTTGCAAGAGCAGCAACAGTTGAGTTGCTTAAGCGCTTCTGAACTGCATAGGGCGGTGTTGCGCAGTTGGGTGGCTAAGGAGGCTTTGATCAAACAAAGACGCAGCAGCATTTCCCTAGAGCTGGGGCATTGGTGGATGGAAAGCAAGCAGCCAAGGGCCATGCATTTGCCCACTGGTGTGTGGTGGCCAGTGCAGGTGCACTGCCTTTCATTTGGAGCAGAACAGTGGTTTCTTGGCTGGAGTGGTGATAATTCACCCAGCCTGGAATATCTGGATTGCAGCTAGTTTCAGAGCACTTCTGGCCCAGCTATGCCACGTACCAGCAAGGTTGTACTGATTTTGTTGTTGAGCTTGCTGGGAATGGCTGGGTTGCTGCGCCTGCCTTTGCTACCTCCGCCAGTGGCCCGCAGCAGCGCAGACACAACGTTGTCTGGTTTAGAGGCCCAAGAATCCCTTCAAGAGGTTCGCCAAGAGGCTGCGGCCTTGATGAGTAGGTTTGTAGGTGGTGAGATCACTAGGCATTACTGGGGTGGGTTCACTCCTTTTCTTGATGTGCTCGGCATCGAAATTCCGCCGGGGCTTGAGGCAAAACTAGAAGTGTCTACAGATAAAGCCATCTTTAGTTTGCGGCCGCGGCAGGCCCTAGAGCACTATCAGGCTGAGGTTCGAATTACCAGCAACGGCACCCGAGGTGTTGCCTGCCGGGGGAAGGGTGCCCCCAAGTCATTCCGGCTTGAGGGGGAAAGGCTGATCTGTCCGCTTGGTTGGGTAGCAATGATCGATCCCTCCGTTGATGGCTATCGCAAATAACTTTGTTGGGGTTTACGGATGGGGTTGGCTAATTTTCTTTTTGAAGCTAAATTAAGAACGACGTGTTTCGCTCTGCTCCCCATGCTGAAGCGCATTGCTGCTGGCCTTCTTGCCGGCGCTGCCATCTCCGCCTCCGCTCTGCCTGTTTCCGCTCAGCCTTCCCCTGTGCGTTGGAACTCAGGTGCAGCCGTTTGGACCACCAAATTCTCTGATTTCAACGACTTCCTGAAGTCGAAAGACGCATACTCCGGTGAGCGCGGCCTCTCTTCAGGTTTAGCCGCTTCAGGCTGGACAGCCAAAGAGGTTCAAGCCGGTCTCTCCAAGACCTACAACGTTGATGTAGTTGGTGTTACCCGCTACCTCTACTCCAAAGATGGCGTTAAGTTCCTGCAGGATCAAACCCGCAGCTACTTCCCTTACTGGGCCCAGAAAGCAACTGCAGTGCAAGCCCTGCGTTCCGCAATCATCCTCGCTTCTGTAGACGGCAAGCTGTCTTCCGCTGCGATCATGAAGAACCTGCCCGTTGACTTCCGTTTAGCCGACACCTGCACCACCTTCGACGGTAAGCAGAACATCTGTGCTAAGGGTAAGTGCAACGGTGCAGCCCAGTGCAGCTCACTGCTTTCCTGGTATGTGTTCCTGCCCGCCTGCATCCAGGCGAATCAGATTCTCGACAAAGTTACCGCTGGCAGGCCTGCTGCAGCCGGTGCCGTTCGTGGCCTCTGGTGATCAGTTAATTACTTCTACTCAATTAACCCCGCCAATAGGCGGGGTTTTTTTATGGCCAATTAGATGATGATGTTGCAAAGGTTGCACAAACTGGTTCCCTAACCGTTGCCGGTAATAATTCTCTAGCTCATTAAATAAATCAATTGAAAAGTTTGCAAGCCACCATTGGCGATAGCTACTCTTATTGCTGAACCAACGCTCTAGCCAGCTGGATGTGATCGAAACTAAAATTGTTTCCTGCCAATACTCCTCTGAAACCTGCCAAGCAGAATTCTCAAGTTCAGCCTTAGCAACTTGCCCCCAATCTTGCAGTAATAACCACTTTTGTTCTGATTCAGATTGGTTGGTGGTTGCGCAGTTAGCTTCGCTACTTGCTGATTTTAAATACTCTTCTGGCAATAAACCAAAGGGACCGTATTTCCCGTAACTAAAGAGTAGATCGATGCGACCTGTTTGAGTTACCAATAAATCAAGTTGTTTAAGCCATTTGTGGCGATCACTTGGATTTGCATTAACTAACGGATTATGAGTGATGATGTGATCAAACTTTCCAGCTCCTTGAGTTTGTAATTTTTCAAGCTGCAGGGGATTTACTTGCTGGATGGATGGTTTTTGCAGATTATCAAATAGCTGTAATTGTGTTTCAAGCTTTTTTGCTAACAGCTGATCTTCTACCTGTAAACAAACCAAGCCTTCATTTGTTGCCATGATTACAGGCAATGCCCAATGAATTGAGGGGCAATTGCAGATCAAAACCCTATGCCGGGGCTGCAGGCTAATTCGCTGCCAAAAACGATGTTGTAACAGTTGGGCATAGCGGTGCTGCTGCTGTTGCTTAAACCGCTCACCCTCCCAGCCAATAATTCCTGGCTTATAAAACATTTCACCTTGTAGGGCGCTTGGAAGATATTGCTGAGCAACCCAATTGTTTGAGTAGTTATGAGGATATAAATAATTCTCCCCATCACCTAAGGCTGCCCCATCCCTGCTGGGATCCCTTAAATGCGCCGGTATCTCTTGGGCCCGCTCTTTAACTAAACTATTGAAAGCATCAAAATATGCTTTAGTGCTGTTGCTTTTGTTTGTATTCGCAAGGTAAAGAGTTGCTTGCACTAAAGGATAGATACCCTCCGGTAAACCGATGCGATCAAATGCTGAAGCACAGGCCTCAACTACAACCATCGCTTGAGGATCTGCAAGGCCAATGTCTTCCGCGGCTGCAATTAATAAGCGACGAAAAATAAATCGAGAATCTTCACCAGCCTTCACCATACGCGCTAACCAAAATAGAGCTGCATCTGGATCACTGCCACGGATTGATTTAATGAATGCGCTAATGGTGTCAAAATGAGCATCACCTTGTTTGTCGTATAAAACCGCTTGTTGTTGAATTGATTGTTCGGCAACGCTTAAATTGATTTCTATAATACCTTCACTATTTGTCTGGCTGCTTTCAACGGCTAACTCCAAAGCATTAAGTAAGCTGCGAGCATCACCACCGGCCACGGCAACTAAATGCTCGCGAGCATCGGCGCTAATTTGAATACTTTTAGATCCATATCCGTTCTCTTTGTCATCGATGGCCCGCTGTAGCATCAACTCTAGGTGAACTCGGCTCAATGGTTCTAGCCGAAATAATCTTGATCTACTTAATAGTGCTTTGTTAACTTCAAAAAATGGATTTTCCGTTGTGGCACCAATTAAAGTTACTGTTCCATTCTCAACCCAAGGTAAGAGTGCATCCTGTTGGGACTTATTAAATCGGTGCACCTCATCAATAAATAACAAGGTGCGTAATCCATGGCGGCCAAGTTTCTCCTGGGCCTGTTCAACCGCCTCCCTTAATTCACGAACGCCCGCTAACACCGCATTTAGGCTGCTGAAATAGCAACGGCTGCTGTTGGCAATAATTCGAGCCAGGCTTGTTTTACCGGTACCTGGTGGTCCATGCAAAATTATGCTGCCCAATCGATCTGCCTCGATAGCGCGTCGCAATAGGCAGCCGGGACCAAGGATTTCCTCTTGTCCAATAAAGTCGCTGAGGCACTGGGGCCGCAGGCGTTCCGCCAGGGGCGCTTGCCGTTGCAACTGCTGATCCCGTTGGTGGCTAAACAAATCCATGGGGATACTTTGCCGTTCTTCATCAAAAGATGGCAGGCTTAGGCCATCCGAATCATTCTTGTGCGCCAACTGCTTGCAGGGCTAATGCTGTTGGGGCTCTCCCTTACAGGATGTAGCCCTAAGGAGCCAAGCAAAAAACCGCTACCTGTTTCAACCTTGAAGGTGAAACCAGCTACTTTTCAAGACCTCGGGGATTACACAAGCACCTTGGAAGCTGTGGCTGAAGTGAAGATGGCAGCCGTTAGTAGTGGCAGGGTGCAGGCCCGGCTTGTACAGCCGGGGCAAAATGTGCAGGAGGGGCAAGAATTATTGCGTTTGAGGGTGAGGGAGCGCACCGCCGATGTGCAGCAAGCCCAAGCTGATTTAGCCCGCAGTAATGCCCAGGTGGCTGAGGTAAGGGCAAAACTTGAAAAAGACAAATCCAATTACCAGCGTTACAACTACCTAAAGGGCCAAGGGGCTAGCAGTGCCCAGGAATTAGATGGCTATCGAGCTCAGTTTTTAGCCCAGCAGGCAAGTTTCAAAGCATCCTTAGATGGTGTAGCAGCTGCCAAAGCCGAACTTGAGGCGGCCCGTTCGCGCCTATCAGACAAAGTTGTGGCAGCGCCTATCGCTGGCCAAGTGGGTGATCTAATGGTGAAAGTTGGTGATGTGGTGAAAGAAGGTGATCCGTTTACAACAATTACACGAAATGATTTGCTGTTAACTCGCATTGAAATACCATCCAATTTAAGCGGCCGGATCAAACTTGGCTTACCCGTTTGGCTAAGGGATACAAGCGATGCAAAAGTTTTAGCAAAAGGTATCGTTAGCTTTGTTAGCCCCTCCGTTAATACTGGAAGTCAAGGCATATTAGTAAAAGCTGAATTTCTAAACCCTGAGGGTAAATTGCGCACTGGTGAGCGGGTGCGTACCCAGGTGGAATTTTCTAGGCAGAAGCAATTGGCTGTGCCCTTTTCAGCGGTTGTGCAAAGCGCTGGTCAAAGTTTTGTTTATGTGCTGGGTAATGCCAATCAGCTGCCAGCTGAATTGAGGCAAAAGCTTGAACTTGCGCCCTCGGCCGCTGTGGCAATTAAGCTTCCGGTGCGCCTGGGGGCTTTGCAAAATAACTGCTACCCAGTGTTGTGGGGGCTGGAGGCTGGTAGCAGATTAATTAACAGTAATTTATTGAACCTTCGCAATGGCAGCGCTGTTAAGGCAAGGCCTGTTCGCGAGCGGAAATCCCTCTGTACCCCAATCGGTTGACCTTTTCTGCATTATCACTTAGATTGGAACTAAACGTGTATAGAACAGTGGGGGTACACACTGCCAGCAAACTAATGATAAAAAAACTAATCATAACAAAACTATTAATAACAAAAACATCAGCAAATAAACTATTTTTTAATAAATTATTAGCCTTCCTGGGCCTTATTCCATTACTTGTCTTCACTGGATGTGGCACGCCAAAAACACTGCCCCTCCAAAAGCCTAAATTTAATTTGATCTACCCCAGCAGCAAGCGCTTTGATGATCAAGCAACCTATCAAAGTACATTGGAATCCATAAATAATGTTGCTCTGGCGGCCGAGATTAACGGAAGAATAATTGCAATGCCCATGTATGAAGGTCAAAAAGTTAAAAAAGGGACACCTTTGTTTACCCTTGATCAGATTCAACAAAAAGCAAACGCAGATTCTTCTGCAGCTGAGGCCCGCAAGGATTTAGTTAATGCCGAGCGATATATATTTTTAAATAATCAAGGAGCCGTTTCCACTAAAGACCGTGATTATTACGTTACCGCCGCAATTCAAAGTGCCGATCAGGCCAGATCGGATAAGGCAACCCTTGGCTATAAGAATGTTGTTGCTCCGATCAATGGAACGGTAGGTAATATAAATCATAAACTGGGATCAGTTGTAAGAAGTGGCGAATCAATAGTAAATATTGTTGATAATAGCCGTTTGTGGGTAAGGTTGGATGTGCCAGGTGAGCTCAGCTATCGATTGAAATTAGGAATGCCTGTGCAATTAGATGTTCCAAATAAGCCGGAAATTCGCGCAAATGGTAGTGTATCCTTTATCGCTCCAGCCTTAGATAAGCAATCCCAAACACTGCTAATTAAGGCTACATTTGATAACCCAAGTGGTGTTTTACGCACCAACCAAAGGGTTAGTGCGAGATTGTTATTCGCTGCTTCCACTAGCCTTGCAATACCGGAAGCGGCTGTATTTTTGCAGGCGGGAAAAACCTTTGTTTTTACGGCGGTATCCCCAGCAGAGGCTAGAAGAATGCTTGGTAGGCCCATTGATAAGCAGGCCGTACCTGGTTCCCTGGTGGCGCTTCAGATGCCAGTTGAGTTGGGTACGTTGGAAAATGGCTTTTATCCGGTTCGAAATGGTTTAGGCGCTTCTGATCGATTGGTTTTGGGTAATCTTGCCCAAATTACTAGCGGCTCAGTGGTGGCATCTAAATGAGTTTATCCGACACTTTTATTCGCAGGCCGGTGCTAAGCACTGTTTGCAGTATTCTAATTTTAATGGCCGGTTTGATATGTTTACCCCTATTGCCAATTGAAAATCTTCCTAATATTGCACCCCCCACAATACAAGTAACAGCGAATTTGTTTGGAGCTGATGCGCTTACGGTTGAAAGTGCTGTTACTGGACCATTGGAGGAACAGATAAATGGCGCCCCGGGGATGGATTACATAACATCCAACAGTACAAGTGAAGGAACAAGTCAGATAAACGTATATTTTACCCCTGATACAAATTCAGATATTGATCAAGTTAATGTATTGAATCGTGTTCAAACTGCAAGTGCTCAGCTCCCCGATCAAGTTAATGCCCAAGGTATAACTGTTCAGCAAACAGCTAGTAGCTATCTTTTGGTTTATAACCTCACTTCTAGCGAGGGGCAATTTGATCGAAATTATTTGAACGGATTATATCAATTGAATTTGGCATACCCCCTTGGTAGGGCCCAGGGAGTTGGGCAGGTGAACGTTTTTGGTAGCACTAATCCTGCCTACCGCCTATGGGTTGATCCGCTCAAATTAGCGCGCTTTAATCTAACCGTATTAGATGTTACTAATGCCCTTAAATCCCAAAACCAAATAGTTATTGGTGGTTTCATTGGTGGCCCACCTTCAGTTGTTGGCAATCGATCCACATACCCAATATTGGTGGAGGGAAACCTTAAAACAGTTGAAGCTTTTGAAAATCTGATCCTCAGCGCTGGGCCTGCTGGTTCCGATACCGCTAAGGGACCAGATGGCAGCTTGATTAGGTTGAGGGATGTGGGCAGGGCGGAATATGCATTTCAAAACTTTTATCAGTCTGCTGAAAATGTACTAACAGGAAATCCTTGCATCGGCTTTGGGGTTATTCAGTTGCCGGGTACAAATGCTATAAAAACTGCTAAAGCTGTTGACCAAGTACTTTCAGACTTCAGAGCTACTTTGCCTCCGGGCGTAGTACTTGAGAAGGTTTTTGATCAAACAGATTTCATCAATGCTTCCATCTATGGAGCTCTGGATGCCCTAAGGGATGCGGTGGTGTTAGTTCTATTGATAATATTTTTATTCTTGCAGGATTGGAAAGCAACAATGGTCCCTGCTCTGGCATTGCCAATTGCTCTCTTAGGAGCATTGGTTTTTGTGAAGGCATTTGGATTTTCAATTAATGAATTAACACTTCTAGGCATTATTTTAGCCACAGGATTAGTTGTTGATGATGCCATAGTTGTAGTTGAAGCTGTCTCTGCGAAAATCGAAGCTGGTGATAAGCCCTTTGCCGCAGCATCCAATGCAATGAAAGAGTTAACTGGGGCGATAATGGCAACCGCACTTGTGCTATTGGCTGTTTTTATCCCCGTTACTTTTTTCCCGGGTGCAACCGGTGTTATCTATAGGCAATTTGCCCTAACTATAGTTTTTGCAATATTAGTTAGTACATTTAACGCCATAACTGGTAAGCCCTTGCAGTCTGCCCTCCTCCTGGGCGGTGGAAAAACCAATCCCAGCGGTTGGCAATGGGTTGTAATAGCGGGTTTGTTTGGCTCAGGATATGGATATTTATTTGGGGGCTGGCCATGGAGCATTGGCTTTGGTCTTTTGGGTGCATTAGTTGGCGCCTTCCTGCAACCAATCTTCCGTGGATTCAATCATTTCTTTGCAGGCCTGCAGCGGGCCTATAGCGCTTTGCTAGCCAATGCAATTCGCCTGCGCAGGCTAATTATTGCTGCACTACTTGCTGGCGTTGTTTTAACAGGCTTTGCATTTGTGGCAATTCCCACTGGATTTGTTCCAACCGAAGATCAAGGCTATGGACTAGGCATCATTCAATTGCCACCACAGGCTTCTATCGAAGCCACGATGGAGGTGGCCTCAAAGGTGCGCGCGGTTGTTTCTAAAGAGCCTGATGTTGTTAGTGGTGAAGTTGTTGGCGGCGCTGGATTTAATGGTGGATCTTTAAATCAAGGTCTTTTCTTCTTCGGCTTAAAGCCAATTGAGGAGCGAACCAGTCTAAGTCAATCTGCAGGCGCAATCATAAGGAGAATGAATACGGAGTTTCGAAAGATTCCTGGAGCCGTGGTTTTGGCGCAACAGCCAGCTGCCGTGCCAGGTTTTAGTGCCCAGGGGGGTGTTTCCTTTCAGTTCAATGATTTAAGTAATGGTGGATATTCTTTCACTGATCTCAGTAAACTCGCCAGTCAATTAATTAGGCGATCCCTTGCAACAGGAAATTTCCTTAACCTCTATACACAATTTGTTAGTGATGCCCCCGCCTGGCGCCTGGAGCCAGATCGTGATCGAATGGCATCTATGAATGTAGATTTCGGCACTGCTATGCAGGTCTTGGGGGCACTTAATGGGGGTGCATTTGTTAATCAAACCTATGAAGATGGTCAATATAGGCAGGTCTATGTGCAGGCGGAAGGCAGTAAGCGATCGGTTGTTCAAGATCTTGATAATTTGTATGTTCCAGATGCTTCGGGTAAGCAAATCCCCTTGAGTAATTTTATCAAGGTAAAACTTGATAGCTCACCTCCAATTATCAGCCATTATAATTTATATCGATCCGTTTTAATTCAGGGTGTTGAAGCAATCGGTAAGAGCAGTGGTCAAGCATTAGATAGCCTTTCTGATAACTTTCGCCAGCTAAGTTTTAGTAATATCGGATCAGCTTGGTCTTCTTTAAGTAGATCTGAAGTTGCGGCTGGATCCCTTGCAGCGTTTGTTTTTGCTTTGGGCATCATCGTTGTTTTTCTTGTACTTTCTGCCCAGTATGGAAGTTACTTTGATCCAATGGTTATCTTAATGACCGTTCCCCTGGCCATGCTTGGCGCCTTGATTTTCCTTGTACTTATGGGGCAGGTAAATAATGTTTATGCCCAAGTTGGCTTGGTTACGCTGATTGGCTTAGCGGCAAAAAATGGAATTTTGATTGTAGATCTTGCCAATCAACGTATGGAAATGGGCTTAACTGCGGCCGAGGCGGTTCAGGGTGCTGCTGAATCAAGATTCAGGCCGATCCTTATGACTGCTTCGGCTGCCCTCTCGGGTTTCTTCCCTTTGGTTATTGCCAGTGGCGCTGGGGCGCTTAGCCAGCGCTCGGTGGGCTCAGTGATCTTTGGTGGCTTGCTGGTTGCCACTGTTATGAGTTTATTTGTGGTGCCTGCTTTTTATGTTTTTATGAAAAAATTAGAGGCTAATTGGTTCCCAGCCAGTGTTTCTGTAGATAACTAATGCCCCTGCCCCATCCCCCTGGATATAAGCCTCCCCATCAAACTAAACTTGATAAGCGCAGGCTTTTGTTATCTGTTGTTTTATTTTCAATGATGGCTGCTTTGCTGTTGGGTTTTGGCCACAGGGCTGCAAGAATGCCTGGCACTCTTTTGCAACCTATTCCAATAAATAAATTTATTTTTGTGGTTGTTGGTGCGGCTTTTTGTGGATTATGGGCTGAAATAATTCGCCAGCTTGCTTTAATGGCCCGATCCCGTGATGCTTCTAACTAGGTTCATTTGTATGGGATTTAGGTGATAACAGTTGGTTTATTCATTCCCGTGCCTTTGCTTATGCCAGCAAGTTCATCTGCTGCTTTAATCATTTCCCCAAGGGCTATTTGGGGATCTTGATGTAAATTTCCATTTGTTGACACATAACGCTCAAGATACAGTCTTAATGTGGCGCCTTGAGTGCCAGTGCCGGAAAGACGTAATATTATCCTGCTCCCATCTTCAAGCAATATTCTTAATCCCTGCCCAGTTGTTATTGACCCATCCACGGGATCAGCATAGGAGAAGTCATCTGCCAGGGCGATGATGTTGTTTGCAAACTTTTCACCTTTGAGGCTACCAAGGCGATCGTGCAGGCCCTGGTAGATGGTGTGAGCTCGATTACTATCAACACCTTCGTAATCATGGCGAGAATAATAATGGCGGCCAAATTGATTCCAATGGTTGCTCATAATATCAGCAACACTGCATTGGCGTTTTGCAAGTATGGATAACCAAAACAACACAGCCCATAGGCCATCTTTTTCCCTGATATGGTTGCTCCCCGTACCAAAGCTTTCCTCCCCGCAAATAGTTATTTTTCCTGCATCTAGTAAATTACCAAAAAATTTCCAGCCCGTTGGCGTTTCATAGCATTGGATACCAAGTTGTTTGGCCACTAGGTCTACAGCGGCACTGGTTGGCATCGAGCGGGCTACACCTGCAAGGCCTTCCGCATAACCTTTGGCCAGAGACGAATTTGCTGTAATAACTGCAAGGCTGTCGCTTGGGTTTACAAAACAACGTTGCCCAAGAATCATATTGCGATCGCCGTCGCCGTCGCAGGCGGCTCCAAATCGGTATTGATCGCTATTTAATAGAAGGTTTGCAAGCCCATGGGCATAGGTGAGATTTGGATCTGGATGACCTCCTCCAAAATCCTCTAGGGGCTTTCCGTTTCGCACTGTGCCACTGGGGGCGCCAAGGCGCTGTTCAAACAGTTGAGTTGCATAGGGGCCGGTTACCGCATGCATTGCATCGAATGCCAGCGGCCAATTCGACTGAAGTAAACCGCTGAGAAGATCAAAGTCGAATAAATTTTCCATCAGTCTTAAATAATCGCTTATTCCATCTATTACCTCCACCTCAAAGCCTGGATATGTATATTTTTGGGCTTGATTTAATGAAAGATTGGGAAGATGAGCGATGCTATAATTTTCCAGGAATTTGCTGCATTCATATATTTCGTTTGTTAGGGATTCAGGGGCTGGACCGCCGTTTGCGCCATTGAGCTTTACGCCGAAATCACCATCGGGGCCACCTGGGTTGTGGCTTGCGCTCAGAATGATTCCGCCAATTGCATTTCTAGTTCTAATTAGATTGGAAGCAGCTGGAGTGCTCAGGATTCCATCGGTGGTGAGTATCAACTCAGCAATGCCATGGGCAGCGGCCATGCGGGCGATCACTTGAATCGCCTTGTTATTTCCAAAGCGTCCGTCACCACCCACCACAAGGGTTCCCCCTTGCACCCCTGGTAGCACGCGCAGGATTGCTTCAATAAAGCTTTCTAGGTAGTGGGGCTGGCTAAAGTGCTTAACGCTTTTTCGTAGGCCCGAAGTACCCGGTTTTTGGTCTTGAAAAGCTTGGCTGAGCTGGATTCTCTCGATTGCAGGGCTTTGGGGTGCTGTCAATGGATTTTCTAGCTCGCTTAGATATCCTAAAGTTCGTTCAAACACAACAAGTGGATATGCGGAATCCTTTTTGGTTGCAGCCAACATGCTTATTTCCACTGGCACTTATTTTCGGATTGCTGTTTGCGCCAGCCCATGCCGCCGTTGAACCGGCTTACCCTCAAGCGCTTTTAAAAGTTAAGGAAGCAACCGAGGCGGTGCTTGGCCGCACTGGCACTGAGGGGTGCTTACAAGGAAAATTAATGAATGCAATGGTGGAGCTGTCCAATAGTTGTGATGCCTCCGGTCGTAAGGATCCGATTTGTAATTTTGCAGACAAATTTGTGATGTCTTCAGTGCCTCCCTTGGCGGGATTGGATGAAGCAGCCCAGCAATTCTTAAAACTCACATCAAGTCCCTAGCGCTTTTTGATGCCGGGCCCTGCTTCAGCTGGGGCAGCTGGTTTTTCCTGCTCTTTTTTAACGCAGAGTTGTAGCAAATCTGTTGCTTTGTTTAGCAATAGTTCCTTGCGATCAAAGTTGTTGATTTCGGCAACTTTTGCCTTTACGGTGATAGTAAACGCAGTGTCTTTACATAATGCTGTTAAGAAAGGTTTATCTAGTAATTTGTCGGCCAAAATTCTCGCAGCTTGGCAGCCGGCATCTTGGTTCCTTTGGGCGCATTCCACCACGGCATCAAAGGTTGGTTTGAGGTCTGTTTTGGTTAAAGGTTCCAGCTCCGCCTCAAGCTGTTTTGCGCTCTTGGCTTGTTGGGCGGAGGCAGGGGCTACATGAAGGGCGAATAAGCTGAGGCATACCAAAAAAAATCTTGCCATGGCTACGGAGAAACTTCCCTATTGGCCATAACTTTGCCACAGAATCGCTCAGCTTTATGCAATTTCTTTTCCAATCCAGGTGATATCCCAAGGTTCGCCCCTCCCCAAAGACGATCGATCTCCCTAGTGAAATGCTTAGCTAGTTGAGCCGAATGGATAATTACTAGGGTTTCATCATTGGCATAGGCGGCGCTGGGGCTCCAATTAAATGAACCACTGATAACAGTTTTGCCATCAATTACAGCTAATTTATGATGTAATTTATCTCCGTTAGCTAATTTGGGTATGCCAACTGCCATTAATGGTTTTTGCCAAGGCTTATTTTTTGCTTCTAATTTGCAGCTTTTATCAGGAAGGCTCACTCCCATGATATCTAGAAGTTCCGAATAGCTGCGACTTGCAAAACCAGGATCAACCAATACTCTTAATTTTATACCAGCCCTTACCCTTTCTTCTAAAACCCCTGTTAGCTCTTGGGCTGAAAATACGAATAATGCCAAATCAATTTTTTCTTTTGCTTGTTTTAAAGTATTTGCAATTATTGTTAATCCATTGCTTGGATTACTTCGCTTGTGGGGCGCAAACAGAACTTGCAATCTAGCAGTTCCCACCATCGCTTCTTGAGTGGATCCTGATTCTTTGTTGATGCCAAATTGATTATTCCAGAGTTTTTCAAACTCCCCCCTAAATATTTGAGCTAAGGCCTGATTGTTTACTTTGATTAAGTGATTTGTGTTCCCTTTTGTTTGCCCGGCCCCTGCATCTCCATGGATGTCTGAATTGCTAAAATTGGCTGATCCAAAAATTACATATTTTTGATCTATTACCAGAAATTTGTGGTGCATTAGGCCACTGCCTTTGCTGTTGTCTGCTGTGTCGTCTTTCAATGGCACGCCAGCTGTTTCAAGCAGGGCCATTGCATCTCCATTGTGGATTTCTTCTGCATTTAGCCTGCCATCATTGTTTGCATCGGCCAGTGCTGCCAATTGCCCCAAGCGCTGTTGCTGATGGGCTGGAAGCCCTGCGGCATGCAATTGGCTCCACGGTTTGCGATATTGATTTTCAACTACCACTCTCACCTTGATGCCGGCTTGATGTTTTGCAGCTAATGCCTTTGCAATTCTTGGCAGTGATAATTCTTGAACAGCAACTAAAATTTCACTTTTGGCGCCGTTAATAGCTTCTAGAATGAATTTTTCAAGGTTGTCACCTGGGCGATTTCTTCCGTTGATTGGGCTTTTGTATTCAGCTTGGCTAAGTTGATTAAACCTAACCTCTATTCCCTCTGGTTGATCTATATTTTGTTGCTCGTTTGCTAGATAGCTTGCCGTGGCCGAGCAGCCTGCATTGAGAGCTCCAATTAGCGCAGTTGTAACAAAGATTAAAAACTTGAGGCTTATTTTTTTAACAAGCAATCTCCTTAGTGCGATTACTTACAGTATTCCACCTATTGGGATTTTGTTGCCTAGCTGTGTTCAGGCATTTCTGCAAAACGAAGCATTAAGGCAAACCAAAAGCAGCTCACCACTAATATCAAGCCCACTCCAGCCCCTATGCCCGCCTGCTTCATGAGTAGGGGCACTGCCAAAGGCAGCGTTAATGAACCCGCAAGGGGTATACCTAATACAAGGAATTTTTTTAGGGGCACCTAGTTAGAACCACTCTGCTTTTGCTTGTCCTGGGGTGTTGCTGTTGTCTTCCGGGGTGGTGCGCTCAAACTCAAGGGTGATATTTCTGCTTTGTTCACCATCAGCGGCAACGGCTTTGATTGGATAGAGCTGCTTGCCATCACGAAAGGGAACTTGAATCCTAAATGTGCCATCCGCTGAAAGTGGTACAACCTCTTCGCCAATCGAAAGGGTTGCTGATGGTTCAGTGGCTCCGTAAACAATCAATTCTGCATCTGCCACCAGCCAGAAGGATCGTTGGCGTGGCGCCACACCACCAATGCCACTCTCATTGCGGCCACTAGCCCAGCGGCCAATCCCTGAATCATTCAAGCCGTGCAGGGAAGCATTGTCTTGATCCATTTCATGGAATGCCTCTGAACCACGGCCAAGCTTGCGCCAACGAACAGTGGCAGTTTGATAAAGGCGCTCATGGAGACTGCTGTCGCCAGATTCCATGGGGGCTGGAAGGGTGGTGGGAGCTGCATCCAGGGAGAAAGGAACAAATTGGTCAAGAATTTGTTCACTGGGATGCAAAGCTGGAACCCTTGCAACAGCTGAAAAGGCTAAGGAGAACCAACCGCCATCAGTTTTGCGAAAGCCCAGCTCAACCCGGTAATCACGGTCGCTCAGGGGTACAGGTAGGTACCACTCGGTTGCATTGCTATCAACCACCACTTCTTGCAAAGTGTGTGGGTGGCTTGCTCCACTCTGCAGGCCGGTTACATCAGAAACCCTCAAGCACAGTTGGCTGGCACCAGCTGAAGTTGCTGCATTTCTGCTATCGCTGGAGATCTCCCAAAACACATAGGCCCATTGAGGATCCCTGGGTAGAAACACCACCCTGGTTTCAGCTAATGGGAGGGGAACATCACCAAGGCTGGTTTCCATCTCAGCCAAGGAGATTGCTGTTTCAAGTTGTGTGCGGCCTGTGCTGAACTCCTGCTGCTTGCTGATGGCATCCAGGAGCTCTTCCTTGGATTTACGGCTGTAGAGCCCAACACCTAGGTCACTGGCCACACGGCGCAACTGCCGCAGGGTTAGACGGGCCAGTGACGAAAGCGTTTTATTCACCACGATTAAAGAATTGGTTTGGGATCACTTTGGCTTTAGTAACCAAATCCCACAAGCGGCTTGGGCTTCCTGGTCAGCAATCGCTGATCCTTAACCCTCGAAAATCGCTGATTTGAGCGGCTGTTTTCAGCGGCCGATGCTTCGGTAAGGCACCTTCGCAAGGAAGTTCTCAGCGATTTCACCGGCGGGCGCAGCGGTGCGCATGGCGGGCAGGGAGCGCACCCATGGCATGTAGTCCTCTGGGTAACCTCCGCGTCTTTGGCGAGCCCTTGGGGGTAGGGCACGGGGGGTACCGGTGTAAACAACTTGGGGAAACCCAAGGATTTTTCGGTAGTAGGCGTCGTAGCGGGGGCTGGTGATGTTGAAGGGAGTTTCACCAAGGTCGCGGGAACCCACCACGCGATTGCGCTGGAAAGGAACCGTGTCAAAGCCAAAGGCGTTGAGATATTCATCGCTGTTGATGATGTCGTCCACCATGCCCTTCACCCCTCGGGTCATGATCACTGCAGCCCAGGCGATCTCTTCGCTTTTGCCGTGGGTGGTGCGGCCTAAAAGTTTTTCCACCAGGTGGCGAACCACCTTGTAGTTGCTGTTTAGGTTGTAAAAACTGCGGTTAAAGGTGTCTGAAAGGCAAAGGGAGCGGATGAAATCACGCACGGTGATCTGTCCGTTGCGCAGCTGGCTTTCAAGGAAGCGATCCCGATCAACCTTGAATGCATGGAAAAAGATTTGGCGATAGGCGGCTTCAATCACGAAACCCAGCTCTTGAGTATTGAGGTTTCTATCAAGTGCAACAGCCTTGGGATCTTCATCAGATCCCACCCGGAAGGGCTCTACTCGGGCATTTTTAGTGGTGGGAGCGTATGAGAGAAGGGGCAGGGCCACGCGTGATCAGCATCCGTTGTTGATGATCGTAGAAGTAGGGCAGTCCCTGGGAGCTTTTGTAGTTCACGGCACTCACAGTCCGTAACCTTCCAGAGCTGATTGCAATTTCCCTACCAGCCCAGCAAAGAGGCAGAAATGCTATTGCTGGAGCTGGATGTGCTGCTTTGCTGATTGCTGTTAAGCCTGGTTTCTATACATAGGGATGCTGTATTGGATAAGCCCTCCACGGTGCTGCTGCGGAGGCGGATATTGGGGCTCACAAACCAAAAGCGTTCTTCGCTTGCCATGGTTTCGTAGCTGGTTGTTAGCCAAAGGCTCCCCTCTTGGTCGAGGCGAAAATTTCCGGCCACAGGTGCGGTTTCGGCATAGCCCCGATCCCGCAGCAATAGCCCTTGCCTGCCTTCTGTGTCGGTGGGGATCAGGGCAAACATGCTTTCACCCTCATGGGCTTCACCATGTTTATCCCATGCCATCGATCCCCCCCAGCGCACGTGGCAGCCGCCAACCACCTCGTTGGGGTTTTGGTTGTGCAGATTGGCCATTGCCGCTAAACGCGGGTCATCGGGGTTGAGCATCGCCACTTCGATTAAGGAGCCCCCTGCTTCAGCCCTTCGATGCAGCAGATGATGGCTGGTGCGTTGGGAGCGCCAGCTACCAGCGCTTAAACGAAAAAAATTGAGGGCGTTATCGATTTGATCCATAAAAATGGCTTCAGGTGAGAGGTTGGAGCCGAAAACCGCAGGCGTGGCCCCCTTCAAGCTTCCAATGCACCCTCTCAACGGAGCAATCCGGAAAGGTTTTACGCATTAATTGCAGTTCTTGATCACAAATTACCGGGAATGCCTCCGCAACCCTCGATACCGAGCAGTGATATTCCTGCAGCATCCAGTTAGGGCCCCCAGGTTCTGCCTCGCAATCAGCCACATAGCCCTCCCTACGCCTTAGCTCCACCAATTTTTCCAGCCTTCGGCCAAGGGCACCATTGCCAATTTGACTGCGATAGCTTTTGGCCAGCAGTTCGGCCTGGTTGTAAAGCAAACTTTGAACCTGGCTTGGGCTGAGGCTTTCACTCATCGATTGCAATAAACCCAAAGCAAAGTGTTCACTGCCATCTGGAAAGTGCCCCCTGCCGGCGCTGGTTAATCGCCAGCGGTTGCTGGGCCTTCCCCTACCTATGGCTTGGGGGCTGGCCTCAACTAGGCCCTTATCCTCCAAACTGCGCAAATGCCTGCGCATTACCTGAACTGAAAGCTCCAGTTGCTCCGCCAATTCCCCAGCGCTTGCTTCGCCTTGACGCAGAAGCAAAGTGAGCGCCGCTTCATGGGTGGTGGCTGGGGAACTGCTGGTCATGGATCCAGCCTGGCATCAAGCAACTGCAATTGCGGAATCTAAGTAAACGTTTTGTACTCTCTGAATCAAATCAACACCCTCAGCTATTGGGCGTTGGAATGCTTTGCGGCCCATTATCAAGCCGCAACCACCAGCCCGCTTATTAATTACAGCGGTGCGAAGGGCATCATGGAGATCATTGCGCCCCGCCGCCCCGCCGCTGTTGATCAGGCCGATCCGCCCTGCAAAACAATTGAGCACTTGATACCTGCACAAATCTATGGGGTTATCGCTGCTGAGTTCGCTGTAAACCCGTTCATCTGTCATGCCATAGGCCTCACCTAAGGCCTTCTCCACAGCCCGATAGCCCCCATTGTTTTCTGGGAGCTTCTGTTTAATTATGTCGGCTCCAATGGTTACACCAAGGTGATTTGCTTGCCCTGTGAGATCAGCGGCTAGGTGGTAATCGGCATCGGCTTGCTTGAAAAGGGGATTTCGCAAGTAACACCAGAGAACGGTTGCCAGGCCCCGCTGGTGGGCCTGTTCAAATAAAGCGGAAACCTGTTGTAGTTCGCGGTTGCAATCATCGCTGCCGAAATAAATGGTGGCTCCCACGGCAACTGCCCCCATGTTCCAGGCTTGATCTACCGATGCAAACAGGATTTGCTCGTGGTTATTGGGCGCTGTTAAAAGTTGGTTGTGGTTGAGCTTCACCAAAAAAGGAATGCGATGGGCCCAGCGGCGCGCCACGGAACCCAGCACCCCAAGGGTTGAAGCAACGGCGCTGCAGCCTGCCTCTACGGCCAGTTCAATGATCGCTTCACTGTCGAAGTAACTGGGATTTGGGCTAAATGAGTGGGCTGCTGAATGTTCAATTCCTTGATCTACCGGAAGAATTGATAGATAGCCCGTATGGGCCAACCTGCCAGCGCCATATAGCTGTTGAATGCTGCGCAAAACCTGGGGGGAGCGATCTGAACAAGCAAAAAGACGGCTCACTACATCGGCGCTGGGGAGGTGCAGAAGCTTTTGAGGCACCTTCGCTTGGCTATGGAGCAGAAGTTCCGCCTCATCACCCAGCAACTCTTCAATGGAAACTTGGGGCAGCCCGGATTGGGTAAGCATGGATTTGGAACAGCTCTTAGCTGCAAGCTATGGCGCCAAAAGCAGCTTTTAGTTAAGGCAAGGGTCGCGGCGGGTCATACCCTTGCTTTACCCTTGGTATAGGAAACCAGGGTGTTTCGTAAATTCCCTCGCCCATAGCTCCATGGCTCACGACACAAAAACTCCAGCCGTTTCAGAGAGTCTTGAGGTGATTCGGCGATTTGCCGAAACCTATGCCCAACGTACCGGCACCTATTTCTGCAGCGATCCTGGCGTTACGGCCGTTGTGCTTGAGGGATTGGCTCGCCATAAAGACGACCTAGGTGGTGCCCTCTGCCCCTGCCGTCACTATGAAGACAAGCAGGCGGAGGTAGAGCAGGCCTTCTGGAATTGCCCCTGCGTGCCAATGCGTGAGCGCAAGGAATGTCACTGCATGCTTTTTCTCACTGAAGACAATCCTTTTAGGGGTGAACAGCAAACAATCTCTATTGAAGAAATCCAAGCCCACACCACCGGCTAATGACCGCAACCTCCTCCCCAATTACGCCGCCCTCCAGCCTTGGCTCAGAGCTCAGCGATTTGGTTCAACAGCCCTATCGCTACGGCTTTGTAACTGATATCGAAACCGATAAAATCGCCAAGGGTTTAGATGAAGATGTGGTGCGACTAATATCAGCAAAAAAGCGTGAACCAGAGTTCCTATTGAATTTTCGGCTCAAGGCTTTTCGTGTTTGGCAGCGCATGGAGGAACCGGATTGGGCCGCTTTGGGTTATCCCAAGATTGATTACCAAAATATAATTTATTACGCTGCTCCCAAACAGCAGCAAAAAAAATCAAGCCTCGATGAAGTTGATCCAAAGCTATTGGAAACCTTCGAGAAATTAGGAATACCCCTAAGTGAGCAAAAACGTCTTTCGAACGTAGCTGTTGATGCGGTGTTTGACAGCGTTTCAATTGCCACTACCTATAAGGAAAAACTCGCCGAAGATGGGGTAATTTTTTGTTCATTCACAGAAGCTGTTGATGAGCATAGGGATTTAATCGAACGTTATTTGGGTTCGGTTGTTCCCATTGGAGATAATTATTTCGCGGCATTAAATTCAGCAGTATTTAGTGATGGCTCCTTTGTTTTTATTCCCAAGGGGGTTGCTTGCCCCATGGACCTCTCCACCTATTTCCGCATCAATAGTGGTGATACAGGTCAATTTGAACGCACTTTAATAGTGGCGGAAGAGGGGGCTTCAGTTAGCTATCTGGAGGGTTGTACTGCGCCGATGTTTGATACCAATCAATTACATGCAGCCGTAGTTGAACTAGTTGCCCATGCCGATGCTTCCATAAAGTATTCAACCGTTCAAAATTGGTATGCTGGTGATGAATCAGGTAAGGGTGGTATTTACAATTTTGTTACCAAACGTGGGATTTGTGAGGGACCCCGTAGCCACATCAGTTGGACCCAAGTGGAAACAGGTTCTGCAATTACCTGGAAATATCCCAGTTGCCTGCTTGTAGGTGATGATTCAGTTGGTGAATTTTATTCTGTTGCCCTCACCAACAACCATCAACAAGCTGACACTGGCACAAAAATGTTGCACGTGGGTGCACGCACTCGCTCCACAATTGTTAGCAAGGGAATAAGTGCCGGCAAGTCTTCTAATAGCTATAGGGGGTTGGTGCAAATTGGCCCCAAGGCCTGCGGAGCCCGTAATTACAGCCAGTGCGATTCAATGCTCATTGGTGACAAGGCTGCAGCAAATACTTTCCCTTACATACGCTCCCAGCAACCTGATTCCACAATTGAACATGAGGCAAGCACCTGCCGAATTTCAGCGGATCAGCTTTTTTATCTGCAAAGCAGGGGGATTTCCTTTGAAGAGGCGGTTTCAATGATGGTTAGCGGCTTTTGTCGTGATGTTTTTAATCAGCTCCCCTTGGAGTTTGCGGCCGAGGCAGATAAATTGCTCGCCCTCAAATTGGAGGGTTCCGTTGGTTAGCCGACCTGACTCAACTCTGATTTTCCCATTCATTTTGATATTTCACCTGTGACGGCTACCACCACCACCTCAAATCCCCCCCTATTGGAAGTTAGCAACCTCAGGGCAAGTGTTGTTGATCATGAACTTGATCAGGAAATTCTCTGCGGCGTTAATTTAACGGTTAGGGTTGGTGAAATTCATGCATTGATGGGTCGTAATGGTAGTGGTAAAAGTACTCTTTCTAAGCTTATTGCTGGCCATCCTTCCTACGTAATTACAGCTGGTTCTATTCGTTTCCAGGGTAGGGATCTTGCAGAATTGGCCCCAGAGGAGCGTTCACGGGCAGGCATATTTTTAGGTTTCCAATATCCGGTTGAGATACCTGGAGTTAGCAATTTGGAGTTCCTGCGGGTTTCCACTAACGCCAGGCGCATTGCCCTTGGCCTAGAGGAGTTGGATACATTTAGTTTCGAAGATCATTTGCAGCAACGTTTGCAATTAGTGCAAATGGACCCATCCTTTTTGGAGCGAAGCTTGAATGAAGGTTTTTCCGGTGGAGAAAAAAAGCGCAATGAAATTCTGCAAATGGCTTTGCTCGAGCCATCCCTTGCAATTCTTGATGAAACTGACTCTGGTTTAGATATAGATGCACTGCGCATTGTTGCAGAGGGAGTGAAACATTTAGCTGGTCCCAATAATGCAACTCTGTTAATTACCCACTATCAAAGGTTGCTCGAAGCAGTAACGCCTCACTTTGTGCATGTGATGGCCCATGGTCGAATCTTGCGCACCGCCGGCCCTGAACTTGCCTTTGAATTGGAAAGCAAAGGCTACGACTGGATTGATGTTGAAGCTGGCATCAGTTCTAGGGCTGATGCGATTGGGGAGGCGGAGCATGAGCTGGCTTAACCACTTCCTCCAAGCCCATGGCAGTGGACCAGAGCAAGCAATTGATCAATTGCAGCAGCAGGGCTTGCCCCATCGGCGCCTAGAGCCCTGGAGATTTACAGATATTGCCCCCCTCACCGGCCTCACTCCTGCTCTGCTCAAGCCGAGGGGAGCCGCCCAAGCTGTTGCCCATCCCGCTGTGGAGCCAGGGGTGGTGCGTTTAATGCTTGCTCAAAATGGTTGCAACTTTGTGCTTGCGCCCGGCTCCGCTCAGCCCCCCTCCGGATTAGTGATTGAAAGCGCACCCAGGGGAGGGGCCTGCGCCGATAGTGCTTGGGTGTTTCAGTTGCGGGAAGTGTTGGCTGGTCCAGCCTTGAAGTTGCAATTGGAGCCTGGTGAATCCCTAAGGCTTGAATTGCTACTAAATCCAGGAGAGGCCAACGCATTATTAACACCACATCTTCAAATTTACTTGGCTGATGGTGCTTCTTTAGAGTTATTTGTGCAGCTACAGAGTAGTGAAAATAGTTTAATTCTTTTTACTTCAATTATTGATCTAGGCAATGCTGCTCAATTGCTTGAAGCCCAAAGCCTCAGCGGAGCAGAGGGGGCAGTTTTCTTAAGTGGAGCCGAAGTTAAGCAAGCTCCCTCAAGCCGCTACGAACGCAGCGCCTTTGTGCATGGCTGGGCTTTGGCCCGTCAGGAGCCACGGGTTGAGCAAACCGATGGTGCTGCCCACACCTGTTTAAAAGATTTGGCGCTTGCGGATCAAGATCAAATAATTGATCTACATAGCTCTGTGCGTTTTGATGGCCCAAACGGTTACCTTGAGCAGCTTCAAAAAGCCTTGGTTGATGATTCTGCCCACAGTATTTTTAATGGCTCGGTGCAGGTGCCAAGGTTGGCACAGGGCACCGATGCTTCTCAATTAAGTCGTCATATGTTGCTTAGTAATCGCGCCAGAGTAGACGCAAAGCCAGAGCTTGCAATCGTTGCAGATGATGTTCGTTGCAGCCATGGCGCAACAATTAGTAGTTTAGCGGACGAAGAATTGTTTTACATGCAAAGCCGTGGGATTAAACGTGAACAGGCGGTTGCCCTATTGAAAAAAGGTTTTTGCATGCAGATTATTAATTCCATGCCTGCTCTTGCCCGCCGCTGGGATCTGCTAAAGCAATCCTTATAGCCATGAACACACAATCAATCATTGTTAATGATTTGGCCCAGCGCTGTAGAGGCGATTTTCCTGTATTGAATCAAACCATAAATGGTAAACCACTTATTTATCTTGATCATGCGGCAACCAGTCAAAAGCCCAAGCGCGTATTAGATGCTTTAAATAATTATTACAGTCATGATAATGCTAATGTTCACCGCGCTGCCCATAGCCTTAGTGCAAGGGCTACCGATGCATTTGAAGCGGCGCGAACTAAAGTGGCTAAATTTATTGGCGCTAACGATTCCGCTGAGATCGTTTTTACTCGCAATGCTACTGAGGCGATCAATTTAGTTGCCTGCACTTGGGCTAATTCAAATTTGCAACCTGGTGATGAAATTCTTACATCAGTTATGGAGCATCATAGTAATTTAGTGCCGTGGCAACTGGTGGCCAACCGCACTGGAGCTGTTTTGCGCCATGTTGGGATTACTGCAAATGGAGAATTGGATATTGATGACTTTCGCGCCCAGCTTAATCAGCGCACTCGAATTGTACCGCTTGTTCAGCTAAGTAATAGCCTGGGTTGCTTAAATCCAATTGCAAACTTGGTTGAGTTGGCCCATGGTGTTGGCGCCAAGGTGCTGGTTGATGCTTGCCAGAGTGTTGCCCATATTCCTGTGGATGTTCAAGCTTTAGCTTGTGATTGGTTGGTGGCTTCTAGCCACAAATTATGCGGCCCCACCGGCATGGGATTTCTTTGGGGGCGGCGTGAATTACTTGAAGAAGCGCCACCGTTCTTGGGAGGTGGCGAAATGATTGATGAGGTTTTCCTTAGCCACAGCACTTGGGCGGGGCTGCCCCATAAGTTTGAGGCGGGAACGCCTGCCATTGGCGAAGCGATTGGCATGGGTGCTGCCCTTGATTATTTAGCGGATATTGGTTTAGCTCAAATCCATGCTTGGGAGCAGCAATTAACTGCTCAGCTATGGGATGGCTTGGCAGGCATTGAGGATTTGCAGTTGCTTGGCCCCACCCCTGAACAACAACCAAATCGTGGCGCCCTTGCCAGTTTTGTTGTGCCAGGTGCTCACCCCCACGACCTTTGTGCTTTGCTCGATGCCAGTGGTATTTGCATTCGCAGTGGTCACCATTGCACTCAACCACTGCATCGACTTTTGGGTATTAACGCTTCTGCTAGGGCGAGCCTTGCCTTCACCACCACTAGTGCTGAAATTGATCAGTTTTTGGCAGAATTAACAAGCAGTATTGCTTTTTTAAAAGAGCACAGTTGAAAATATGGCAAGTCTCTTTTTGGTTGTTCTGGGGGGGCGAACTTCAAAAAGTAACATTGAACTCCACGATGTTCGCTTTGTTGCTGGCGATACGATTGAAGCTACTTATCCAGAATTAAAACGCCAGTGGTTTGGTGCTCGCTCTGGTTTACATATAGACGCCTACATGGCTGTGGAATTTGTTGATGGTTATGCGGTAACCCTTAGCAGCGAAGCGCCAAAAAATCTTGATCAGCAGCTTTGGTTTGTTAATATGGGTGCATATAGTAGTGAATCACTATCTGAGCTCCACCATTTTGGAGTGGTTGTGGCGCCCTCAGCTCAGGCGGCCAAGGCCTCAGCTAAGCGCTATTTGTTGCCTGGAGCACTCCAACAACATAAAGATGATCTTTGCTCCATTGATAACTGCTTAGTTCTCCAGCAGTTTGAAGTTGGATCAGATGGCACTTCTCTGCGTGTTCAGCTTAATCCCGATCCACAGGGCCGCAACCAGGCCCAAGTGCCCGATTGGTTTGGCTATCGCTTGATATGAGTTGAATTGAATTGGCAGTTAGGATTAACCCATATAAAAGTTCTGTTTCTATGAATATCGATGGCTCACCCTGGCGCACAATTTGGCTAGAGGAGGGCGGCAGATCGGTTGGTGTGATCGATCAAACTCAGCTGCCCCACCAGTTCAAAACTAAATCACTTAGATGTTGCGCCGAAGCAGCTGCTGCCATCAGCACCATGGTGGTTAGGGGAGCCCCTTTGATTGGCGTTACTGGTGCCTACGGGTTGATGCTCTCCCTGCAGGTTGATTCCAGTGATGCAGCCTTAGAAGCTGCATTTGAGCAGCTCAACGCCACTCGCCCCACCGCCATCAATTTGCGTTGGGCCCTTGAGCGGGTGCGAGCCAAGGTGCAGCCCTTGCCCCTCGATCAGCGAGCTGAGGCGGCCAAGGCAGAAGCGGCGGCAATTGCTGAAGAGGATGTGGCCATGTGCGAAGCCATCGGCGAGCACGGCCTCGAACTTTTTAGGCAGCTGGCAGCAGCCCGCCCAGGCCAACAGCTCAACGTGCTTACCCATTGCAATGCCGGTTGGCTTGCCACTGTTGATTGGGGTACGGCGTTAGCACCGATTTATAAGGCCCACCGCGCCGGCTTGAATATCCACGTTTGGGTGGATGAAACCCGCCCCCGCAACCAGGGGGCATCCCTCACCGCCTACGAATTGGCAAAGGAGGGTGTGCCTCACACGGTGATCGTTGACAATGCCGGCGGCCATTTGATGCAGCATGGCCAAGTGGATGCTGTGATCGTTGGCACCGACCGCACCACCCGAAATGGTGATGTTTGCAACAAGATCGGCACCTATTTGAAAGCTCTGGCTGCAAACGACAATGGTGTGCCTTTTTATGTGGCTCTACCAGCTTCCACAATTGATTGGAGTATTGGCGATGGCGTAGCCGAGATTCCAATCGAGGCCAGGTCAGAGTTGGAGGTAACCCATATTCAAGGGGTTGCTGGAAACGCTGAAATCTGCACTGTTCAGTTAACGCCCACCGGTAGCAAAGCTTTCAATCCTGCATTTGACGTAACACCAGCGCGTTTAGTTACTGCATTGATCACGGAACGAGGCGTGGCAGCTGCCACTGAGGCTGGGTTGAGGGGGTTATATGCAGTTGCCAATTAACGTTTTATAAATCTGCTTTTACCTCCTTGTTTAACCACCTACGTGAGGAGCTGGTAGAGGTAGCAAGGCGAATGAATGGCACTGGGCTTAACCAGGGCACTTCTGGCAACCTGTCAGCCCGCATACCGGGCGGGTTGTTGATCACCCCCAGCTCCCTGCCTTACGAGCAGATGTTGCCAGCTGATCTGGTGGCAATTGATTTCAGTGGTAAGCCTTTAGTTGAAGCTCAAATCGAACGGCGGCCATCTTCTGAATGGCGCCTCCATGCCCATATTTTGGCTAACAGGCCTGAGCAGCAAGCTGTGCTGCATTGCCATTCAATCCATGCCACTGCCCTTTCTTGCCATTGCAGAGGTATACCCAGTTTTCACTACATGGTTGTAATGGCTGGTGGTAATTCGATTCGCTGTGCTCCATACGCCACTTTTGGCACGGAGGAATTGAGTGAATCAGTATTTGAAGCGTTGCGGGAACGTAAGGCCTGCTTGCTGGCCCACCACGGCCAGGTGAGCTTGGGCGCAACTCTTGATCAGGCCCTAAGCCTGGCGGTTGAGGTGGAAACCCTTGCCCATATGTATTTGCAGGCTTTGCAGCTCGGTGAACCAGCATTGCTTGAGGAGCAGGAAATGGAGCGGGTGCGCCAGCAGATGGCAGGGCTGCACTACGGCGGACTCAACTGGCAAGCAGCCAATACTTAGAGAATCCACACAATGCGCAATCTTCCGTTACGATCCAGTGGGCGGATAACCGTTCATCTTCCCTAGTTTCTCTCCGAACTCATGCAAACCACAATTCAGCAGCGCTCCAGCGCTTCTGCGTGGCAGCAGTTCTGTGAGTGGGTTACCAGCACCGACAACCGCCTCTATGTGGGTTGGTTCGGCGTTCTGATGATCCCCAC
>Ga0214917_10000182_pt1 | contig 78165 bp, 71 predicted proteins | sample LL_1208_BB_MetaG_FD_177983 | JGI IMG/M metagenome (GOLD analysis project Ga0214917, IMG submission 177983) | Freshwater microbial communities from Lake Lanier, Atlanta, Georgia, United States - LL_1208_BB | ecosystem: Environmental > Aquatic > Freshwater > Lake | place: USA: Georgia | collected... | reverse complement strand
ATAAACGACCTTTCCTTCGCAAGATCATTACTAAAACATATTTTATGATAATTGGTCACATCCAAAATTGTTAATGTAGTTTCGTCGACATATTTTTGGAAACTATCTACATAAGATGTTGCTCTTCTCCACAATGACGCTTTAATCTCTTTAATCTCTGGATTAAATTTTTCAATCCTTTGTTTAACATTATCAAATATTTCACTTTCGAAAAATGCTGTACAGTTATTAAAATTAACAAGGTTTGGGCATGTATTTGACAGTGTACCGATTTCATCCTTCGTCATAAAACAAATCAATTTGTCGCGCAATGATCTATCCGTTCCACCACGTGATTTCGTTGTACTGGAATACTCAATAATAGTCAAATTTTTCAAGGAATTAATTTCCACATAAATTGTATCTGTTAATTTCATAATTATAACAAAAATAAAAAAAATGTCCGCCATGATTCTCGTCAACAAAAAACACAAATTTTATCACGACATCCGCAATCTTATTACATCCCCTGAAAATATTCAATATCTTTCCATCACACGCCACTTACCAACACTCGCATTCTCCGAATATACGAATTTAATCGAATTAGAAATCTATCAATGCGAGGCGTTTCCGCTAAGAGGAGAACTGTACCGATTTCCATCCTTAAAAACCTTGAAGATCGTTGACACCCCTTTACTTCAATGCCCAGAATTGCCCGTGATTGAAACTTTACATTGGAAAAATACAAATTTGATACAGTGGCCCATGACCATAGATTCTTCTCATATTATAGAATTAAATGTATCGGGTAATAAATTGTCGGAGTTTTCCTTGACCTCTTTCCCTCTTCTTCGAAAACTCGATTTGTCCAATAACCGCCTTTCGCATATCAACATTTTCCCGAAATTATTAGAGTTCGTGAATTTATCTTGGAACTGCTTTTCGATATCGGATATATCATTCACCCATCATGACCTTCTGCGCCATGTCGATATGTCTCATAATCGATTCACCGATATGTTTGAGATGAATCTCGTACCGTCCGTCGTATACCTGAACATTTCGTTCAACTCCATTTCTCATCTTGTCCATCATGCCCCGAATATCGTTTATTTGAACGCCAATCATAATGCGTTAACAGAGTGGAATGACGTTTCTTGTGGACCCAATCTAAAACATTTGTATTTATCCCAAAATCGATTGCAAGGGACGTTTACCTCAACGCTTCCAGCACTGACACGATTAGATCTTTCGTATAATCCAATCGAATTTCTTACAATAGCACCTTTGTCCGAACTCGAGTTTCTGGATCTGCGACAAACACGGATTTCTTCTTCTTCGTCAGAGCTTATTCCATGTAAAACAATTATGGTCGATGACGTCCGATCCTCTTCTTCTTCGACGTATGCGGAATTCCCTCCGAAGAATGATACATGGAAAGAAACGGTATTGTTACAACATAATAGTGAACAGAGACACGAGTTTAACAGTGCATTTCGCGATGACGCACATATCCAAAAAACAATCGAGTATTTACAAACTGGAACCATCCCTTCCAATATCCATAACATTTCTAAATTTGTGGAACGAGCGAAACGTTTTGAAATCGTTCGATGGTTTGTTCATGAACACATTCAGTATACAGCGTCGTTTACCACATTTACATTACAAGAAATCATTCAATGTCGATTTCCTTTATCACAACTTATTCGTGGTCACCGTGAAACATGGACATCGTCGACGAAGAAAAAACATCAAGAGTATTGGATGATCCAGAAACGAGATCGATTGCGTATTGGCTATCTTAACGAAGACACCCAAAAATGGATCTACGTCACGAACGACACCTTGGTTTCCGAAAACCAGCTTTATACGATTCAGGTACATAGTCATGGTGATTTATTTCTCAATGATCAACGAATCGTTCTGAACCCGTCCAATTTCGCCATCATGGTCGGTGAAACATCCTTTTTCGATCGGGATTCTATCTATTATAATTTTTATGAATATCCTTCTCCTATGGAAGAAAAAGATGTTCTTCTACGCCTGATGTGTACGACATGGACCGACGACACCACGGAATGTCTTTACCGAAACCCCCGATTTCCTTTATATGTCATTTCTTCGAAGTATGTTTTTACGATGATGGAAGAATTTTACGAGGAATATTTATTTCATTTAGGAATCGGCGAGCAAAAGTTTTATGAGAAGATCTGTGAATACTGTATCGGCATTACACGCGAGATGGTGAATCGCTTTTTGCAAACGAAATTAGCGAGCACGGTAAAAGGAAGCTTAACAAAACGGAATATTATCAATAAACCTATTATTGCACATAATGTGGATGAACGTTGGGTGATGGATTTATTAACCTTCCCTCAAGAAATCGCCAGCAAAAATCATCAAGTAAAATATTTATTATGTGTCATTGATTACTTTTCGAAATACGTATGGATACGTCCACTGAAGAAAAAAAACGTGGAATCCATTACACCTGCACTTGAAGATATTTTAAAGGATGCCAAATTACTTGATTTTGTTCTTTATGAAAGAAACGACGAGGAACCCGACGATGTGAAATTGTTAGTACAATCCGACAATGCCAGTGAGTTTAAGACTCCGTCTTTATTACAATTATTTCATGGCATCCGTCAAATTTTCTCCACAACGTATAAACCGACCACTAACGGAATCATCGAGAATTTCGTGCATAATCTACGCAAAAAAATTCTCCATTATATTGAATCGGTCGGCAGTGCCAGTCACTTGACGGAATTCGTTGATCAATTCGCATTGTCATGGAATGAAACGCCTCATGGAACGATTAAATACAAACCCATCTACGTTCGAAATTTGGATCGACGATCGGACGAATACAAAAAAGTTCAACGAGATATTGAATCGTCTTTATTGAATCGTACACGTAAATTAGTGGCACGCAATACAACACCAGAATTGAAAGTCCATACATGGGTGTATGCAAAACTCCGATGTCTAAGTTCGTATTATCGGCGATATTTAAAAGAAAATAAAGATAAACCCATTTACATACAATGGTTTCCTCGTAAATTTCGAATCAGTGCAATTGTCAATGAGGATCGGGCATTGCGACTCGGATTACAAAAATGTGAGTATTTATTAGAATATCCCGTGAATAATATCTATTACCCAGTAGTCACGGAAAATGCATTACGATATGGTTATTATGAAAAAAAACATTCCCAACATTTTTTTGCGACGGATTTAAAAGAATGTGGTGATACGGGAGATTCTTCTCCTTCGATAACTGATTCCCATGATATCGCGAAATGGATTTATCGTTATGGACTTATTAATGGTGTCGATGCGTTTATGCAACAATCCCCGACCATGGATGGACGATATGCTGATTTATATGAGATTCTTGTGAATTTGATCCAGAAAGATCGGTTGATTCGGATGTTACGTCACCCAGATCAATATCGTGCACCACCCGCGGAGGAAGCCCCGCGTCCCGAAAAAGAGACCTATGAAGCAATGCTTCGGCGCGTGGTAATGCCTCATAAAGAATCCATCCTCAAATTGATCGAAGAAAGAAGACAGCTTCCAGAAAATGACCCGTCCCAACAACGCATTGACGAGGAGCTTCGCACCACTTATTTGAAACCTTTGAATTGGGGTCCCATTTTTTGGACTCGGAAAATGGATAATTTGTATGCTTTTTTAACGACTTTAGATGGAACGAATGAGTAGTAAGGGATAACGGAATGCAGGATCATTCCACTTCGACTGGCATTCTTGCATCGAGGTAACGATCGAAGACACTTTAATGGCCTTGCAAAGAATACGATGGTCGGGGTCAAAGCACTCATCTTCATCATCCCATACGGATCGACCAAAGAAACAGAGATCATAACTAATATCTTTCGAATAAGTAAAGAAACAGTATAATCCTTGTCTTTGTGCGAAGATATTTAAAGAGTTCAATAGCATGTTATGACAACCTATATAGATATGATGTCGAGACATCATCTCCGTCAACATCGCATCTTCCATAAACTCATGTTGGAGTGTTATTTGTGCAGGGAATTCTTGGAGTAAAGACTGTATAAACTGTAAAGGGGTCTGCCATCCTTCTTCACGATGGAGCGTGAAGGTCGCGGAGCATGTGTCGTCCATTTTATAGGGACATGTGGTTGTGGAGTTGTCGAATGTTATTGTATGTTTTCCACACAAAGCAGAGATTTTTGTGTCTTCTATTTGAATGATTTTCACTTGGTCTTGGATCTTTTGTGTATTGGGGTAATAAATGGTAATCTTAAAAGACGGTGTGGTGACGATGGATTTTAATGCCAGAAACAGTTTATCGTAGACGGTTGTTTTTTGATTATAAAATACATGGATGAACAACGATGTTGGTTTTTTGGTCGAGGGTGATGGAGTTGCCGTGTCACAAAATCCCAGTGGTAAAAACGATAATAATGTTGTAGAAGGATTGGACGATGTTGTACAAGAAGCAGAAGGAGAACATGGAATGATACAGGAATGCGAAGGGATCATAGAAGGATCCAATTCAACCACATAGTGCCAAAAGACGTAGATTGGACCATGTTTTCCGAGTAGTAGATGTGGAAGATGATCTGCGGAGACGATCCATATATGGTCCATATTCATTTTAAATAAATGTTTCCATTCGTGATAGGTATATAAATTATCTTCTTTCCACACCTTGTCGGAAGCTTTTAAAAGAATTCCTTTTGGGGAGTTAGGAAGCACGTACACCACTTTAGATTCAGGATGTTGATGGTAAAGTTGGTATAGTTTGTGAAGTGGACCATAATAAGTATTGGCATCTAAATAACGATCGGCGATCATGACAATGCCCTCCATAATACATTAAGAGATTGCTTCCTTTTTAAATAATTTCGAGACGATTTTGTCGGGATTCGTGAGAGACGATACGATCCAACGTGCCATTTTTTTTCTCTTGTAGAAGTGAATCGAATCGCGCTCCTCGACGATCATTTCCATTTGTTTGGTGATGTTATGAGAGGACGGATCGGTCCATTGTCCTTGTTGAGGAAAATTGTAAGATTCCGTGGAAGATTGGGCAATGAATTGTTGGAAATTATGTTCTTTCATGGAAAGAAAATCACTGCTGATCACAAATAATTCGCATAATTGAGCTTCTAATAAAGGCACTCCGAACCCTTCACTTTTCGAACATAATAATAAACAATCGGACAATCCATAGAATTCGTATAACTCTTTTTCTTGAAGGATGTCTTGATTCCATCGATATTGCGTAGAAGGGATCTTGCATGCTTGACAAATAGCATGTATATCGATCGTTTGAGGCGTGACCACGGACGAAACAAAGGGCGATACACGAAAGATAGAAGCGGAATGAATCAATAGAAAACAAGAAGGGTATTTTTTCAAAAGTTTGGAAAAGGCAATGATTTGGATATCGATTGCTTTTCGATTCGAGAATTCGTAAAGCGATGCATTGATGAAGAACACGAAGGAACCTTGTGGAATTTGATATTTGGAGCGAAGATCTTTTTTCGAACATTCGGTAGAAATCGGTTTGATCATATGAGGTACATAGTCTATACATTTGTCGGGGAAAAGATCTTGAAGATGTATCGTAATCGATGGCGAAAGACTCCATATGGTATCAAAATGCGACAATCCTCTATGATCATGTATCGTCATGGGAAAATAATGGCACGGGAACCAACTGATCGAAGGACAATGAAATTTTTGTTGGGGAGGGTTGTTGGAGAAAACAAAGACGTCTCCCAAAAAAAACACAAGATGGATGTCATGTTCTTGAATGATGTGATTAATTCGGTCGATCGATATCTCGGCTTTCATGTCTTGATTGGAAAAAAATGTTATTTTTTGTAAATAATCATTTTGTAAGAATGAAGGATAAGGATGTTTTCGTAGATTGGATTTCAATTTATCGTAGGTATACGGTGTAGTCCACGGTTGATTGTTTTTTAAATCAAAACAGGATATGAAATAAAATACGGAAAGTTCTCGTCGAGACGCTTCGGAACATAAATAATGTAGTTGTTTCGAATACCCTCCGAAATTACTGAAAAAGATTTTCGTGTTATTAATGAATAAAATATTTTTTTTCATTTTATACCTTTCACCCAATTACGTTTTATGTATCATTCACCGAGACCCATAGTTCACTGGGCGACAACGGTACCGTGATGGGTAAGACGGGAGAAGACGAAAGTATATTGGAGAAGTTAGCATTCAATAGAGATGGGGAAATGGCTCGGTTAGTGAACAAATACCCAACGCATTTGAAATTTAAGGTCGCACGCTCGTTTTTCACAGATACCTCGTGAATTGGATCATCATTGACAATAGTGTCTCGTTTGTTGGTGACGACCATTCCATTTTTATAAATAGTGAAAAAGAGTCGGTGATTAAGTCCTGTTACATTGATTTGAAACGCCTCGACGGCTCCCGTGGATTGATTAAAGTCCATCAATGTAAAATACGTATTTTGGGGGATGTTTTTCCAAGAGAAGATCGCATGATAAGGGTTCACTTGGACAGTCAGACAGATAGAAACATTCCCAAACGTAAATAGACCAATTTCTCCAGATTCGGTCGGTAGGGAAATCCATGAAAATCGAATGGTAAAGGAACAGTTATGTAGATAAAATGGCATCGGTAGATTGGTTTTTATGATAGGACTCGAACCATCGTATAAAAAATCGGATCGTCGGTATGCATAAAATGGTTCTGGAATCGTCAATTTGGAAGGAGTCGTTATGACCACGCTATCGGCGACATTCATTTGTACGTCCGTCTTGTACAACATAAAAGAGCCATCGTTTTCGTGTTTTACGGTAATTTTCTGTGGCTGTGAAAACGAAGAGGAGGATGAAAACGTCGGTGTGTACGTGACGATGGATTCGGTATTTCGTTGGATAGTAATTTGTATACGATTCGAAGAACATTGTATACAATAAAAGACATAGGTGTTGGCCGTAATGGTCATATTAATCGTGTATTGAAAGGTTCCGTAGGTAATGACGAATCCAGTGGAAGAAAGGAGGAGAGAGAATATATTAGGGGAAATGTCTATCTGTAACACTCCTACTGAAATGAAAAAAAGCGTACCCGTCACAATCAATCCAGAATAGTTCGTCATGAAGTGAATGGGGATGGTTTTCTCATACGAGGATTGAAGAATAGGAAGGATCTGGTGGGGCTGGATTTCCACGAAATATGCTACACAAGACGAGTTATATAATAGTGTGTTTCGACTGGGAAGGAAAAGGGAAGTCGTGGTACTAAGTTGGATGGGTATATTGTTGTTTAGTACGATAGTGGAAGGGGAGAATCGATAAATACCTGCATTGTTGTCTCGAATGATGATTGATTTTAATTGGATATAACAATTATTTGGTAGGCCGTTCTCCATTTGGGCTGTTATCCAATATTCGTTCGGATTCATGCCTGTAAAAGGTAGTGTTGCCTCATATGTATAATTGGTTTTGGGTGATACATTCTGTAGTGTGGTTTGAAGGACGACATCCGATGCATTCATTCGATTTTGAAAGAGTAGTTTTACAGTCGATGTGGGATTTAAACCTTGAAGTTCGTCTACGAAAAAGGACAGGAAAATCGACCTCGTCGTATCATATACCACCGGTGGTATTGTGGTTTGGATTGATTTTACACATGATAATTTATGATATCGATTCCATTGAGAATCGATCACCAAAGGATAGGTCCCGAGACACACATACGTGGAAACTACAGAAGAATTTTCAAGCGATGATTTCGATAGAAAAATACCGTTGCATATCGTGTTCGAGGAGGATGTATTGATGATTGTGACGGAAGTGAAGGAATCGATATTATGGGAATGGAGATCATTCAATAAAATATCTTGGATCGAGTTGGTTTTACCAGACACAATAAACGTTTGGGTAGGAGATACCAATACCGCCGTGGAACTGGACATAACCTTATATTCCAATGCGATTTGGATAGACATGTTGCATTGTTGACCAATCAGAAACGTAATCTTATATTGAAATTGTTCCGAAAGACGTCGACCCTCGGTATCTACAAATTCATCCCATGGATTCGTTGCAGAGGATGATTGATTTTGCATTCGGGTGATCCAATATTTCTTTTGATCATCCGTGAAGGGGTCATGTGAAGGATATGTCTTCATGGCAACTGTTCCATCGACACTGTTCCATGTGTAATTTCTAAAAGATTCATGACGAAGAAAATAATAATATAATAATAAACACAAAATTAAGAAAAACAAACAGATTAGATAAATCATTTTATTATAATATGAAAAGTATTTTTCTATCGGTAGACGAATTTTTAAAAGAGGAAAGTCCATCCACAGAACTATTAGCGAAACGAGTTCGATGGCAATTGAAACATGCTTATCATTGTCTGTTGATCAAATCCATTTATTCGATTCTCCTCGATGATACGAAAATCTCCGTGTATTTGCTGTACAACAATGTACGAATATCATTAGTATTCGAGGAAAGTTTCCCAGAAATGCCTCCAACTTGTTATTATTATGAACCATGTCTGTTATATTCTTCTTCCAATGCGTTGATCCATCAATCCCTGCTTCGTTATTCTCATTATATCAAAAAAGATTTGTATGCTTTTTTTTGGTCTTGTTCAACGAAATACAAGACGCTATTTTATTTTTGGAGGACTTGGAATAAATATTCAGATTTGAAAGCTTTGGATGATCTTTTTCAAATCCTCTTTGTCTCTTAAATCTCCCAAAAAAAAAAATGGTGGTATTGTAAATTATGAAAAAAAATAACATCACCAAAATGGATTTTTCGATGTTACTCAAAGGTATCTCTCCTTATTTGCATTATTTATGTGACAAAGAAAACAATGAGTTTTACCGGATTTTATCGTTGGATAAACATAAACTTCGTTGGTCCGTGTCTCATCGCTTGGAAACAACGATTGCTCCCGAAGAAACCATGCATATTACATATGTGGACCTTAATGGAAAGATGATTCAAAAAGATCTCCCCATCAACAAAAAATCCATCAATATTGAAAAAGAAATTGAATTTGAACCTCTCCAGAATATCTACCATTTTAAGATGTACGAGGTTGTGAAACGATTTGCGTTACAAGAAGAATTTTTGGTAGGAATTGATACGACGCATACACAAGAAGAAGAACCTACTTTGCAACTATCCCCGTTAAATTTTAATTACACAACCGATACTGTGAAATGCATATTTTGGTTTAAACAGGAAAATAATGGTAGAAATATCATTCAATATTCGTATTCTACCGATGAAGGTAAAACATGGGAGGTATTGGACATGAAAGATATCTATCAAGTGAAACAGAAAACCTTTTTACAAAACGTCATGTTGAAGAAAATTACATCTACATTTGTCTTGACGGAAGACGCAAGGGATGCATTCCAAAAAAGGATGCACACTTTTGCGACGGTATTACATAAAATGAATTCGACTCCGAAGCAAGATCCACTGCTTCAATTTTTAGTGGATTTTTGTTTTACGTCTGGATTGACGTCCCAATCGATCTCTCAGTCGACACACACCTATTTACGCGATTTTGAATCGAATGTTCTCTTAACAGATACCGCCCGTTTTACGAAATTTCATTATACCATTTCCAATCCATATTCTTTTTTAATGGCGTTGACGGGACGTTATTTCGCGTTTTCATACCAAGACAGTGATGGGACGAAATCGATCATGGTACGGGATATTGTCTATCTCCAACAAGGAAGTTCCATCTCTCAAAGTAAACTTTTTTTCGAAACCTTTTCCGCATTGTTCGAGGTTTCGGATGACACAACGTGCCGAAAATGGATTTCCGATCATATTAAGTCCATCGAAAAGGCAAACATTTCTAAATATTCTTTACAAAATTACAATCGAGTGTCGAATCCTGATGCCTATCAATTTTTCGTCCAATATGTAAAATATCATTTTGAATGGACAGACAATATTTGGAGTTTACCGATGTGGACCGATGTCTGGAAATTATATCAAGATCATATTTTTAATGTCCATTCTCATGTATTTGAGATCCTCGAGACATCCAAGGATACCGAAGACGCGGAAATCAATCGTGTTGTGATTGGGTTTTTCATCGTGGTTGGCTTTTTGTATTCCATGTTTTTGTATGACAAAACATCGTCGATTCGATTTGACGACGAAGCGAAGCAAGCGGAAATCTTGGATAAAATATCAGGTATCAAGATTTCTAATTTTTTAATGGATTATGTCGCCCATCACCAGAAAAAGGAAACGGTTCAAAAAAAAATTATTGCAATTTTAAAGCAATGGGATCCGAGCATGGATCATCCGCAACCAGGATCCTTGTTAGACTCCAATGATGAAAATTTATTTCGTAAAGCCGTTTATGTACCTTCTACTTTTCTTGCCGCCGATTTAATAGACAAAAACATTCTCGAGAAAGAACCATCTTTCATGAAATCCTTTAGTATTGTTGAACTTTCGAAATTTAAAGACGATACGTCGATAACGATTTTGGTGAAAATTAAATTTACCTTTAAAGGAAAAGAATACTACCTGTTAAAAACAGAAAACGCACCTGGAATTATAGGACAAGTGAAAGAAATGATCATTAACAAAACTTCTTGGGGGTCATTTTTTACGAAATTGAAAGAAAGATATTTTACCAATAATATCTTCAGTAGTCTTGTTGGTACAGGAACCGTTGCGGCAGGTGTAGCGGGCGCAACTACCCAATTGGTAGGAATCACAGGCGCGGTGAGTACCGTGTTCAATCCGTGGGTTGCCATTCCGGCAGGTTGTTTGTTTCTTTTGTCGAAACCTTCCCAAACAACGGGAGAGGCTATCTTAAATATACCCAACGTTATTCAATCGAAGATATCCACATTAGGTTCCAGTGTTATCAATACCTTAGATGATGTCAAAATTGCTGGATATAAAGTGATGCTTGCGGAATACACACGAATCCAAGAAAAACGAGAAAGGCAACGCAAGTCAGCGATCGCATCCTCTACCGTTCCAGAACCAGAACTGCCTCCTCTTCCACCGACTCGATTTTTCATCGATAATAAATTACAAAAGAAACCGTCTTTCTTGGATCGAACCCAACAATTAAAAAAAGAACGATTTTCTACATTTTTCATGTTTTTTGGTTCTTTTGATATTTACGGTGATATGTTTATTCAAGTGTCGGATATTGATTATTTACTTACCAGTTTCGATTCCGTCAACATTGCAGATATGATTCAAAACATCCGCCGTTATTCCCTAAAGTTCATGAATAAAGTCTTTTATGAAAAACCTATTCCTCGAACGCAAGTGAAATATGTCATTGTTAAATACAATAAAGAACAACGCTACTTTATCTCTTTTGCCGAGATCTCTTCCATTCAACTCTTTGTATCCGTGGCGTCATTATATGATTTATTCATTCTGGAAGAGAAAATGATGGTCAAAACGAAAACGGCCATGGACGAAGAAGAATATGCTTTGGATTATTTCTTCGATATTTCAAATTTTATCGAAAATTATATTTTATTGCATTTACCACAGACGAAGCAATACTGGATCTGCGGACATGTCAATAATCCAAAAGAGATTGATAATTTGCGATACGATGAATCCGAAGCCAATTATATCAAAAAATATGCTTACCAATTCACAATCAACATGAAACGAGAATTACTGGCTTTACTTCATGTCAAAGCCAATACGAATGTCTCTGCGACCATGAAGTTTCTGGAGATTGATAAGGATTATAAAATACCTTCATCTACGACGACGGCGACGCCCTTATTACAACATTGTTTAAATGACATCTTATCGAAACCTTTCCATGAAATTTCCGTGTTGGATGAAATCGAATCGAATTCCATCAAACTTCGTAAGAAAGTCAAATATTGGTCATTTTTACAAACGTATTATCCCATTTATGACCCACGTATCAAATTTTTAATGGATAGTAAAAACGAAATGATTTTCTCGTTAATGGAAACCTTAGGTTCTTGTACGAAAGATGTATATCAAGAATTCATCGCACCTCGTTATCAAACGAAGAAAAAGACCAAATTTTTAGTTCCTGATAATCCACTACTTGGTAAAAGAGAAGGGTTGAAAACGAAAATCATCAATATTGTGAAAAAAACAAAGCGGAAAGAGGTTTCCGCAACAAAAAGGACAATAAAGAAATAATAATAATGGTAAATTATAAATTATGGAGATCACCAGTAAACATTATTCATTCCTTCTCGAAAAAACTCCAATCGAGACATTACAACAATTTTATTTAAGAAGTCAATATATTTGTGTTTGTTTGGACAATCACCCACATATGATTAAGAAATTGGAATATATCACTCACATGTCGTTTTTATGGATTGCGTTGAAATACATGAACCATGAATATAGCGCAACGATCACCAAAAATCTGCATTATTTGTTTTCATCATCTAAAAAAAAAATGGGTGGTGTTACTAAAAAGGCATGATCGATCAAAAAATATTGTCAGGGTTGCTTGTATTGGTCGGTAATATGGGTTCAACGTTTGTCATGCAAGATATGATGCCCGTTTTTGGGCGTTATTTTAGCAATAAATGGGTGAAAAAAATAATTTTATTTTGTTTTTTATTCATGTTAACCAACAATGTGTGGCATTCTTTTTTACTTATGATATCCTTGGTACTGCTGGTGGAGTTTATTCTCAATGAGAATTCTCCATTTTGTTTAATACCCGTATCGTATCGAGAGAAGGAAGCATTTAGAAATTTTAGGGATGTTCAATATAAGAAATATTGTTCCAATTTACACCTGTGTTTGTCGGGAGGATCGAATCTGGACAATTTTGTGGACCACAAGCCAATAAAATAATACGCCTACTAATAAGTAAGAAATGGTTTGAATGAAAATTTCAGATAGAAACGCAAATATTTTTTCTTTTCTCGAAAGGCTAAATAGGCATTGGGCTACTATCTGAATAATAAAAATTCGTAGTAGATCATTAATCATTGGTATATATTGCGAATCAATGTCGAACGAGAGCGTGAATAAAGAATTCATATTTATTTATTTAAAACTAATATTTTTCCTCGAAAAAAATCTTATTTAAAAAAAAATGATCTTATAACATTTATACATTAAAGAATTTAAAAAAAGATATGGAGGAAGATTCTGTTTTTATTATTTACGATTTAGAAACTACAGGATTGGATAGTGATGAAGATCGGATCATTCAAATATCCTGCGAAATTGTGGATTCCCAAGAAAACATTCTTGGGGAGTATTCCACGTACATCAATCCACAACAATCTTTATCCAAAGACGTCATCGAACTCACGGGGATCACCGATGAAATGTTGCAATCTTACGAACCATGGGATACGGCATGTCATGCCTTGGTTGAATTTATTTACGAACAAAGACACACTAAATTTATATGGGTGTCTCATAATAATTTTAATTTCGACTCTCTCTTTCTGTTGAAAACCAATTTGCTTGAAACGAAACTATGTGAATTGGACATGTATTTCGCGGATTCTTTATGGATTGCTCGTGAATGCTTACACCGAGAACATGACAATAAACTATCGTCATTATACTCTCATTTATTTCCTAAGGACACCGACAAATATACATTTCACAGCGCAGTGGTAGATATGAAAATCCTTGAAAAAATATGGTTCCATCCGTGGATACGTCCTCATTGGTATGTGAAATTGAAGAAATTCCGTCGAGGGGAACAATTACTGCATTCGTTAACAACTGAACAAGAAGAAATCATCCATTCGAAACCATTGGAATCCAATATTTGTATCATGGCGGGTGCAGGATGTGCCAAAACGACGACGATTGTCGAACGTATTGCGTTTTTAATTGAACATCATCCTCACATACGAGATTCCAACATCATGTTTATGACGTTTACCCGTGATGCCGCCAATGATATGACGGCTCGTTTAGAAAAACGCCTGAATCGTTGTAGCAATATGTGGATTGGTACAATTGATAGTATTGCCTATCAGATTTTATCAAGCTATTCCAAAGATCTCTTTGATTCGTGTAAGGAAATTGGTGATTATAAACGAGGATTTCTACAATTTTTAAGAAAACAATACTGTCCCTTTCGTCAAGAGTTATTGGATAAGATACATTACGTTTTCGTGGACGAGTTTCAAGATATTCATGAGATCTATTATGAAATTTTAAAAGAGTTTAATCATCATGGATCTTGGCTTACGGTTATCGGGGATGCTCTTCAGAACATTTATTCGTGGAATGGCTCGGATTCCAAGTATTTAAGCGATTTCTCCACCTATTTCAAAGGCCACACGCGATTTTATACATTGTCTGTAAATTTTCGTTCTACGCCTGAAATCATTACACTTTCCAATTATATACGTCGATCCTGTTCGTGTGAATTAGAAATCCAATCTCAACAATGTTCGCAAGGGATTAAACCATATGTTCATGCTTCTCTTTCTTGGGAAAAGCAGTTTGAATTTATTTTGGATAGGATCCATTATCTCCACGAATATTTAGATATTTCCTACGGAGAAATGGTCATTTTATCAAGATCAAATACTCCTCGGGGTGAATTGTATTTCATTGAAAACAAATTGATGGAGCGTAAAATTCCCACGCAACTATTGCATACTTATGAAGATCATCGTAAAAAAATCATACATGATCGGTTGCTTCTATCTACCATCCATAAATCCAAGGGCTTGGAATTTCGAGTAGTCTTTGTGATTGGATTAACAGAGGGATCGTTTCCCTCCGCAAGAAGCATGGACATTCAAGAAGAACGTCGATTGTATTATGTCGCAATTACACGTGCGAAAGATTATTTGTATTGTTTGACGGTATGTAATTCAAAGAAAGAAATCAGTTCTTTCTTGGTCGATTCTCCATCTTCGTATTTTCAATGGAATAAATTTGCCAATCATCTACGAGAACGCTTTTTTCAGAAAACCATTGATCCGAAAGAAACGAACATGTATCCAGTCGATGAATTTCTGTCGGTATCCCAATTTATACACAGAATACGAATGAGCGATATTCGTCATCATCCTTGTTTCCCGTCGTTGGATCTTCTTCAAGAAATTCGTATTCATGAAGAATTTGAATATCCTATGTGGGTTCATGAACATGAATTGTATCCCATTTTTTCGGTTTGGATCCGACATATCATCCTTCGAATTATTTCCGAATCCGATCATAAGGTAGTTTTGCAAAATCATAGTATTACAAGGTTATTGAATCCAATGACGGTGTCTAAACCATTATATTCCATGTATCAAAAATACGGATACTATTTCGCATCCACTGACAAAATGGAACTGGATTCGATTTTATCGGATTGGATTTCTTTTCTTTCAAATGAAAATATTCCTGAGAAAGATCGAGACGCCTTGCATCTCCTTTTCCATAAAATCCAATTACAAATGAATAAATCAAAATTATCCGTTTCGGACATTATGGTTCGTCCTTATTCCTTTTTACTCATCCCTGAACATTATTCCCAATCATTACGACTCGCCTATACAATGTATCAAGATACCTCCAAATCATGGAAAGAGATTTTATTCGATATTTTCCATATGTCATGGTATTCCGAAATTTATTCAGGTCGTAAAAAAGTTTTGCACGTGGATTGGTCACAAATTCCTCTTTCGAATAGCATTGATTGTTTGATAGAGACTATCCAAAGAGAATTTATAACTCCTTTCATTACCTCGAATCATATACATCATTTTCGATACAACGTTCGTTTCTTCACCAAAGAACTTTGGTGTGATTGTGATGTGATTGACATGGAAACGGCAACTTATTATCTTATCAAACCTTCAAAAAATAAACCTTCCGTGGAAGATTGGATTAACATGTTGATCATGAAACATATCATCGAACAAAACATTTCTCGCATCGTCCAATTCCTCGTGATTTACAATCCCCTGTTAGGGACGCTTTTTCGATTGGACGTCAAGGATTGGACGCATACATCGTCGTTGTATAACTATCTCATGACTGCCCAACAAAATACAATTTATACTGATAAAGAAGAAGATGTTATTCCATTGTCGACTCCAAAAAAAGATCGAGAAATGCACATTAAAACAGAAACGATACAAGAAATATCTGTTCCTTCCGACAAATTTAATTTTAAATGGACGGAATTGAGAGTCGACTTTTGAGGTCTTCGGATTTTTCCATGATATTTAGTATCTTGTAAAAGATATATTTCGGGATGGTTTTATCCTTTGAAATGTCGGCTAAATTATCAAGAATTGAAAGCATGCTCTCTTGACAATCGGCCGATTCTCCTCCTTTTTCTAACACGAATTCGATCGCGAACATTACAATTTCAATCGATAATTCATCCTTGGTTTCTACAAAACGTTGCATAAATGGATCGATAAAATATTTAAATTCTTCAAAAGGCAATGATTTTTTTAGATACAGCGCAGAAAGAAAGTAACTTAAACTCTTGCATTGCGCTTTCGAAATGGAACCTTGGGTCATTTGATGGATATATTCTTTATGTAAAATTTCTCTGACATGATCCAAGAAGGAAGGATTATATTCGTGTAAGGAGACACATACCGATGCAAAAGCGCCCACATAAGTACACTGCATCATGGAGGATGTAATAATAGATGGAATTAAAACGGAAATTAACGTATCACTGGACATCTCTTCCATACATTTCTTCAATCGTGACACTACAGAAGAGATATTCGAATCCGTAAGACTATTAAGGATAAGATTGATTGTTTTTTGAATCGTATTTGTCGGTGCTTTCCCATTCCATGTATTCGTAGAAGAAGCTGGTTGGCGTTGTTTAAATCCTTGTTTACCTCCTGTACGATGATGATGATGATGATCATGTTTTGGTCTATCTGGTTTATGATTTATTTTTCTAAATTTTTCATTAAGAAAATGGATAATTTGACTCAAAACCTCTTGATCTTTCTCAGGAAGTAGAGAATCATCAGAAACGCCTCTTAATGATAGAAATGTACCATAATCCATGGGGATCACCTGTAAATTCATATATATTTTATAATTAGATAAAAATTCTTTTTATATATTATAAATGAGCCTTTTGGATATTTTAAAGCAAACAACGTTGTTAGATTGGGTTTTGTCTATTATTCTACTTTTTTCCGCCGTATGTGTGATTGTATACCTTTTTACGGCAAAGAAAGAACATACCTTTTTAGAAGAAGGGTTTGAAACCACGGAGCAAAGTCTTAATCTCGAAGTAGAAGATATGTCATTTTTTCAAAATGTAGAATCTCAGAAAGTACTTGCGGTCCTCTTAGTGTACGATGAACATTGTGGCCATTGTCAACAATTTAAACCCACGTGGACATCCTTGACTCAAAAACAAAATACAGATATCAATGGATATCAACTCCAGTTTTTTGAAATCGGAAATAAAAATCCATCGCTTCGAAATGAAATTATGAAAAAATTAAATACACAAGGATATCCATCCCTCTATTTTTTGAAAGGCGATCGTATCCAAGAATATACAAATGCTCGTGATGCAACCACCATCATGTTATCCTTGCAAGAATTTTGATTTAAACGCATTTCATTATCTAAATAGTTTCCCAGAGGGACGATAAGACAAAATATTGTTGTTGTTGTTGTTGTTGTTGTTGTTAGTGGTTGTTGTAACAGTAGTAGACATGTCGGGAACCGACGTTGTAGTTGTAGCGGAGAGAGAGGACGACGAATTCGGTAGAGTCCAATCGATGTACAAAATATAAGGGTCGACATACTGTGTCTTAAACCCTTTTTCATTTAACATTTCTAAGAGACATTGTGTACATTCCATGGGTTTATATAGAGGATTCCCAAAAATAAAGGTGGGAATTTTATAAAATAAATGCGTTTGTCCATTCAACGAGATCGTTTCGATCTGATGAATGATTCGATTCCAAATAGGAAGATAGCTTTTTCGCTTGCATTCATTTTTTTTCTGTTGTAATTTGTATAGCTTTTGTATATTAAAGGATTCCATTATTTTAATGTATACAGACATAATGAAATTTCGTGAACTTGTTTTATGTGGCGGAGGAACGAAATATTTAGCAATTCTTGGTGCATTGCAATATTTAGATGTGGAGAATCATCTCGATCAAGTCGAGAATTACGTAGGAACCTCGATAGGAGCCGTTTTGTGTTTTTTGTTGCACATCTCGTATTCACCAAAAGAGATTTTTACACTTTCGAAATTGTATGATTTCTCTGCACTTAATGATATCAATGCCGACCAAATTCTTTCATTTTTCGATAATCTCGGACTGTCTACCAATGAAAGGATGATCCGCATTATCAACATTTTTATGAAACATAAAAAAATACCAACCGATATAACATTCTCTCAACTCTATCGTTTAACTAAAAAAAAAATCAACATCGTTGCATGGTGTATCAATGATCACCATAGCGTTTGTTTTAATTACCAGAATCATCCGAATATGTGCGTTTTGATCGCATTACAAATGGCGATTGCCGTCCCGCTTCTATTCCGTCCAGTCCTTTATGAAAATAAAATGTATGTCGACGGAGGCGTCACGGATAATTTACCGAATTGTTATAGCTCTCATTCCGACTCCTCCTTGTATATATGTCTACGGAGCGAGATACCCTATACACAGTTACCTGTCGATTTCATTACTTATGTATCCGTTGTTTATGAAAGTGTGTTTTCTCATATCACCGAGTTGAAATTAGAATCGATCCGTGAAAAGTACGGTGCGTGTCGTGTATTGCAAATCAATATTCCCAGTTCACCTATCATTGATTACGAAATGACCCTTCAAAAAAAAAACATGTTGTTCAATCTCGGTTATGAAAAATGTGTGTCATTTATGCAAGAAGTTTTTCCTTCCACAGGACCCATACCGCAACCCCTGCCAAGAATTGAAGAAGAACAAAAGAAATGTAATCCGTAACATCCATCGTCTCGGCAAGACGGAAGATAGTACTTACTACAGGATTGAAATGCCCTGCTTTGAAAATAATTCCAAAATAGACCACAATCGCCAACGTCAAACCAATGATGAAAGGTCCATCGGCACGAGTGGCGTATTTAGCAATAACCGAAAAGAAAACTAAAGAACCCAAAAATTCAGCAACATATTTAAAAACCATTTTGTAATTTTATATTAGATTTTTTTTTTTCGTTGAAAAGCGTTTTTTTTTATTGAAAAAATGTACGTTTTTATAGGATAATGAATCAATTCCAAACAAATTACGAAAAGGAATTTATTGGTATCCGACCTCTGGGAGGTCTTGGAAGTCGTTTATTATGTATTGCAAGTTTCCAAGCGCTCGCGGAATATTTGAAATATCCTCTATATGTCTATTGGACACATAGTAAAGGTTTTAACGAAACCAAATGGTTTGATTTATTTCAAACGACCCCATGTTTTGAATTAGTGGAAACCGAATCTCAATGGGAAGACTTGTGTATGAAATCATTTTCATTGGATAAATTCTTACCTCATATAGAAGACAATAAGATTGTATCATCCTTTAATATGAAATGGCTTTACCAAGGAAAATTAAAAGCCGTGAATGTGAGCACCGATTTAACTTTGAATAATATTGATTCGGGACTTATTTGTAAAACGATCCCGAATTACGATGATCGTATTCGACAGTGGATATGGGAATTAGTACCCGAAACAGAACTACAACAACAGATTTACCAAAAACTAAATACGTTTGATACAAATAATACCATCGGCATTCATATCCGACGAAACGATGCACTCAAAGGTCCTATGAAAAAAAAAATATTACAATCCAATGACCAATATTTTGAGAAATATATCTGTAAAGTGATTCATCAAAAACAGAAAGTATATCTCGCTACGGATGATTCTCGAATATGGAATTATTACCAAACAAAATATAAAGATTCGATCGTGGGATTGGAAAACATTCAAAGAAGAGATTATAATTATGGAGATGTGAAACATGGACAAAAAGATGCATTGGTGGATATGTATTGTCTTTCCAATTGTGTCGATATGATAGGAACCAATTATAGTAATTTTTCACTGTTCTGTAAATATCTGAATCGTAAAGAAAAAATGGAAATCACGATGGGCGTGGATACGTTCTTGTCAGCGTCTTCTTCTCATCATGTTGCAAAACGTGTAGCATTGCAATGTATATTCATTTACCATTTTTCAGAAACGCCATTGGAATGTATCTATTGTTTACATGAAAATATGAAAACGTTAGAACCCGATGCATCCATTTTGATCTATATGACTGTCGCAGATGCACAAAAATTTAACATAATGCAGGATAATAGGATGCAAATCCATACTTATTTAGATCAACCAACATTTTCGAATATGCTATCGATCGCTTTCCAAAAATATCAAAATGTATTGTGTATTCCTTCCAGTATGTTAATGATAAGACCTTTTTCACCGATCCTATCATCCTTACCTTCGTCTATTTGGATCCATAAAGAATCGGTTTTATATTCCACCATGTCCGATGTTATGTCCACCGAAATAACGGCGGGATGTGATTATTTTTTCTCCTTCCAAAAAATACGCGAAATTTATTCATTGACCCTCAACAATTTCTCTGAATTATTATATGGTACATGTTCTTTGTTATTGGTAAAAAACATCATGTTCGATCATCATGTCAGTCTCCGAATAAAATCTATTTTTTTACATATTTTACGAAACCTCCACCCTTCACCTTTTTATACAATGGATCCTGCTTTTATCATGAAATATTTCTTCCAGAATGATTATCCTTCTTATTTTAAAACATTCTATCATATCTATCATTTCGACTTGCAACGATTCAATGAAAAATATAATTTAGTGTTGAATGAATCCAATGCTATGAAAAATTTTGAACGATTTATCGCGTCTTCGTCGACGACATTTCACTTCCTATCCAATACTCTGCTAATTTTATGTACAGGTACTATCCAAGAACAATTAAATGCTCTTTGGAACGGTGTTTCGATACTGAATACGATGAAACATTTGAAACCATTGGTAGCATTTTATCCCGATAATACACAAATATCAGTCGGTCATTTATTCTATGATTGTATAGAAGACGAACTGAAGTTTACGATGATTACCTCTTTAGAAGCGGATATTATTTTAAAAACGATCACCTATATTTCTTTAATCGAAGAGAATTGTGATTTACCGACAAAATTGAATATGAATATGGATTCACATTTCCAAATTAATTCGAATACATCCCCTTCTGTTTTCAAAGACACATCACCGAAAAACACATTATATGTTCTTTATACCAAATCCATCTTATGGTATACAGAAACCACCTATCCTGCTTTCATACAACGTCTTTATAGAGCTTTATTTTCCTCAGAGGAAAGATGTTCATAATGATCCTCGACCTCTTGAATGATGGAATAGATGTTTTGTATCTGATTCTGAAACGCGCGGAGAGGATTTATAAAAGGTTCATTCCTTGTTGTAAAAAGCATCCAAACTATGAATGATATAATAATCAAATTTATCATTTTATTTTTTTCTGTGGAATTAATTTATTTTTTTGGATGCGCTGTCGGTATCATAAAAAGGGGGAACAATCGCCACCAGTGATAAATAAATCAAAGCAATGAACAATCCCAGTTGTATGGATTCAGTTGAAACCCATAATGCAAATAATAGAATTAATAGACGATACAAGGTTTCCGACCCTAAACGAAAAAACAGAAGATTGTTGTAATTGTATACATTCGTAAAAAGAAAGACTAAGATAAACGAAAAAACAAGAGTTATGGAAAGGGTGAATGGATTCAACATTTTTTACATATATCAAGATTTTGATTTTCAAATTTATGCATTAAACTCTCCATATGATTTTCAAAATCTTGTTCGGATGGACAATATTTCTCTTTCTCTTCGTCCTCACTATCACTACTGCATGAAGATGAGTCGGTTTGATCGTTACAATGAGGATGATGACTATGACCATGATGATTATGGGACTCATGATGTGAATGACACGGATTGGGTAAGATCGATGGACACGGTTCTTCATTCGGAAACACACAGATTTTATGAAGAATACATTCGTCCGTTACACATGGTGATGTAAATAACACACCAATGTAATACAAACAACTATCCGTCGTTCTAAAAGGAACTTTAACATTCAGTTTGGAAGGATCACAGGAAGGAGATTGATTGGAAAAATAAGGTAAAAAAGAGTAATTGCTAATCAATCGTTCTTTGTCATGACGATCGTAAATCCATACGAACGGTTTGCTATGTTCATCGTATGTATAACCATACACCTCGATTCTATAAGAAGAACATGGTTTTAATTTTAGTGGAATATAGATGCCTGGTGTACTTTTCGACTGTTTGGGGCGTATGGTGGCATGTGTATTGAAAAAACATACCTTCACTTTCTGGTTGGATTTCCAAATATCACGTGAAAAGATATTGGCATACAGACAATGTTTCATGTTATATAGAAAATATTTTTTTAATTGGTTTAATGCTTTCTTACTTTTTTTTTACGAACTGTTTTTGTTTTTGGTTTCTTGACATGATCATAGAAAATGGAATAAATGGTTTCCATATCAAATGGCGGTGAAGATGGCCGATTGTACGATTTTAAAATATCGGTAGCCGTAAATACAAGAGGATGATATACCACTGGGATATACGTCAACATTTTTCTTTCCATTGTACCGATTTCTCGATTGGTGAAAAACGAAGGACGTTTTTCCATTAATTCCATGAAACCCGATAAAAAAGATCCGTTTTGTTGGAAAGAGGATATCGATCGACAACATCCTGGAAAACAAATATCTAAAATATCTAATAGACACAAGGTAAACAATCGTCCATGTTCTGTACGATCATGTTTTTTTGTGAATTTTGTGAAATATGTATAATGATATCCGTCGGCTAATGTTGTTTTGCATACAGGATGACAATCAAATTCCGAATCATAGAAATCAATAAATTTGATCTGGAAATCTCCGTTTTTTTGAATATCAATTAAAATATTCGAAAATTTAAAATCTGTAAAGAAAATACCCAATTGATCACAAACACCGAGTCCTTTGATAAGTTGATTACAAATAAAGATCAAGTCGCGGTTATCTTTCCAAGTGCATTCTCGTAACCATGATTTCAGATTTTGATGAATGTATATCGACTCTTCATATTGTAAATCCTCTCTTGTCGGACTATCAAAAAAAGTTGAAACGACGAAGTATTTCGAAAATTCAGGTGATGCCGTGATCCGTTCATTCAATTTCCTGTAAAATGCAATCGATGATGCACCATCTTCTTTGGCGAAAGAGACTTTTAGTACCACTTTGGTCTTTTGGGGATCAAACGCAGTATAAATATACCCAAACCCCCCTCGTGTTAGATATTTAATGTCGGTATAACCCATGGATGTCCAATCACTCAGAAAAATCTCCTTGAGAGCTATTAAATTTTCCATTTTATAAATATAATACAAAAAATTATGTCGATTACAAATATTGTTGCTATCTTATTGATTCTCTTCCTACTTAGTCTATTTGTTTCTTTTTCGTTTTCAATCAGTTTTCAAAAAAAAACATATTCTTAATAAAAAAAAAATACAAATGGAAAACTTGACAAGAATCATTTCAATAACAAACCTTATTCTTGAGACATATGTTACCACAATGGTCGATTTGCCTTCCAATGTGCAAGAAACAATGTTATCTCTGTATGCATTTCATTTGATCAATTACCGAATCGACGACGAAGATCGAATGTCTTTATTGAAAAAAAAATATTGGAATCTACGCACTTCCTATCAACTAAAAGCTTTTCACGATCTACGTGATTTAGTGACCGATTGTGAAATGCTCATTTACCGATGGAAGCTGAATGTAAAATTATCCGACTTTTGCTATAGTATCTATAAAGCTATTAAAGCGATCGAAGAGGGAGATGCACTGCAACGAGATAACGATCGTTACCGCCATTGGGGAGTCTATGATATTGAAACCAGTCAATACCATCCTATGACCAAAGAATCAACACCTTCAGAACATATGGAGCACTCTTCATCGTCCCACTACCAAGTATTAAAAGCTAATTTGTACGTGTTACAATGTTATTACGGGTTTATCAATAGTTTGATTTATTTTTTTCTGAAGACCTTACTTCCCTTACCTTTCAACAAAACGACTATCATAAAATCGGATACGGATATTCACCGTTATTATAAAGAAAAAACCAACTTCTTACTGAAAAAAAAGAATATGTTCTCCAAAGAAATACACGTGTACCGAAGACATACCTTATCGTCCTCCTCCTCGGAAAGTTCGGGTCGTCCCATCTCCTTCTTCCAAACACCCTTCATTGTTTCTTACACACAATTTTTACTGAATCATCTTCCGAGAGACATTATTACTACATTGACAAAGTCTTTGATTCCATCTCTTGATGTCTCACGAGATCTTTCGACTTTACTAACCATCTCATCTACCATCATACCTGTCAAAATTATGAAATCGGTGCATCCTCCTCCCCCTTCGCATAAATCTGAAACAGTCCCCTCCTCTGTCGTCGTGAGCCTGTCCGAAAAAACGATCATAACAAGTCTTATGAAAGATAGTCATGAAAATGACATGGACGAGGATACCATGAATCTTTTTCATAAATATTTTCAACATCCTTCCAATAATCGATACGTATTTGAAGATGTCGGTGACAACGAAGACGATGACGAGGATGACAAAGAAGAGTTCTGATATTAATCCAATTTGATCTAATACAAAAACATGAAATTGATCATTGTAGAAAGTCCTGCGAAATGTAAGAAAATCGAAGAGTTACTCGGTAAGAACGAATATACATGTGTTGCAACACAAGGACATTTACGAGATATAGTTCCTTCGTTGAGATGGTTTGATCCACAAAAGAAACATCATATTCAATTTTCGACATTGGCGTTGAAGAAGAAAATCGTCGCATCGATACAATCTCTTTCTCGAAAAGCAGAGGAAATTATCATCGCTACGGACATGGATCGTGAAGGAGAAGCGATTGGATTTCATTTATTGGAAATACTCCGTTTAGATGAGATGACCACCAAACGTATTTTATTCAATGAAATCACGAAAAATGCTTTAGTGAAAGCCATCGAAGAAGCTACGGTACCGCGTCGCCTTCTATATGAGTCTCAATTAGCGCGAAGAATGATTGATTTTTTATTCGGTTTTATGATATCCCCTTTATTATGGAAACGATTTAAAAATGGAATTGCCACAGGAAGATGTCAGACTCCTTGTTTAGGTTTTTTAGTTCATCAGCAAAAAGAATTCATTAAAACACCCTATACGATCCAAACGAAATATGAAATCATTCTACAATTCGATGGTTCTCCATGGACTACTGCATCTACAACGATGGTAAAAGAGGGTGATTTATCCCAATTTATCCATCAAAAACAATGGATCTTATCAAAGATCGACGAAAAACAAATATCCATATCTTCTCCTTCTCCTTTCATTACAAGTACCTTACAACAAACATGTTATCAACGATTTCGTTGGTCGCCGAAAAAAACAATGACCCTTGCACAATCTTTGTATGAAAACGGGCATATTACATACATGCGTACCGATAGTTATCATATCAGCAACGAATTTTGCAACGAAGCATGTGCATATCTTGCAACCACTTACGGCGAAGCCCATCTCCGACCATCGTTGCGGTCCGTCGTGAAGAAAGCGACGTCCCAAGAAGCACATGAATGCATTCGCCCAACTCATCTTCGTAAGCCTGTGATTTCGGGGGATTCTTTCAAATTATATACCATCATTTATGATCGAACGATCGCATCTCTTTTAAAAGACGGTATCGATCATTCCGTTCAATATACGTTTACCTCGTCTACCTGCTCCATTGAATGGAAATGTACTAAAAATCATCCTCTTTATCTTGGGTTTCGAATTGTAGATGCACGAGCCGTCACAACCGTCTCGGGTAACACACCTTCTCCTCCTTTGCAATCTATCTTGGAAGCCATCGAATATCGTCGTGTCGAATCAGTTCATATACCCCATCGTCCTTATTCTGTGTCGGATCTCATTAAGCGTTTAGATCATGAAAATATCGGACGACCCAGTACATATAGTGTTCTTATTCAAAAATTACAAGATCACGGATATATCCAACCATGGGACAATAAAACCGAAAACTTCGTTTCTTTAACGATCGAAGCATTAGATACTCATTCATGGAACCAGACATCCACGACTCAAAAACATCAAATTGATCTCACTTCATGTTTGCAAGTGACGGAACTCGGTTTACGGGTCTATGAATGGTTAGAAGAACAGTGTACATCCTACTGTGATCCACAATATACTCTCACCATGGAACATGTGTTGGACAATATCGCAAATGGATCCCAAGACTATTGGGATATCATATGCCAATTTCATCATCAATTAAAAGGGCATCTACGTTCTTTACAACCTCATCAACTCTCTCGCGATACCACGACCAATTTCGACAAAGTTCTTGGTGTTTTACAAGATCAACCTGTTCTTCAAAAGAAAGGACGTTATGGAAAATATGTACAATGGAAAGACTATACCGTGTCGTACCCTAAACCTCGTCGAGGGGTCTCATCGTCGTCCACTTTCCAGTTTATTTGCGATCGATTGTTGGAAAAAGCCAAGACAGACCTTTAAAGATACATCGAATCATAAGGATTCCGTACCGAATCCAACCCTCGAAAGGATAAATATCGTTTGTAACCATTGTCAATATCTTTTTCCATGATGACTTTATGCAGAGTAGGATGTTTCCCAAAAACACGTCTCCCGTGTGCAATTTTTATATGTAACACAAACGTTTCAATATCCCCTGCAAAATACGGAAATTTGTCCATTTTATTTTTAAAAAAATCTCCATTCAGTAACATGTATTTACATCCTTCATCAATGACCCAATCGATTTTCGATAGTTTTAACAAGAGAATTTGAGATAATTCCTGAGAACTGTACCCATCGATCGTATACGTAAATGAAAATCGGCGTTTAAGTCCTGGATTGATTTTGAAAAAATGTTTTTCGATTTCGTCTTTGTAACCAGCAATAATACAGATAAACTTTCCCTTGTGTTCGGTTAAATTGAGGTTGATCGTATCAATGCATTCTTTACTAAAAGAATCACTATTTTTATGTTCACTGGTTGCACCAAGAGAGTACACTTCGTCGATAAATAAAACCCCACCCATCGCTTCGTTTATCTTTTTCTGTGTTTTGACCGCGGTTTGACCTAAATATTCACCAATGAGATCACAACGTCGTGCAACCACAAAGACATTTTTGGTCATGATTCCCAAGGATAAATAAATACGAGCCAATATTTTTGCGAAGATTGTCTTTCCTACTCCAGGAGGACCGTAAATAACGGTATGATACATATCGGTGGTTGAATCTTGATTTAATAAATCTTCCTTTTTCTCCTCCTGAGCTCTGTAATGAAGTTCCTGTGAAAAGTACATGATATGTTCCAGAATTTGCTCTTTGATTTTCTGCAATCCAATCATATTGTTCAATTGTTGTAACGCTGATTTCATTTTATGCAATCCTTCGATGTTAATCGAGTAATTATAATTCCCAAAATCCACATCATTGAAGAGATTCCCTAATTCGATTAAAGCCTCCAAGGAATTAATATCATACTCGATTTCATTTACAGGCAATTCTGTATTACAATGGAATTGTGCAGAGGTCGGCGGCTCGTCGTTTTTCTCTTCTTCTTTCGAGAACTCGTTTTTCACCAATATATCATTCATAAGAGTCAAAAAGGTTTTATTTATATTGTCTCGATTCGGATAAATGAAAAACGGTAGTTTAGGTGTCGAGGGTGGTGTGAGATGACGATTATGATAAGGGATGATCGATGATGAAGATGGTGTCGTCGTAGAATGTAGAACGATGGGAAAGATGGATGATTCTTTTTTTTTGTAAATAGGACGAGGCTTCCTTTTAACACTACGTTTTTTTCCGTCTGGAAATGATGAAGGGTTTTCATCATGAATAGGAGTTCCTCTTTTGAATGCAATACTTCATGTTTTTATTTTTTTTTTTTCTAACTTAAATTTCTTTGATTGTTATATTCATGGAAGTATCAACGGTAGCCACGGATCCTTTATTGTTCATCGAATTACAGTAATTCGGAGCACTGAAAAGAGTTAACAAACGTCGTTCACAGAAAAATTCATATCCATTGTCTACGACTTGGTGGGCTCTACAAATTAATTCAATATTATTTTCATCACAAAACTGTTTAACAATCTGTGGACAAAATGTATAAGAAACCCCCCGATCCTCATTATGATTCCATCCTGTACATAATTTATCAGGATCGGACCATAGAAGATCACATTCTAACCCTTTTTCAGGAATTTCTTTAATAACAGAACGATCAATGGATTTTAGTTGCGTTAGTGATTTTAGAGAAGGAGATAATCCACCGTGCAAACAGAGAATCGTATTTTCAATAATGGCCGACAAAGGAAGCCATTGGAAAACATTATTGACCCACTTCCATATATTCTTCCCGTCGGTTTTTCCATATAATCGTATACATTCTTCTTGAAACCCATAGAGCTCATTAATGGTAGGACATTCGTGATTTCCACGAAGTAAAAAAAAATAATGCGGATAGAGGATCTTTAGGATGAATAAAAAGAGTATGACACTTAGACTGTGTTCACCACGGTCGACATAATCTCCCAAAAATAAATAGGGGGATTTAGGAGGATAGCCGAATTTGGTGAAAATCATTTTAAGATGTTGAAATTGCCCATGAATATCACCACATATATTAACAGGAACTGATAATTCTAAACAAACAGGTTGGTGTTTGACAATTTTATAAGTAGTGCTACAAATCGTATATACTTGCTGAATAGGAAGAATATAATTCGGATCCCTTGATAAAGTTTTGAGGATGTTATTATAATCGAGTGTTATCATTATATCTATCTGATAAAAAATAATTAACGGAATCTTTAACTCACATAAACATTACTTTTTTTAAAAAAGGAAAAAAAAATGGAACAAAGGATGGGTTATTTCAAAAATATTGTGAATATCGATCACACCGCCTCACAGAATATCCATTCCGTCGTTGAATTTTTAGAAAATGTTCGCGATGACCTCGTCGGTTGGATAATCAAAGATATACCTTATTTCATTTTTTTATATTGTACACGATGCCGAATTCCCTACAGAATCCTCCGTAAAAACTTGAAATCCATACCTCCGACAAATTTAGATTCATTTATACTAAACACGATGAATGAAAAAGATCATTGGGACTATCAACTATGGAAATACCATATTCATAGTCTACGCTGTCTCTTGCAGATAGTACATCCATCGATACGACAATCATATATACGACAGAAATTAATACACCATTATGATGCACTTACCGAGAATAGCGCTCGATGTTTTATCGAGTTATTCGATCCACACGTTGCAGATGAGAATACAATATATTTTATCTCTTCGAATATATTGAGACGACGTCATGTACCGTTATGGAATCTCTGGCTTCGTAAGGAATCTCTGTTATTGTCTGTCGATCTCATGGCCATGATCTTGAAACACATCTTCGGATTCTCGTTTAGTGATGGGAATAAAGAAATTGTCTATCAGTACATTCATGATCGAATACTCCATGTTCTTTTATTTGGGGTATTATCTCATGGTAAAATAAAGCTACATCCTGTCGACTTTCGTTCTCTTCACCATGTTTTTTATGAATTATACCGCGAGAATTTAATGTCGTATCTGGTGATTTTGCCACATGGATATCAATATTTACGGTTCTTTTCCTTTTTATTCGATACTCAATTGAATTTCTACATGATGAAAAATTTACTACGATGGGGAGATTACAATACTATTAAATGGGTGTTGACGAAAATTAAACATCCATCCCAATGTATGTTCTACGTCGAGAAAGCACCGTGCTCGTCTCGTACTCTGAATATCATCCATTATTCCATCATGAATCCCAAAATTCGTGTCCTGCCTCTTATCATGGAAAATATCCATCTACGCCACTATTTCCAAAGACATTGCTACAATTTCTTACATAAATTACACGATCGTTTCAAAGATGAATGTCTCATGGTGAGAATACCACTTTTCTTACAAACTCTTTGGAAATATACGGTGGTATGTGATTATCATCATCAACTATTGCGATATTTCCAATATAGTAGCGATCCGTTGAAATGTTCGATTCGACGTTTTATATTTTCCATAAAGGGGAATGTTCGATTGGCCAATCTATATTATTTTTTAAACCTCGATTTCAGTGAACGGTATAATGAACAATTTCCCATCGCCCTTAGCCACAAATGTAAAGCAAATCTATTCATTCATTCCATCCTTTTTAATGATAAAATATGGGATTATGCAAATACGTATCTTTCCACACGAGCCATGTTCAAAAAAGTAGAAGCGTGTGATTATGTCTATTCTGTCTATTTCATTGAATTTTTAATGGTTACGTGGAATGCATCCAAATTATCATCCTTTCTGAAAACCGCACGTTATTCTTGGTATCTTCCATGTATTTGGATTTCTCCCAATGTCATTTACTGTAACATGTATAAACTAATCCAGTCCCCTGACTTATTTTTATTTTTTCTGATTCATTTGAATGGATATCACAAACATTACAGGAATATATATTTATTAGATGAAACGACAACCCCCATCATACGTCATTATTTAGCCCTAAAACGTTGGGTCAACAACATCAAAGGAAAGCGTTACACAAGCATGATACGGTTCCGTCCTGTGCTTCGAGATCTACAAATTGCCCCTTGGAGGATTTCTCGTTTACAATTCAATCATCATGATCACGAACCCATTACAAATATTGTCCTTCATCGTAAGAAGACATCCATTATAGAACAACCATCCATGATCAATGATACCAATTGGATCCCTTTTTTCAAAATGAATTCTCTTTACGTATCTTTTCATTTACATTTACCAGTCTATCAAGCCACTATTGATGGACAGTCTGTCTATGGGTTTTATGATTCTGAACAAAAAGTTTTCTTTGTCTATCATGTAACCCCTTTGTCTGCTCCCTATTTGCGATATCCACAAAATCTACTCTATAATATCATAAAATTGGCAGAGAAACATCCTTACCGCCATTGTTTTCAATTGGACATCGATGTCCACGATCTCCTGCATTCCGTCGAAAAAGACAGTACTCATCTACAAATTTATTTACAGGATCCACGATATAATAGTCACGATATTAAATGGTGGATTATACCTATATGGAAATTAGACTCTCAGTATTATGATCAATTATTTTCATCGTATCGACCATCATCTACTATGTATAACTATAATGGATGGATGATCTCCAAGAATATTTTTCTGGTCACAGAATTATTCATTCCCCATTATGATTCTTATGATTTCCAAGTATCGATGTATTGGGATGGGCAATCGAACCGCGCATTCTCTACCGATGAAATACACTCGATTCAACTACCTCTTAAACACAATCTTCAGATCAAGGGCGGTGTATGGACTATGAAATATGATACAGAGAAAGAATCATGGAATCCATGCTCGGCGGATCCTACTGATTATACACTTACTCATAGTAAACAAATCATAGCGATAGAAAAAGAATCTCACAATCCCATCGGTCGTATTCAATCCAAATTACAAACATCAAAATTCCGATGGCATCGGTTTCAGACCAATATTTGTATTTTAGATAGTTTCCTCTTCCATTCTTTAAAAAGCATCCTCAATCCGATGTATACATCTCAAAGCAATGTATTGGAAATTGAAACGGGAAATGGTTTCCTCTTTCCCATTTGTTTACTCTATTCTTATCATCGTAAAACAATTTTTAGTACCGATTCTTTGTTATTAGATCATTATCAATCCCATCATGTGGGTCCCGTGCGACTCGTAGAAACCCGACCATTGGAAACATACGATGATATTCTCTTATTCGATGTTTGCAATAATGAAGACATCGCCAAAAACTTGGACGCCTTCTTAGACAAAGTCCTCCTTTTATGCCATTTAAGAACGTATATTCATCTTATCGCCATTTTTGATAATACTTTTCATTTACATCTCCATTCTTCCTTGTCTATCAACAAAGATATGAATTATATCAAAGATCCACACGATTCGACATTCCGTATTCATCGATCATGGTTGAAATCATCGTCTGGTCCTACAGAAACATATCATATCCTTTCATGGGAAACCATGCTTCGTATCGTGGAAAAAAAAGAATTAGAAATCGTCTACAATGCAAATCTCTTGGATGCTGTTAAAAAAAACCTATATTATAAAAAAATCCTATCACACAATGCAGACATCGTCGAAACGTTTTTATCATTAGGTACGGTACTTGTGTTACGAAGATCTCTTACTCCAACGATAAATGAAATCTAAAATAAATATTAAAAAAATACCTATGAATAAAAAAAACAATAAATCGACATAAGTCATACCAGAATAAGGAGGAGGAGTAGTATCGGATGGTGATCGAAAAGATGACATCTTCTGAACAAGAGAGTCCAGTTGGGATTGAATCTCTTGGATTTTTTTTTCTAATGTCGCCATAGTCGAAGGTTCGGCTTCTGATTTTGTGACATAGTATGATGACGAAGGATCCATTTCCATTGGTTTTATGATCGGTGGTGGTGGTAGTGGTGGTGGTGGCGATGGGGTGGACGACGAAGATCCCCATGCTTCTTCGATTGTACAGTAATCCATATTTTTTTAAATTTAATTCTTTCCAACATTTTTTTTTATTTCATCAATTCTTGTAATTCTTTCTTGATTTGAAAAATGCGTTTACAACGTTGGTCTTCCGATTGGGTAGAAGGTTTTGCACATATTTGATCCCAATTCTTTTTATGATCCTCCAACGACGGGAATTCAGATACATTTTCGTACAAGAAATGAGAATATAGATGAACTACGATTACGGAGAATGATAACGATAGAATGTAATAATGAAAATCAATGGCGACAATGATCAATGGAAATAATATAAGAAACGATAAAATTCGTTTCGTGCGGTTTTGATGAAGACCGATAGGATCTTTGAAAGATAAATAATAAATGCATAAAAATAAAAGAATATTTAAAATCCAAATAATCATGAGTTTTATATAAATCAATCTTCTTTTTTTTCATTTTCATCGGAAGTCACATAGTCCTCTTCATCGTCATCATAGTCGTCCTCCGCATCTTCTTCCTCGTCAATATCGTCCTCGAATTCCACGGAATATTCATCGTCCTCTCGATTATCATCAAATAAAAACACGTTTTTATAGTCAAACCAGTTAAACTCCTTACGACAATTAGGACAACAATATCCGTTTAATTTATCTTCTTCTGTAAAATAACCTTTTTCGTTCAAGGCTACTAAACAGTCTAAATGAAAGTAATGCCCACAGGAGAGTTGCGAATGCAATACATCTTCTAAACATATGGTACATTTTGGAATTTCGTTGATTTTTTTGGTTTCGAGGCCATGATCGTTGATCACATGATAGAAACAACAATTCTCACAATATTTATCTTTCACTAATGCACGGTAGCATTCACTACACGGAGAGGCTTCCCATATTAAATCCATAAGACAATCCACCGCCTTGGCGACCGATGTCAGTCGGTCCACGAAATGATAGAACATAACTGACGTATCCGTTCGGGGAACTTTATATCGAATATGTAATGTAAACGTACTTCCCGCTTTCATAAGTGACCAACGATGCATCATAAATTTCTTGGTTTTTGACAAGACAGGAGATGTATTGACATATTCCTTTGATGTTCTTAAACATTGAATCATCTCTTCGACTAAATCATCTTTCTTATAGAATTTCATCTTTGGTGGTATTTGTTTTAGGAGATGATTTTTTAATAAGTAATGATAAGATATCATTATTTTTACTGACGAGAGCCAAAATCCCTTTTTTTATGGAATCTTGGTCGTCTATGTTTAACAATAGAAGAAGTTGTTTATTGTGATCCATGAGCGTACTACAATAAGATTGAACGATATCGTTTTTATTCATGATTGGTCGTTTTGTATCGCAATGAAAATTTATTTAAAAAAAAAACGCAGTACGTTTCAACAAATTACTTTTTTTTCGTTTTTACCATCATATGAAACTTTTGGTGATTGTGTTTTTTTCGATATGTTGTCTCTATCTCGGTTTCTTCCTCAAATATTATTACTATTCAAATTCATCCTTGACTTACAATATCCTCCAAATTCACGGAGAGTCCTTTGTACCGTCGATCTTGCGAGAACGACATATTGTGGTGTGCAATGATTGGGCACGTCATATTTCGGACGAAGTATATTCTACCATCTACTCTCAACTTCAGTCCTTAGAGGAACAATCCATGATCCAACAAGATACATCCACCGTGGAGATGAAAGATTTCTTTACGCAACAACAAGATAAAACCATACCATCGAATACCTCTGTCTTCTATAACGTTCAACCCATTTACTTTCCTTCCTTGCGCAAGAACTGGATCATGCAGTATGATACATCCCTCCTTCATTTTTCTTCTTCTGATGCCATATCACCTTTTTTCCAATCCTTTTACGATCATTGGTGTATTTTATTGTTGGAAGGAGATCTCCATGTCAAGGTCGTTCATTGGTACGAAATATACCAACACATTCCTTCCTCAACCAAAACAAAACATCATTTCTTCCATGAAATGGACGTGGAGACAATGAATAACTCTTCCTGTAAATATATTCAAATTGATTTACATTCCAATCAAATGCTTTTCATTCCACATGGTTTCGCCTTTCAGATAATGGGAGGGAGTTCGTTCAACGTCGCCCTTCATCTTCGTTGGTTTTCTGGATTGACTTATTTGAAAAATTTTTTTTATTAATCTATGTCATGGTGATCCTAATACTGTTTTTTTTTATCGTCTGTTTTCTAATGATCGTCGCGTTCATGACGACGAAACGAGAATCTTTTCAAGACGAAGGAGATAATTATTGCGTTGTTTTTAAAATACCTCAAAACGCGGTTGGTCAACCAATGTCATTCACCGATGCCGTCCAAAAATGTAACTCTTCGAATCAATATACTGGGTTTTGTATTCAAGGCACGGATCCCATGGTTTCCGGTTCGGTGACCTTTCTCTCCCACTCCTCCTCGAACACAATTTTAGTTACTAATCCAGATCCTCGAGCTCGATATGAAGGAATTACCTTTTTGAAACAATGCGACGAAGTATCCTCCCCAAAACCACCGTACTATTGTATCAAAATCAATTATATTCCCTCAGGACGAACGGTGGATTCCGCCATTTCGAAACAGTCCAATATTACCATCAAAGATGCCTTAACCTTCGCAGATCGGACCACGAAATGTGGAGGATTTTCACTACAGAACAATCTATATACATTTTTTACGTATGGAAGAATGGCATTTATTCCTCCTCCCTCGACGTCATCCGATATCATTCTTACTTTTATGAAATCCCAAGAAGAATGTAGTGTGTCGCGCTCCCATACGATATCCCCGTATACAAACAAAGCGAATGAACACTGGAATCTCCATTCTGAATATGTCAAAGAAACGGATCAGTTTCCAGTGTTCCCATCGATGATGACCAAAGAAATGAGTCTATTAAATGATGGACGAATCCCTTATCTCCAAAATAAAACATGTGAACAAATGTATGATACCAACTGCTTCTTGCGCGCAGACATGATTTCCAAAATGAAATTAGACATTCAAGATCCATCGATTCAAGAAAGACTTTATTACGTGGATGATAAATTCAAGATATGGCATTTAAAAACAGATCATGGCTGTCTATCGGTGAATTACATTCATACTTCTGAACCAAAACTGCCGAATCCAACGATCGGAGGTTGCGATCCTTCCTCAAATCGTCCTTTTATTGATGCGTCTTGTAATCAAAATTGTGAGAATGGGTCCATTTACCGCAAAGATTTAAATATTTGTGTAAAACCCGAGAATTTCTGTACGCGACCGACAGAAAGGGCATGCAAATCGTCGGATTTTACATCGAAATGTGGATCAAGTCTTTGTACATCCTGTACACCACATGTCAACAAAGACGGAGGAGGCTTTCTTTATTTTTTACAAGACAAATCTATGTTGAATCTATCGTAAAAGATAATTCTTGGAGAAGTCCTTGAAATGTTTGTACGAGGACTTCGTCGGTTTTAAGTAATTGCATAAATGCGTCGGGGATATAATCCAGTGAATCATTTTGCACGGCTTTGATAAAATCACGGTCCTTCAAAAAAGGAAGAATTTTCGGATCCGACATGATTGTTAGTACAGCTATCCATTGATCCGCACTCAACTGCTTTAATTCAAAAAAATCCATTTTGTTTGTTAAATAAATCATGAGAGTGATTGCTTTAAATATTGTTGCATCTTATTCAATTTGACGAAAAACTTGTATTTGTGAACATCCAATGTCCATCGATGCATACCATTGATTAAAATAATTTGTTGCTTATCTTCGTTTTTTTTATATAAATATCCACAACGTTTGGATTTCATGAAAAAACGTTCTACATGGGGAAGATAGTATATTAAACTCCGTATCGGCACTTGGTAGATGGTAAGAGAAGGATAGATACACTGCAAACCAAATTCATCGATTTCATCATGATAATAAGGAGATATCTTAAACACGGTCTCTAAAATATGTCGGTTTTGAATGGACGATAAAATTTCTAACTGATGTCTTCGGTTTTTTTGAATCAAGATCGATATCCATTTGGGTTCTTGTTCGGTAGATGAATCCATTTTTTTTTCTTCATAAAAAAAAATAGATCGAATCAGAGTCTTTTGAAACATGCTTATTTGCGATAGACCACACCAATGTAAAATAATTGAAAAGTCCCTAATTTTTTTTTTTAAATAAATCAAAACCAGAAAAAAAATAATTCAAAACATGTCATGCAGTTCAAGACGAGTACATTTTTTTAAAAACGAAAATCACCAACGATTTCGAAATATCTATGAAAAATAATACGTTCCAAAAGTCTCCGATTGGAAGAATTTCTGTGTTTCCAGAAAAAATGAGAAATTCTTCAATTTTGACAAATATTTTTTTCTCTTTAAAATAAACGCAACACAATCCATGATATTTGTTGATGGACTTGTCTATAAACAGATACAATATTCCATAACACTCGTCTTATAAGACATGCCATGACTTGCGGAACTTGTGCCAACATTGAATAAATGGATAAAAATAAAGAAAAAAGAGCAAATATGTTCTGAGATCGAGATAAATCGGAGATGTACTCGGATAATTCTACAATTGTTTTCAGATATAAATTTTGCATCGATGCCATCAAATTACAAACTGCAATTTCAAAGGGAGACGACGATAATTTACATTGTACCGAAAGTTTCCCCGTGCTTATCAGAGTAGATAGAAGTATATGTTTTAGCATTAAACACCATTGAACTAACCATGGTTGAAAATAAGAAAACCAGAACCATCCCAATAAAATACAAATTATAATGACAATTATTCCAGATACGATATCGATGATCAAACATTTCATGGTTCGTTGGTTTAGTTTGGTCGGTTCTACTGAGTTTAACTCCTTGCTTAAATCATTTTTTTCTTAATAAACTATGTTTCTTTCGATTGCATTTTTATTCGGAGGCACCTTACCTTTTTGGTTACCATTACAATCCAAATCATCGCTACCGTCCAAAACACTGATTCCGCATACTATTTTCGATAAACCTTTTGTATTATATAAAGAGGACAACGATTCCATACGTTTTATTTATGATATATGTCCTCACCAAGGTGCATATTTCTCACAAGGTCGTTTGATTGGTAAAGAAGTCCAGTGTCCATATCATGGATTTTTATTCGAAAATGGACAATTAACGCGTCTACATTGCTCTCAACAAAAGGTTTCTTCTTCAAAAATATCGGTGCCTTCTTTCCCGATTTTGTGTTCGAATAACATGATTTACTTTTTCCCGATAGATGAAAACCAATGTGAAACTAATGATACGATTCGGCAATTCTATCAAATGCGCCCCTATGAAATACCAGAATCAACCGATCCGACATTTTCGAAAATTTCTGGAAAAATGCGGTTATCTTATCCAATCGATATGGTCGTGGAGAATGTCTTAGATATGTTACACATCAGCTACGTGCATGAATTTGGAAATCAAGATGTACCTCTACCGTTTAATATTACTTATACACAACTCAACGAATTTCACGGAAGAACTACTTTTAAATATCATTCGGGAAAAAACAGTATTTCCAATACCATCGCCGAATCCCCTATTGTCACCGTGGAAAATGAGTTTTATTTGCCGTATACTACGGTAACGCGAGTGATTGCTGGTGATTACACGAAAATTGTATACACTCAATCGGTTCCCATTAATGACCACGAAACCGTCTTGCATTGGTCTTTGTATCGCAATTTTTGGAATGAACCTCTGTGGATTAAAGATGCGGGTCATTATTATTTATGGAGGGTCATGGTATCAACATTACTCGAAGATCAGTGGATTTTAGATCGAATCGATCAACGTCGACGCCGCGAATGTCATTTTATGACAGTGTACGATAAAACTATTTTACATTATCGTAAATGTAAAAAAAAAATATATTTCTTTATTTAAATGACAGAATATATTTTTACGGAGACCAAATTCGATGAGAAATATAAAACAGAACCACCAAGTAGTACTCCTCTCGAAAGATATATGAAAAAATTTAATAACCCCCAAGAATCAACCGACACACTTAAGATATTAACGACATTCGAGGAAATCTATTCAGCACTTACCGATTTACAAGATTACGATGGTGAAATCAGCATTCCATCTCATTTTAATCCATATTACAGCTATTCGCCATATTTGCACAGAGAATCCAAAATAATTGTTACGTGGGATATTTGCAAAAACAATTTATTACATATAAAGGAGTTTTATTCTGAAAAGATTCTTGGATCATTGGTTTTACAAGGTCCATATGGTATTATTGCATTTTATTTCGTTGTTAATGAAATTGTTTCAATGTTAAATGAGGACACTGCGAGAGAATTTCCACCAATAGATTTTATATTTGCTACTATGACATCTGAAATGATGAAAGTCATGATCGACAATGGATTGTTATTTTTATTACAATATGTATTACGAAAATTAGGAAAAGAAACCCATGCCCAAACCATGTTGGGGGACGCAATTGATATAGATACCATTTGCGATGTAAAAATTAATTATGATTTGTATGAGTTCTTTGTCTTTGTTGACGAGAATGTGGTATCTGTCGATTATGTTGAATTATTCAAGATAATTGTGCTTTTTAAAAGTTCGATACCGGATTGTTTTTGTAGTAGGGATTATGTTGATGATTGGCTTTCACTGCTCGAAAGAGGGTCTCTTGACATAGACAAAATTCGAAAGATATTGCTTGATATTTTAGCACCATTGATTACACCCACTAACATTGATCATATAAAGAGACTCATGAACATCTTAATTCTCCAAAAAGAATATCTCGGTGATCAATTTTATCATGATTTAGTATTATCGGATATAGGGACTGTTTTATGTTTTTTATTGTTTTTTTGCGGTGGTATCCGACTTTCAGATCACGATATATTATTCGGACGGATATATGTACTCATCCAATATTATCTAATTAAATTGGCAATATTTACGTTTATCTCTCTTGGATACGATGAAAACGAAACTTCTTTGTTCCTACGTCAAGGGGTTAAGCAATTAGAAAAAAAATACCGAGATGAAGACGATACCGTCGTTGATGTTGTTGAGGCATATTTGAAAAGGGATGATGCAGACATGTCTGATGAAATAATGCCTACAATAGAAATAGAACAGCCACCAATTTCAGACACAAAATTTAAAGAGGTCATAGAGAAAACTATAGAGGATATTGAAAGTGAATCATCTCTCGATAGTACGCCAGTTAAAAAAAGTCAAAGTAGTCATCAACAAGAAGCGCAAACACAAGAAAGTGAAATGAGTCGTCCTAAACACCATCGTAGAACAACAGTAGAATGCAATGCGCTCGTACATAAAACAAAGTCGATGAATGCTTTTTATTATGACAAGAACCAAAAAAAATATTTTATGAAGCTTGGAAGTGTATATACAAGAATGGACTGTCCTTCTTTTACAGATGATACATTAACCTTACGATATAGTAGTACATCGTATACATATTCTTCAATAAAACCATTGCCTTCAAATTTATCGCAACGAGAAAACCAATTTATTTATTTAGAAAACGAGGGGTGGGTGGTATACGATAAATCGATTCATCAATGGGTAAATGGTCGATGGACGAAAGTTTCGAAGTCGAGAGGCGGGAAAGGAAAAACGAAAAAAGCATCTCGTTTTCGTGCACATAAATATATTAGCGAAAAGCATGCAAGCTTTCAAAAATCCATTTATCAACGAAGTATAAGACACATACCAAAAAAAAGTTTCAGACATTAACGACTTGTGCAATCATCTGTATTAAAACAGAGTATATTTATTATTTAAATAAATAAATGATAAAAAAGAAATCAAAAATTTTGTACCAATTAGAGAAGCTTCTCGTCTCACAGGATTGAGTCATCAAACAATCAGGAAGATGGCTGACGACGGGACTATTCGATGCTACAAAACACCTACCGGACAAAGAAGAATTGATATTCAAAGTATTCAAGAGTTCTGTAGTACTGCTTCTAATGTTCCTAAAGAGCCCACTCTTTCGAAGAAGAATTTTATCTACGCAAGGGTGTCTACAAAAAAACAGGTGGTCGACCTTTCTCGACAACTTAACTTCCTCCAGCAACCACAATATACTGGCTATACAGTTATTACTGATATTGCTTTAGGAATTAATTTCAAAAGAAAAGGCCTTGATTTTGCCACCTGCTTTGTTGACCAATTGTTCGATAAGTTCATAGCCAAATCGACAGAGCCAAGGTTCCGCAACTTTCGAAGTTCTTCCAATTGACCATCAAAGGCTTTGTACTCTTCAAGATGTTTCTGTGTATTCGTAGTTACCAATAGGTCTCTTAGACTTTGGAAATTGGCTGGATGATCATTCCTGATATGTTCTTGAAGTGTCTATGAATTGATCAAGCATCGCTTTCTGGCTCTTCGTGGGGTAAATCCTGACTTTCAGTGTCTTTAGGTTTACGATTGGCATAGCTTCGTTTTCCCATTTTACAAGATATGAGGAGATCATCGGTAAATTCTTGTTTATCGGAGTTATCCATTTCCAATTTTTTTCTAAATCTAAAGAAAATATGAAAACTCATAAATCGATGAAAAAAGGAGGCATAAAGATTAAACCACTTATACTTGCTGCTCTGATGCCTACCCAAAGTCTTCTCTTAGGGGGTTGGCTCGTGTTCCCGCTGTAATTCCATCCAATTCTATAGATTTTAGTAATTACCAACATTCATGTAATTTACAATCATTCGATCGAGAATTAGGTAAGGGAAAACAAAATATTATTTTGACAGATGAGGTTGGTGCTTTGAAGAGATATTTATTAAAAGGAGATGATGCTGAACAATCAAGACTGAGCGCAGGCATCATATTAGATTTAATGCAATCTGATCTGTATCCAAAGCCGATCAATATTTGTTATACATCAGATGACATGTACGTTACCTCTCCATTACTAACGATTCCTGGTAAAGATATCGTAACAATTCACGGACAAGGTGATGATAGATATATCAGTGTAAGCGAAGGGTTTGAAGAAGCATGGAAAGACTTTTATTTTAAAATAAAGAATTATGAACATCTAAGAAAAACTCGAGCATGGGATGTTGCCATTTTCAAGACATATACGAAAGAGGAAGAAGAAGCTGAAGATTTTATCCCCCAAATTAATTTTTTAGCAAGAAGTGACAAACTAAAAGAACAAAAATATAACAAAATCTTGTTAAATACCGGTAATTTCATGGCATCGACAGACAAAACAATTTATATCGTTGATGGAGATTTTTTGTCAGTAGAGGCCCCTCCAGATACTATAAAATTATGGGAAAAGATGGTGGACCGATTTAAATAAACAAGATGATTTACATGTTCCTCTGTTGTCGATGAAAGTAATGGGTGGTCGAAAAACGAGGAGATTAAAAAAAAATCAATACAACGGTAGAATTTATCATCGATGAATATCATTCCGCTGTGGCAGTTATAGAACCAACTAAATTTCACTGAATAACAGCAATCGTTAGAGTTTAGTAGGGTTTACAGAGCAGTTTTAATCGACGAATATCATCAATGTAAATACAACTTGGATTGATAGATACAAATATTATATGAATATTTTACGTAGATTAGCCGATTATATGGAAAGATCAAAGAATAAATAAGAGAAATTTCATTTGATTTATTTTTTTTGTTGGTGAAATATAAATGAGAACGAGAAAATTAAATAAAAAAAAGGCAGGAATTTTTGCAAAGATAATAAATAGCTTGATTAGTAAATCAAGGAAAAGTAACAGAATGAAACTGTCTCCACCATTAACCCATCCTACGTCACCTGCGATAATAACTGACTATGATACTATCACAATACAAGCGGTAAAAAAAGATGGAAAAGCTTTGCAATACGCTTCGGAAGAATTACAAAATAATCCTGCAATTGTCTTAGAAGCCGTAAAACAAAATGGAGAAGCTTTGCAATACGCTTCGGAAGAATTACGAGATAATGATGACATTGTAATGGAAGCTGTGAAACAAAATGGAAAAGCTTTGAAATACGCTTCGGAAGATGTAAAAAGTCAACCTGCAATTGTCTTAGAAGCCGTAAAACAAAATGGAGAAGCTTTGCAATACGCTTTGGAAGAATTACGAGATAATGATGACATTGTCAAAGAAGCTGTAAAACAAAATGGAGAAGCTTTGCAATACGCTTCGGAAGAATTACAAAATAATCCTGAAATTGTCAAAGAAGCCGTAAAACAAAATGGAAAAGCTTTGAAATACGCTTCGGAAGAATTACGAGATAATCCTGAAATTGTCAAAGAAGCCGTAAAACAAAATGGAGAAGCTTTGCAATACGCTTCTAAAGAATTACAAAATAATCCTAAAATTGTAATGGAAGCTGTGAAACAAAATGGAAAAGCTTTGAAATACGCTTCGGAAGAATTACAAAATAATCCTGAAATTGTCAAAGAAGCCGTAAAACAAAATAGAGAAGCTTTGCAATACGCTTCGAAAGATTTTAATCCTGAAATTGTCATACAAGATGATCCTGAAATCGTCAAAAAACTCGTACAACAAAATGGTCTTGTGTTACGATTTGCTTCGAAAGAATTACGAAATAATTATGTCATTGTCTTGAAAGCTGTAAAACAAAATGGAGAAGCTTTGCAATACGCTTCGGAAGAATTACGAAATAATTATGACATTGTCTTGAAAGCCGTAAAACAAAATGGAGAAGCTTTGCAATACGCTTCGAAAGATTTAAAAAGTCAACCTGCAATTGTCTTAGAAGCCGTAAAACAAAATGGAGAAGCTTTGCAATACGCTTCGGAAGATTTAAAAAGTCAACCTGCAATTGTCTTAGAAGCCGTAAAACAAAATGGAGAAGCTTTGCAATACGCTTCGGAAGAATTACAAAATAATCCTGAAATTGTCTTGAATGCTGTAAAACAAAATGGAGAAGCTTTGCAATACGCTTCGGAAAAATTACGAAACAATTTTGAAATTGTTATGAAAGCTTTACAACAAAATAAAAACGCATGGAATTATGTTCCAGAAGCATTCAAAAAAGAAAATAGCGAAGTTTTAAAGAAACGATTTGGCCTTCAATAAGATTGAACCAATTTATCAAAGATTTCTTTCGATGTGATGATGATTTTCCCAGAAGAATCTTGACCGATTCTCCCCACTCGACCAGCGACTTGTAATAAAACAGACGATGGTAGAATGTCACGATCTTTGCCTTCCATTAAAATGGCATTACTAATTTTCAAATTAAGTCCAAAGGACCCGAGCATATCCACGACTAAAAACGCCAAATGATTAGTATCATTGTCCACGATACACTTCATATAAAACTCTTTATGATCCACGATCGATCCGACTCCTTTCCATCGAAATCGTTGGGTGGTATCATTCACACCAAGGATTTTATTGGATGACAATTTCCAGTTTTCTCCATCCAATTGAGGATCGCCATAGGACAGTAAAGGCAAGGGTAAAACATAACGTATGGAAGGTGTCGTCGACGACGGTAGACGTTGACAAAAGGACGATGTATTGATAATGCAATGCTCTTCGATAGGCATGGACAAATCCATTCTCTTAAACGCTTCAATCAGAGCATCTTCTTTTTCATGAACGATCTCCCGATTCGTATGTCCTTGACGTGCTTTTTTCGCCGCCGCCGAAGAAGATTTGCTTTTATGAGAACCACAATCTTGGAATTGCTTTAGGATAACACGACGTTTTTGTTGGATTTCCCGATCGATGTTCTCCAACTCGGGAAAATCGTCCAATTCATGCTGGATTTCTCCATAAAATTCTTGAATCGAAGGAACACTTACAATGCACCCCGAAGCATATAGAGGGGCATCTTTATTCAATAAATCATGTAAAAACCGATCTCGTGGTATATCTTTCAGAGTATCATGAGAAAAACCAAACACTTCTTTGTACCACGCATCCTCTTTTTTGAATTCTAAAATAGAAGAAGCCCAACGAAGAATCTGAAAACTGATTTGATCATAATTCATCATCTCAAAATGGAAATCAAATTTTAGTTTGAGTTCAGGGTACGGTTTACGAATGCGTTCATTCCAATCCAAGAGCACTTTTGGGGACAGAAATCGTCTCCAAATCACATGCGTCTTCACTTTTTCATATTGTGTTTGGAAATCGGCTCGTGACAACACAAAGGAAAAAGGGGATAAGATTGGTTCGGAATGCATCCAAAATCCAATCATGGTCGTGGAAACGCCGATGGTATTTCCATGAATGATTTCAATCGTTCGTCCATATTTGGTTTCATACGATGCACATACTTCAGAATTGATTAAATGACAATGCGTGGCGGACATGATATAGGTGGCTTGAGGAAGATGACGCAATATCCACGTTAAATCTTGATCATCAGGATTAGGTTCATCAATGATCAATGCATAACGGGGGGACCATGTATTTTCATGACGTAAATGATGATAACGAAATTTATGATTCGGAATTTGAATAGACGGTGGGTTGTCCGAAGGATCTAACAGTTCTTCATCGTCTACTAATTCTTTGTAATCTTCCCAATATTTTAAATAATAACGTACGAATTTAGTATCGGAAATCAAAACAACAGGGACGCGTTGCTCTCCTTGTTTGGCATTATAAGAACAATGGAACGATGGTTGTAAGGTGAACTCGTTGTCCACGAAATTGATAAAGGCAAAGGGAATCCCGCATCGATAGAGATTACTGGCAGTTTGATCTCGAACAGGGCCATTGCCTACACAATAGATGGTTTGATGGTGGTGACGATTCCATAAGATATGCGCAATCGGAGAGACACTCGCCGTTTTCCCACATCCGACACCCCATGGCATGATGAATAATTGAATGGGATCGATTTTCATCATATTAATTAATTCTGCTTGTTCCGGAAAAGGGGTGATGGAATCCATATAACATCCTTTAAAATGGTTTCGAATAAGATACCGAGTATGAACTTCGAGGAACGGTTTCCATGGAATTAATTTAGACCAATATTTAAGTTGTTCGGTATAAAACATCGCAAATGGATTTTGTAAATGCTCCGTGAATCGAAGCGACGCATCACGAAAAGAGAAGACGGCATTGATGAAATCCTTGACATTTTTCGTGGCGTAAAACCGAGAGGTATGTGTGACATAAAACAATAAGAGTAATTCTGGAATGGCGGTGCGATACGAACCATAAAAATCGCTTTTCTCGATATCACGGATTTCTTTCATACATTGACGTTGAAGATTATCTTGAATGATTTTTTCGGTTTTTTTCATGGATTTCGCATAGAGCGGTGTTTTCTCCGAATCAAATGACGTTAAAAAGCTTTTGCTCCCCGACACAGAGAGGATAAATCGATCTTTTTGGAAAAGGGAAAAGAAACTTTCTGGTAAATATTCCCATGTAGATTTGTAGATGACTTTATCATCGTATAAACGTAAAAACATGTCCATGACACTATTCGTTTCTTTTTTAGAGAGTTCTTTGATAAGATCCCATGTCGTGTCGGTTTCTTGCATTTTGGGTATAGGAGGTTGGTCGTCCATTTTAGTTTATGATAATCTATTTACATAACAATATTTTTAAAACAAAGTTATTAACATAAAGATGATTCAATGGATGATTATTTTATACCTTCTATTTTGTTTTTATAAAATCACCCCCACAAAAGAAACTATGATGTGTATGCATCCATTTCTAAAATCTCATTTTACCGTTGAGAGCGCCTCTGTCAACCATTGTAAAGTTTCCGCAGGAGATCGATCCTTCGTTTTCCCATCTATTGTCTTCAATGATCTTCATGTTCATTTTTTATTGAAAAATAAGATCGAAACCAACCGAATTCTTGCCTTGTACGGAATACCTGTACCATTGCATCAATTGATATTTCTCACCGAAAAGAATATACCGTTAATGATTCCATTTCCTATTGTACTTAAACCGATTGATGGCATGCAAGGTGAGGATGTCATCACCGATATTTCTTGCATGCAACATTATACGAAAATATGTTCTGAATTAAATAAAAAGTACAAGACTATCATGGCGGAAGAACAAGTTCGGGGGAATGTGTATCGTTTTTTTCTGTTCAATCATCAAGTCTTGCATGTGATTCTTCGTGAAACACCTTTTGTCGTAGGGGATGGTATTCATACGGTCGGACAACTTATTCAGTCTCGAAACGATGATTTAGTGAAACAAAACATGTTTCCAACCACGAAAAATATTATGTGTCCTTCTTTAGATCTTGTATTGGAAAAAAATCAGACAATGGAGATTACGCATACTTTGAATTTTCACAATGGTAGTATACCGTACGCCATTTCACTGGATCAAATTAGTCCTGATTTATTGAAAATGATGCGATTTATTTCGCATGTATTACATATCATGTGTTGTGGGATTGATTTTATCGGCGACCATAAGAAGGGAAAAGGGAGTGTGTTGGAAATAAACGGTGATCCAGATACCTGGATTCATATAAAATCCGAGATAAACTGTCCTTTATACATGAATATAAAGAAAGAAATGGACGATTTGTTGATGACGGTACCAATGGGATACGACAGAGCGGACAGGTCGATTCGCGATCCTCCCATAAATTCCGGAAATGCCACTTTTTGATACATGCTTTATGAAATACGTGTTTACAGGGTAGTTCAATCATAACCAAGGACCGTTTCGTGGACAGACAGATTGGACACTGTTGGAAAAGACTATTTTTTTGATAGGCATCGAGACAATGATAGCGTTCGTAACAATACCATGTCATGAGAAGTTGATCTTGTATAAGTTCCAATAATAAAAGATATCCTATGACCACCACTACCATCCCATTAGAAGAATCGAATACTATTTTTTGATACATGAACGAATGGAAAATGGAACGATTGACCCAAAAAAAACATGTTTTTCCAGAAGGGATGAACGATAACATCGGTGGTATCCATAACAAAGAAGATGGTGGTAGTTCTTGCCACAACGAATAGTTCACGAGACAATAAAATAACGAAATTCCCCATAAAGTATGAATTTGAAATCGATAGAAAATCGAAAATTCAATGAGATTTGCGATCATTAATAAAGTGAATGCCCGTAGTAGCATTTTGTTGCTTTACACACAAAAAAACATTATATATGGACATAAAAAAAGAACGTATTATTCGAACCGTATTTGAATTTACAGAATCCAGTGTCATAAATATCTCCAAACTTCATTGGTTGAAGAGGAATTTTGTGGAGGGTATTATTATCATCATAAATAAACCATTCATCGTTTCGGTTGATATATGTCATGAAATGCGAACATCCGTAAACGATCATCGACATCAATTTCCACTGTCGGTTTTTCCAAGTAATCTGTAGTGTCGGGATGACATGATCGTTGTTTATTTCAATGATAATAAATGGTATAGAACCAAAGCATTCTGACATTTGCCAAGAATTGGTCGTGGTGGTTAAACATGTTTCCAATGGTACCGAATAACAAGAATCCAATTGGATGATATAGTCCTGTTGTTTTTGTTTGATTTTCGAGCAATAATAAGTGACACATGGGATTTTAAACATCTTCAAGAACTCAATTAAAAAATAATAAACATATCCATATTCATGTTCTGGCTGAAAGGCCATTTTTTGATCACGATTCGTACTATGTCTATGTAAAAGAGTTCGTAAGGTATCGACGTGCGTCAAATGATTATTGGGTGAGCGTATATTTTCTGCAATATCCAATGTTTCTAATTTAATCGATTCCAGTTCATGATGTTTTTCCGAATGGATGTCGGCTTTCATAATAAATGGTATTAGATATTCATAAATAGTTTGGGGAAAAAACATGGCCATGAGACTGGCATCCATCCAACAACTCTGTTTACTCCATTTCAAACCGTAATAGTGCTCCGCCGACGTTTTGGAATTGGATTGTTTCATATTTTATAGTTTCTATTTAAAAAAAAATGATGCTTTGATAAAGATATATATATAAAAAAAAAGATGTCAAACTACAGTGACGACGAAGAATTCTCGGATGATCAATCAACCCTCTCTTCTTATGAAGACTACGATAATGACGACGAGGAGGACGACCTCTCTACAATTCCTCCGACAAAAAATAAAGAAACCCGCGAATTTTCTCGTCTACTTAAATCGACACAGCAGATGAATGTCCTGAAGTGTTTTGAAAGATACGATAAGACGTCTCAAAAAAAAATCTTGAAAGAACTTCATCGTTTGGAAAAACAAGACAGCACTCAACCTTTATTGTTTCGAATTCTCATGGCAGATGTTTCGGATGAAATCAAAAACGAAATGATTTCGAAATACCAATTCGCTCAACACCGAGACAGCAAACATTTATCATGGGTAGAAAATATCTTACGTATTCCTTTTGGTAAATATACACCTCTTCCCCATATTAATAAACGAAATTTCCCATCGTTTCTTGAAAAATGTAAAGATCATATGGAAAGTGTGGTTTATGGTCATCGGTATGCGAAAGACAAGATTCTTCAATATATTTCTCAATTATTGCGCAACCCCGAGTCCAATGGTATGGTATTGGGGATCAAAGGTCCCATGGGAAACGGGAAAACCACATTAATTGAAAAGGGTGTATCGACGTTATTAGAACGTCCTTTTTATTCGATTTCTTTAGGAGGAGCGTATGATAGTAGTTATTTAAATGGCCATAGTTTTACCTATGAAGGTTCTACATGGGGTCAAATTGTGGATTGTTTGATGAAATCTCAAACCATGAATCCTATTATTTATATGGATGAATTGGATAAATTGAGTTCGACCTCCAAAGGATACGAAATCATGAATATTTTAATCCACATCACGGATCCTTCCCAAAATGATCATTTCCAAGATCGTTATTTTGGAAATATTAATATCGATCTTTCCAAAGTGATTTTCATTTTCTCGTACAACGACGAGGACCGTATTAGTTCCATTCTATTGGATCGTATTTTCCAAGTGGATACACGTGGGTTTAGTGTCGGGGATAAACTACAAATCGCTCGTCATTATCTCATTCCTTCCATTTGTAAAGATATGAAATTAAATCTTTCCAAGGTCCTATTCACGGATGAATTACTCACCTTCTTGATCGATACATATACTTACGAACCAGGGGTACGGAAATTAAAAGAAAAATTATATGACATCTTACGTCAATACAACTATATATCATTACATCGTTCCCTAAAGTTGTTCAATCCATCGATTGAGGAATTACAAAAGAATTATTTACAACATGATCGCTCCATTCTTCCGGAAAAAATCCATAAGAAATCCATTGTGGGGAAAATCAATGGTTTATATGCCACAAGTACGGGAATGGGAGGTATTATTCCGATTGAAGTCATTTGGAAACCGAGCATTGATTTATTTGATACGGGGGCAACGTCCACGGGAAATATCGGTAGTATCATGACGGAAAGTATTTCACTTTGTAAAACAGTTGCGTGGAATTTGCTATCGACGGAAAAACAAAAAGAGTGGCTCACTAAATGGGAGAAAGAGAAGACAAAGTTACATCTACATTGTGAAAACATGGGTTCCATGAAAGAAGGTCCCAGTGCTTGTACCGCATTGGCGCTATGCATTCTGTCCCTCTTGGAAAATAAACCCATTTCCAATCATATTGCCATTACAGGGGAACTGAATCTACAAGGCGATGTATTGGAAGTAGGTGGGATTCATGAAAAAATATATGGTGCGTATCGCGCAGGTGTGCAATGTATCATGTATCCCAAATCCAACCAAAAAGATGTCGATCAATTTTATCTGGAATATCCGCAACTGAAAGAGATGGATACATTGACATTGCTACCCATTGACCATATCGAAGATGCTATAATGCATGTCTTTGGTAATAACAAACGTCCCCATTCTCCATCTCCGTCTCGTCGATTGGGGCGCAAAAAAAATAATAAAGTAGTGATATTATGATCGATTTCACCATCATTGGTTTTCCGAAATGTGGAACTACATCATTATTGATTAATATAAATAAATTTCAAGGAGTGGAAACTCTACCGTATGAACCCCAGATTCCTGAATTTTTTGATACTTATACATACCCATCCACAACGAAAAAATTCGGTTTCAAGAACCCGCGAATTATTTATGATTTAGACGATTGGTACCCTTTAATCAAAAATAGTAAAATTATTATTTGCGTTCGCCATCCTGCAGATTATCTGTGGAGTTTTTTTTGGTATCGAAAAGAAGAAAATAAATCCGATTCGACGACGTTTTCAGAGATTATCGATCATCATCGTACATGGAGAGATGTTTCCACAAAATCTGCTTATTTTGATAAATACATTGAAAACATATATTCCAAATTTCCCTTTGATCGAGTTTTGATTCTCTCTTTAGAATTATTACAAACTTCTCCACGAATGTATTACGAAACAGTATGTCGTTTTTTGGGGATTGTATATGACGACTCCATTAACTTTACTACCGAAAATGTCAATCACAGTAAACATCCCTTCCCGTCCTCTTTGCGTGAAAAATTAACGAATCGATATTCTCAATGCTTCTATGATTTACAATTGTTGGAGTCCAAAAGCCAATCTTTTTTAATGGGATGATAAATATCTTGACAACTGTGGAGCCACACGGTGCCATTCTTGTTTCCAATTGGCCACCCAATACCCTTCTGATAATGTATATACATATAGATTTCCCCATTTGCGCATCAAGTCGCAGAAATAATAATGTTCGCAACGAATTTTTTTATCCACTCCATGTAAAGTCCCATCTTTTCCGAATTCTGTAAAGAACAATAAATCTTTATATACCAATGTCATTCCTCCAAAGAAACTGCTACAGGAAATCAATGCGGGTGATGATGGAGTGTTCGACGATTGAAAAAATCGAGATAATTCTTCTCGATTATTGTTCACATAGAAGGTGCCGTGATTCAAGGCGAGCATATCATAATAAATATGATCATATGCCAAAACATTGGCACCCATCATAACCGCATCTGTTTTTTGATTCATGGCCGTTATTAAATGGACAATGGAGTCGATCGGAAAAATAACATCGGTATCCATGAACAATAAGAAAGGTTTTTTTGGGATATGATTCCGATCTTCTTGGGAATAGATTTGTAAAATTTGTTTCATGAAAATATTCCTTATTTTTCCTAAGCGATCGATCCTTTCATATTGAGTAAATTGTTTTAGATTTTGTTGAAATAAGAAAATGGTAAACTCTTTTTTATGGTTTTCAATACTTTGAACTGTTCCATCGGAACTATTATTTTCATAAATGAAAATTCGGATATGGATATGAAGAAAACGACGTTTTAGTTTACGGAGCATGTTCCAAAAAAAAACTTCGAGATAGTCTTCATTATTTTGCATCAGTATTGCAATATCAAGCTCTCGGAGGGTGTCTAACCCTATGGGGTAAATATAGGGAAATCTGGAAATGGGTGAAATCTCATTTTGGTAAATATGAAAATATTTGGTTCTATAGATTTTATTGTAAATCGGTTGTGGGATCGTCGGCTCACAAACTTGAAATTCTAATTCTGGTTCCAAGATCGCACGGTTCGCGAGCAATACATGGACAAATGTGGAGAGGACGAATCGGTCGTGTAAATGTTGATCTAATCGATCCGTATCACATATTTGAAAAAAGAAGCGCAAGAAATAATAGACAATCGTGCATCCTTTCTTGCCTTGTAAGATATTAAGATAAATATCATCATAAGATTTCAGTGGATGACGTAACAAGCGAAGAAGAAAAGATCCCGATTCACAATCTCCAATATGAAAGCACTCGGGTAGTGTATTTTGGAAAGATATCAATCCTCCGTTATAAAAAATTAAAAGAAACCCGAGTATTCGAAACGCCTTGGGATGATTACGTATCAATTGCCATTTTGGAAATTCAGGAAATACGTGCGAAGAGACATCTAATACACGGAAAATCGTATATTCAGACGGGTAATTAAAATATTTCCACCATCGATAAGCGTACAATTGATCCGTGTGAATGAGATATATGTTTTTACTCTTAGGAGCCGATATCGTTGAATCTTTCATTTCTTGACCATACAATGAAAAGGGTGTCACCATCAAACGATTGTCATTGTCATGAAACGTATGAAAATCTTCGTGTAAGTGCTTCTTGAAAAAAAGGGTTTCATAGATTCCAAAAACAGTATTTTTTAAATCAGAAGAATGTGATGTGAAAAAAAGTTCAGTTGTTGTAATATCCTGTATAATGTCTTGACATTTCGGTAAGGTAAACGAGGAAAAGTAACGTTCGTTCAAGTCTTTTAAATATTTCTTATGTATCAAAACTGCATTCCAATATCCCGCATCATCATATCCGAGAATCTTGATTGGATGATTCGACAATAAGAACGAATCGAGTGCATCTGTTACCTTTTTCTTTCCTCCTTTCACAATACATGCATTTTGATGAATGATACAAAAAACATCGAACTGTAATGGTACAAGATGTTTATATAAGATAGATAAATAAGAGATATAGCACCAAGAAAGTTGATGAGATACATTACGAGAAAAGCGAGACCATGTATCATTGACTCTCATATAATTGGCGTAGGTTTGTGGGTATGGATAGACGGGGATTCCATGAGCACGCAAATAATTTACCCATGCTGTTTTTTGTTCCCAATGAGTGATTAACGTTAGAAAGAAAATGTCTTTACGGGGGATTTCATCCGTTGTAGACTGGAATGTTCGGAGACCTTGGAACAATCCGTCTGTTTTCTCTAAAAATGCAATCAATTCCTGTATGATTGATTTTTCCACATAGATCAAATAGATGATATCGTTAACTTTCCAACGATGAAAGGGTTTTTTGGGAATATCTTGATCTAAAATATATTGAAAGTACTCTTTATTTTCACCATGATAGAAAAAAATCCAAAATCGTTCATGAGAAATGCGTTGAATCCATTGAATAAAAAGTTGCGTTCGTTCCCCTTTCGACTTCCATGTGGTGGATGGATGAATAATTTCTGGTTCTTTCGCGAAAAGTTGTTCAATTCCAGATAAAAACGAGACTGGAATTTTCTCTAAATTCTCCCAATTATAGAGAAATGTTGGATATTTAAATTCAATGAATGATTTCATTTTTTTTAGAATATATAATTATCTTTTTCCCATCCCCAGAACTCATACGTTTCGCGTAAATGTTTTTCTCGGTTTTGAATATCACTTGTTGTATCCTGTCCACATAGTGTAATAACTAAATTAGGATATAAAACATAAACATTCTGTATTTTTTTTTTAAATAATAGAACCTTAATCCCTTCATCGTAAGGGGGAATTTCCGGTGCTTGTTGGGAAAGTAGTAATTCATAGTACATGATAATACTATTATACGAAGAAGAGTGGTAAAGAACGGCATGGGAGCCACATGTCTTTGACGTGGGAATATAATAAGAACATTCTGTCCTCTTCGATATAGGATATTGTTTGGCACCTAAAAAAACCACTTCCCAATTCGGTGGAAGTGTTTGGATAATAGACGCATAGTGTTCAACAAAACGCACATGAAATAAACAATCATCTTCGAAAATACTTAGATAACTCCAATTCTCATCCCGTGCCTTTTTCAGCAAGTAGAGATTTGTCAAGACTAATGAGATGGTCGATTGTTCGGAAGGAATGGGATGGACGAGTTCATAATGTAAATCAGTAGGCCATCGTCGTTCGAGGGATATTTTACGATCCCGTCGATGTTCTAAATGAATGATATACACATGATCTAAATATGGAAAACGACAATCATATGCCACGCATGATTTATTCGAAATATCACGAAGCATCTTTCGATGATGATAGTGTACCGATTGGCATCGCGGAATGATTAAACGATCGTTCCAAAAAACGATGATATTGACAGGAGGAAAGTCATGAGAATGTGGTTTATCTGTATAAAATAAGATTGAATAATCGAATGTAAAATCTATATGATGTAGAGATATTGTCGGAATCGTGGGATGACGATTCAACCATTTCCATAAATGAAAGGAACGATAGGAATAGACGGATCCGAGATAATCATGAAATTCCTCTATCGTTGCAGACGTTAACATCGATTGGAATCGTCGAAATAGGGTTTTTTTCCGTTTATCTTGGTTTGGACATTGGATAAGTTGTAAATTCCATGATTCTTTTTGGGAAGGATCCAAGAATGAGATGATCATTCCATCACGATCAGTGCACGAAATGTGAAACATGATGAATAAATCATGACATAACATTATCAATAAATTATGTTGTTTTTTTTTTAATTATGGAGTAGAGTTGTTGGAAAAAATGTAACATGGTAAATTCTGGGAGCCGATCTCTGATGGATAAATAGTAAGAAGCGTATTGTATGGCAGGGAGGTTATCTAATAAGTGAGGTACCTCTTCCAAGGTGTCGAAATACAAAGGATAATCTTCTCCGAGATATTCAATGACGGCAGGATGTCGACTCACAATAACAGGAGTATGTGTAGCAATACATTCCATGATTGCATTATTAGCCGAAGCTTCGATGAAATCCAAGAAGACAATATTTTCCGTCAATAGTTCATAATATTCGTCCAATTCTAAGCGGTCATATACGTGAACAGAACGGAGCATTTCATCCATCACGACATCGTCATGGTCGGACCAAAGTTGTTTTTCCTTGTCCATTTGTCGGCCCACATCGTATCCATTTAATAGTAATATCTTTTCATATTCTCGAGGTACTTGTAAACGGTAAATTGACCACAATTTTCGAAAAGACCATCCAACATTGATAATTTTTTTTCGCGAATTTTCTCTATATTTTTCATAGATGAAATGTTGCATTGGTCTATGAATGATGGGATGGTATATCACATGTACAGGAATTTGTTTAAAGAGAGGGTCGTTATCTAATTGATGTTTGATGTAATTCGACAAAACGACGATTCCTTGACATTGAGGAAGACACTCCTTAAAAATACTATTGTTGGAATAATCGGAAATCGCAATGTTTTTATCCCAGTAAGAAGGCAATTGGTAGGGATGATGGAAAATGCCGTACCACTTACGATGCATAGGGCGATTTCTCATTTTACAAAATGGATAAAAATCAGAACGAGTTAGTTTCCAATAATCCCAACCAAAGTTTCGATCCCCAAAATCAAAAAAAAGTGGCACTTGGGAAGTTTGTTTCGGAGGAAATAGTCGAAGAAGAACATCAACGATCTTGTCCCAACCGTTGTTGAAGGTTTCATGAGAGCCATGGAAGGGAATGCATGGTTTTTTAAAGACAGTATGGTAAGATTGAATATTCCAATTCCACAAGGTATAGGTTTCTTGCGTCTCCTGTATAAGAGACGTCAATGACTCTAATTCTGTGATAAAGAGATCTTCTTTGTATACCAAAACTCTGCCTTGATCACGGATATCTTGTAATAAAATATCAATGGGGGCATAAAACGTTTGATATTGGTTTTGTAATAGGGGGATGTAATCGCATCGTATAGCGTAGGCATGGGTTCCCCATGTAAATTGGTTGGGAGCATACCACTTTTGATCCTTATTCAACTGAGGATGCATTTGCTTTTTACCAAAATACAAAATATCCCACATCGGAGTGGGAAGAGTGGTAAAGGCTTTTTTCAGTTTCGATTCTATTTCTCGGTGAATTAAGACGTCGTCTTCCAAGATGAGAATTTTGTCCAAATGATTCGATTTAGAAAATTCGAAAATGAGTTGATTTGATAAATTCAAACACGTGGAACCATAATTGACGGAATTATATGTGTTTTTATATCGAAGCGCAGGAACGATAATATTACGATAATTAATGGTATCGCAAAATAATTGAATCTCTTTTGATTCCGATGCTCGTATTGCATCCACCACATAGAAATCGGTATTGGTATCCCCCAAAAGCATAATATTTCGAATCCTTGGATATTGAGAAGGGACATGGATGATAAACACCGCATCAAAATATTCATTCAACACCGATCCACCGTTTTCATATTTATGGAAACGATTTGTGATATGTTGATAAAGAAAAGTTGGACATACTAATTTATTTTTTCGAAAAGATATAAAAAAGGGAAATGTATCCGTGAAATCGTCATATTCGGATATTTCACTAATTTTTGTCTCTATTTTACAAACGATATCATATGTCACTGCATGTCTCAAAATAAAATTCCGTCCTTGGTGTATCGTCAAAAACGCAATGAATTCATCGATGTATGTCTTCGGTAAAAAATAGTCATCAAATACGTGGATTTTCATGTTATCTTCGCATTTGCAGTTTTTTAAAAACGAATAATACACGGCGATATGAGGACTTTCTGTCACGATCTCAATGGGTTTATCAAAGACAATAATGTCGTTATTTTTATTTCCGTGACATCGGAGATCAAAGGATTCTTGAAGAACATTATTGTAGAAATGCTTTTTTCTACCGAAAATCGACATATAAAAACAATAATCGGACACAGAAGAAATGTCGAAATATTTGAAATCATGATATCTCGCTTGAAGCTGTTTCTTCGTTTCTTCATATTTATAGAGAACAATACATTGGGATCGACGTGCAAATTGGCTAAAATCAACATATATGCGATCAAAGATAAAAACAGTATAACAATTCAGAAAATGTTTGTTGTATTCCAGATACATTTTTTCGTACTTGGATGTCAATACGATGTCAATCGAGATACAAGAATCGAAGAACTGTTTTTGATATTTATAATATTGTCTTCCCCGTTTTAGATCAAAATAAAAGGCTTCATCGATGGAAAAAATAACACGTTTGTATAATCTAATTTTCTGTGTAGAAATATATTTATTGAAGATTCTAAAATCTTGCAATTCATGCTTTTGTTTGAATGGTATTTTTTGGAAACGATAAAGAGAATCTTCGATATCGTTATTCTCTACAATGGATAAATGGAACCCGTACAATTGTGAAATAATATACATATTGCAAATAGTTTGTAACATTCGATAAGGATTGGAATGTTCAAATGATATGCATATTTCACAGGTCATTTTATTTCTAATATAAAGAAGATTTTTTTGTAATGATAGAAAATGAATCGCCATTGTGTTTTAATATTGGGTCTTGGAGCCGTAGGAAAAACATTTCAACAATTTTTAGAAGAAAAACAGTTCTTATCCGTAGATGGTTACGATCCAAAAACCGATTCTCCAGAGACACTGGCAGGTAAAATTAAGAATTGTCATTCGTGTTTTTTATGTTTACCAACAGATTTAGATAAAACGACGTTTTCGTATGACACGAATCCTTTGGTTAATACATTAGAATATCTCCAAGAAATGAATTATAAAGATGCGGTAATTATCCGATCTACCACTTCCATCGGATTCGTGGATGATATGCAATTACGTTTTAAAAATTTACATTTATTCCATTTCCCTGAATTTCTCAGTGAACAAACCAAAGAATTCGATATGAAACACCCTAAACAAATATTAGTAGGCTATTCCAAACATAACCACAACGCCTCTTTGATTCAAAGAACGTATTCATTGTTGAATTCGATTTACCCAAATATTAATATCACGATCCATCATACAGAGATCACCGAAAGCGTGAAGGTCGTGAGTAATGTCTTCTATGCCTATAAATTATTCTTCTTCCAACATCTTTTTGATATTTGTAAAAAAAAGAATTTACCATATTCTACCATTGTGCAATTAATGATTCAACAATGTAAATGGATCGAACCCATCCATACCTTTGTGTTCTCGGATTCCCCGTCCATTGATGGCAAATGCCTTCCCAAAGATACGATGAGTTTTTATTCATGGTGCTCTCGTGAAAACTTACCCCTTGAATTTCTAAAACCATTATTCCATGAGTTTTATGAGAAAATAAAGGATAAATAATATATTTTCCCCATACTTGGCAATTTGGGAATACACGATACAAAAATGTCTATTGATTTTTTCGGTAAATGTTGGGGAAAGACGGTAAATCAAAAAAGATTCTTTAATCAAAAAGATGATATCAATGGCATGTAGTCCTAATTTCCGAAGTGAATAGATATATTGATAACAATCATAAATATTAGAGTTGTCAATTGCCTTGACGATATCTTCCAAAATAGAATAATAAGGACAAATGCATAATTTTTTAAGTAAGTCTTGAGAAATTTTCTTGTCCGTGGAACAATAACAGGCCAGAAGTTCTAAATATTGAAATGTATATCGTAAATTCCCTTTCGAATAATGATAGAGAAGTTTCAGATCCTCGGAGGATTCGATTTGTACCTCTTCGTTTTGTAAGACGTATTTTATTTTTTTGGAATATTCTTCGTAGGAAAATCCACTCATATAAAAAATTAAAGATCGACTACGAATACAATCCAACACACCGTTTAACTGTTTGCATAAAAAAATAAAAATAGTGGACTGTACATATTTATCCATCAATCGTCGCATCATATGTTGCACACCTTCGGTAATCATTTCTGCATGTTGGATAATAATGAATTTATACACGGCCGTTTTTTTCGGTACAAATTCATGAAATCGTTCCCGTAAACATTGAATCGAACGGTCTTCGCACATTCGCAAAAAAAGGACATTCTCATGATCAAAATCAATCTGATAAGACTTTAATACTAAAGAAATTAACGTTTTCTTACCAACCCCTTCGGGACCAATAAGAATCAAATGATTGAATTGGTTGGACTCTGTCATATTTTGTAATGAATTCCTCACATGTTCATTTCCTATAAAATCGTCAAATTGTTGGACGCTATATTTATCAATCCACGATGAATTCATCCTGTTTTTAATATATTAAAAAGGCCTTTGCGTTTAATATAAGGATTGATTGAACAAAAGCTGTTGATATTCTTCCCATTCTTTCTTGTAACGACCTTTCTCTTCCACAGACAAATTTTCATAGACCTCTCGTTCTTCTTGTGACAATGCTTTCCAAGCACTGCCAATAATCTTGGCGGTTTCTTTCACCGATTTTTTATGAAAGGTTTCAATATTGGATTTTCGAAATTGGTCTGAGAATAATAGATACGAAGATTTCGGTTTTTTCGGTTGGTTAGGATCCTTCTTGGCTTTTAATTTTAGGGGACGATCCAGATATTTTTTTTTCAGTTCTTCGCTTTTTTCACTATGACCCAGTTCTCCACAGATCTTATCGATGAGATCACTATGAGAATCATAAAAAATGTCGACCAAAGCCACTTGACGATTAAAGTATTCGAGAGATGCCATCTTGTTGGTTTTTTATTATAAAGAAGTTTCTTCTTTATATGGCATCAATTTTTTAGAGAGATTGATCCATTCTTTCTTAATAGAACGAAGAAAATGTAAAAACGTTTTATACACAACGTAACCCAATGAAAAAAGAGAAAAATCATGGGACAAAAGAACCCAATAATAATTCGTTTCTTGAAGTTGAAGATAGAACATTTCCCATTGCTCTTTAAAATGATCACACAAGGAGGATAACCATCTATGTTGGATATTAAACGACATTTTATGGAACAAGAATAAAATAGCAAACATCATCACGACAATACACTCGCATTTAAGGAAACGTAAATGCATCGAAGAAGGATGTTTAGAAGGAGATGGAACGATGCAATTAAACACAACTAACATGAAAAGAAAATACAAGAGAAAGAGTCCAATACTTACTGCATGCTCAAAATAGGGAGACGCTATATATTCACAATATGGATGATCGTATTGTTGCACAATTTCATATTTATGATGGCATACCGTACATTCTGGTTTCAGAGACACTTCGATCCATTGAAACAAACAAGATTCGTGAACGACTTCCATGGAACCTTTACATTGACACGCTCGAATCAAGGTTTCCGTTGATTCTTCGTCATAACAAATCCAACAGAGTTGTTTTTCCATTTTACTTTTAGTATTAATACGTTTTTTTACTCACATGACGCACTCCCTCACGAAATCCATCTGCTCTTTCGATAACGGGGGTAATTTTGGTGAAACTTCCCATTGAAATCGACGTCCAACACTATAAGCGTATGTCGTGGTGGTGGTGGTTGGACTATAATATATTTGTAAACATGAATTTCGGATGGATGTGCGAATCGTGGAAGGTAATAGATGGTGAGATGCTACTGGTAAGACGATAAGTAATTGCTGGTAAGGTGTAAACACCGTTTTGTCCACCGCGACATTCCATTGTTCGGGACCCACTTCCTCTACATGACAGTACAAATCGGCAAAGGAAGGAGCATACGGATATTTATAAAACCATGTCCAAGAAATACATTCGTGGAAATAGTACTGTACCATCCATTGTAACCCTTGTAAAAAACAAGTACAACATTCATCTAAATCCGCATTGTTGCGAAATCTCATTTCGGAACAGTACAGAATCTCTTTCCATGCTTTTTCTTGACGAATAATTTGATATTCCTTTTTTCTATCAGTAATCTTATTTATATTCTCTAACTCTTGTCGGCATTCATCGAAAACGGGTCTTTTATGGAAATGAACGATCTTTTTGTATTTTCTTAGAACACAGACATCTTCATCTTTTTCCAGTTCGCCAAAAAATGCTTTCAAAAAAGGAATATTCCAGTTGTGTTTCCCTGTTAAAAAATGCTGTCCAGGAAATTTTTGGTATGTAATACGAAGACTGTCCATTAGACGATGTAATCCATGATCTTGTAAAAAAATCGATTCTTGGCACGGCAAGAAATCATTCCCAATGAAGAAACAACTGATTATATAATCTTCAATGTACTTTGAGGAAAATTCCACTCCAACCTCTTGAACAATCTTGGAGGCCAATTCATAAATGGAAACGTAAATCCATTCATCATGCTGGTCATTCATGGAATCTCGTATCAAATATAAACAATCCGTTTGAGGAAAACAACTTAAAGAAAGCATGAAAAGATCCGCATCTAATCCATAGATTGCATGGACTGATTCATGTGGGTAAGGATTTTGTTTAATATACTGAAATATTTTATGCTCTCCTTCACCCATTTCATTGGAATCTGAAACAATCGTATGCGGATGGAAAGAATTGGCATACTCGTGTAATCGTGATGATAAACGGTTCATGAAATTGGTTCCAGGAGTAATGCAATTACTATCCCATATCAACGATTGATATTGCAAAGGATGATTATATTTTTCGTAAATCGTCTGCTTGGTTTTCTGTTCGGATACCGTCTTGTATCGACGTTTTCGTTGCTGTTCCATTTTCGCTCTTGGAGCCACTCCGTCTAACGCAACATACACCAATTCCGAAGGATGAACTTTGTCAATAATCTTTTGGATGTAACGTAGCGTACTTTCTATGATAGCGGATTCTACTTTATGCGTATGCGAAGACGGATTCGCTGTCACATCGTGTGTTGTCAAATACTGTTCGACTTCTTGATGACTTATTGGATGTACAATACTATTTGCATCTAAATATAAATTATGGATTGCAATCGGTTTTTTATGGATGGATGGATACAAATGTTTCAATTGAGAAAAATACAACGGAATCCCCATATTATCTATATAACATGTTTGCAAATATTTAAGGTAGAACGTTAACGAATGGCATGGCTTTTTTCTTCGACGTTTTATATATTATAATTAGAAAAAGTACAAATGATTCGATTCGAAGCTTATATCATCCAATCCCAAGACTCTCTGTCGAACCAATTCATGAAATTTCAATTAGAATCGACCCGTATCTTTGATGTTGTAAACATCGTTGGTTCCATCGAAGAAGCGGAAACTTCTTTTTATGAAACCAAATCCTTTCATCTATGTTGTATCCTAAAAACTCCATCCTTGTTTATCTCCTACAATTTTAATGAACGGATCCAAACACTACTGGATCTTCTTCACACGAAACATAATATACGTACTATACGGGTACATGAGACGGATGCGATCATTTATACTCGAAATATACAAGGTACTCTCATGGGAGACGTATATAGTTTATTTTATAATTCATACGATTATGAATATCCATTATGTTCCTTTGGAATGGTCCGAGAGGTTTATGAACCCGCTATGAATGTTTTTTACAAACAATATCAGTATTTCATGACCTACGGAATACCGAATATATCTTACCCTGTCAAAGAGACATTGGACAATGCATTGTTTGCTTATTATAAACCATTTTTGATTATCTTACATAACCCACCCTTCCCCGAAATACTACGTTTTTTTTGTGAATTCAATAATGGTGGTGGTGGTGGTGGTACTCAACGATACCCTCATGTCCGATTCATTGTGTACACTAAATATAAAATAGACGACTATCCAATAAAAAACGCTTTGTTTTTATGCAATCAGAAATCCAACCTCGAAAATCGATTCGCGGCCGCCCAACTCTCCAATAAACGGGAGATTCTTTTATTTGTTTTAGATTGGAAGATAATACCTGACCTGTTCTATTTAAATAAACTCCATCGATGTCAAAGAGCTCATACGACCTTATCCCATGTATCTCTCTTCGCCAACGATTTCGTGTATTCTTACCCTGAACATTTACGGATGGATCATGAGAACCATCATCGGGATAGAGATGTATATCACATTCCTAATCGACATTATTTGTATCGAGAAAAACCTTCGCTTTCGGCACTGGATCCTTATTTCTTTCGTAAAGATATCGAGAATGGATTATTGCATCTACAAAAACTTCCGACCACGTATCCATACCAATTAGCGAAAATCAGTTTTTTAACGATTCAGGACGATTTAAAAAAACTCGAAGAAGCGATCATCCAATTCTTGATGTTATGTAAAGACGATTATGAAACCATCAAGAATTTGTTTCTGATATGCTTAAATTTGAATATCGACGAAAAAATACGGAAAGTCATTTACATCAAATATTTAGAATTTCAACAAGAGACAGACCCTCAGAAAATGCTGGTACTTATTAAATATCTCGAATTGAACCATATCGAAGAAACGGACGCCCGACAAATTTTAACTGTCTATCAAAAACTTTCGCTAAAACCACCTGACATCAATAAAGTGTTTTTAACATTATTCCTAAAACGACTGGCGTATTGCTTCGCAGAAACTGATTTATTACAAGATCTCATGACCGTTGTTTCCAAAGATTTTCAAATGTTTGAAACGTTACATTCCCCCTATCATTTCTATCAAAGTCAACATTGTTTAGAAAATTACTACCCTGAACTTATTTTGCATTTATGCGATTACGTGTCGCAGTATATGCCTTCGTACCAAGCCATTCAAAGCCGTCGTAATCAGATCGAATCCAGTTTGGATATTTTGTTGAATCACTGGACCAAGACCTATTCGTTGGATACGATCCAAAATATTCCATTTTCCAATTTCCAATTATCGTATCACGGCCTTTCTTCCAAAACCCTCTTCCATAAAAAAAGCCAGTTGGTTCGAAAACTATGCCCTGAATTGAATTATGTTTTGACTGCGACGACTGCGACTTCGAAGACCAAAGTAGGGTTTATTTCGTCGTTTTTAAATCGTCGACATTCGGTGTACAAAGATCGACACATGATCATTCATAAATTATCGTTCATTCCAGAATTTGAAGTGTATTTTTTTACATTGGATGATCTCGACGATTCGGTGAAACATACCTTTGGAAAAGCAATCCACGTAAAATTACCCCCTAATTTGTCGGATATGCGAAAAACGATCGAATCGTATCATTTCGATTTTCTGGTCTACTGCGAAATTGGGATGCAACCTCTGTTCTACTATTTAGCCCATATGCGTCTCGCCACCTACCAATGCAATACATGGGGACACAGTGATACATCAGGAATTGATACGATCGATTATTTCATATCTTCTAAATACTTTGATACCGAGAAAACCGCTCGTGACAATTATACTGAAAATGTGATTTTGATGGACAGTTTGTCGACTTATTACATCAATCCCCTTCGGTTTCATCGTATTCAAGAATTCAAAGATCGAAGAGCTTTCGGTTATTCCCCCAAAAACCATTTATATATTTGTCCTCAATCTCTCTTCAAACTCCATCCCGATTTCGATTCCTATTTGACAGACATTTTACGAAGAGATCCCGATGGAATTGTAGTGCTCATGGATTTTCTACAGAAAAAACAAATTATCTTACAACGATTGGAGAATATGTGCTCACCTTCTCTCTTATCCAGAATCCATTTTGTCGGTTCCATGCCTCATCGCGAATATTTGAATTTTATACAGATATGCGATGTGATGTTAGACACATACCCTTTCGGGGGATGTAATTCCAGTTTAGAAGCGTTTGCGTTGCATAAAATGGTGGTCACGCAAAAATCGTCCTTAATCAATGGATCCTTCACGGCGGGGTTTTTACAAAAAATGGATTTGTCGGAATGGGTCTGTAAAACCAAAAAACAATATGTGGACCTCGCCATTCGATTGGGTACAAATTCATCATTTCGTCAAGAGATCGAACATAAAATATCCCAGAAACATTGTTTGCTTTTCGAAGAAGAACAGAGTTTTGTCGATTGGTTTAACTTTTTATCAAAAAAAAATCTTTTGTATAATTCATAAACATGTCGGAGATTTCCAACCAACCCCAAGTCAATGTTTCTCAAAGTTACAACATTCAAAGTTGTTTCACTTTAGACTCGACACTGGGTGCGAATACGAATCTGAATGTTTACGAACAAGCGTACCAATACCAAAACACCAATTATTTGTTATACGTCAATGTCGGAAATATGGCATCCATGTTCTCCAATGCATCTTATTCGGATTATCTGAATAGTGTCAATGTCAATTTGAGTCTAAACAAAGCATGGGTTACCAACAATGTCTGGAATTCAGCAGTCTCCTCCGTTCTCTATCGTGGAGGAAGTGGAAGCAGTGAACTGACATGTGGTATGGAGAAGTTGGTGTATAATAACACAGGTGGTCTAAACAAAGTGGTATCTACGCAAAATACATTAGGATTTCGATTACTGGAAATCGCGGCCGTTAATATTTTCAATAATGCAAAAGCCCGTGCGGCGATTGCCAACGATACTCAGTTTATTAATGGCACAATCCCTGAAGCCATCTCCAATGACACACTGTACAATAGTCTAAGTAATCAGTTATCCACCGCATTCAGTACTGATAAATTCAATATCTTCAATCAATATGTGAATACAACTCGGTATAATGCCTCGGTGGATAGTAATGGATATACCAACTTTAATTTTTCTAATGCAAATATCCAAGTGTTATTGACCTTTAATACCAATACAGTAGGAACTCAAAATTCCTATACAGGATCCATCGGAGGACTTAACACCAACGTCTCGAAATCGGTTCTCTTGATTTTGACCGATACTTACGACTTTGCCAATGTCCAAGGCCCTGGACGATTTACAGTTTAAAAATAAAAAAATCCTTTGTGTATATAAAAAATGTCGGAGATTTCGAATCAACCCCAAGTCAATGTTTCTCAAAGTTACAATAGTGAAAGTTCTTTTACTTTAAACTCGACACTGGGTGCGAATACGAATCTGAATGTTTACGAACAAGCGTACCAATACCAAAACACCAATTATTTATTATACGTCAATGTTGGAAATATGGCGTCCATGTTCTCCAATGCATCTTACTCGGATTATCTGAATAGTGTCAATGTCAATTTGAGCGTCAACAAAGCATGGGTCACCAACAATGTCTGGAATTCAGCAGTGTCATCCGTTCTTTATCGCGGAGGGAGTGGAGGCAGTGAATTGACGTGTGGTATGGAGAAGTTGGTGTATAACAATACGTCAGGGGAAGTGATCTCCACACAAAATACAGTAGGATTCCGATTACTGGAAATCGCGGCCGTCAATATTTTCAATAATGCAAAAGCCCGCGCGGCCATTGCCAATGATGCAGAGTTTGTCAATGGTACAATTCCTGAAGCCATTTCCAGTGATACATTATATAACAGCTTAAGTAACCAATTATCCACCGCATTTGATACCGACAAATTCAATATCTTTAATCAATACGTGAATACGACTCGGTATAATGCTTCCGTGGATAGTAACGAATACACCAATTTCAATTTTTCCGATGCAAATATCCAAGTGTTGTTGACTTTTAATACCAATACAGTAGGAACTCCATCGGGATATACAGGATCCATCGGAGGACTTAACACCAACGTCTCGAAATCGGTTCTCTTGATTTTGACCGATACTTACGACTTTGCCAATGTCCAAGGACCTGGACGTTTTACATCATAATATCCATTAAAAAATTATAATAAAACGAAACATTGACATAGACTCCAGGATAATCGTCCAACGCACAACCGAATCCGTTCGAGGTAATTCCTACAATTTCATGAGTATTATGCAGAAGCAGAGGACTACCACTATCCCCTTGACAAGTATCCACATTATCATAGGGATCTGTGATATCTCGAAAATTCCCCGCTAAGAACATAGACGTTTCATTCGGTGGTAAATATCGTTCCATATTCGGGTATTTTTTTGGATCCATGGCATATAAATCTCCTATTTGGAGCGAATAAGACATCATGGGCTGTTGTGTTCTTGTGACACCATACCCGATGGCATCATAATGGTTTTGCAGGGGGAAATGGTTCGATAAAAGAGCGTATTCTCCGACCTGAATTGGTGTTTCCAAATAGAGAAGCGAGATATCGTTTTGAATAAAAGGCTCTGTTGTATATAACGGATGTTCTTTTATTACGTCCGTCCACATACAGGGCAGAGAAGGGTCACACATTTGAAATTCAATATCATGCACAATGTTTTTCGTAAAAGAAGTAGTATTGTAATATACCGAGACGTTTTGTTTTTGGTGTGTACAATGCGCCGCCGTTAGAATCCAATGAGGATCCACTAAAGACCCTCCACAAAGGGAAATATGGTGAAAGGAGTCATACAATGCCATGATGACAAAAAAAGGAAACGACTGTGCCGATACATTTTGCCCATTAATGATGAACGGAAGTTTCATATTTTTTTTTTATTAACAAAAAACTGTTTATATTAAAGAACTAAATGTAATGTACTTTCTTTCTGGATATTATAATCATTTAATGATCGACCATCTTCTAATTGCTTACCAGCGAAAATTAATCGTTGTTGATCGGGAGGTATGCCTTCTTTATCTTGGATTTTTTGTTTAACATTCTCAATTGTATCGGAAGCTTCGACATCAAGGGTGATGGTTTTTCCAGTGAGAGTTTTGACAAAAATCTGCATTTTTTTAATTATAATAAAATAAAATTTTCTTTATATACGGGAAACAAAATGTTTGAGAAAATCATTTACATCAATTTGTCTCACCGTCGTGATAAAAACGAATTCATGACAAAGCAATTACGTCACTATGATTGGCAATGGAATGGAAAATGTCGGATAGAACGATTTGAGGCGATTTATGGAAATGATTCGACGAAATATCCTTCCCTCCGTGATATTGTACGAAAACATCAAAATATTCCTGCCGATGACTTTATTAAGTTTTCCCAAGAAACGGTTGTCGACAATCCTCGTTATCGCGCCAAGGTCAGTTGTTGGATGAGTCATTTTTCTATTTTTGAACGATTTGTTCTGTGTAAATCCACTGATTGGATCATTGTTTTAGAAGACGATGTGTTGATCCAATACGGTCTTCATGAATTGCGCGATCATATGATTAAAACACTGGAACGATCTACCAATCATGTCGATATTATCGTTTTGGGAGATCGGATTGGAATTTGTGGCTCTCGGGCAGAGTTACAGAGACATCTGTATACGTATCCCATGAAGAACGGCCATTTTGGATGTGAGAGTTATGCGATCCGTATTTCGTCCATTCCTACGTTTTTGTCCCGTTTAGTACTTACGAAACATCGAAACGGGTTTCCAGACATCAAACATTGTTCGATTGATAATATGTTCTCGGATTTACGCCAAGAAGGAGTCCTCGGTATTGTACCGTTGGATTACAAACCATATACCTTTTGTATTGATCCTCGGTCGAAAAACTCGGATATTGAGTTATGATCCTAATCGTAGTTGGGATTGATAACATAATTGGGATTTTAAATCGATCTGATCCAAGAGATAGTCAATGCGTGCTTGGGTGGCAATATCCCCATGATAGGTGGTTTTCAGATTTTGCAGTCCCTCACTGCTTTTCACCATTTCATTGATTAATCGATTCAATTTTGGATTATGGATGTTGGTGGATATATATTCATCAATGGTCCGAAACACGTAATCGTAATTTTCGTTCAAAAATAAAAGACTATGATACCGAGTATTGACACCCGATTTCCATCCGGCAAAGATACCGATCTGACTTATAAAGCGATAGATTCCGGACGTCTGAATATTGAACAAATTGCCATGAATGGTTAATTTATCTCCGATACGGATTTTGGAGATGATTTTTAGATTAATCACAACTTCGTCAAAGGACAAACAAGAAATATCGTTGAAATTTTCGGAAAATTCAGGCTCGGACATATTTTTTTTTTATTTGTATATACATTATAAAATATGACCACAGGACGAAATGATATTGGATATTATAATAAAACGGATCTGAATTTCCAAAAATATTTATCTGATGAAGAAAACAGAAAGAAAAATACAAATTCATCACGAAAAAATCAAGGGGGATCTTTGCGTAGGAGAAACTCGCGAAAGATAAAAAGACGAGGAGGCGAGGAAGATAGAGATCCTCTAATAACAGCACCTCCTAAAGTAATAAAAGTACCTTCTAAAGCGCAAAAAATACTCGGAACAGTAGATGGAACAGTAGATGATAAAGCGGGTAAAGGTGAAAATAAAGGATTTTTCTCTTTTTTTAAAAAACCAATACAAACGGCAAAAAATTAAATAAAGAGGAATTAAGCGAGGCGCTACGAACGAGTGGTTTTTAATGAGCGAAAAATTAACCCACATGAATTCTCGGCATCATAAACACGAATATAACGAGCAACTGAGATAGATCAACAATTGAAATCGATTTGTCTGGACGGTGATGCGAAAGACTATGCTACATTATGTACACTATTTACATTTTTTTTATTAAAAAAAACACAGGTCGAATGATAAAATTATCCTTTTCAAAGATCATACATAAAATATGTTATTTAAATAAATGAGGAAAAAAACGTTTCGAAAATAGACAAGATTAGGCGAAGTAGAAAAAGAAGGGCAGGTACCAAGCCAACCCAAGTTGGAACATGGCAAACAAACGGAAATACCATTTATTTACCACATGCACAAGCATCCGCGATGGCGGCAAAAAAAACCAAGGTACCAAACAACAACAACAACCTTCTGTAATGGACACCATGCCACCTCAAATAGAACAACGACGAAATATTATACAAGGATCCGAGTTACCAGACGGTAGAGGGATTGAACTGTTATTCAATAAAGCTCTATATTCTTTATTAAAAAAGGTAATAAAATTAATTATACTAACAGTTCGATGAATGACAAAAAAGAAATCAAAAACTTTGTACCAATTAGAGAAGCTTCTCGACTCACGGGATTGGGTCATCAAACGATCAGGAAGATGGCTGACGACGGGACTATCCGATGCTATAAAACACCTACCGGACAAAGAAGAATTGATATTCAAAGTATTCAAGAGTTCTGTAGCACTGCTTCTCATGTTCCTAAAGAGTCCACTCTTTCGAAGAAGAATTTTATCTACGCAAGAGTGTCTACAAAAAAACAAATGGACGACCTTTCTCGACAACTTGACTTCCTCCAGCAATCCCAATATACTGGCTATACAGTTATTACTGATATTGCTTCAAGAATTAATTTCAAAAGAAAAGGCCTTGCAACCATTTTGGAATCCTGCTTACAAGGAGATATCGGAGAAGTTATTGTTGCCCACAAAGATAGGCTCTGTCGATTTGGTTACGAACTCATCGAACAGTTGGTCAACAAAGCAGGTGGCAAAATCACAGTTCTTGGAGATTCTGGAAATGACAAGTCAGACGAACAAGAACTCACCGATGATCTCCTCACAATCATCCATGTCTTCTCTTGTAGGCAAATGGGAAAACGAAGTTATGTCAATGGTAGAACTAAAGACATTGAAAGTCAAGATTTACCCCACGAAGAGTCAGAAAGCGATTCTTGATAAGTTCTTAGACACTTCAAGATACGTTTATAATAAAACGGTAGAACATATCAAGAATGGTCATCCACCCAATTTTCAAAGTCTGAGAGACTTTCTGGTGACTACGAATACACAGAAACACCTTGCGGAATACAAAGCCTTTGATGATCAATTGGAAGAACTTCGAAAAGAAAAAAAGATACTGAAAGATAAAAACGAAATCAAGAAACTCACTGACCGCGTCAAAGAAATACATTCTCAAAGAAGAGAGTTTATGAAAGGATTTGAACACTCGAGAAACTCATCCGTGAAGCCCTTCGAACAAGAGACACCCAAGGACATTCGAGCGTGCGCAGTGAAGAAGTGTTGTAGTGCTGTCAAGACAGGTATCGCTAACCTTAAAAATGGAACTATCCGACATTTCAATCTACACTTCAAGAAAAAAAAAGGACTTCCGACAATCGATGGAACTTACTCCAAAGCTGATTTCAATAGAAGATAAGAGATTTAAGATAGCTCCGACATTCTTCAAAGATAACTGCTACCTTAAGATTCATAACAAAACCTCTAAAAAGATTGCAAATTTGAAAATTAAAAACAATGTGGATATATTAAGACAAAAGGGAGAGTACTTCGTTTACCTACTTGTTCAAATAAAAAAAACACCAAAAACGAGACTTAGCGTAGTTGCGGGGATCGACCTTGGTATTCGAACTTTTGCGACTGTTCATAGTAGTCACATCGAGAAGAATGATACGTCTATTTTGGAGTATAAGCATAATGGTCAGCTATTTAAGAAACTCAACGAAAAAATAAAGATACTCAAATTATTACAAAGAGTCAGAAAAAAACAGTTTAATAAGGTTGAAAAGCGTAAGTCTGCTTACGTCGATCGTCTGCAGTGGGACTTTATTAACGATTTACTCAATAGGAATGATGTTATCTACCTTGGGGGTATCGAGAGCCATGATATTGTCAAAGGAGGTAGAAACAAGTCGAACAATACTGCTTTCAATGACCTCAAATTCTACGAACTGAAGAAGAAATTTATTATATATCAAATAGCATCAATTGGAAACATGTCGATTCTAAACTTATAGAAGTTAAATAGAATGGTATCAAAAATGATGAACGTCTTGTTTACTCTACTCCGGTAAAACGATTTTCTTTGATGTATATAATCGACTATATATTAGAACAAAAATGAAATGCATCATTGTCTGAACAACATTTAAATGTACCTAAGAAACGGTCGTTTTTTTCACGATTTACTCGGAAAGGTGGTGTTTAGAGAGCAGAATCCCTCCATAATAGGATGGACGAAGCCGAGATTCGAGAATCTCTTCCATGGAAAACAGGAAACGGAAAATGGCATTCGCTCGATCGGTACATACCAATTCAAATGTATTATCTTTGATGAACGATGGAAAGAGATACATGGACCATTCTATTGGTTGTAAATTGTCGTAATTATGTTTATAGGATACGATTTGGATATTTGTGAATCCGAATTTCATATTTCGCGGAGACACTGTGAAATAATACGGATTGAAAACATCTCCAAAGACCATCGAATCATTCCACATAAGATTGGAATCACGGTTACATAATGTATCAGTACAAAATAGAAATTGTACGATTTCATCCACCATATGTGGACATGCGTGTTCTTGATAATTGACCATGTATGTATTTTGGATTGGTGCATCCGCCAAATAAGTATTGATCAATATCATCGAGGTTTCGGAGAAAGGGATAATATCAATCACCACCGCGATAAATTTATTTTGGTAATGATGGAATGTAAGAGATTCGCGCGTCAGTTGTTTATTCAGAAAGAAACGATCGTTGTCGTCCTCTAAAAAAAATAAGACACAAGAACCACACCCAAATCCAAAATCCGAGGTCGCACTGATCGTGAATTTGATGCGTTCATCGAGGTACATTGGAATGGAATCGGAGGTCGATCGCGATACACTATAATTTCCGTGCATTCGACAGTTCCCAGAAAACGACGGAGCAATAGGATGAATCGTGACTTGGGCGATTTTCACAGAATAAGCGCTGAAAAGAAAAAAAAACAAGAGAATCATGCCTTTAAAAAAATAATCCATCCGTATTCTTAAAATGGTACAGTATATTTTAGGAACGATGAATATCGCCTACCCTTACAGCTCTTCTCCCAATGCAACGATTGAGTCTTATGCGGAGATTATTCAAACTTATTTCGATTCTACCAAGACCCCCTTTCTGGATACGGCATATTATTATGGAAATACCAAAACAGAAGCGATTCTTGGGGAAATTTTTGATCGGTATTCGGATCTATCCAACTGCAAAATCGCCACGAAAGTGAATCCATGGTTTCAAAATGATTTTCTCTCGGGAAGATACGGGCAATTATCCTCGGGTGGCATCCATCATCAATTAAATACATCTCTAAAGAATCTCCGACGTTCGTCCGTGGATATACTCTACTTACATTGTCCCGATCCCGAAACGGAATTACAAGAAACGATCCATACCATGGATGAATTATTTCGTCAAGAGAAATGCACCGAATGGGGGATTTCCAATTATTCACTGGAAAGCCTCGTCCAAATTTATGATATTTGTGAACGCCAGTATTTTCAGCCCCCTAAATATTATCAAGGAATGTACAATGCATTAAGTCGCAAAATCGAAGTGATCTTCCCTTTTTTGGCAGATCATTCGATGCATTTCTGGGCCTATAATCCCTTAGCAGGAGGCCTATTAAGTGGGAAATATTGTTCTTCGGAAGTAGGTGGACCCTCCCGTCTCGATGAAAAAAATATCATCTATCAAAATTTATTTGGATCTCCTCTTTTAAAAACATTTCTAAAAGACACGAAAATCTCTCCCACCGAGATGAAAACACTGGCATTTCAATTTCTACAAAGAAAACTGAAAAAGGAAGAGGATGGAATCATTATTGGAGTTTCCACCGCCGATCAATATCGAGATAATTGGTCCTGTCTTTCTCATGAAAACAAAATCACAGATGTCTTATTAAATCGATGGATGTCTTCCACGTTTTGTTCTCCCATTGAGCATGTGACTCCGAATTACTATTATTGATTAAAAAAGAAAAAAAAAATGACAATATGATTAGGAAGAAACAAATGTACAAGAGTCTACTCCAATTATTACAAGAGCAATTACGCTTCCATGAAACACATACAATCAACAAAATTGTAGTAGATGATATATATGTATCTCTCAAAATATCGTTTTGCCAAGAGAATTTGATTTCTTGTTCATTAGAAGTCGACTGTATCTATCCAAATATTGAAATCGTATCCGTGATTCTTTCCACGGACGATCCTGATTTCGAGCAGTCCTTTATCACAAAACTTGTGAATTACCGATGTAATATCTCGAATGAGTTAGATACGTATATTTATCGGCTTTTTAGGCAACCATTACCTGAATGTTATGTTTGTATGGAGGCTACCAACCATCGACTCCCATGCGAACATGTTATTTGTAGGAAGTGTTTTTATAAATGTTTGAATACGATGGAATCGATGCGATGTGGGATGTGTCGTAAATATATAGATTACTGTTACCAGAATAAACATTGGATACTTGCTCCTGATCAACAAGATGAAGGAGGTGGAGGGTTTTATTTTTCAACTAACGAAGAAATTCATTTTGTGGAATGATAACAGATTTTTTAACACAATGGAGTTGGTACATCGGGAAACCATTGAAGACGATGACACTCGACTCGAACTGCATTTTCATCATAAAGATTCCGATCGTCGTTTCTATTTATTACAAGAATCGTCTTCGTCGGGCCAATATGATTTTGATCAATTACGTCCGTTAACCTGTGTCCAGATCGCAAATAGCATCTTTTCGGGATTCGAACTATGGTTGAATTTGGATAGAATTAATACCTCTCCCAAATTATGTAAGGAAATTTCCTCCAAATTGAAAAAACAGGTGTATCTATTCCCATTTTTAATGACGATCGTACAACAGTTACATTTTCATGTCGACGAAGATAAATTCGAACTATGCAAACAAAATCGTATATTCTTCATACAATGTTATCCTTCCGAAGAAAAAAAATGAAGTCTAATTTTTTTTTTTGGTGAACAAAATCTTTTTCTTACAGTTGATTTGTGATTTGTTTTTCAGAAATGTGGAAGTTCATTTCGTATTCCAAAAAAGGTGATACGACAAATGTAGTGCTCTATCATGAACCTTCCAGCACTCGATATTCGGCGGTATTTTTCAGCGATATATCCGATGCGTCGTTTTTAATCGAAGCTTTCTTACATTCTATACCGAAATGCAATTTCATGACTAATAAAATATATGTGATTTATAAAAGAATTACATTAGAAGGTATTCTTCGTAAACTGTATCGATTCATCGTATGCGACATTTACTTTGGAAAACGTGTCTATTATTTGGATCGAATTCATTTATTGAATGACCACAACGTTTGTGAAATCATTCGAACTGAACTGATTCAAGAAATGAAACCATTTCCTATTTTATTGGAAAAGGCCAAACGATTACAATTTCATTTACATACCATGGAAGATGTCAAAGATGAGTTCTACGTATGTACTTATTGTACTACAACTACCTAAAAAAATGATGTCTTTTTTTAAATTATATATAAATGAAACAATTGGTCCAATGCATTTCGATTTCTGAAAATAATACAAATAATATGATGGAGGACCTTGAAAAGGAATACCCTTTGGATGTATCCACCATTGAATACCTCATTCAACAACGGAAAGAATTTCCTCCTGAATTAGCGTCTCGACTTATGAAAAACAGAGATTTATGTGATAAATATCTTTTCCATTGTATCGATATCGGAAATACGGACATGTTACTCCATATCTTAGAACACAGTGAACATAAACCACAATTATCGTCGTCTCAACTCGCGTATTATTTCGTGTACAATGTACAAATTTACAACATTCTTCTATTGCATTATAAAGAATTACTACGACCCGTAACGGCCTTTATGAATTTTTATGATCATGTACTATATCAATGTAAACAATACATCCCAGAATATTTGGAAGAATGGGAAGCCAAATACCATTTTGTAGATTCTTTGCATATCCATTTGAAAAGTATGGAATCTCGAAATGCATATTGGATTTCCTGTCGTAAAACATTCGTGGATCATCAACACCATTTCGAGTTTATGATCAATAATACGTATTTCGCGTGGAAAGATTTGATTTCTTTCTTGGATTCGATACAAGAGTCTTCGAGTATCCTACTGGACGAATTGTTCATTGCACATAAGATACCCATCTCGATCCCCGAACTAACACAATTGTGGAAATTTCTGCCACGACATAAAATAGGAATTAATGTCTTATTACATTACATTTATTTAGAAGACAACGATGAGATGTTCACTATTCTGAAATCGGACCAAACCAAGTTTTTTGATCAAGGACAGATTGCAGAGGATTATCTGTCCCTGTTTTTAGAAGATGATAAACATCATTTCATTCATAAAATCATCGACGCGTTTCTCTTTACCCCTTTACTATCATTGGATACGCTTCTTCATCGACTCTTGATGATTCCTACTACCAACGATCTATTAAATTCTCTTCTACAAAAATATCCATGTGAAATCAAAGATTATTTCAAGGGCACTGTTGATAAATCTTCCATAAGTCTCCGAAATTTAGAATGGATTTCACTCCATCTTCCTCTTGTCCGCATTGATGATTTTGATTATTTCTTGTCTCTTTTATATTGTATCTATAATGATATCTATGAAAATAAAGAGGAATATATTCGTATCTTCAAAAAACATCAAAAAATAAATGTAGGCATCGAAACGGATGGGGTGGAAAAAGGGTTCCTCGCGATTCCTTCCAAATCGGTGTTTCGAGCTTTACTTAAAATCGCTCCCGAATGGATGCGTCATTATGCTTTCCCTATCTTTGAATTTTCCAAAATTGAATTACACTACGATTTATTCATGTGGTTTTATGAATCATTTTCATACGTTGTAACGGAAGACGAGTTGTATTACTTTTACTATAGTGCTATTTCAGAAAAAGAATATGCATTCTTACAATGGATTGACAAATACTTCCCCTGTATGATCCCTTCCATTATCGCTAAAATTTTCAGAAAAGCCTCCATGGAAGATGATCTCGATATCATTTATTACATCGTAAAAAAATACCCGTCGCAATATCAACTAAAAATCGACAAGGAAAATAATGTCACCAGTATCCGTATCATGCCTGATATTACAAATAACAATAAAGAAACCGTTGAAATGGGAACGTGTTGTATTTGCTATGATGAAAAAAATAATCAATTGCGGAAAACCTCCTGTCAACATTCATTCTGTATACCATGTCTTGAAGAATGGTGGAATAAATCGCATTGCAATACGACATGTCCTTATTGTCGACAACAAGTAGAATATTTGTCCGACCGTTAATATTTTCTCTTTTTAGAGACATCATTGTACGTGGATAAGAAAGATTTCTCATAATCCTTTAATCGTTTATGTTCAGATATATTTTTTTGTTGATCAATACATATCAGATGAACCGTCACCTCTTCCACCAATGCTTGATACTGTCGTCGGAGAGGATAATTGTAAGGGAAAGAAAACCGATCATACAGTGTCTTCACATAATCAATAATATCACGAGGAGGTAATTGATAATTTTTGATGATCATTCTTTCGATCATATTGGCCATTCGAGTTGCAATATTTCGTAAGATACAATCGATTTTAAAATGTTTATCGGAAACATATCTTGTCTTCCATTTCAAAAGTAAATGATTTTTGTCTCGATCATGTGAGACATGATCCATATTGTGATTGGACATCAATTTTGTATAGAATATGGCCCTTGTTCCGGCAAACATATTATAAAATTGGAGTCGAATCTCTCGATCATAATTGGTGTCCGTAGATAACGTCAGAGGTGGAAGGGAAAGACGTTCTTCGTAGACATAAAACTTGTCCTCTTCGTCATCCATCTGTGTCGCGGAACCAACAAAAACGTGTGAGAATGTTTCTTGAAAACAAAAATATATCATTTTTTTTTTCGTATAATCTTCATGAACAACATGTGCTTGTTCATTAAAGAAAGAGACCGCTTCTA
>Ga0214917_10000181_pt1 | contig 78321 bp, 62 predicted proteins | sample LL_1208_BB_MetaG_FD_177983 | JGI IMG/M metagenome (GOLD analysis project Ga0214917, IMG submission 177983) | Freshwater microbial communities from Lake Lanier, Atlanta, Georgia, United States - LL_1208_BB | ecosystem: Environmental > Aquatic > Freshwater > Lake | place: USA: Georgia | collected... | reverse complement strand
AGGTGTGCCGGATGGTGCCGGAGCAGCGGGTTCGGACGTGCAGCTACCAGGTGTGCCGCATGGTGCCGGAGCAGCGGGTCCGCACCTACCAGGTGTGCCGCATGGTGCCGGAGCAGCGGGTTCGCACCTGCTCCTACCAGGTGTGCCGCATGGTCCCCGAGGTCCAGGTGAAGACCTGCAGCTACCGGGTGTGCACGATGGTGCCCGAGCAGCGGGTGCGGACCTACCAGGTCTGCACGATGGTGCCCGAGCAGCGGATCCGCACCTGCACCTACAAGGTGTGCCGCATGGTCCGCGAGGAGCGGAGCCGTGAGGAGTGCTACAAGGTCTGCACGATGGTGAAGGAGAAGTGCGTGAAGCAGGTGCCGGTGTGCATCACCCGGCCCGTTCACTACACCAAGACGGTCGACGTCTGCCGGATGGTGCCGAAGCAGGTCGCCTACACGGTGACCCGTTGCGTGCCGAAGGTGGTCGAGCGCGAGGTCCCCTGCTGCGAGTGATCGCGGCGAACCGGCTCCTGTGAGCCCCCGCCCCTACGCAAGGCGGGTGACGAATGACGACTGGGAACGAGGATGGCCCGGGCCGCAAGGCCCGGGCCATCTGTCTTACCACCTGTCGGTCGCCCGGGGATGCAACGCCGGCCGGCCGCCATGGCCGAAGACGATGAGCACGCCGAATTCCTCCTCGTCCTCGAACGGATCGAAGTCTCCGTCGAAGGGTCCGAACACGGCGGGCTGGTGGCAGGCGTGGGGCATGGCGGGGTTCCTTTCAGGGAAACTCCACCCTCGGCCCCGGCCGGAAGCAAATGGTTGAATTCCGCCGAGGAAAACCGCTATTCTGCCCCTGGACATGGCGTCCATCCCGCCCGCCACCACACCCCTCTTTCAGGGTGTGGCGATCGGAGCCTCCTCCCCTCCAGCTGCACGAGTTCATGGCCACCCCTCCCGCCCCCGCGACCGCTGCGCCTCTCCCGGACCCCTGGTTTCAAGACCTGTTCGCCGATCGCATCGGCGGGGCGGGTTACGGCAAGGGGAACGAGATCTACAAGTTCGAGTTGATCAAGCGGGCGAAGCGGCAGGCGCTCGCCGATCATCCCGAACGCCGGATGCTCGACTTCGGGATCGGCGAGAACGACGAGATGGCTCCGGCGAGCGTGCGGGCCGTGATGCGACGGGAGATCGACCGCCCGGAGAACCGGGGCTACGCCGACAACGGCATCGCCGCCTACAAGCAGGCGGTGGCCGCCTTCATGCAGCGGGAATTCGGCGTCGTGCTCGACGCCGAGAAGGAGGTCAATCACTGCATCGGCTCGAAGACGGCCTACGCCATGCTGCCCGCCGCCTTCATCAACCCCGGCGACGTGACGCTCATGACGGTGCCGGGCTACCCAGTGGCCGGCACGGCCACACGGTGGTTCGGCGGCACGGTGCACCGACTGCCGCTCGTTCCCGAGCACGACTTCTTTCCCGACCTCGACGGCATTCCCGCCGACGTGCTCGAGCGGGCGAAGATGCTGGTCCTTTGCTATCCCAACAGCCCCACCGGCAAGACGGCGACCCGGGGCTTCTACGAGCGGGTCGTCGAGTTCGCCCACAAGCACCGCATCATCGTGGTGCAGGACGCCGCCCACATCATGCTCTCGTACGACGACGAGCCGCTGTCGTTCCTCTCGGTCGCGGGCGCGAAGGAGGTCGGCGTCGAGGTGCACTCGATGTCGAAGGGGTTCCACATGATCGGCTGGCGGCTCGGCTGGGTGTGTGGCCACGAGAAGATCGTGCGGGCCTTCGCCGACGTGAAAGACAACTGCGATTCGGGCCAGTTCATGGCGATCCAGAAGGCCGGGGCGGCGGCGCTCGCCGATCGGGAGATCCCGCGGCAGGTGCGGGAGAAATACCGCCGTCGGCTGGAGAAGCTCGTGGGCGTGCTGCGGGCCGTCGGCTTCGACTGCGAGATGCCGGGGGGCACCTATTTCCTCTACACCCGGTCACCGAAGGCCGCCGGGGATCGCCGCTTCGCGACCGCGCAGGATGCCAGCCAGTTCCTCATCCACGAGTTGTCGATCTCCACCGTGCCCTGGGACGACTGCGGTGGCTACCTGCGATTTTCCGCCACGTACGAGGCCGAGGACGAGGCGGCGGAGGACGACCTGATGGCCGAGACCCATTCCCGCCTGCTGCGGGCGCGGCTCAAGTTCTGAGCGTTTCGAGGACATCCACATCATGCGGTTGAAAGCACCATTCATCGTCACCATGTCGCTGCTGGCGGCGCTCGTGTCGCTCGCGCCGAGCACGGGCTGTGGCGCGAAAAAACGCAAGCCGCCCACGATCGCCGAGTTGCTCGACCGGGCGCGAACGGCCGGCTCCGACGAGGCGCAGGCCAAGGAACTCACCCGCGTGGCCAGGCTTCAGCTCCGCTCGGGCAACAAGTCGGGAGCCTCGAAAACCCTCTCGGAGGCCCGGAGCAGGATCTCTCCGCCGCAGGAGCGAAAGCCCAGGCCGGCTCCGGCCGCCGACACCGCGGCCCCGGCGGACGGCGCCGAGAAGCCCGCGGGCGAGCCCGCGGCCGACGCCTCTCCCCCGGCCGACGCCGCGGCGGCCGCCGACGGTGCCGAACCCGTACCGGAGCCGGCTGCCGATGAGCCGCAGCAGGCGATCAATCCGGCGATCGCGGCCCCGCTCCTCGTCGAGATCGCCGCCGTCTACTCCGAACTCGGCGAGAAGGGGGCCGCCCGCGACGTCCTCAAGCGGGCGGTCGCCTTGGCGGCGGAGATTCCCGACGACGTCAGCCGTTCGGCGCTGTTCGCCACCGCGGGCGGCATCTATGGCGTGCGTCAGGGGGGCATCGGCGACGCGGCCGCAGCCCGCCGGGAACTCAAGAAGGCGACGGACGTCGCCGCTGGAATCGAGGAGCGGTTCCGCGCCCAGGCGCTCGCCGCCGCCGCGATGGGCTACGTGACGGCGGGACTCGCCAAGGAGGCCGGCGACATGGTGGCCGCCCTCGAGGAGAGCGCCCGCAGCGTGGAGAGCCCCCGGGCCCGGGCCGAGGCCCTCGCTGCGGCCGGCAACGTACGGGCCCAAAGCGGCGACAAGGAGAAGGCCACGCAACTCCTCGGCGAGGCGGCGTCGACCGCCAAGGGGATCGAGGGGGCGGAGAACCGCACGTATGCCCTCGTCGCCGTCGCCGATGCCACCAGCGCCAACGGCGATCGCAAGGCGGCCCTCAAGCTGATCGCCGAGGCGGAGAAGTCGGCCAACAAGGTCGGCGACCCCGACGCCCAGGAAAATGCGAAGGCCAAGGTTCGCGCAGCCAAGGGCGACATCGAACGCCGGAAGACGTAGTCACCTCCCCTTGGCGACGACCTGCAGCGCCTCGAGGGCCCGCAGGCGGGCTGTGGCGTGATCGACGATCGGCTCGGGGTAGGTTGCGGCGGCGACATCCACCCAGGTGCGGACATACGCACCATCGGGGTCGAATTTCGCGGCCTGGCTGGTCGGGTTGAAGATCCTGAAGTACGGGGCCGCATCCGCGCCGCAGCCGGCGGCCCACTGCCAGCCGAGCGTGTTGGCGGCGAGGTCGGCATCGACGAGCGTGTCCCAAAACCACCGCGCGCCTTCGAGCCACGAGATCCGCAGGTCCTTCACGAGAAAGCTGGCCACGATCATCCGCACGCGGTTGTGCATCCAGCCGGTGGCCCACAGCTGCCGCATCCCGGCATCGACGATCGGAAACCCGGTCCGGCCCCGCTGCCAGGCCCGCAGGCCGACGGGATCGTTCGCCCAGGGAAACCGTGCATAGTCCGCCCGCAGGGGCGCGTCCGTCGTGTGCGGGAAGTGGTAGATGAGATGGTTGGCGAATTCGCGCCAGCCGAGTTCCCGGAGATAGACCTCCGGGCTCCCGGTGATCCTCGCGGCGGGTGTTCCCCCCGACGCATCGCGCACGGCATGCCACACACGCCGCGGCGAGATCTCGCCGAAGTGGAGGTGGGGCGAAAGGCCGCTCGTGCCCTCGTGGTCGGGGCGGTCCCGTTCGGTGCCGTAGCCGCCGAGAGGGCCGGCGAGAAACGCCGTGAGCCGCTTCGTTCCGCCCGCCTCGCCGGGGGTCCACGTCTTCCGCATCGTGTCCGCCCAGTCGACCGCCGGCAGGAGGCCGAGATCGGCGACGGCGAGGCTCTTCGGCTTTGCAGCCGCCGCGGCGGCAAGTTTTCTCGGCCCCGCTACCGGTGCCTGCGGCTCATCCCGGCCGAGGATCGCCCGCCAGAACGGCGTGAACACCTGATACGGCCTGCCCTCCTTCGTCGCCACGTGCATCGGCTCGAAGAGCAGGCTGCCGTTGAAGCTCTCCACGTCGAGTCCCGCCGCGGCGAGCTTCTTCTTGACCGCCGAGTCGCGGGCGATGACGGCCGGCTCATACCGCCGGTTCCAGGCCACGTGGGTCGCCTGCGTCTCCTTCACGAGCGACTCGAGCGCCGCCTGCGTCGGCCCGCGCCGGATGACGAGTGCCGCCCCGAGCTTTTCCAGGGCCGCCGCGAGCCTCTCGAGCGAGTGATGCAGCCACCATCGCGACGCGGCCCCCGGCGACCACGGCTTCTCCTCGTCGGGCGCCCAGATGAACACGGGCACCACGGTCCCCCGTGCGGCCGCCGCGCGAAGCGCCGGGTTGTCGTCGATCCGCAGGTCGTGGCGAAACCAGACGATCGTCGTCGCAGGCATGGGATGGAGATTCGGGGCGCGAGGTTTCAAGACGTGGCCGGCGATCGAGACGTGGCCGGCGATAGTGTACGCGCGACGGGACGGCTGCCCGCTGACTGTCGCGAGAGCGACCGTTTCCCGTCACTTCTTGCGGCCATTTCCGCGGATTCGTACAACACAGGGCTCGCATTCCGCTTCTCACGTTCAGGGGTTCCTCCATGGCCACGGCCACCGCAACGAAGACGTCCGCCACGCTGCCCGAGGCGAAGAACGTCGGCACCGCCCTCGACAAGGCGATGAACGCCGGCAAGGGCATCCTCCGGCTCGCGCCCACGTGGGTGCCGCGGAGCTTCCTCCACCCCGGCAAGCGGGTGCGGCTCCATCCCGACGACTACTATGCCTACGGCCTCGACCGCGGCGGCATCGACGAACGGTGGTTCGCCAGCACGACGGAGGCGGCGAACGAAGGCCGCGTGCCCGACGAGGGCCTGTCGTGGTGCGTGTTCGACGGAGAGCGGTTCCTGCTCCGCGATGCGGTCAGCGAGGGGGGCGCGAGGCTCGTCGGCTCTCGCATCTGGGACACCTACAAGAAGTGGCCGGTCTACTCGAAGTTCTTCGACAACATGGGGCCGATCCCCCACCACATGCACCAGTCGTTCGCCGACGCGAAGCTCGTGGGCCAGGAAGGCAAGCCGGAGAGCTACTACTTCCCGCCGCAATACAACAACTGCGACAACAACTTCCCCTACACCTTCATGGGCCTCGAGCCGGGCACGACGAAGGACGACCTCCGTCGCTGCCTCGAGAACTGGAACAAGGGAGACAACGGCATCCTCGCCCACTCGAAGGCCTACCGCCTCGAGCGGGGCACCGGCTGGCTGATCCCGCCGGGCGTGCTGCACGCTCCGGGCTCGCTGCTCACCTACGAGCCGCAGTGGGGCAGCGACGTGTTCGCGATGTTCCAATCGCTCGTCGAGGGGCGGGCGGTGCCGTGGAGTCTGCTCGTGAAGGACATGCCGAGGGAGAAGCACCACGACCTCGACTTCATCATCGGCCAGCTCGACTGGGAGAAGAACGTCGACACGCACTACAAGGAAAGCAACTTCCTCCGGCCCCTGGTGGACGAGAAGCGGAGCGTGCCCGGCGCGACCGACCGCTGGATCGTCTACGGCCACGTGGACGGAAAGCAGCTCTTCAGCGCGAAGGAGTTGACGCTCGAGCCGGGCGCGAAGATCACGATCAAGGATGCCGGCGCCAGCGGCTGGATCACGGTGCAGGGCGAGGGCAGGGTGGGCGTGCACGACGTGGCCACGCCGACGCTCATCCGCTTCGGTCAGATGACGGCCGACGAGCTCTTCATCACGGCCGACGCCGCCACCGAGGGCTACGTCGTCGAGAACACGGGCCCCGGCCCGCTCGTCTCCCTCCGCTACTTCGGCCCCGACGTCCACTCCGACCTCCCCAAACACGGAAAGAGGGCATGATTCGCAGGCCAGAGATCGTGTGAACGCCCGGAGGGGTTGCCCGTGCCATCGAGCCGGCGTTGCTGGCCAGCGCAGCCAGGATGGTGAAAGCGCAGCCAGCATCGAGAGAGCGGAGGGCAGGATGCCCGAAGCGAACGTCCGGGCGAGATGGCACGGGCAACCCCGACCCACCACCACTGACTTCGACCCTCGTCTGACCCATCCCCAGCAAGGACTTCAACCATCATGCCCGCACACACCGCCCCGAAGCTTCACAACGCGATGTGGCCCGGCCTCGTCGGCAAGGGCACCGACGCCGGCCAGGAGCCGCCGATCTCGCTCGAGCGGATGCTGGAGCTGACGGCCGCCGCGAACGTGAACGGCCAGAAGTTCGACGGCATCGACTACTTCCTGTTCTTTCCCCACACCGACCCCGACGCCTCGGAGAGCGACATCCGGCGGATCGCGGACCAGATCGCGGCCCACGGATTCAAGGTGGGGTCGCTCGTGGCCCCGATCTGGCCGGGCACGGTCGGAGATTCGGCGATGGGCACACCCGTGCAGCGGGCCAAGTTCATCACGGCGGTGAAGAAGGCCTGTCGCATCGCCCGGATCTTCAACGAGCATGGCGTGCGGCAGTACGGCGTGATCCGCATCGACTCCGCCGAATTCGGCGTCAACACGTGGCGGGAGAACGCCGCGGCCAACACGAAGACGATCGCGGCCACGTTCCGCGAGGCGGCGATCGTGGCGGCGGCCCACGGCGAGCGGCTGGCGGCGGAGGGAGAAATCTGCTGGGCGGGCATGCACTCCTGGAAGGACGTGCTGGATCTGCTCGAGGCCGTGGACATGCCGGGCTCGCTCGGCTTCCAGTGCGACCTGGCCCACACCTACCTCTACCTGCTCGGCTACAACGCCCCGGAGCACGCCCTGGTGAAGCCCGGCTACTCCGAGGCCGAGTTCTGGCCCGCCTACAAGCAGATGGCCGAAAAGCTCAGGCCGTGGACGATCGACTTCCACGTGGCCCAGAATGACGGCGAGGTGCACGGCGCCGGCTCGCACGACAAGACGGGCAAGCACTGCCGGGCCGACGACCCGAACGGCAAGCTCGACATCGTGAAGTGCTCGGGCTACTGGCTCGAGGGGGCGGCCGACCGTGGCATCAGGCACATCTGTTGGGACGGCTGCATGTTTCCGAACTCGACGCTCGAAGACCCGAAGACCTGGAACACCATTCTCAAAACCATGATCGCGGTCCGCGACGCCCACGGCTGGGCGTGAGCTTTGATCACAGAAGACGGAGCCATCGATGGAACGAGCACCGATACACGAGGCGAGGGGAGTCGGCGGAAGCTCGAGGAGCATTGGGCCGCCGCGGCCCACGCGACGAGACTTCTGCCGCTCCCTGAGCCGGACAAACGTGAGCGATTCGTCACTTTGAACGACTGACAAGGAACCCTTGTGATGGCCAAACAACTCCGCATCGGCATGATCGGCTACGGCTTCATGGGCCGCGCCCACTCGAACGGCTACAACCGCGTCAAGGATTTCTTCGACCTGGAATACCTGCCGAGTCTGCAGGTCGTGGCGGCCCGCGACGCCGACAAGGCCAAGGCCTTCGCCGACCGTTGGGGCTACGCCCGGGTCGAGACCGACTGGCGGAAGGTGGTCGCGGCCGACGACGTCGATGCGATCGACATCTGCACGCCCAACAATCTCCATGCCGAGATCGCGATCGAGGCCGCGAAGCACGGCAAGGCGATCCTGTGCGAGAAGCCGCTGTCGATGGACACGGCCGAAGGCGAGAGGATGTGCGCGGCCGTCGAGAAGGCGGGCGTGGCGAACATGGTCTGGTACAACTACCGCCGCATTCCGGCGGTGACGTTCGCCAAGCAGATCATCGACTCCGGCAAGCTCGGCCGTGTCTTCCACTACCGGGCCGAGTTCCTGCAGGACTGGACGATCAACGCCGATCTCCCGCAGGGGGGCGCGGCCCTGTGGCGGCTCGATTCGGCCGCGGCCGGCAGCGGCGTGACGGGCGACCTCCTGGCCCACTGCATCGACACCGCCCTCTGGCTCAACGGGTCGGTGACCGACGTCACGGCGATGACCGAGACATTCGTGAAGGAGCGGAAGCACCAGCTCACCGGCAAGGTGGAGAAGGTGAACATCGACGACGCCTGCTCGTTCCTCTGCCACTTCAAGAACGGTTCGCTCGGCCTGTTCGAGAGCACGCGGTACGCCCGCGGCCACAAGGCGCTCTACACCTTCGAGATCAACGGCGAGAACATGAGCCTGAAGTGGGATCTCCACGATCTCCATCGGCTGCAGGTCTTCGACTACAGGGACGAGGGCCCGATGCGGGGCTGGAAGAGCGTCCACGTGACCGATGGCGACCATCCCTACATGGGCAAGTGGTGGGTGCCGGGCCTGGCGATCGGCTACGAGCATTCGTTCGTCCACCAGGTGGCCGACTTCCTCGAGGCCTACGCCAAGAAGCAACCCGCCCACCCCACGTTTCGTGACGCCCTCGAGACCCAGAAGGTCTGCGACGCCGTCCTCCAGAGCGCGAAGAGCCACCAGTGGGTCAACGTCGGCGGCTGATCGCCGCTGCGGCCGCGGCGGTGATCGCCGCCGCGGCCGTGTTCGCACCGCCCGCACGGTATGTCGTCGAAGGCGTGTCGATGGCCCCCGGGGTTCGGGACGGGGAGGTGGTGCGATCCGGCTGGTTTCCGGCGGCGGATCGCTGGCGACGGCCGCGACGGTTCGACCGCTGGGCGATCGAGGCGACCGACGGCACGGTCGTCAAGCGGGTGGTGGCACTGCCGGGAGAGCGGGTGGCGATTCGCGACGGCGACCTCGCGATCGACGGCCGGATCGTCCTCAAGGAACCGCGACGGCTCGCGGAACTCGGGCTGCCCGTCGCTCCCGATGAGCCGCACGCGGCGCGCGAGCGACGGGCCGACGAAGTCTGGCTGGCACTCCCCCGGGAGGTGCTCGACGAGACGGGCTTGGACGGGATGCGGAGCCATGTGCTCGCGCCCGTGCGGGACGTGGGCGTCGCGGCGGTCCTCCGGGTGACGGAGCTGCCGCCAGTCGGCTTCGTCCGCGTGCGGGTGCAGGTTGGATCATGGCTGGTGCCGTGGCGGCTCACCGTGACCGGCCGGCATGCGATCGTGGCAGGACGGCTTGACGGGCATCTCGTGGCTGCGGCATGGCATGTGCCCGCCACCAGCGCGTCCGGCGGGAGAGTCCGCTCCTGTCTGCCGGCGGGTGCACCGGTGCGGTGGCAGGTGGCCGAGCCATGGTCTGCCGCCGTCGCCGCCGGCGAGCCGATGTCGCCGCGGCTGGCGATCAGGAGCGATCCGCCGCCGCAGGCGATCGTCGTGGAGCAGGCCGCGCTGTGGCGCGATGTCTGCTACCGGCCCGGTGCGAACGGCACGCTCGCGTGGCCGCTCGAATCCCGGGAGTGCTTCGTGCTCGGCGATCATCCCGCCGTGAGCACCGACTCCCGGCAGTGGGGGCCGATCCCGCTCAGCCGTCTCCGCCATCGCCTGCCCTGAACGATGGCGATGGCAGCATGAGGTCGGCTTCGTGCAGCACGGCGACGCTTTCCGCCCGGTGGGCGAGCCGATCGAGCACGTCGGGCGTCGCGGCGTGGCCGAACGAGAGATCCTCCACGGCCGACTCGTCGATGTCGGAGAGCAGCACGAGCCGCCGCTCTCCGAGGGCCCGGGCGAAGAGCCGGGTCTCGAGGGCGTCGGCGATCAGGGCGGGGTCGCCCGTGGCCACCGCCTCGTGGACGAGCCGTTCGAGCGGCGCGCCCTGCCGCCATCGCAGGAAGATCAGGCCCGGTCCGGCCGCCACGCGACAGGCCACGCAGATCGTGCCGCCCGGGTGAGTCACCCGCGCCGCCGCCGCCACCGCCCGCGTGACGCAGCCAAAGTCGGCATGCGGGTCGGAGAGCGAGGCGATCGAGAGCTCGACCGGGTCGTCGATCCGCGGGCACCAGTCCATGGCCGCGGCCCGTGCCTGTCGGGCGGCCGACTCGGGGAGGCCGAAAAACGCGCCGTGCAGCGTCCCGTGCCGGCCGGGCACCAGTCGGAGGCTCGCGCAGACTCCCAGTTGCCAGGTGATCTCCTGCATGCCCGTCCGCCAGTCGGCGAGCGCGTGCCGGCCGCGGCGGGCGAGCGCACGCACGAGGTCGAGCCGGCACTGTCGTCTGCCGAACGCCGGCCACAACTCACCCTCGAGCGATCGCCCGCCGAGGGCCGCATCCCAGCCCCAGGTTCCGACCGCGACGACGACGTCGGCATCGACGAGCCCACGGGCGAGATACAACGGATGACCGGACTCGTCGGCGACGAGATACGCCGTGGCCGCATCGTTCGCCGGATCGAAGACGGCCGCCTCACCGAAGCCCTCGGCGGTCGCCGTCGCCGGCGCGGCCCACGTTCGCAGTGGCTGGAGCGGTTCGGCCCACAGCGCCGTCGTATCGGCCGCCTCCACTCCCGCGATCCGCAGCCGTTCGGCGATCGCAGCCAGCACGCCGTCCGCCTGGGGCACGACCCCGGCCACCGCCACCACCGCCCGGTCACCCGGTACCACATGGGCCTCGAGTGGCGGGCCGTCCGCCGGAGCCGCGACCGCGTCGCGCACGACCGCCCGCGCGGCGTCTCCCGACAGGCCCGCGGGGCCCATGCACTCGACGATCTCCGTGCCCGGCACCGGCTCGAGCAGCAATGGTTCGTCGTGGCCGGAACGGATCTCGATGGGATGCACGGCGGAGGGCCCTGTGGCGAAACGCTGGGACGGCCGAGATCGTACGGCAGACCCTGCCCGAACGTCAGTCTCCCGCCGCGATCCCGCGGCCGGATGGCGATACAGCTTCACCGCCCCGCATGTCCGGACCTTTCGCTGCGACCGCTCACCGCGGAGCCACCGGACCGCCGACACTCCTTCCGGGCCGAATTGGCGGTCGGATACGGCCACAGCCCCACCTCCCCGAGGAGTCCTCCGGTGACCAGTCTCCGCTTCGCTTTGGTCGCGTTCGTCGTCGCCGCGTGCGGCGGATTCCCGACGGCCCGGGAATCGCGGGCCGATGAGACGAGCATGGTGATGGTCGACGCGGGGCCGGCCGCGGGCGACTGCACCTGCCGCAGCCGGCAGGCGCCCCCCTGGCACGGCAACGTCGATGGGATGAGCTGCCCGCCGATGCACCACGGGAATCGGATCTTCCAGGCCAATCCGTGCGGGCAACTCGGCATGCTCTGCCCGTGGAACCGCTGCGGGGCCCAGCTGCCCCCCTGCTTCCCGCGGCTCCACGGCTGTTGCGCCGACGGCCAGATGCCGACCCCGCGACCGATCGCGATCCCGCGCTGCCATCAGTGCGGCGCGGTGATCGAGGGGGGCTTTTAAGGCGGTCCCCAGCAGCTCGCGACGGCAAGCACGATCGCGGTGATCACGACGGTGCCGATCACGTCGAGGATCGCGCCGGCAGCCATCATCGCCCGCAGCGGGATCCGACCGGAGCCGTACACGATCGCGTTGCAGGGCGAGCTGACCGGCATCATGAAACCGAGGCTGGCTGCGAACGTGGCCGCCAGCGCCGCCGCGGCCGGCTCGGCGCCCGCGGCCTGTCCCAGCGCGATCACGATCGGCACCACCATCGTGGCACTGGCCACGTTGCTCGTGAACTCGCTCGTCACCACCGCGACGACGGCCGCCACCGCCACCAGCACCGTGCCCGCCCAGGGGCCCGCCGGGATCCAGGTGGTGATCCCCCGGCCGGCGGCCGCGGCCAGGCCCGTGGAGAAGCAGAGTTCGCCGAGCGCGAGCCCGCCGCCGTAGAGCAGCACGATGTCCCAGTCGATCCGCGCCTCGCTCCAGACGAGGGCCCTCGATCTGTGGCCGTCGGTCCGCCGGTCGCCCGGCAACAGGAACAGCAGGATCGCCCCGATGAGCGCCGCCACGCCCTCGGGCAGCCGGCTTCTCAGCCACTGGCTCAGCGGGTGATCCGGCCCGACGGCCACCAGCACGAGCCCGGGCACCACCCAGAGCGCCACCGTGATCGCGAAGGCCAGTGCCGTCGATCGCTGGCCGGTCGTCCACACACCGAGCCGCCGCCGCTCTGTTCGCACGAACGCCGTCACGCCATCGAGTCGCTCGACGCCGGCCGGGAACAGCCGGGCGAGCACGGCGACGAGCGCCGTGCCGAGAATCGCCACCGTGGGCAGGCTGACGACGCACCAGCCGGGAAACGACACCGTGATCCCGAGCTGGTCGCGAATGAATCCCAGGCCGATCAGGTTCGTGGGCGTGCCGATCGGCGTGGCCAGGCCGCCGATCGACGCCGCGAATGCGATGCAGAGAAAGAGTCCCGTCGCGAAGCACGCCGCCGGCCGACGCCCCTCGCCCGCCGCCTCGTCGACCACCGCCTCTTCCGCCGCCACGAGGATCCCCGACACGATCGCGACCATCATCGCCGCGGTGACGGTATTGGAAATGAACGCGCTGATGGCCATCGACACGACCGCCACCGCCGCGAGGATTCGTACCGGCCGCTCCCCCACCCAGGGCACCGCGAGCACGGCGAATGCCAGCCGCCGGTCGAGCCGATGGAGCCGGATCGCCTCCGCCAGGAGAAACGACCCGATGAAGAGGAAGATCAGCGGATCGGCGAACGGCCGGAACACCTCCTTCGCGGGCGCCACGCCACAGACCACGCAGGCCACCGCTCCGAGCAGCGCCGTCACCGCCAGCGGCAGCGCCTCGGTGAACCAGAGCACGACGACGGCCGCGACGATCACCGCCAGCCGCTGCGCTTCAGGAGTCAGGTCCATGATGACACTGTATCGTGCGACTCAACTCGCCCAACCCGAACCTTCCTCCACCGTGAGAGGAGGCTTCGGGCGACACGTACCCCAGGAGCCGGCGTATGCTGACCAGCGCAGCCAGGATGGCGGAGGGGAGGATGCCCGTAGCGAACGTCCGGCGACGGGGTGCGGGTCAACCGAAGCCGGGTTGTACGCTTTGAGCCAGGCCCGATCAGTACGTCTTGCCCAGTGCCGCCTGGGCGGCGGCAAGACGGGCCACCGGGAGGCGGAACGGGGAGCAGCTCACGTAGTCGAGGCCCACGTGGTGGCAGAACACCACCGAGTGGGGATCGCCGCCGTGCTCGCCGCAGATGCCGAGCTTGATGTCGGGACGCGTCTTGCGGCCCTTGGCCACGGCGACCTCCATCAGCTGGCCCACGCCCGAGGCGTCGATCGAGGCGAACGGATTCGCCTTGAAGATCCCCTCCTCCGTGTACTTCTGCAGGAACGAGCCCATGTCGTCGCGGCTCATGCCGAGGCAGGTCTGGGTGAGGTCGTTGGTGCCGAACGAGAAGAACTCCGCCGTCTCGGCGATCTCGTCGGCCGTGAGGGCGCCCCGCGGGATCTCGATCATCGTGCCGACGAGATACTTGATCTTCTGGCCGGTCTCCTTCTGCACCTTCTCGGCCACGGCGTGCACGATCTCCACCTGGTTGTCGAGCTCCTTCTTGAAGCCGACGAGCGGGATCATGATCTCCGGCTTCACCTTGATGCCGGCCTTTTGGACCTTGGCGGCGGCCTCGAACACCGCCCGGGCCTGCATCTCCGAGATCTCGGGATAGCTGATGCCGAGGCGGCAGCCGCGGTGGCCGAGCATCGGGTTGAACTCGTGCAGGGCGTGCACCCGGGCCTTCACCGTCTCGACGGGCAGTTTGAGCTTCTTGGCGAGGTCGGCCTGGGCCTTCTCGTCGTGCGGCACGAATTCATGCAGCGGCGGATCGAGGAAGCGGATCGTGGCCGGACGGCCGTCGAGCGCCTTGAAGATGCCCTCGAAGTCGTCCCGCTGGTAGGGGAGCAGCTTGGCGAGGGCCTCGCGGCGGGCCTCCTCGTTCTCGGCGAGGATCATCTCCCGCATCGCGTCGATGCGGTCGCCCTCGAAGAACATGTGCTCCGTCCGCGTGAGACCGATCCCCTCGGCGCCGAAGGCGATGGCGTGCCGCACCTGCTCGGGCGTGTCGGCGTTGGTCCGCAGGCCGAGCTTCCGGTGCTTGTCGGCCAGCTTCATGATGAAGTCGTAGTATTGAAAAACCTCCGAGTCGGCCGGCTTCATCGTCTTGGCGATGAGCACCTGCTTCAGCTCGCTGTCGGCCGTCTTGATCCCGCCGGCGAACACGTCCCCCGTCGAGCCGTTGATGGCGATCGCATCGCCTTCCTTGAGCGTCTTCCCGGCGCACTTGAGCGTGCCCTTGGCATAGTCGATCTGGATCGCTCCGGCGCCGGCCACGCACACCTTGCCCATCTGACGGGCCACGAGCGCCGCATGGCTCGACACACCGCCACGGCTGGTGAGGATGCCCTCGGCGGCGATCATGCCGCGGAGATCCTCCGGGCTCGTCTCGACGCGGGCGAGCACCACCTTCACCCCCTTGTTGGCCAGTTCCTCGGCCTTGGCGGCCGTGAACACGAGCTGGCCGGTGGCGGCGCCGGGGCCGGCGGGCAGGCCCGTCGTCAGGCCGCGGCCCGCCTTCTTGGCGGCCTCGTAGTCGGCCCGGTCGAAGATCGGAGCCAGCAGTTGCGAGAGGGCGTCGGGGTCGGCCGACTGGATCGCGTGCTCGGGCGACATGAGCTTCTGCTTCACCATGTCGTGGGCGATCTTCACGTAGGCCAGGGCCGTCCGCTTGCCATGCCGCGTCTGCAGCATGTAGAGCTTCTTCTTCTCGACGGTGAACTCGAAGTCCTGCACGTCGCCGAACTTCTTTTCCAGCGTCTGGCGGACCCTCTCCAGCTCCTTGTAGGTGCTGGCGAACATCGCCTCGTGCTTCATCTCGGCGACGGGCTTGGGCGTCCGCACACCGGCCACCACGTCCTCGCCCTGGGCGTTGACGAGGTACTCGCCGTAGAAGACGTCCTCGCCCGTGGCGGGGTCGCGGGTGAAGGCCACGCCCGTGGCGCAGTCGTCGCCCATGTTGCCGAACACCATGCTCTGCACGTTGACCGCCGTACCCCATTCATCCGGGATCTTGTACTTGCGGCGGTAGAGGATCGCCCGCTCGTTCATCCAGCTGCCGAACACGGCCCCCACTGCACCCATGAGCTGCTCGAAAGGATCCTGCGGAAATCCCTTGCCGGTCCGATCCTTGATCAGCTTGAGATACCGCTTGATCAGCTCGCGGAGGTGCTCCTCACCGAGGCCGGTGTCGTCGTGGATGCCGAGTTGGTGCTTCAGCCCCTCCATCGTCTCCTCGAAGGGGTCGTGCTCGTTCTCGTGCCGCTTCTGCACGCCCATCACCACGTCGCCGTACATCTGGATGAAGCGGCGGTAGGAGTCGTAGGCGAACCGCGGATTCCCGGTGGCGGCGGCCAGCCCCTTCACGGTCTCGTCGTTGAGGCCGAGGTTGAGGATCGTGTCCATCATGCCCGGCATGCTGTCGCGGGCACCGGACCGGACGCTCACGAGCAGCGAGTTCTTGGGATCACCGAACTTCTTGCCAGTCTCCTTCTCCATGAGTTTCATGGCGGAGGCGACCTCGTCCTCGAGGCCCTTGGGAAACTTCTTGTGGTTTTTGTAGTAGTCGATGCAGACCTGCGTGGTGATCGTGAAGCCGGGGGGCACCGGCAGGCCGATCTTCGTCATCTGGGCGAGGTTGGCCCCCTTGCCGCCGAGCAACGCCTTCATCGTGCCGTCGCCGTCGCACTTCTTGGCCCCGAAGGAGTAGATCATCCGCCCGGCCCTGCCCCCGGCGCCTCCCGACTTCGAGGCGGCTTTGCTGGCGGCGGACTTCGTGCGGGTCGTGGTGGCCATGTGCGGGACGATGCCTTTCGAAAGGGGAACGAGAGGAGCCTGTTTTGGCGGAAAACCAGCCAGAATCTACGTTCGGGCCCGGAGGGCGTCAACGACGCCGCGAGGCGGGAACGTTTGCGGGAAACACCGGTAAAACTGGCCCCGACTCGGCCGGCTCATTCTGGTACACCCTTCCCTGACGATCCAACCCAGGGGTCGGCACCGCCCCCCGTTCTCGGCGTCCCCACCCTCGAGGTGTCCTCCAATGCCGCTGGCCCTGCAAATCGTCGCCTGGTTCGTCGGGCTCTCGGTCGTGATGTCGATCGTCGAGCATCAGGTGCATGCCCGCATGATGCACAAGCGTCCCAGGCTCTTTTTCCTGCGCAACGTCCGGGCCCGGCAGCGGATGTTCAAAAGCCACGCCATCGAACATCACCGTCAGTATCTCAAGGAGTTTCACGACGAGCCGGTGCCGCACGGGGAGGACCGCGGGATCCGGCTCAACGTCGTCGAGGGGCTTTTCGAGTCGCTGCCGCTCACGCTTCTGCTCGCACCGTTTTCGCTGATCGGCGCCCTGACGTTTCCGGTCGTCGTCTGCCTCCATCACCTGACGTGGAACCTGGTCCACCTGGAGATGCACAAGCCGCGGGGCAGCTTCTTCTCGCAGTGGCCGATCTACAAGCGGCTGGCCCGGCACCACTTCCTGCATCACCGCCATCCCGACAAGAACTTCAACGTCTTCCTGCTCGTCGGCGACTGGCTGTTCGGCACGATGGCCACGCCCACCGAGGCCGACCTGGCCGCGATGAAGGCCCAGGGCCTCGCCTGACGCGGGGCACGCACGCGCCGGCTCGGGGGCGGTACAAGTCTCCTCGCGGAACCTCGAAGACTCGGTCCAAATGCTCGTCGAGCTTGCACCGACCCCCTCGCCTCCCCGCTTCGGTTCGTAGGCCCGTCACTCCGTGACGGGCAGCCCCGACCTGCACACCGCAAGACGATCCGTCACTCGTGCTTGCCGAGCCATTCCTCGACGAACCGGCTGAGGCTGCCGTCTTCACGCATCCGCAGAATCGCGGTGTTGAGCGGCTCGCGGAGCGGGCTGCCCGAGGGGAGTCCGAGGCCGTAGTCGAACGACTCGAACACCGGGCCCACGAGCCGCAGCGAACCGCGGCCGGGCTGCGACACGAGGAACATCAGCTGCTGGTTTTCCGACACGACGGCCTCGACCATCCCGAGGGCGAGCGCGTCGAGCGCGGCGTCGATCGTGGCAAATTCCTGGGGAATCGCCCCGCGTTGCCGCAGGGCCGGCACGGTCACAGCGGCCGCCTGGACGCCGACCGTGCGGCCGGCCAGATCGCGGGGGCCGTGGATCGTGCCCGTCACCCGGTCGGCGGTCATTGTGGCCGTGAGCACGCTCGTGAAGGCGGCGATCAGGCCGATGCCCCCGACCATCCACGCGAAGGCGATGCCCCTGCCGAGCAGGCTGTCCACGTGCTTGTCGTCGCAGCCCCCGGTGATGATCGTGGACATGATCCACCACATCGCCTCGCCGACGCCCCGCGGATAGGCCCGGGGAAACGAGCGGGCGTTGCGGCCGCATTCGAACCACCACAGGAGATGTCCCGAGACCAAGGCCAGGCCGATCACGATCCCCACCAGCTGCAGAAGCTGCCAGGAGAGCATCGACACCGCCGCCCCGAAAAAGCCCGATTCGGTCCGCTGCCTCACGGCGACCCGCAGGCCCGAATGGAAGATCGAGTGGGTGAGGTCGAGCAGACGCTCCCGATCCTCGGTGATCGCGATCGGCCCGAGCACGACGTCGGCCCCGCCCGATGCGGCCAGCTCGAGCAGGGCGGGAAACGTGTTCGCGCGGACGAACTCCGTTTCCACGCCGAGCCGCCCCGCCAGATCTTCCCACACGTCGATCATCACGCCGACAGGTCGATCCCCGATCCATTTCGCCGCCGAGGCGATCTCCATCACGCCCACCCGCAGCCGCTGCACCCCCGCAGCGGCGGGAGCGGCCGCCGGCTCCGGGGCGACGGGGGGCCGGTCGTCGGTCCCCGCCGCCGACACCGTCATGGCGACGCCGCAGAACCAGGCCGCCATGTGGCAGCAGTGCCGCCCCGATCGCCGCCGGGTGACGTGTCGCGTCTCGGTGTGCCTGATCATGGTGTGCCTGATCGTGGTTCGCTCCATCACGCCTTTTCGGATCTTCATGGTTCGCCGCTCCTGGCCGGGTCCGCCGCGCGTGCGGCACGGGTGCCCGCGACGAGCATCGCGATTCCGCAGACCGTGCCGACCGCGGCCGCTGCCACGGCCCAGGGGGGAATGCCGGCCAGACCGCCGATCGAGTCCCCCGCCTCGACCGCCGCCGCCACGGCCTCCCTGCCGCCGGCGAGCGTCACGAGCGCGAGCGGCATGCTGTTGTGGACGAGATGACAGACGATCGCCGGCAGGATGCTCCGCGTGGCTAGCGTCATGGCGCCGACCGCCAGCCCGAGGGCGAATGTCTGCGGCATGCGTTCGGGCAGCAGGTGAAACAGCGCGAAACAGGCCGCCTGCGCGATCACCGCGGCGGTCAGCCGCCACCCCGAACGGCCCCCGCTCGTGAACGCGGCCAGCACCCAGCCTCGAAACAACAATTCCTCGCACACCGCCGGCACGACGGCCATCAGGCACCAGGCCAGCCAGGTCGGCCGCGCGAGCATGAGGCCGAGCAGACGGCGGTTGAGGTCCTCGGCCTCCGCCGACAGGCTCGTGCCCTTCACCGCGAGGAGCGCCGCGGCGCCGAGGCCGAACACACCGGCCCCGACGAGCGCGGCGCCGCCGACCGCCGCCGCGGCGCCGCGGCCGCCCCCGGCGGGCGACCGCGACCACGGCCAGCGGAACGAAAACGTCCGCACGCGGTTCACCCGCTGCCACCACAGGGCCAAGGCGAGCGGCCCCAGCACGGTGAGCAGCTGCTGCAGCGGGATGGCCAGCGTCAGGTCGTCGGGAGTCAGCCCTTGGGCGTACCACAGCGCCGCCAGCCCGGCGACGAGCGGCACGATCCCCTCCACGACCGTGGGCTGGTCACGGCGGCCCGGCCGCGCCAGCCCCCGCGTCGCGGCGTCCGGGCCTCGAAACAGGATGTCTTCGTCGGTGAGCATCGAGGCCGTCGCGCCGAGCAACAGCCACGTGAGCAGGAGGGAGGAGACCAGCGTGGCGGCCAGCGGTCCGATCACGCCGCCCCCCGCCTCGTCGAACGCCGTGCGGGCGACCAGCACCTGGCCGGCAAACGGCACGGCCGCCATCGGACTGGCCGCCCGCATGCCGGGAAGCAGCGCCGTGCCCGCCAACGCGCTGACCAGGAGAATCACCGGCGTGAGCGTGTTCTGCGCCTCCTTGCCGCTTTTCGCGGCCGTCGTCACGGCGAGGCACGTGGCCGAAGCCAAAGCCGCCAAGCCGGTGAACGCCACGACGCCCACGACCGCCGGCCACGCCACGCCCCGCGGCAGCGCGAGGCTCAGCCCGGCCGGCAGATACCGTCCGGCCACCGCCGCGGTCGCCCCGATCGAGGCCACGTTGACGATCAGCGTCGCCAGCGTGATGGTGAACACGGCGAGGAACTTGCCGCACACGATGTCGCGGGCGGCACAGGGGGCGATCAGCAGCGTCTCGATCGTGCCGCGTTCCTTTTCGCCCGCGATCGCGTCGATGGCGGGATAGAAGGCGCCGGTCAGCGTGAGCACCGCGAGCAGCACGAGCACGCCACCGGCGACGATCGGCACGATCTGCTTGGGCGCGGCGGCCGCGGCCGCCTCCTGCGGAAACTCCAGCCGCAGCGGCTCGAGAAATGCGGCCGGCACGCCCGCCGCCGCAAGCCTCCGCTGACGGGCCTCGTCGGCGACCGCCGTCATCACCGCCGTGAACTGATCCTGCACCCGGGCCGCCGGCGGCCGTTTGTCCGACCAGTGGACCGGCAGCACGACCGTGCCCGACTCGTCGAGCAGCCGCCCGCAGTCCGCCGGCACCTCCAGCCACACATCGGCCTCGCCCGCTTCGACCATCCGCTTCGCCTCCGCGGCAGCGACCACGTCGAGGCGGATCGCCGCCGGCCAGACGGGCCGCGGGGCGGTGCCGGACGCGGCATCGACCGCGGTGATCCGGCCGGCCAGGGCCGCCGCCCCGTCCCCGACGAGGGCCACGGCGATCCGCGTCGGAGCCCGCTCGGCCTGGATCTCGGTCGCCGCCGTCCGCAGGCCCAACGCGGTCGAAAGGGCGAGCATCGGATACATCGCCACGGGCAGGATCAGCGCGACGATCAGCGTCCGGCGGTCACGGACGAATTCCACGAGGTCGCGGCGGGCGATGGCCAGCGCCGCCCGGAGACTCCCCTGCCTGCCGCCGTCCGTGGTGGTCATGCGCCCCCTCCGACCGCAGGCGATTCGATCGCGGCGAAGAACGCCGCTTCGAGCGTCGGCGGACCGCCGGCCGGCGCCGCCGCGACCAGATCCTCCCGCGTGCCCGCGGCGACCACGCGGCCGCCATGGATCACGACGAACCGGTCGCACCTGTTCTCGATCTCGTGCAGCCGGTGGGTCGAAAGCAGGATCGCATGCCCTTCCGTCCGCAGGTCACCGAGCAGGGCCAGCAGGTCGCGCGAGCCGATCACGTCCAAGGCGCTCGTCGGCTCGTCGAGCACGAGGGCCGGGGGATCGTGCACCAGCGCCCGCCCCACCGACACCCGCTGCCGCTGCCCGGAGGAGAGTCGGCCGGCGGGCCGTTCGGCGCACGACCGGAGGTCCAACACGTCGAGCAGTCGCTCCACCCGCGCCGCGCGAACCGCCGGGTCGAGCCCGTGCAGCCGACCGAAGGAGTCGAATACCTCGCGGGGCGTGAGCCGGTCGGGCACTCCCGTGGTCGCCGACACGTAGCCGAGCCGCCTGCGCACGCCGACGGGATCCGTCCGGACATCACGGCCACCGACGAACGCCGTGCCCGACGTCGGCGTGAGCAGCGTGGCCAGCACCCGCAGCGTGGTCGTCTTGCCGGCGCCGTTGGCGCCGAGCAGCCCCACCATCTCGCCTGCGGCCACGGCGAACGAGATGCCGTCGACCGCCCTGACGACGCTCCCGTCACTCGCCCGGTAGTGCTTCACGAGATCGACGACTTCGATCACAGGCCGGCTCCCGGCGGGTGGTGGCCAGGGCCCCGAGTCACTGCTCCATGACCTCGGCTTCCTTCGCCTTGGCGAGGTCGCCGACCTTCGTCTCGTGCTTCTTCGTGAGTTCCTGCACCTCCTCCTTGCAGGAGTCGCAGTCGTCCTCGGTGAGCGTGCCGTCACCCTTCTCGGTGTCGGCCGCCTTGTTGGCGTCGCGGCGGACGTTGCGAATGGCCACGCGGGCCTCCTCGGCCAGTTCCTTGATCCGGGCCGACATCTTGCGCCGGACGTCGGTGGAGAGGGCCGGAATGGTGATCCGAATCACCCGGCCGTCGCTCTGCGGATTGAAGCCGAGGTCACTGGCCTGGATCGCCTTCTCGATGTCCTTGATCGTGCCCGGGTCGAACGGCCGCACCACGATCTGGTTGGGCTCGGGGGCGCCCACGCTGGCCAGTGCCTTGATCGGCGTCGGCGAGCCATAGACCTCCACCCTCAGCGAATCGACGAGGCCGGGGTTCGCCCGCCCCGTGCGGATGCCGGTCAGTTGCTGCCGGAAGACATCGGCCGCCTTCTCCATCCGCTCCTCGGCATCCAGCAGTATGTCGTCGACGGGCATCAGGGCCGCTCCTGGGGTGGCGATTCCCGCCGGCGGTCCGGCGGGAGAAAGGGAAGATCCAGCGCGAAATCATGGTGGAGAATAGAACCCATGAATTGTGGCACGCCCACCGGACGGCGGGCAAGCGGCCGACGCCCGCCCGCGATCATGCCCCGGCGGCGATCATGTCGGGGCTGCCGATCAACGTGCCGATCCGTTCCCCCGCCACGGCCCGCTCGATGTTGCCGTCGCGGCGGTAGTTGAAGACGAGGATCGGCATCCGGTGCTCCATGCACTGCGAAATGGCCGTTGCGTCCATCACCCGCAGGTTCTGCTCGCGGACCTGCTGGTAGGAGAGCGCCCGGTACAGAACGGCATGCGGATTCTTCTCGGGATCGTCGGAGTAGACACCGTCCACCCGGGTGGCCTTCATGAGGATGTCGGCCCCGAGTTCGAGGGCCCGCTGGGCCGCGGCCGTGTCGGTGGTCACGTAGGGACTGCCGGTGCCCGCGGCGAGGATCACGATCCGCCCCTTCTCCAGGTGGCGGCGGGCCCGCCGACGGATGTAGGGCTCGGCCACGCCGTCCATGCGAATGGCCGTCATCAGTCGGGTCTGGGCACCGAGGCTCTCGATCGCGTCCTGCAGGGCCAGGCCGTTGATCACCGTGGCCAGCATGCCCATGTAGTGGGCGGTGGCCTGCTGGATCGCGGCATTGCCCGCGGTGAAGGAGCCGCCGCGCAGGATGTTGCCCCCGCCCACGACGACGGCGAGTTCCACGCCGCGGGCGACCGCCTGGACCGTCTGCCGGGCGATGTGCACCACCTCGTCCATCGAGATGCCCCGCTCCCCCTGCCGGGCGAAGCTTTCGCCCGAGAGCTTGAGCAAAACACGTCGATGCGGGGTGGTCGTCATGGCGTCACCGTACCCGAAGGTCAGCCGCCGAGTTTCCAATTCTCGACCGACTTCACCTCGAGGCCGGCAGCCTTCGCCAACTGGCCGACGGTCTGCTTGTCGTCCTTCACGAACGGCTGCTCGAGCAGCACGCACTGGCTGAAGAAGTTTCGCAGCCGACCCTCGATCATCTTGGCGATGATGTTCTCCGGCTTGCCCTCCTTGCGGGCGGCCTCCGAGAGAATCTCCCGCTCCTTGTCGACGACGGCCGGGTCGAGGTCTTCCTTGCGGATCGCCTGTGGGGCGAGCGCGACCACGTGCATCGCGATGTCCTTCGCCACCTCGGCCGCGTTCGCCGCCGACGTGTTGCCGGCGATCTCGACGATCGCGGCCTTCGTGCCGTCGTGGTGGGCATAGCCGCCGCACGGGGCGTCGATGCGCCGGATCCGCGAGAGTTCGAACACCTCCCGCATCCGGTTGAAGAGATCGTCCTTCAACTCGGCGAGCGTCCTGCCGGGATGGGCCTGGCTCTTCTGGGACATCAGTTCCGCGGGCGTCGCCGCGCCGGGCCCGAGGGCCAGCGTCTTGGCGATGTCGTTGCAGAGGTCCTTGAAGTCGGGGCTCCCGGCCACCGGCGGGCTCTCGCACTTGAACTCGACGATCGTGCCCACGCCCTTCGCCGGATCGGTGTAGACGGCCAGCCGGCCGCAGGAGGTCTCGCGGTCGGCCCGCATCGACTGGGTCTTGATGCCCTGCTTCCGCAGCCACTCGACGGCCTGCTCCGTGTCGCCGCCGCACTCCTGAAGGGCCTTCTTGCACTCCATCATCGGCAGCCCGGTCTTCTCGCGGAGGGCCATCACTGCCCCGGCGGTGATCTCAGCCATCGGTCAATCTCCTGGAAACATCTGGAGGTGAATACGGTCGAGGTGAATACGGTGGACGTGAATACGGCATGTCCGCGGCCGCCGGCGCCACGAGCCGGCCTCGGGCGAATGCCGGCCGACAAACGACGATCCACCGACGAGCAGACTCAGGTCGCGGGCTTCGGCACCGACCGCTTGGCCACCATCGGCCGGGCCTTGGGCTTCGGCTTGGCGGCGGCCGCATCGGCCTCCCCGCCTTCGGCCTTGGCCTGGGCCTCCGAGGCGGTCGTCGCCTTGCCCTCGGCGATCGCGTCGGCGAGCCGTGCGGCGACCAGTTCGATCGAGCGGATCGAGTCGTCGTTGCCGGGGATCGGCAAATCGACGACATCGGGATCGCAGTCGGTGTCGATCAGGGCCACCGTCGTGATGCCCATCTTGCGGGCCTCGTTGATCGCGTTCTTCTCCTTCTTGGGGTCGAACACGACGAGGCACTCGGGCAGCCGGGACAGCGTGCGGATGCCGCCGAGGTTGCGGAGCATCTTGCGGTGCTCGCGGCGGAGCGACGACTGCATCTTCTTGGAGTAGGTCGAGAAGGCCTCCGAGGGGAGCAGGGCTTCGAGTTCCTCCAGGCGGGCGAGCCGGTTGCGGATCGTGCGGAAGTTGGTGAGCGTGCCTCCGAGCCACCGCTCGTTCACGTAAGGCATGCCGCAGCGGGCGGCCTCGCGGGCCACGGCCTCGGCCCCCTGCCGCTTCGTGCCGACGAAGAGCACGATGCTGCCCGTCGAGGCGACCTGCTTCAGGTACTTCTTGGCCCGCAGGAGTCCGCGGATCGTCTCGCGGACGTCGATGATGTGGATGAGGTTGCGGCGGCCATGGATATAGGGCCGCATCTTCGGGTTCCACCGGCTGGCACGATGGCCATAGTGGACACCGGCTTCGATCAATTCCTGGGCCAGGACGTTCGACACGCAGACACGCTCTTCGGGGGGAGGGGGAGGACGACGGCGACTGACGACGGCGACTTGGGAAGCGAAACTTTGACACTATCGGCTTTTTTCGGGCCGTGTCAACGCGGCCCCGCCGCCCTCGGAAATGCCGCTGTCAGGGCGGCGAGACTGGATTTTTCCGGGCGGATGCTAGACTCGCCGGGCTCTGAGTCGTTCCGCCCTCTTTCCCCGGCCTCGCGGCCGTCTTTTCGCCGACATGCGTCACGTCCTCTCGGCCACGGTCCAGAATGTCCCGGGGGTGCTCGCCCATGTCTCGGGCATGCTCGCCTCCCGGGGCTACAACATCGACAGCCTCGCCGTCGGCGAGACGGAAGACCCCCGCTTTTCCCGGATGACGTTCGTGCTCCGGGGCGACGACCGGGTGCTCGATCAGGTCCGCCGCCAGCTCGAGAAGATCGTGACGGTCGTCCGTGTCGACGACATCAGCTCCCGCAACTACGTCGAGCGCGATCTGATGCTCCTCAAGGTGGCCGCTCCGGCCGGCCCGGCTCGGACCGAGGTGAAGGAGCTCGCGGAGATCTTCCGCGGCCGGATCGTCGACGTCGCCGGCGACAGCGTGATCGTGGAAATCTCGGGTACCGAGAAGAAACTCGAGGGCTTCATCGAACTGATGCGGCCCCGGGGCATCCTCGAGCTCGTCCGCACCGGCCGGATCGCGATGGTGCGGGGCAGCCTGCCCACCCGCGAACTCACCGAGGCGGCCGACGGCGGCCGCCCCGCCGACGCCGCCGACGCCACCGACTCACTCGCCTGACATACCCCTCACCACGCCCCCCTCCACCATTCAGGAGCATCCCGTGCCCGCCACGATCTACTACGACGCCGACGCCGACCTCGCCGCCCTCCAGGGCAAGACCATCGCCATCATCGGCTACGGCTCGCAGGGCCACGCTCAGGCCCAGAACCTCCGCGACAGCGGGCTGAACGTCGTCGTGGCCCAGCGTCCGGGCGGCCCCAACTACGAGCTCGCCAAGAGCCACGGCTTCTCGCCGATGTCGGTGGAAGATGCGGTCAAGCAGGCCGACGTGATCAACATCCTCCTGCCCGACGAGTTGGCGGCCGACGTCTACCGTGCCGCGATCAAGCCCAACCTGAAGAAGGGCGCGGTGCTGATGGCCAGCCACGGCTTCAACTTCCACTTCGGCCAGATCGAGCCGCCGGCCGGCCACGACATCCTGCTCGTGGCGCCCAAGGGCCCCGGCCATCTCGTCCGCAGCGAATACGTGAAGGGGGGCGGCGTGCCCTGCCTGATCGCGCTGGGCCCGAATGCCAGCGCCGAGACGAAGAAGATCGGCCTCGCTTACGCCAAGGGCATCGGTGGCACCCGCGGCGGCGTGATCGAGACGACGATCGCCGAGGAGACCGAGACCGACCTCTTCGGTGAGCAGGCCGTGCTCTGCGGCGGCGTCTCGGAGCTCATCAAGGCGGGCTTCGACACGCTCGTCGAGGCGGGCTACCAGCCGGAGATGGCCTACTTCGAGTGCCTCCACGAGATGAAGCTGATCGTGGACCTGCTCTACCAGGGCGGCCTCGAGTACATGCGGTACAGCGTGTCGAATACGGCCGAATACGGCGACTACACCCGCGGCAAGCGGATCATCACCGACGAGACCCGCGCGGAGATGAAGAAGATCCTCGAGGAGATCCGCTCGGGCGAGTTCGCCCGCGACTGGATCCTGGAAAACCGGGCCGGCGCCGCGATGTTCAAGAGCACCCGCCGCCGCGAGCGGGAGCACGAGCTCACGAAGACCGGCCGCCGGCTCCGCAAGATGATGAAGTGGATCGAAAGCAAGGAAGTGTGATCTCACATGACGCCCGAGGAATACCAGGCCCGCAGCCTCTACGAGCAGCTCCAGCCGGGCGACCGGGTGGAGGTGATGCACGGCGTGACGGTGGGCTCGAGCGCGAATTGGAGCACCACGACCGTGGGCAAGGTGCTGCGGACGGAGCGGCGGCGGCACGGCCTCCACTTCCGCCGCAACGCCGACGACAAGGTCTACAGCGACGTCTTGATCCTCGCCCGCGACGACGGGGAGCTGACCACGCTGACGATCGACGAGTTCACGCGGCTCCGCCGGCTGTAGGCCCGGCGGCAGCAGGCGGCGTGTGCTGCCGACCGCCGCGCACGTGGCCTCCGGTCGTTCACGCCACGCGGGCGATGACGCACTTGAGGTATTCGCCCTCGAGGCAGCTCGCGCTCACGGGGTGGTCGGGGGCCGCGCCGCGGCATTCGAGCAGCTGGATCGGCCGGCCCGAACGCTGGGCCACGCCGGCGAGCATCTGCAGGAAGTCGTCCCGCGGCACGGAGCCGGAGCAGGAGCAGGTGACGAGGATACCCCCCGGCTCCAGCAGGTCGACGGCCACGCGGTTGATCCGGTGATAGGCCCTCAAGGCGTCGTCGAGGCTCGCCCGGCTGCGGGCGAACTTCGGCGGATCGAGGATCACCATGCCGAACCGCTCGCCCGCCGCGCTCAGGGCGTCGAGCTTGTCGAAGGCGTCGGACGTCTCGACCGTCACGTTCGCCGCTCCGTTGAGGTCGGCGTTGGCCTTCGCCAGCGCCGTCGCCTTCGCGCTGGAATCGACGGCCAGCACACTGCGGGCACCGCCGGCCGCGCAGGACACGGCGAAGCCACCGGAGTAGCAGAACATGTCGAGCACCCGCCGACCGCGGGCATAGGCCGCCGCGGCCCGACGATTGTCGCGCTGGTCGAGGTAGTAGCCGGTCTTCTGTCCCTCGGCGAGATCGACGCCGAACCGCAGTCCCCGTTCGGTGACGAAGATCGGGCCGGACGGCGGCGTGCCGCGGACCACGCGGTCGGGCAGATGCAGGCCTTCGAGCTTCGCCAGGCCGCGGTCGGCTCCGCGCAGGAGAATGGCCCGCGGGGCCACGAGCGATTCGAGGATGTCGCAGATCGGCTCCAGCCGCGGCACCAGCGCCGCGGCCGTCACCTGCACGGCCAGCGAGTCGCCGTAGCGATCGACGATCAGGCCGGAGAGATCGTCTCCCTCGCTGTTCACGAGCCGGCAGCCCGCGGTGCGGTCGTCGAGGCCGAGTGTTCGCCGGAGGACGATGGCCGCCTCCAGCCGGGCCCGCCAGAACGCCGCATCGAGCCGCGTGGCCGCATCGAATGCATAGAGCCGCACCCGGATCCGACTGGCGGGATTCCAGAGCCCACGGGCCACAAAGGTGCCGTCGTGGGTCGTCAGATCGACCACGTCGCCTTCCGCGGCGGTGCCCTCGAGCCGCAGCACGGCCGAGTCGAGCACCCACGGGTGGCGGCCGAAGAACGGTCGGGCCCGCTTCGGCTTGAGCACCACGGTCGCGGTCGGCAATCCGGTGCCGGGATCGTTGTCCGGCCCGTCAGGCATGCACGACCTGCTTGGCCGGGCCTGGGAGCACGTGCGGCGTGGGCAGGCTGTCGCTGCCAGGATCGAGCTTCACCTTGCGACGCCGACCCTCGCGGTCGGCCCTCTTCCGCTCGATCCGCAGCACGCTCGCACTGAAGACGGCGCCGAGCGGACCCGAGAGGAGTGCCGGAAGGAACACGAGGTTGCCGACCAGGGCGACCGTGAGCATCGAGAGCATCATGTAGCCGAACCGCTGCGTCGGGCCGAACGGGGACAGCGAAAACACCGACAGACCGATGCCGATCACGCCCCAGCTCTGGTACATCGCCCGGGCACAGCCCTTGTAGGCGAGCATGGTGGCCTGCCGGCGGTCGAGGCCTTCGGCGATGCCGCGGCGAAACCAGAGCATGAAGTGCACGACGTCGTCCACGGTCACGCCGAGCGCGACGCTCGGGGCCATCACCGTGCCGATGTCGATGAGCAGGTTGCCTGTGCCGAGCGACTTGAGGATCGCGTTGCCCCAGCCCATGCCGCCGAAGACCATGATGGCGGGAAACGCGGCCGGCAGCAGGAGCACGAGCCCGGCCGACGCGGCCCGGCAGAGCAGGATCATCACCGCCACGATGATCGCGAAGTCCCAGATGAACCCGATCTTGAGGCCGTCGAGCAGCGAGTGCTGGGCCTTGTAGACGAGCGGCACGAGGCCCGTGTAGTCCACCGCCACGCCCGCCACGCCCTCGCCTTCGAGCCGCGCCAGGATCGGATCGATCTTCTTCTGCAGGTCGGCCTTGAAGAGGGCGTAGTCCACCTCCTTCACGGCACTCACGCGGGCGCTGATCCGCCACAGCTCCTGGTCGTGCATCTCGCCGTCGGGCCCCGGAACCCGGGCTTCCCGCAGATAGTCGCCCGCGAGAAAGTCGTCGCGATGGGCGGTGAGGCGGCGATTGAGCACGCTCCGCCGCGTGCGGGCGTTGAGGCCCAGGGCCCGGCCCGCCACGCCGCCGATGCCGTCGCCCGAATCACCCACGTCGAGGCTGCGGCCGAACGTCACGGTCGACAGCGAACTGCCCACCTCGTCGAGGCCGCCGATCTCGTGCTGGATCTCGCCGACGAGCTCCATCCGCTCCAAAAAGTTGAGCGAGCAGGCCTGGTCGTCGATCCGCACGAGGATCTCCATCGGCACGAGCGGGCCGAGGTGATCCTCGAGCCACTGGTAGTCGGTGCGAATCCGGGCCTTCGGCGAAAAGAGCCGCATCAGCTGCACGCTGCTCTCGGCCCGGGTCATGCCGTAGCCGATGCCTGCCATCACGAGCAGGCAGGCCGTGGCCGTGATCACGTGATGCCGCGTGATCCACTCGCCCACCTTCCACCATGGGCTGGCTTCGATCGGCCGCCACGACACCGACTCCTCGGCGGCCCCGGCCGCGGCCCCGATCCTGAGCGTGGGAGGGAAGAGTTCGAGCGCGGCCGGCATGAGCGTCACGAGAATCACGAAGCTCGTGATTACGCCGAGCGCCGAGAAGATGCCGAACATCCGGATGGGCACCAGTTCGCTCACTGCGAGCGTGGCGAGTCCCACGGCCGTGGTGCCCGTGGCGAGCGACAAAGGCAGGAGCGCGTGCTGGACCGCGTGACCGGCCGCCCCCTCGCGCACGCCGGTTTCCGCCAGCTGGTCGCGGTAGTAATTCGCCAGGTGGATCGCGCCCGACGTGGTGGCCACGTAGACCAGCGACGGCATCGTGAGCAGGATGGCGTCGACCGGATAGCCCGAGTACCAGACGATCGCCAGGCTCGCGAACATGCTGTACACGCCCGAGGCCAGCACCAGCGCCACGAGCATCGGGCTCTTGAGGCTCCACCAGCTCACGAAGCCGCCCACCACGAGCGACAGACCGAAGAGCACCGTGACGCTCGTCTGGCCCGCCTTGTCGATCGACACGTTGTCAACCGGCGGACCGCCCATGTGGACCGCGGTTTCCGGGATGCCGCATTCCTTCACCGCCACCCGCTTGATCGTGTCGATCGCCCCGTGGAGGTTGGCCCGGGCGGTGTCGGACAGAGTCAGGACGAGGCAGGTCTGGCGGGTGTCGTGGTCGTCGGCCGGGGAGTTGGGCTCCACGCCCGCCGCCGGCGGCCCGATCAGGGCTCCGGTCAACCGGTTCACCGCCTCGGCGGGATCGAGATTGAGCGGCTCCCGGGCCATTTGGGCCACCGCCCTGGGTCCGGTCTGGGCCGTCTTGAAATAGAGCGGCCGGTCGATCCGCGAGGCCTCCTCCGGGGGCGGGAGGAGCTTCCGGGCCAGCAGTTCGAGCCTGGGGTCGGCCATCGTGCAGCCGTCCCAGCTGACGAGCACGAATTCCTCCCCCTGGAAGTTCTGGCGGAAGAACCGATACGTCTGGGTTTCCGGGTATTCGAGGGGGAGCCAGCCTTTGACGTCGTTGCGGTTGTTGCCTTTGGCCTTGATCGCCCCGATCACCACCAGCGGCAACAAAAACACGAGGATCGCCAGGATCCCCACACTGGAGCGCTGGTAGAAGTTCGTCCGGGAGTGCGACTGCTGCGACATCGATGTCGTCCGGGCCATTCACGGGGCGGGTTTCTGCCCGCCGGAACGTGAAACCCTACAGGCGTTTCCCGAACCAGTCCATATCGTTCCAGCCCTGCAGAACCCATTTTTGCCCTCGTTCGCATGATGTAAGTCTTTTTCGGTGAAGAGTTTCCGCCACAGGCACCGGCGTCACATCCGGCATGAACGCCGTCGACCTTGCCGGTCTGTCAAGATAGGAGGTCTGGCGATTCGGTGCGTTCGGTGGGGGCGACGTCTGCCGCGCCCCATCCGCCGGCTTTGTGCGAGCCGTCGCAGAACGGCCGCGTGGCGGTCTGCCCGCAGCGACAGAGGGCCACCGCCCGTTTGTGCGTCGGCAGTGCAAACTCCTTCCCGAGATGGTCGGTCACGCGGAGCCCCACCACCGCCGCTCCCTGCTCGAGCGGCAGCTCGACGACCAGCGGCCCGCGCTCCCGGCAGCGAATCGTGACCATCGGGCTCCCGGGCGGGGCCGGCCGCGGCGGTTCGTCGGTCTGGCTCATGGCTTCTCCCCACGGGCTGCGATCCACCACCAGAGTGCCGCGGCCAAGCCGAGGAGCACGAGCGACACGAGCTGCGAAATCGACAGTGGCGTGCCGAGGGCCGGAGGCTCGTCCACGCGAATCGCCTCCAAGAGCAGTCGCGACAGCGGATGCAGCGTGAGCACGAGGGCGAAGACCTGGCCGTCGCGGCGCGAGAGCGGAGTGAAGAGCACCGCCACGACGGCCAGGAGCGCGGCGTCGAGCGCGGCGTACAGCTGGGCCGGGTGGATCGGCAGGCTCCAGGGCTGGCGTTCCGGGTCGGTGGCGGGCGGCAGCAGTCCCCGCGCCGCCTGGTCGAGCCACGGCGGACTCTCCGGTGGAAACCGCACGGCCCAGGGCAGATCGCAGGGCCCGCCGTAGCAGCAGCCGTTGAGGAAGCAGCCGAGGCGGCCGAGGGCGAGGCCGAGGAGCAGGCCCGGGGCGATACAGTCGGCGAGTTTCAGGAGCGGCAGGCCACGCCGCCGGGCGAATCGCCAGGCGGCCCAGGCGGCCGTCGGCAGCGAGCCAAACACCACGAGCCCGCCGGATGCGAGGTTGAGCACGCCGCCGAGCGACTCGACGAGGCTCATGCCCGGCCGAAAAAACTGCCCGCGGTATTCGATCACGTAAAATAGCCGTGCGCCCACCAGCCCCCACAGGAACACGTCCATTCCGAGGGCGAGAATCGTGTCGGCATCGAACCCGGCCGCGCGGCCTCGCGCGACCGAGAGCCAGGTGCCTGCCGCCGCCGCGGCCAGCAGCATCACGCCGTAGCCGCGCACGGGCACCCCCTGGCCGTCGGCGAGGGCCGGCAGCCCCCAGGCGATCATCGCCCCGGCCAGGAGCAGCGGCAGGCCGAGCGCCTCCGCCGCCGGGCGGAAGCCGTGCCGCAGCATGGCCCGCACGAACACCGCCCCGCCGACCACGCCCCAGACCGCCAGCAGGACGCCGAAGCCGAAGAGCGGCCAGGCGTCGGGGCCGGAACCCAGCTGCAGCGGCACGTGGAAAAGCGTCGAACGCATCGGATCAGCCGGGCCTCCGGCGCGCGGGCAGAAGACGGTTGTCGATCAGCCGCGTGGTGCCGAGGCGACCGGCCACGACCGCGACGGCCGGCGGCTCGGCTCCGCGGTCGGGCAGCGGCTCGAGTGTGTCGGCGGCGACGACGGCCGCATAGTCGATGGCGATGCCCCGCGCCTCGAGCGGCTCGCGGATGGCCTGTTCGACCGCGGCCACGGCGGCCCCGCTCTGCCAGCGGCGCTCGCCGGCGCAGAGTCCTTCGTGCAGGGCCACGGCCCGTTGCCGCTCCGCGGCGTCGAGATAGGCATTCCGCGAACTCATGGCCAGCCCATCGGGCTCGCGCACGGTGGGGCAGACCGAGATCTCGATCGGCAGGCCGAGGTCGTGCACCATGCGCCTGACGACGAGCGTCTGCTGCCAATCCTTCGCCCCGAAGTAGGCGATGTCGGCGGGCACGCAGTGAAAGAGCCGGCACACGACCGTGGCCACGCCCGCGAAATGCCCGGGCCGGATCTCTCCCTCGAACCGCCGCGCCGGCCCATCGACGACCACGCGGGTGGCCGCACCGGGCGGATAGATGTCGGTGGCCTCGGGGACGAAGACCCAACGCACGCCGTGCGGCTCGAGGAGCGCCGCATCGGCGGCGAGCGTGCGCGGATAGCGGGCGTAGTCTTCACCGGGACCGAACTGCGTGGGATTCACGAAGATCGACACGACCACGTCGTCGCACTCGGCGGCGGCCTGCGCGACGAGGCTCGCATGCCCGGCGTGGAGTGCGCCCATCGTGGGCACGAAGCCGACCCGCCTGCCCGCAGCCCGCGCCTCGAGCACCGCGGACCGCATCGCGGCCGGCTCGCAGATCCGCGCCGCCATCATCCTCGCCGTCATCAGAGCATCGCCTCGACCGCCGCCGTCGCCTCGGCTGTGGCGCGGCCCAGATCGTCGGCCGGTACCACCACCACGGCCTTCGGCGCCCGCGGCGATCGGGCCTGGCGGGATCGCAGCCGATCGACGAGCCGTTCCTGCATCCGCAGGAGCGTCGCGACGGCCGCGTCGGGCGACGCGCAGACGGCGGACGTGCTCCGCGTCACGTCGGCGAAGACGTTCGACCAGCGGTCGGCCTGCCGACAGCTGAAGGCGACCCGCTCTTCGAGCGTCGCCGCATCCGCGACGAGCAGGATCGCCACGTGGGGCTGGACGGTGGTGCGGGCCACGGCAGCGAGCTCCGCTTCGAGCCGCGCGAGCGACTCGGGCGGCAGTTCCTCGGCAGCCGCCACGGCGACCGCGTCGAGCCAGTAATCGGCGATGGCGCCATGCGGCTCGTCGTGCCAACTGGCCGCAGCCAGCGGCCGCGACCAGGCTGCGAGCGTCTGCGACCAGGCGGCCGACCCCGGGGGCGACGCCGCGGGCAGCGGCACGGGCGCCCGCACGAGCCGCGAGAGCGTCGCGTCGGCCACCGCCTCGGCCACCTCGCGGGCTCCGCTGCCGGGAACGCCTGCCACTGCGACGAGCGGATGCGATACGGAAATGTTGTCGAGCAGGTCGCCCACGGTGCAGGCGGCCGTCGGCACGGAGAGATCGGCCGCGATTTCGGCGGAGGGCTCGAGCACGAACCGGCGCGTGACCATCCGCGGATGCGGTACGGTCAGGGCGTCGCTTTCGACCACGAGATCGTCGTACAGCAGCAGGTCGAGATCGATCGTCCGTTCTCCCCACCGCTCGAGCCGCTCGCGGTGCAGCGTGTTCTCCACGGCTGCCAGCATGCCGAGCACGTCCTCGGGAGGCAATTCCGTCTCGATCAGGCATGCGCCGTTGAGATACGCGTCCTGGCCCGGTGGGCCACCCACGGCCCGTGTCTCGCGAAAACGACTCACGGCGACGATCGCCACACCCGGCATGAACCGCAGCAGTTCGACGGCCCGGTCGAGCTGCTCACGCCGTCTGCCCAGATTGGAGCCGCATCCGATGAGGCATCGTGCCATGGCTGTTCCCGTCCCTCGAGCGAACCGGATCGCCGTATTCTACAGGTCGAGCGACTCGTCAGGGCAAATCCTCGCGGGCCGAGCGGCTGCGAACCGCACCGGGGACGGGAACGGCAGCCGGAAAACAGGGGAATTCGCCGGAAAGCGGGGGGGACATCCAGGCCACGACCAAGGTCGTCGACAGTCGATCCCTCAAGTCGTCGCCCCCCGAAATATCCGGCGGATTCTCTGGTTTTTTCGTTCGCTGCGCTGGCCTTCGCGGCCGACGCGGTGCGATGATGGGTCGCATTCTGTGAATGCGAAGAGCGTTGTCAAGGCAACGCACGCGCACGCGAGCATCGCGCGAGGAGGCCGCGCACGAAGCGCGCACGAAGCGGGGCGACACGCGGTTCACCGACGGCCTGAGACAACTCGATCCATGCGGGTTCATCCCTTCGATCTCGACGACGATCCCGACGGCGGTCCCGATGCCCGCGTGGATGCCGACGCACTCGGAGCGGACATGGCGTCGGCGGGCGACTGGCCGGCGCAGGCGGCGGATACCGCGGCGGAACCGACCACCGCTGGAATCGAGTCACCGACTCCACCGAGCTACTGGGCGGTCTCGCGCACGCCGCTGACGAGCCTCGTGTTCTCATTGCCGCTCGTGCTCGCCTACGAGGGTGGCGTGCTCTGGCTGGGCCGCGGCACCCCCCGCAACGGCGCCGACGTCTGGCTGCGGCAGTTGCTCGACGCCTGCGGTTTCGGGGCGTATTTTCTGCTGCCGGCGCTCACGATCGTGGGCCTGCTCGCCTGGCACCACGTGGAGCACGACCGCTGGCAGTTCAGCCCTGCCGTGCTCATGGGCATGGCCGGCGAATGCGTCCTGTGGGCGATGGTTCTCATCGGCATCGCCCGGCTGCAGCAGCAGTTCTGGCCCTTGGAGATGTGGCCTCCGCACCTGGATGCGGCGGAGATCCGGCTGCTCGCGGCCGGGGCGCCCGCGGGGCTGTTGCACGCGGCGCTGGCCCGGGTGGTCGGCTACTGTGGCGCCGGTCTGTACGAAGAGGTGTTGTTTCGGCTGCTGCTTCTCCCGGCCGTGGCGTGGCTGCTCGGGCGGCTCGGCTCCGGGACGATCGCGGCGGCAGTCTGGGCAATCCTGATCACGAGCGGTCTCTTCAGCCTCGCCCACTACGTCGGCCCGCTCGGCGATGCGTTCGAACTGTACAGCTTCTCCTTTCGGCTGGCGGCCGGTGTGTTCTTCGCCATCGTGTTTCTCCTGCGGGGCTTCGGCATCGCCGCGGGAACGCACGCGTTGTATGACCTGTTCGTGGGGCTGGTGTAGCGGCCCCGACCGCCACGCAGGATGTGACTTCCGCCCGCGGCTTGGTGGCCTCGGTAGCCGGCTCCTATACTGCCGCACAGAAATGATGCACCGCGAGCGGTCGGGCCACGAGGCTGCGAGCCGCAGCGGCCGGGAGTGTCGTCGTGCTATCGGTTCGGCCCAAGACAGCGGATCTGGTCTTCCAGCTCTACGGGCGGGTGGTGCACCCCGAGTTGTTCGAGATCTGCGCCGCGCGGGCGATCGACCGGGGCGCCTACTCGGCCGACATCGCGATCACGACGGCCGGTCACCTGCTCACCGTCCGGCGCGAAGGCCTCACGCTCACGGAGGTGGCCACCGACGCCGCCCAGCCGCTCCCTCTCAAGCGCCGGCTGCTGTCGCACCGCATCGTCGGCGAGCGCGGCGACCGGATGGAATGCCGCGGTGGCACGGCCTACGAGACCTGCTTTCAGCTCGAAAAGGTCGCCGACGAGGAACTCTGGTCGTTTCAGCAGGAACTCGTGGCGGCCGGCGCCAAACGGGGCCTGCTCCACCGGTTTCAGGGGGGCGGCCGGCTCGCGTTGGGCGCCGTCAGCTTCATCGACATCGAGACCCGTCCCCGCGGACTGCTCGTCCAGGCGTTTCACACCTTCCCCGAGGACCGGGCGATCGTGAAGAGCCAATCCCTCTTCGAGTTTGCCTGATCGGGTCGTCCCTCGTTTCTGGAATCGCTCATGCCGAAGTCCCCTCCAGCCACCGCCCAGGCGGCCGCACCGCCCGTCGCCGAGGCCCGCCGCAGTCGCGTGCTCATCGCCGACGACAACGAGCCGAACCGCGAGCTGCTCGAGGTCTATCTCGCCGACGTCGATTGCACGATCGCCACGGCCGTCGACGGCCGTGACACGCTCGACAAGGTGGTGAGCTTCGATCCCGACGTGATCCTGCTCGACGTGATGATGCCGAAGCTTTCCGGGTTCGAGGTCTGCCAGCAGCTCAAGTCGAATTCCGCGACGAGCCGGATCATGATCCTGATGGTGACGGCGCTTGGCGAACTGGGCGACATCGAGCGGGCCGTGGAGGCGGGCACCGACGACTTTCTCTCCAAGCCCGTCAACAAGGTGGAACTGGTGAAGCGGGTGGAGAACATGCTCAGGCTTCGCCACGTGAGCGACGAACTGGAGCGGCTGCGAAGCTACATCCGCACGATGGACGACGACCGGCCGCCCCGCTGATCCTTCCGCCGTCCGCCGAGTCCTACGCCGGTTGCAGGCCGACGTGCTCGAGCACGCGAATCGTGGCGGGCGACTTGTTGAGCACGTAGAAGTGGATGCCGGGCACGCCCGCGGCCAAGAGCCCTTCCACCTGCCGCGCGGCGAAGGCCACGCCGGCCTCGAACTGAGCCGCCTCGTCATCCCCTGCCGCCTCGAACCCACGGGTGAAGTCGTCCGGCAGCCGGGCCTTGCAGAGGCTGGCGATGCGGCGGATCTGGGCGTAATTGGTGACGGGCATCACCCCCGGGACGATCGGCGTCGTGATCCCGATCGCGGCACACCGGTCGCGGAAGCGGAAGAAGTCGGCGTTGTCGTAGAAGAGTTGCGTCACCACCACGTCGCCGCCGGCGTCGCACTTCCGCTTGAGGTTTTCGAGATCGGCCACGGGGCTCACGGCCTCCTGGTGCGTTTCCGGATAGCCGGCCACGAGGATACCGAAGTCGGGAAACTCACTGCGGATCAGTTCCACGAGTTCCGACGCATACCGCAGGCCGCCGGCGACGGGCGTGAACGACGTCTCGCCCTTGGGCGGATCGCCCCGGAGCGCCACGATCGCCGCCACGCCACGGTCGCGGGCCTCGCGCAGGTAGTGACGGAGTTCGTCCACCGAACTGCCGACGCAGGTGAGATGGCTGGCCACCGGCACGTCGTGTCGGGCCTTCACCCCCGAGATCACGTCGAGCGTCTTGGTCTGCGTCGAACCTCCCGCGCCATAGGTGCACGTGATCAGCGCCGGCTGGTAGGCCATGAGGTCGTCCACCGTGCGCCACATCACGGCTTCCGACTCGGGCGTCTTGGGGGGAAACAGCTCGAACGAAAGGCCGAAGCGGCCGGCGGCGTGGGTGTGTGTGAGTGTCATGGCCCTTTATCGTAGTCAGGCCCCAGCGGAAGCGGAATCAGCCGGCGGCGGGGACGGCGAGGCCGGCGACGGCCTGCACGAGGTCGCGGTCAGCGGACAGGATCTCGAGGCCGCGGCGGGCCATCATCCGGCCGAGCATCGTACTCACCTGCTCGACCGTCGCCCGCCTGCCGCCTGCGTCGCCGCCCAGGCCGCCGCTGAGCATGGTGGAAAACCCGGGCACCACCTCCGGCACGCCACCCCCGACGGTGGCAGCGGGGCCGATGCGGCAGCCGCAGGGGAGCGACGTATGGATGGCCGTCTTCGAGAAGTCGGCGATGAACGCCCCGAGGAACTGCCGTCCGGTGTCGATGACGTCGATGCCGCCATCGCGCCGGGGATCGTGCAGGCGGATCGGACCGTAGCTGATCTTGAGATTGCTCGTGATCGTGCCGGCCCCGAGGTTGACCCAGCTGCCCACGTGGCTGTGGCCGAGGAAGCCCTCGTGGGCCTTGTTCGAGAAGGCTTCCAGCACGCTCGCCTCGACCTCGCCCCCGACGCGGCAGTCACGCCCCACGGCCGTACCGGCCCGCAGCCAGGCATGCGGATTCACGCGAGCCCCCGGCCCTATCCAGACCGGACCGTCGAGGCAGACGAATGGCGCGATCTCGGCGCGGGCCTCGACCACCACCGGGCCGTTGCGAACGACGACGGCCTCGGCCACCGCGGCACCGGCGGCGACGAACAGGCCGGGACGAATCTCGCGGTATACGCCGGAATCGATTCGCATCGCGAGCGAGTCCGCGATCGCTCGTTCGTGAACCGCGACGATATCGTGAGGCGCGGCGATGACCTCGAGCTCTGCGGCCGCATCCGCAAGGGCGAGCGACTCGATCGTCGTCACGGCGTCGTGGCCGCCGGCGAGCAGCCGTGCGACGACGGCGTGATCCGGTCCGCCGCCTTCGGCGGCCAGATGGAGGACGGCGGCGGCGACACCGCCCGCCTGCCGCACCGCGCGGCGGTGCCCCGCCTCCACGAGCCCGCGCAGCGTGAGGAGGTTCTCACGGCTCGGTACCACCCGCGCGTTGACGAGCAGGGCGACGGCGCCGTGTCGCGACGCGGCCGGCTGCCAGTCGGCGTCGGCCCCGCCGCCCCAGATGGCGCGGCGACCGCCGAGGCCGACGAGATGGGCGGCGAGGTGGGGCCGCACCGCCCGCCGCACGTGGCCCAGATGCCCGAGCATCTCCACGAGCGTGTGCGATCCCAGCGTGAGGTCGCAGGCGGGGCGGGCGGCGACGAGGTCGCCGAGCTGCGTGACGGCGGCATCCTCGAATACGACGACATTCATGCTGTCACACTCCCGAAGTGGACAAAACCAGCAGGATCGGCCCGCACACTCTACCGCCGCTGGCAATGCCGCGGGTATCGGCGTAGGCTTCGAATTCGACGCTGCCCCTCACGAAGAGCCGGAGTGGCGGAATGGCAGACGCGGCGGACTCAAAATCCGTTGCCCGCAAGGGCGTGTGGGTTCAAGTCCCACCTCCGGCATTGCGTTTTCGACGGGAAAAAGGAAGAGGGATAGGTCGGCCAATGGCACTTCCGCCACCATTTTCCGGTCGGTGAGTCGCAGTTGGGCCCGGGCTGGTCACTGACGGGTGTGTGCCGGGCCGGTCGTCGCGGGGAGTCCCAGGCCGCGGCACCCTTTGGAGTCGTCGGTTTTTCGCGCCGGGCACTGGAGGGGAAACTCCTCCCCGACCCGTGCCGGCCTCGACCCACGCATGTCGGGAAACTGCGAACTGCGACGCGGCCAGCGCAGACGCGAGAAAAATGCCGCTGAAGCGGATGCGGGGCGTTTCGGGAAATCCGCTCCCGCCCCCAATTTCGTCCACAATTCCATCGTTCCGATTATGATTTGAAGGTGATCCGAAACGAGGTCTCCTATCGCCGCCAGGCCGAGCAGGACGCACAGGCTGATCTTCGCAGCATGAGCGCTGAGGAGTCGATCGCGATCGGCGAAGCCCTGCTCACCTCGGACGTGATGCGGGTCGCCGTTTTCCCCGACGACCAGCAGCCGCTTAGCCTCGCGATCGCCTTGGGAATCGATTCGCCACGTTCCCGCGGTTGGTGCCCTCATGGCACCGAATGAGTTCGACGACTTCTGTCGGTTCGCGTTCGAGTTTCTCGATCATGCGGCAGTCCGCTTTCTGGTCGTCGGCGGCCTGGCGGTCGTGGTCGTCGGTGAACCACGGACAACGGCCGATGCAGACGCGATCGTGTTTGTCTCGCAGGCCGAGGCGGAGTCGCTCATCGGCCAGGCTGCCACGGCGGGCTTCGAGGTGCGCGAAGATGTGGAGCGGGAGCGGCTCGCTGCCACTGGCACGATGCGGTTTCGCAGGGGACGTTTTCAAATCGACCTGATCACGGCGTCCCTGCCTTGCGAAAATGCCGCATACGATCGTGCGAGCTTTCACAAACTGTTCGGCGTCAGGCTCCCGTTCCCGAGCCCGGAAGACCTGATCCTGTTCAAGGTTCTCGCCGGCCGCGACAAGGACATGCTCGATGCGGCGGGCATCATCCGCCGGCATGGCGACCGCCTCGACGTGGATTACCTGGAGCGGACGCTGCTGCCGATCTGCGAACTCGCCGAAGACATGGCGCCGTGGAACCGCTTGCGACGACTGCTCCCGCCGCGTTGATCGTGAGCGTGACGCGTCACCCCGCCGGCTTCCGCCGGGTGGTTGCGGTGGGGTCACCCGACGAGCTGCCTGCGATCGACACCCACAGCCTCTGACCGCTGCCGGACGCGAGGTCAGGACGAAGCCCCAGGGCGGCCGCACGCGGAGAGGCTCCGCGCCGACGGCAAAAACGCCACTTCACTGGGGAGGGCCGGCGATCCGGGAACCGCTTGCTGGGCCGGAGGCCCGCCGCTCCGGCTCGAGAGCTGCCAGCCGCGCGGCGAGTTCGGCCACCTGATTCTCGAGCGCCGAGACACGATCGGCGAGCGGCTCTTCCCCATCCATCCGCTGTGATGATGCACCGGCCGGAGCGGCCGGCCGAGTGCCGGGATGGGCGGGTGGAGTGCCGGGATGGGCGGATGCAGCCGCCAGTTGCGACCGCACCTTCTCGAGCTTTTCCGCCGGCAACAGGCCGTGCGTGAGCATCCGGCCGCGGCCGGGAGGCGACAGCCAGACGACGAGGCCTTTGGCCGCGAGCCGGTCGAGAAAGCCGCGCAGGAGATCGAGATCGGGGATCGGATCCATGCGGCTGGCCCGGCCGCGGAGATCCCCCTCCGTCTGCTCGCCCCGGAGCAAAAGCTCGCCCAGGATCGCGAGTTCTTCCTTCTCGACGCCGAGCCATTCGTAGGCGAGGTGGCGATACCGGGGGATCTTGCCGCTGCCATAGACCTCGACCACGGCGCCGGCCTGCCGCAGGCTCGCGAGGGCCCGCACCACCTGCTCCTCGTCGAGCGTCAGCACCGGGTCGCGGTTGCTCTTTTGGTTGCAGCCCGTGACCACGCCGTTGAGGGACAGCGGATACTGATCCGGGGTCGTCTTCGCCTTCTCGATCAGCACGCCGAGCACCCGCCGCTCATTGGCGTCGAGTGGCCGCACCGCGTGGGTCGTGGCGTCTGGGGCGTCGGTCACGCGAGCGGTTCCTTGACGACGGAGGCCCTCCGGCGTCGGTGGGCATCGACGGGGGTCTCGTCCCGAGTCCGTCACCCGCAGTCGGTAGCCGGGGTCTATTTCCTCGGATGTTCCTCGGATGTTCCTCGGATGCGAGCCACTCGCATGATAGCAGGCGACCTGAGCGGGCACCACGCAGACGGGCCGGCGCAGGTTCACCTCTTCGCCTCATGCGTCACCGCCGCGCGAGCGCACTTCTGCCCGCCAGCAGCGACTCGATCACCTGCTTCTGTCCGGGGCGGAATGGCGGGTGGCTGAACGGGCGGTTGAGAAAGGTGTGCAGGTCGTGGGGCATGGGCCGAGAGTCCGGATGCGACGATTTTCGGATGAGTATACAGGCGTATATATACTGTCAAGCCGCGTCCGCCGCCCCGTAGACTTTCGGCTCGATCGACCCCAGGCGTTTCCCCAGAGGGCTCTCCTGTGCCGTCCCGCTTTGCCGTTACGGTCCTTGTCTTCACCGGATTTCTGCTCGGAGCCACCTGCATGACACGCGACGCGGCCCGCGGTGACGACGCCCCGCAGGGCGGCCCGGCCGAGATGGCCCGTGAGATCGCGACGGGCGTGCTCACCGCAACCCGCGATCGGCCCGCCGACGATCCGGAACGGATCATCCTGCTCGCGGCGGCAATCGAGAAGGCCCCGCCCGAGACGCGGGGCGTGTTGGAGGCGATTCGGGCCAACTGGACGTGGGCCTTCTTCAGGAACAACCGCTGGCGGTTTGCCCAGCGGACGGGCGGCGGGGCGACGGATGACGACCTGCAATCGATCGCTTCATGGGACCTGCCGAAGATCGTGGACGAGATCCGCGGACGGTTCGCGGCGGCACTCGCACAGGCGAACAAGGACGCGGTCCAGAAGCTGCCCGTCGCCGGGTGGGCCGCCATCCTCGAGCCGGGGACGATGCCCGACGCCTACCGGCCGACGGTCTGGGACGTGATCGTCCGCGACGCGCTCGAGTTTGCCGAATCGGGCGAACGCGGCCTCGTCGATCCGGAAGATGCCTTCGAACTCTCTGCCGACGGCCCGGCGCTCGCCACGCGCGATGGATTCCTCGCCTGGCGGCCCGCGGACGATCCGGCCATCGCGGATCGCGATTCGCCGCTGGTGCAGGCGGCCGGCCTCTACCGCGACCTGCTCGAGTTTCACAGGAACGACGCGGACCGCACGGCGCTTCTGGCCGCCGACCTCGACCGGATCCTCTGGGCGGCCGGCCATGTCGTGGGAGAGGATGTCGGCGCACGCAAGCAGGCCGCGCTCGAGGCCTTCATCGCGCAGGCCGGTGGCCACGAGACGGCGGCGCTGGCGCGATTCCATCTCGCGACGCTCGTGCGCGAGGAGGGCGATCTGGTCGAGGCCCGCGCGATCGCGGCCAAGGGCGTCGAGCGGCATCCGCAGAGCCCCGGTGCGAAGCTCTGCCACAACCTGATCGCGGAGATCGAAGGGAAGTCGCTGGAGGTCTTCGCCGAGCGGACCTGGGCCAGGCCGTGGCCGACGATCCGCGTGCGTTACCGCAATCTCGCATCCGTGCATCTGCGGATCGTGAAGGCCGACTGGCTCGAGCGGGTGCTCGCGGGCAGGCCGCACGCCGGCTGGCTCGATGATGCCGAACGGAGGAAGTTGCTCGCCGCCGCGCCGGTGAAGGCCTTCAAGGCGGAGCTGCCGCCGACTGCCGATTACCACGAGCGAACCCACGACATTCCGGTGCCGGAGGATCTCGGGCCCGGCTGTTATTGGGTGATCGCGAGCCCGCGCGAGGATTTCGGCACGAACGACAACGTCGTGTCGGCCGGGCTCGTCTGGGTGAGCCGGCTCGGGCTGATCAGCAACGGATCGAATCCGCGGGTGGGCGAGCCGCTCACGGGCCACGTCGTCGACATCGCGTCGGGCGAGCCGCTCGCCAACGCGAGCGTGCAGATGTTCGTGCAGCAGCAGGGGCATCCGCCCCGGTTCGCTCCCGGCAAGACGGCCACGACCGACCGCGACGGCCGCTACGAACTGCCGGCCGAGCAGGGCCGCGAGGTCGTGCTCCTCGTGAAGGCGAGCGTCGACGGCCGCGACGAGATCGTCGGCAGCGAGCCCGCGCACGTCTGGCAGCAGGCGCCAGCGGAGGCCCAGGCCACGATCGTGATGATGACCGACCGCGGCATCCATCGCCCCGGCCAGATCGTCTTCTACAAGGGAATCGTCTGCCGCGCCGATCCCGAGAAGGGGGACTATGCCGCGGTCGCCGGCAAGCCGGTGAAGGCGGTGCTTCGCGATGCCAATGGACGCGAGGTGGCCCGGGCCGAACACAAGACCAACGCCAACGGCTCGTTCCACGGCGAGTTTGCAATCGCGACGGGGGCGCTGCCCGGGCAATGGACGATCCTGGCCGAGGGGCCGAACGCCGCCGGCGTCGTGAATGTGAGAGTGGAGGAATACAAGCGGCCCAAGTTCCAGGTGAGGCTCGCCGCTCCCGTGGCCGAGGTCGTGCTCGATCGGGCGGTGACGCTCACCGGCACGGCAACGACCTACACCGGCCTGCCGGTCGCCGGCGCGAAGGTTCGCTACCGAGTCGAGCGCGAGATGCGGTTTCCCGACTGGTGCCGCTGGTTCTTCCCGTGGCTGCCCTTTGGCGGCAGCGCCGCCAACATCGCCCGCGGCACGGCCGTCACCGATGCGAATGGCGCGTTCACCGTGGCGTTCCCGGCCAAGCCCGACCGCACCGTGCCGCGGGAGTCGGCGCCGGTGTTTACCTATTCAGTGAAGGCCGATGTGACCGACGCCGGAGGCGAGACGCGCGGCGACCAGCGGCGGGTGTCGGCGGGCTATGCCGCGATCGAGGCGGCGGTCACGGCCGAGACGTGGCAGGAGGTGGGCAAGGACGGCGAGCCGGCGGCCGTGGCGATCACGGTCGCCACGCAGTCGCTCGACGGCGATCCGCGCGGGGCCGGTGGCACGCTGAAGATCGTGGAGCTGGTCCAGCCGGCGGAGGTCGCGCGGGGCGACGGCTTCGAGTCGGGTCCACACCCGCTGCCGCTGCACCGCCGCCACGGTGGCAGGCCCGCGGCGGTCCAGCCCATGCCGCCGGAAAGCGATCCCGCACATCCTGAAACCTGGGCCGCGGGCGACGTCGTCTTTACCGAGACCGTGCGCACCGATCCGGCCACGGGAAAGGTGCTGGCCACGGCGAAACTGCCGGCGGGGATCTACCGCGCGGAGTTCGAGGTCGCCGGGAGCGACCCGCCGGTGAAGGCCCGCCGCACGATCGAGGTGATCGATCCGAATGCGACGCGGTATCCGGTCAAACGGCCGTTCGTGCTCACGGCGCGGCGGCTCACCGCCGAACCGGGCAGCGAGTTCCGCGCGATCGCGGGCACGGGCTACGACAGGGGACGGATGCTCGTCGAGGTTTCGCGGTCGGGCAGGACGCTCGCGTGCTTCTGGAGCCAGCCGGGGCGGACGCAGTGGCCGATCACCGTGAACGTCGGCGAGGAGCACCGCGGCGGGTTTTCCATCCGCGCGTGGCTCGTGCGCGACGGCCGGCTGCACGCCGAGACGCTCACGGTCGACGTGCCGTGGACGAACAAACAGCTCTCGGTCGAGTGGGAGCGGTTCACGCGGCGGGTCGAGCCGGCCGCCCGGGAAGTGTGGCGGGCGAAGATCAAGGCCGTCGGCGATGCCGGTGGTCCCGTGGCCGCCGAGATGGTCGCGACGCTCTACGACCAGTCGCTCGACGCGCTCGCGGCGCATGACTGGCCGAACGGCCTCGGAAACCTGTTTCGCCGCGAGTGGGACCATCGCGTGAACGCGTTTTCCAATGGCGGCCTGCCGCTCAACCAGATCGGCGGCGGCTGGGAGATGCGGCACGAGCCGGTCGAGATCAGCTATCGGCGACTCCGCGACGAGTTTGGGCCGGGCGGCCGGGGCTTCGGTGGTCCGCTGGCTCGCAGGGGCATGGACCGCGGCATGATGCCGGAGGTCGCGATGATGGCGGCTCCTGCCGCGGCGGCAATGGATGCGGAGGGTGTCGCCACCAACGGCATCCTGCGAAAGGCTGGCGGCCGTGGCGAAGGCGAGGCACCGCCACCTGCAGCCGCGCGGACGGCCCCGCCGCCGCCGCGGAAGAACCTCGCCGAGACGGCGTTCTTTTTCCCCACGCTCACGACCGCCGCCGATGGCACCGTGACGATCGAGTTCACGCCGCCCGACACGCTCACCACCTGGCAGTTCAAGTCGCTCGCCCACGATGCGAGTCTCCGCAGCGGCACGCTCCTCGACACCTGCGTGGCCGCCAAGGACCTGATGGTGGAGCCGATGCCGCCGCGGTTTCTGCGGGAAGGCGACGTGGTCGAGATTCCGGTCAAGGTCAGCAACCGCTCGACCGGCAGGCTGTCGGGCGCGGTGCGATTCGAGCTCGCCGACGCCCGCACGGGCGTCGCCCGCGACGAGCTCGTCGCCACGGCGCGGTCGCAGCCCTTCGATCTGGCGGCGGGTGAATCGAAGCCGGTGTTCTTCACGGTGAAGGTGGCCGAGGGGACGGAGACGCTCCGGTATCTCGCCACCGGTTCGGCCGGCCGCGCGAGCGACGGCGAGGAGGCGCTCCTGCCCGTGCTCTCGAAGCGGGTCCTCGTGACGGAGACGGTGCCGATCACGCTCCGCGGCCCCGGTGAGAAGCGGGTGGTCGTCGAGCGGCTCGCGAAGCCGGCCGACTCGATCGAAAGCCAGTCGTTCGTGGTGCAGGCCGCGTCGAATCCCGCGTGGTATGCCGTCATGGCGTTGCCGTCGATCATGGAACAGGTCGACGAGAGCACGGAGACGCTCTTCACGCGGCTCTATGCCAACTCGCTCGCGCGGCACATCGCGACCAGCGACCCGCGGATTCAAAAAATCTTCGAGCAGTGGCGTGGTACCAAAGCCCTCGCGAGCCCGCTCGAGAAGAACGCCGACCTCGTGAAGACGCTGCTCGCGGAGACGCCGTGGGTGCGGGAGGCGGTGGAGGAGACGCAGGCGCGGGCGCGGATCGCGTTGCTCTTCGACGCCAACCGGGCGGCCGACGAGGCCGAGGGAGCGCTCGCGCGGCTCGAAGCCCTGCGGAACCACGACGGCGGCTGGCCCTGGTTTCCGGGGGGCGATACCTGCGATTCGGTGTCGCTCGGGATCATCGCGGGCTTCGGCCGGCTGCGGGCCGGAGGCGTGGCGATCGACGTGCAGCCTGCCCTCGCCGCGATCCCGTGGCTCGACGGCCGGCTGATCGAAGAGCAGAAGCGGGCCCGGCAAACCTGGGACGCGAAGCCGGACGACATGGTGCTCACGCCGATCGGCGCCTTCGCGCTCTACGCGCGAAGCTTCTTCAAGGACGACGCTGCTCCGCAGGGTGGACTGCCTCCGCAGGGCGGACTGCCTCCGCAGGGTGACGCCGCGGAGGCGGTCCGCTGGGGGCTCGACGTCGGCAGGAAGTCGTGGAAGAAGCTCGATCCCAGGCGGTCGCAGGGGCATCTGGCGATCGCGCTGCATCGCGCCGGCGATCGCGAGACGGCGCGGGCGATCATCGACAACCTCGACCAGCGGAGCACCGGCCGCGATTCACGGGAGGACAACTGGCAGGGGATGTGGTGGCGGGATCCGCATCCCGGCTGGTGGAGCTGGGCGCACGCGCCGATCGAGACGCAGGCCGTGATGATCGAGGCCTTCGACGAGGTGACGGGCGACGCGGCGGCGGTCGAGGCGCTGAAGGTCTGGCTGCTGTCGCAGAAGCGGACGAGCCGCTGGCCGGGCAGTCGGGCGACGGCCGACGCGGTGGCCGCGCTCTTCGGCCGCGGCGACGACCTGCTGGCATCCAAGCAGCTCGTGACGGTCACGGTCGGCGGCGAGGCCGTGAAGTCGGCCGGCGCCGAGGCGGGCACCGGCTTTTTCGAGGAGCGGTTCGTGCGGCGGGAGATCACGCCGAAGCTCGCGGAAGTGGTCATGCAAAAGGCCGATGCGGGAATCGCCTGGGGGGGCATCCACTGGCAGTATCTCGACGACATCGCCAACGTGCCGGCGGCCGGCCGCGCGGAACTGGCGATCGAGAAGAAGCTCTTCGTGAAGCGGTTCACGAAGGCGGGGCCCGTGCTCGAGCCGGCGGCCGAGGGGGCCGCGACGACGCTCGCCGTGGGCGACGAGCTGGTCGTGCGGCTCGTCGTGACGAGCGACCGCGATTACGAGTTCCTCGAATTGGCCGACCACCGGCCGAGCCTCACCGAGCCGGTGGACCTGCTCTCCGGCTGGCGGTGGGGGGACGGCGCGGGCTGGTATGTGGCCGTCCGCGACGCGAGCACGCAGTTTTTCTTCGAGCGGCTCCCGCGCGGAACGCACGTCTTCGAGTATTCTCTCCGTACGGCGCATCGCGGCAGCGGGTCGAGCGGCTTCGCGACGATCCAGAGCCGCTACGCCCCCGAGTTTGCCGCCCACTCCGCCAGTATCCCCGTGGAAGTCCGGTAGGATGTCCGACTCTCCGCCCCTCCTCACGAACGAACTCGCCCGCGAGCGCAACCGCGAAGCCGCCGACCGCACGCTGCTGGCCTGGATTCGCACGAGCCTGGCGATGATCTCGCTCGGCTTCGGCATCGAGCGGCTGGGACAGGCGGCCGTCGCCCTGGACGGTCGCATGACCGCCTTCTCGCCGCTCAAGACGAGGGTCGCCGGCGCGGCATTGATCGCGCTCGGCATGGCCGCCACGCTCGCGGGCGCCTGGGAACACCGCCACATCCTCGAGGCGATCCTCGACCAGGACTACCGCTACGCCGATCGGCCGGCGCTCGCGCGATTCATGGGGTACGCCCTGCTGGTGGTGGGCGCGGTGGCGTTGCTTGCCATTCTCTTCGGGCTGTAGTCCACACCGCCACCAGATCTCGCGCGATCCCCCGGCTGCCGCCCAGGGGCGTGGATGTGGGTGATGATCCTTGACCGCCTGCGTAGGATTCGGACGCAGGGGCAGGAGCACTCACTCATCGGACGCAGGTCGTCGATCACACCCCGATCACACCCCGATCACACCCATTGATCGGCCCTGCGCGGAGCTGTCGCATGACGCTGCCATTCTTCGCCGCGACCCGGGCGAACCACCGCCGGCCCGACCGCCTGGTGATCGAACGCTGCGAGCCGCGGCTCGCCCTCGCGGCCGCCGAACTCCCGCGGTACGACATCGGGAGCCCCGACTTCCTCGAGATCTGGGTCGATCCGGCTGCCGGCGACGACGCCCGCGGCGGGGGCTCGCGGGATGCGGCCCTGCGCACCGTGAGCGAGGCCTGGCGCCGCATCCCCGTCGGCACGCCGCTCGCGCGGGCGGTGCGGATCAACCTCGCCGCCGGCACCTACGGCGAGGCGTTCGTCCCGAACTACTGGGAGCGCCGGTATGGCACGGCCACGGCCCCGATCATGATCCATGCCGCCGACGGCCGCGGCACGGTCACGCTGCCGAACATGAACATGTTCGACTGCCGCCACCTCGTGCTCGACGGTCTCACGCTCACCGCCGGCGGTGGCGACGTGCTGCACCTCGAAGCGTGCAGCCACGTGCTCGTCCGCGACACCGTGATCCGCGGCACGGGCGACATCGCGGCCTATGCGGCTCCGCAGGAGACGTTCAAGGCGAATCAGTGCCAGTATGTCTACGTCGAGAACTGCGACGTCTCGGGAGCGACCGACAATGCGATCGACTTCGTGGCCGTGCAGTTCGGCCACGTGGTCGGCAGCCGCATCCATCGGGCCGGCGACTGGGCGATGTATGTCAAGGGTGGTTCGGCCGCGCTCACGATCACCGGCAACGAGATCTTCGACGCCGGGACCGGAGGCTTCACCGCGGGGCAGGGGACGGGCTTCGAGTTCATGGTGGCGCCGTATCTCACCTACGAGGCCTCCGACATCACCTTCATCGACAACGTGATCCACGATACGCAGGGAGCCGGCATGGGCGTGAACGGCGGCTTCAACATCCTGCTCGCCGACAACACGCTCTTCCGCGTGGGTGCGCGGAGCCACGTGATCGAGGTGGCGCACGGCCTGCGGAGCTGCGACGGCGACACCGCCACCTGCCGGGCGCATCTGGCTCGTGGCGGCTGGGGCACCGCCGAGGTCGGCCGTGAGGAGCCGATCCCGAACCGCAACGTATTCGTCTACAACAACGTGGTCTTGAACCCCGAGGATGTCGTGAGCCGCTGGCAGCAGTTCGCCGTCGCGGATCCGCGGGCTCCATCGGCCGGCTCCAACATTCCGGCGCCGGCCCGCGCCGACGACAATCTGCAGATCCGCGGCAACGTGATCTGGAACGGGCCCGTCGAGCACCCCCTCGGCATCGAAGCGCCGGCCCTGGCGGCCGACGTGCGGGCCCACAATGCGATCAACACGCTGCGTCCCGTGCTCGTCGATCCGGCCCGCGGCGACTACCGGCTCGCGGCATCGTTCACGCCGCCGCGGTACGTGGTGCCCCCATTCACCGAGACGCTCCCGGGAGGACCGATCACGCCGCCGGTCGGCCCGCCCGTCGCTCCGCCGGCCGACGCCGTCGCGCCGCGCGCGGTGCGCATCGACATGCCGGCCGCGGGCCGGTACCGTGTCGGAGACGCGGTCGTCTTCACGGCCAGATTCTCCGAACCGGTGACCGTCGCGGGCATGCCGCAGCTCGCGATCTCGGTGCGCGGCCGCAGCCGCCTGGCGGTGTACGACTCCGGCTCGGGCTCCGCTGCGATCGTGTTTCGCTACACGCTCCGAACGGCCGACGGCACGCGGCCCACCGTGAAGGTGGCGCGAACCCTGGCCGCCGAGACGGCGGCGTTGATCACGGATGCCGCCGGCAACCGGGCCGAGACGGGCCTGCCGCGGGCGGCCAGCCGGAGCCTGCGGATTCGCGCCGCCCCGCTCGGCCGCTGATCCACGTCGATCGCCGCCCCCGCGGCGGGGCTCCGAGGCTCACGGCCGTGGAAGCGGGGGGATGCCGGACAATCGTCCGGCCACGCAAGCGGGCGAAGTCGCGGAAAGTCGCCGCGTCGTAACGATCGTATCGCCCGCGCCGCCGAAAAACACCCGATTTCCACCGGCGGATTCGTTGAAGCGTCCGCCGGGCAGGGTATCGTCGAAGCCGTGATCCCGTGGTTCGAAGCACGTGCGTCGAACCGGCTTTCTCCTGGATGTGTCACGGCATGCCCCTCGCCCACCACCCGGATTCGGAAGAAGTCGATTGCCTGCTCCGCAACGCCGATTTGCGGGACGCCATCGAGCCCTACCTCGACGAGGCGATCTGGGAGATCGACTTCCGTTCGCTGCCGACGGAGGCGGAGAATCGGTTCCTGGAGTCGATGCTGGCCTGGGAGCTCGCGCCGCTCCTGCCCGTGGCCCGCTGGTTCGATCCACCGCTCGCCATGCAGCCGGCCTGCACGCTCGACGACGAGCAGGTGCGGGAGCGGCTCTGGGAGACGATCGACCGTCTGTACGCGAAGCGGATCGTGCTCGACTTCACCGACCATCTGTCCGATCGCGAGCTCTACTCGCTGATCCGGCGCGACATCCTGCCGGCGCCGCTCAAGCAGGTCGATCTGCCCGACAATTACACGCATTGGGATTGCAGTTGCACCGGCGCCGACGACCGCTCGGCGTGGCTGATGTACTACGCCAGTGACGACGAGCGTGAAGAGTGGCGGCTGGAGGAAGGCCGTGAGCCGCCGCCGCGGGTCGTGCCGCGGTATCCGCGGGCCATGCCGGCCGCCCCGGCCTGAGCCCCGCATCGCCTCCGGCGAACGGCTCGCCGGCCGTGTCGAAAGATTCACCGCCGGAAATGAGGGAGGGCGTTTCCGCCGTGGCCCCGTCTGCGCGTATCCTGTCCGACGAATCCGACTCCCCAAGCTGAAAGGTGCCGCATGTTCCTCTCGCGCTCCATTCGCCCCGCACTCGCCCTGGCCACGCTCGCCGCCTTCGCCCCGCCGGCCCGCGCCGCCGAACCCGCCGCCATCCGCGCGGCCATCGCGAAGGCGTCGGCATTTCTCGCGGAAAAAGCCCAGGCCGCCGACGGCAGTTTCTCCGCGGAAGCGGGGCCCGCGATCACGGCCCTGGCCGTGACGGGCCTCGTGCGATCGGGTGCGGCCGCCGACGCGCCGGCCGTGAAGAAGGGGCTGGCCTATCTGCTCTCTTTTCGCCAGCCGGACGGCGGCATCTATCAGCCCGGCTCGCCCGTCGCCAACTACGAGACGTCGCTCGGCCTGCTCGCGCTCGCCGCATGCAACGGCCAGGGGGCCTACGCGGACGAGATCAAGGGGGCCGAGGCGTACGTCCGCAACCTCCAGTGGGACGGCGGCGAGGGAAAGAACGAGGCTGATCCGGCCTATGGCGGCGCGGGCTACGGCAAGAAGTCACGGCCCGATCTTTCCAACACGCAGTTTCTCGTCGAGGCACTGCGGACGATCGGTGCCAGCGAGAACGACCCGTCCATCCAGAAGGCGCTCACGTTCGTGTCGCGCACGCAGAACCTCGTGGGCCCCGACAACCCCACGCCGTTCCCCGAGAAGAACCCCGACGGCGGCTTCTACTACACGCCCGCCGCCGGCGGCGAGAGCCAGGCCGGCACGCTCCCCAACGGCGGCCTGCGGAGCTACGGCTCGATGACCTACGCGGGGCTCAAGAGCATGATCTTCGCCGGGCTGAAGCAGGATGATCCCCGGGTGAAGGCGGCGGTCGAGTGGCTGGGGAAACACTACACCTTCGCCGAGAACCCCGGCATGGGTCAGGCGGGCCTCTACTACTACTTCCACACCGCGGCCAAGTCGCTCGACGTGCTCGGCCAAGACACCTTCACCGACGCCGCCGGTACGGCACACGATTGGCGCGACGAACTCTCCACGGTGCTGCTGGCCAAGCAGAAGCCCGACGGCTCATGGACCAACGAGAACCCGCGCTGGATGGAGGACAACCCGACGCTGGTGACCAGCTACGCCCTCCTGGCCCTCGCCTATTGTCTGCCGTAGCGGTCAATCCTTGAGATCGAAGAGCCGCTTGAGGGCGTCGAGGAGGCCGTGCGGCGGGCCGGCGCGGCTCTCGCTGCGGAGCGATGCCAGCGGTGGGTGGAGCAACTTCGCCGCGTAGCGCTCGAAGGCCTGGCGGATCTCGCCGCGCTGTGCGTCGTCGAGGCCCGGCAGGCGGCGGAAAAGCCTCTCGAGTTCCGCCTCCCCCGTTTCGCTCCAGCCCGCCCGCAGCTGATCGATGACGGGCGCCGTCGAGCGGTGGTGGAGATCGCCCATGAAGCGGCCGGTCTCCTCCTCGATGATCGCCCAGGCCGCCGGCATCTCCTGCTGGCGGCTTCTGCGATTGGCCTCGCAGGCGGCGGCAAGATCGTCCACTGAGTAGAGCCAGACGCCCGGCCGCCCGCCGATCAGTGGATCGAAGTCGCGGGGCACGGCGAGGTCCAGCACCACGAGCGGCCGCCCATCGCGTCGCGCCTCGACCCGCCGGAAGGCATCGAGGGTGACGACGGCTTCGGTCGCGCCCGTCGTGCTGACCACGAGATCGGCGGCGGCGAGTTCCGCCACCAGCTCGTCGAACCGTCCCGGCCGGGCACCGAGTCGAGCCGAAAGTTCCACCGCCCGCCCAGCGGTGCGATTGACCACCGTCACGTCGCGGGCTCCCGCCTGCCGCAGGTAACGGAGCGTCTCGGCGGCCATCTTGCCGGCGCCGAGCAGGAGCACGCGTTTGTCGTCGAACCGCTCGAAGACCGCGCTGGCGAAGTCGGCCACCGCCACGCTCGGGAGCGACACCCGCTCGCGGCCGAGCGCCGTCTCCGTCGCGACCCGCTTCGCGGTGCGGAGCGCCGCCTGGAACATGCCGCCGGTGAGCGGCCCGGCGGTGCGACTGTCCTGGGCCAGGGCCCAGGCCTGCTTCACCTGCGAGAGGATCTGCGGCTCGCCGAGCACCATGCTGTCGAGGCCGGAGGCCACGCTGAACAGATGCCTGGCCACGCCCGCGTCGTGCTCCCGTGCGAGTACGGGTTCGAGCTGCACCGCCTCGATCCCGCGGCACTCCGCCAGAAACGCCACGAGCTGATCGGCGGCCGGCGGCTCGGCTCCGGTCTCGCCGGCCGCATAGAACTCGACGCGGTTGCAGGTCGAGAGGAGCACGCCCTCGCGTCCGGGAAACCGGTCCCGAAACCGGGCCAGGGCCGCGGCGGCCTGCTCGGCCGAGAAGGCGAGCCGCTCGCGCAGGGCGAGCGGCACCGTGCGATGGGTTCCACCGACGAGCGCGAGTGTCATGGGGCGGCCTCGCCCGACGGTGCGACCGGCTCGTCCCTGCCGGCCGGCGGCATTCCGTGTCGTGTCACGCCGAACACGCCCCATACGATCGACAGCGTGAGCACGGCGAGGCTGACGAGCGAGAGCCATGCGGTGAGCCGCGCGGCACCGGGCCGCCGCCGGGTCGCGTGTGCCAGGGCGTCGGCGATGATGAGCCAGGCCACGAGGCCGCCCAGGCGGAGCACGACGGGATCGGTCCAGGGAACCGTTTCGAGCAGACCACGCTGCCGGTTCACCGCATTGAGGACGATGCCCGACGCGAAGCCCGCGGCGGCCGTCCACGCGGCGATGGCGATCGTGCGGTTCGTCACGTTGGCCAGTCGTTCGAGGCTCGGCATCCGAAAGCCCTGGAGCGGCGGCCGCTTGCGGTGGAGCCGTCCCGCCTGGATCAGCCACATGATTCCGGCCGCGGCGCCGAGTGCCACGCTCACGCTCGCAGCGAGATGGAACAGCCCGTGGATCGCGCCCCAGATCTGCGTGGCCGGGCTCTGCGGGAAGGGCTCGCGGCTCGAGAGTTGCGCGGCGCCGATCAGCAGCAGCACGACGGGCAGCAGGAACAGGCCGATGGGCGTCCGCGGCAGGGTGAGCGTGAGCCACAGGGAACCGGCCGCCAGCAGCCAGGCCGCGAGCAGATACCAGTCGAACGGACTCGAGAGCGGCAGGGCCGCGGCGTTGACGGCCCGCCAGCCGAGAAAGAGCGCCTGGGCGACGAGCCCGGCCGCCGCGAAGCCGACGAGCGCCGCGCCGCGCACGCCGGAGCGAAAGGCCAGCCGCGAGACCTCGCAGGCCAACGCCACGGTATAGCTGGCCACGAAGCAGACGACCGAGATGCCGGAGATGAATTCGAGCATGGGCGTGAAGCCGGGACGCGAAGGTGGAACGGTATTCTAGTTTGGATGACGGCTCTGCCGATGGACCTGGGTCGCCGAGGGCCAAACCACTCGGGAATAGAAGGTTCTGCGGTGTTCATGCCGTGGGCAGCATGCGGCGCGTGCGGGCTACGGCGCAGCGGGCACGTATACTCCGCGACATGAATGCCCACCGCTCGTCGCCCGCCCCCTCCGACCGATACGGCCACTCGCTCATGATGCGGGCCTGCCGCCTGGAGCCCGTGGAGCGGACGCCGGTGTGGCTCATGCGGCAGGCGGGCCGCTACCTGCCGGAGTACCGGGCCGTGCGGGACAAGGTGGGATTCATGGAACTCTGCAAGAGCCCGCGGCTTTCGGCGGAGGTGATGCTCGCCACGGTGCAGCGGCTGGGCGTCGATGCCGCGATCATCTTCAGTGACCTGTTGCCGATCCTCGAGCCGATGGGGCTCGACCTCGAGTTCGCCGCGGGCGAGGGGCCCGTGATCCACAATCCGGTCCGCGAGGCGGCCGACGTGCACCGCGTTCGCGAACTCGACGACGTGGGCCGGCTCGGCTACGTGATGGACGTGGTGCGGGCCACGCGGGCCGGCCTCGACGACTCCATCCCCGTGATCGGCTTCGCCGGCGCCCCCTTCACGCTCGCCGGCTACTGTGTCGAAGGGGGCACGAGCAAGTCCTGGCTCCACACGAAGTCGCTCATGTATCGCCACGAGTCGGCCTGGCACGACCTGATGGCCAGGATCGCGCGGGCCGTGAGCGGCTATCTCGTGGCACAGCTCGACGCCGGGGCGCAGCTCGTGCAGCTCTTCGACAGCTGGGTGGGCTGCCTCGGCCCCGACGACTACCGCCGCTACGTGCTGCCGCACACCCGCACGGCCATCGCCGAGGCGGCGAAGCGGGCGCCGGTGATTCACTTCGCGACCGGCAATCCCGCGCTCCTGCCGCTGTTGCGCGAGGCCGGGGGTTCGGTGATCGGCATCGACTGGCGGATCGATCTCGATGCCGCCTGGAAGCTCGTCGGCCACGACCGGGCCGTGCAGGGCAACCTCGAGCCGGCCGTGCTGCTGGCCGATCGCGACACCGTGCGCCGGCGGACCCGCGCCGTGCTCGACCGTGCGGGCGGCCGCCCCGGGCACATCTTCAACCTCGGCCACGGCGTGTTGCCGCAGACGCCCGTCGAGAACGTGCTCGAGCTGATCGCCACCGTCAAAGGGGCGTGACACCCCGCTCCGCGGAGGCGGCCCTCGCCAAGGCGGGCGGCGGCGGGCTACGATACCGCGTTGCGCTTCCGGGCGTCCTCGGTTCGTCGTGGGCCGCGCAATCGTTTCCGTTCACCGCGCACCGACGACTGAATGAAGACTCTCGAACAGCGTCTCTTCCACCTCTTCAAGCCCGCGCAGGTCGCCCTCGCCCGCACGTTTGCCCCCGTGGCCGTCCGTAGCCCGCGGGTGGGGCAGGTGCAGGCGACCGTGACGGATGAGGCGGGAACGGAGCAGGAGGTGCTGCTCGAACTCTCGGCCCACCGCCGCGGCGGGATGACGCTCGAAGCGCGGTGCACATCGGACGCCGGCCGAACGGGGCGGCCGTGCGCGATTCTCGCGGCCGCCCTCCTGGAGGTCGATCGCCGGGGGCTGCTCTCGGGCATCCACGACCAGACGCCCGTCGCCCTCGAGATCGTGGCTGATGAAACGGTCGAGACCGAGACCGCCGCCGAGGCCGAGCCCGAGGTTGACGAGCCGACGCCGGCATTCCGTGGCGGCCGGCAGCTCTCGGTGGGCCGCCACGAGCCGCGGCCGCGAACGGAGCTCGCGCGGCGCGGCACGCAGCGACTGCCTGCCTGGGCGACGGAACTCGAAGACCGACGGCGGCTCGTCGAGCCGGCCGTGCGGGTGGCTGCGCTCGCCATCCCCGACGCCCGACGAACCGGGGGCGCCCTGGTGTTTCTCTTCGACATCACCGCCTCGGCCGAGGCCCGCACCGCCGTGCTGGTCCCCTGCCGGATGCAGCTCGACGTGGCGGGCAACGCGACCGGTCGGCCGAGACCCGTCGTGCTCGGCCCCGGCCATGTTGAATTCGAGGATCTCGAGCCGCAGGAACGGGAGATCGTCGAGCGGCTGATCGGCGCCGTCGGCATCGGCGAGCAGGCGACGCCCACGCCGCTCGAGCGGCGCGGCATCGCCAGGTTCGTCATCAGCCCGCGGTCGGCCGCCGCGCATCTCTCGATGCTCTGCGAGACCGGTCGGCTCGTGCTCCAGCCCGAGCCGCGACGGGCTCCCGACACGATCGTGCCCCTCACCTGGGACGGGGGCCGGCCGTGGGAGTTCGCGTTCGTCCTCGAACCCGACGACGACGACCTGCGTCCGTCCCGCGGCGGCCGCAACGGTGACGATGCCGACGCGCCGCCCCCACGTCCCGCCCGCGCCACGCTCCGCGGGATGCTCGTGAGGGGCAGCCAGCGGAAGGAGCTCAAGGAGCCCAGGGCCATCCTCCGGACCGGACTCGTGGTGTTCGCGGATCGGGTCGCCCAGTTGGCTGTGCCTGACGACGACGTCTCCGTCGGCACGGCGGGCTGGGTCGAGCAGTTCGAGCGCCGCGGGCCGATCGAACTGGCCGCCGCCCAGACGGACGGGCTCGTGGCCCAGGTGGCGGCGCTGGCCGACGTGCCACGGCTCGTGCTCCCCGCCTGGACGGGATGGCGGATCGAATCGGGTGCGCCACAGCCGAAGCTCGTGCTCGACGACTCGCCGGCGATCGACCTCGACGAGGAGGGCGCCGGCGAGCCGCGGGCTCGTCGGCGGGCCACTCCCAGAGTGCAGCTGGCGGGCCGGATCTGGTTCGAATACGCCGGCATCCCGATCGCGGCCGACGACCCGGCCGGCGGCGCGGCCGATACCGATCGCCGGATCTTCGTCCGCCGCAACCGGGCCGCGGAGCGGGCGGCCCTGGCCGTCTTGCCGCGGCACGGCGCCACGCCCGCCCGCGCAGCGGCCGACGACATCGCCCCCCTCACGCACCACGTCCAGATTCCGCGAAACCGCCTCGATGCCTCCGTCTCGCAGCTGGCCGCGGCCGGCTGGATGATCGAGGTCGCCGGCCGTCGTTACCGGCCGGCCGGCAGCGTGGCCTGGAACGTCACCAGCGGCATCGACTGGTTCGAGCTTTCCGCGTCGGTGGACTTCGGTGGCGTGACCGCCGAGTTGCCGGTGCTTCTCGAGGCTCTCGCCCGCGGCGTCCGCTCGATCGAATTGTCCGACGGCTCGCTCGGAATCCTGCCCGATTCCCTGGCGGCCCAGTTCGAGCCGATGGCGGCCCTCGCGCAGAAGCACGACGGCCGGCTCCGCTACGGCCGGATCCAGGTGGCCTTGCTCGACGCGCTGCTCGCCGGGCAGCCGCAGTCGCACGTCGACGAGGCGTTCGAGCGGATCCGCGAGGAGCTCGCGCGGGGCGAGCGGCCGGAGGCGGAGGACGAACCCGCCGGCTTCCAGGGCACGCTGCGACACTACCAGCGGGAGGGGCTCGGCTGGCTGTCGTTCCTGGAACGGATGGGGCTCGGCGGCTGCCTCGCCGACGACATGGGCCTCGGCAAGACGATCCAGGTGCTCGCGATGCTGCTCCGGCGGCAGGCGGTGCTGCGGGAGGCGGGCATCGCCCATCGGCCGTCGCTCGTCGTCGTGCCCAAGAGTCTCGTGTTCAACTGGATCGAGGAGGCGAAGAAGTTCGCGCCGACCCTGCGGGTGGCGAACTTCACCGGCAACGCGCGGGCGGAGACGGCGGGCGATCTCACGGAGTGGGACATCGTCGTCACCACCTACGGCACCCTCCGCCGCGACATCGTGACCCACCGCGAGGTCGAGTTCGATTACGTCGTGCTCGACGAGGCGCAGTCGATCAAGAATGCCGCGAGCCAGGCGGCCAAGGCCTGTCGGCTGCTGCGGGCCCGGCATCGCCTCGCCCTCACCGGCACACCGGTCGAGAACCACATCGGCGAGCTGTGGAGCATCTTCGAGTTCCTGAATCCGGGACAACTCGGCAGCGCCTCGCGGCTGCGGAAGTTCCTCGCCGACGGCCGGGGGAGCCCGGAGGTGGTGGCCCGCGCGGTGCGGCCCTACCTGCTGCGGCGGACGAAGGCACAGGTGCTCTCCGACCTGCCGGAGAAAACCGAGCAGACGCTCTTCGTCGAACTGGGGGCGGAACAGCGGAAGGCCTACGACGAACTGCGGGAGCACTACCGTCTCGAACTCTCGGGGCGGATCGGCAAGCTCGGCATCGGCCGTTCACGGATCGCGGTGCTGGAGGCGCTGCTGCGTCTGCGGCAGACGGCCTGCCATCCGGGGCTCGTCGATCCCAAGCGGATCGACGACCAGGGCGCCAAGATCGAGGTGCTCCTCGAGCAGTTGGAGGAAGTGCTGGACGAAGGACACAAGGTGCTCGTGTTCAGCCAGTTCACGAGCTTCCTGGCCATCCTGCGGCGGCGTCTCGACGAGCGGTCGGTGGTCTACGAATACCTCGACGGCCGCACCACCGACCGGCAGGCGCGTGTGGCCCGGTTCCAGGAAGACGCCGACTGCAAGCTGTTCCTCGTGAGCCTCAAGGCGGGCGGTCAGGGTCTCAATCTCACCGCGGCCGACTACATCTACATCCTCGATCCCTGGTGGAATCCGGCCGTCGAGGCCCAGGCGGTGGATCGGGCCCATCGCATCGGCCAGACCCGCCGCGTCTTCGCCTACCGGCTCATCGCCCGCGACACGGTCGAGGAGAAGATCGTGGCGTTGCAGGACCGCAAGCGGGAGCTGGCCGAGTCGATCGTTCGGGCCGACGAGAGCATGATCGCGAGCCTCACCGCCGAAGACGTCGAACTGCTGTTTTCGTGAGCGTCACGCCTCCACCGAGGTATCCCCACGGCGTTTCCTCACGGAAATTGAACACTTTCGGGCAGGGGCGGCAGCGGAGATACTGGTCACCGCGAACGAATTCGTCACCTCCGGTATGCCGATGAAGCAACTTTCCTCCCGACCGAAAACCGGTTCCGAACAGGCCGTGCACCGCATTCTCGTCGTGGACGACGAGGAGGATCTCCTCGAACTCGTCCGCTACAACCTGTCGAAGGAGGGCTATCAGGTCGAGTGCGTGGCGACGGGAGAAGACGCCCTCAAGGCGGCGCGGCGGCAGCCGCCCGGTCTCATCGTGCTCGACCTGATGCTGCCGTCGGTCGACGGGCTCGAGGTGTGCCGACGGCTCAAGAACGACTCGAAGACCCGCGACGTGCCGATCATCATGCTGACGGCCAAGAGCGAGGAGAGCGACATGATCGCGGGCCTCGAGCGGGGCGCCGACGACTACATCGCCAAGCCCTTCAGTCCGCGGGTGCTCGGAGCCAGGATCAAGGCGCTCCTCCGCCGCCACGAGGCCCAGCGGCAGGCCGAACTGGAGACCACGATCGACGTGCACGACTTGTCGATTCACCCGGGTCGGCACGAGGTCACGCTCGCCGGCGAGTTGCTCGAGCTGACGTATACGGAATTCGCCCTCCTGCAGTTTCTCGCCAAGCGGCCGGGCTGGGCCTACACGCGGTCGCAGATCGTCGATGCGGTGAAGGGGGAGGATTATCCGGTCACGGAGCGGTCGGTCGACGTGCAGGTGGCCGGCCTGCGGAAAAAACTCGGCGATTTCGGCTCCTACATCGAGACGGTTCGCGGCGTGGGCTACCGCTTCCGCTCGTGAGCACGACGACCCACACGATGCCCCGCACCCGACTCGTCTGGCATCTGTTCATCGCCTGGTGTTCGCTCGTGGCGGCGGTGCTCGTCGCCTCGTCGTGGCTGGCCTCGGTGCAGCTGGCGGGAATCGCCGAAGAGGACCAGCGGCTGCGGCTCACGGAGTTGGCCAGACTGGTCGGCACGGTCACCACGCCGGGCGATGGCCCGCTCGACCCGGAGGCGTTCGCCGCCGTTGCCGGCACGACGCGAACGGAATCCGGCGTCGCACTGGAATTGCTGGCTATCGACGGCCGGCCGCTCGACGCCGATCAGCCGGCCGGCATGGGGGCCGCCACCCCCCGGATGGCCCCGGGCGATGAGCGGCTCCTGGCGGAGGCCCGTGCCGGGCGAGTGGCCGCCGCCAGCCGGTTCGAGCCGGCCACGGGCCGCCGTTTCGTCACGGTGGCCGTGCCACACGGCCCCGCGTCCCAGCCGGCCGCCATCATCCGCGCCAGCGTTGACACCCGGGCGGCCGACCGTGAATTGGCGGCCGCCCAGCGGCGGCTGTTGGCGGCGCATCTGGCCCTGGCCACCGTCGCCACGGCGATCGGCTACGTGGTCGCCCGCCGTGCGGTGCGGCCGGTGTACGAACTGAGCCTCGCCGCGACGCGGCTGGCCGCCGGCGAGATCGAGGCTCCGCTGCCGGCGACCGACCTGGCCGAAGTGGCCGATCTCGCCGACGCGATCGCCGGACTCCGCGAACAGCTGGTCGAACGTGGGCTGCTCATCGGCCGCCAGGGCACGCAGCAGGAGGCTGTGCTCGGCAGCATGATCGAAGGCGTGCTGGCGATCGACGCCCGCCAGCGGATCGTGGGCATCAATCGCGCCGCCGCCGAGCTGCTCGGCCTCGATCTCGACCGCGTGGTGCGGCGGTCGCTCCAGGAGGTCGTCCGCAATCCCGATCTCCGCCGGTTCGCCCTCCGGGCGATCGACTGCCGCGAGCCGGTGGAGGACGACCTCGTGCTCCACGGGCTCCGCGACCGCACGATCCGGCTCCGGGGCACGGCGCTCCGCGACGTCTCGGGGGAAGGGGGCGCGGTGATCGTGCTCAACGACGTCACCGACGTGCAGCGCTTGGAAAACGTGCGGCGGGACTTCGTGGCCAACGTATCGCACGAACTGAAGACACCGATCGCCTCGATCAAGGGCTTCGTGGAGACGCTCCTCGACGGTGCGGCCGACAACCCCGCCGACGCGAAACGGTTTCTGCAGATCGTCGCGAAGCAGGCCGACCGGCTGGCGGCGATCATCGAAGACCTGCTCGCCCTGTCGCGGATCGAGCAGAGCGAGGGGGCCGACAATCTCCCCGTCGAGCCGGCGGCGATCGGCGGTGTCCTGGCGGCGGTCGCCGACGACTGCGGGCCCCGGGCGGCCGAGCGATCGATCAGGCTCGATACGCGGTGCGATTCGGTGCTCGTGGCCGAGGTCAATGCGCCGCTCCTGGAGCAGGCGGTCATCAATCTCGTCGATAACGCCATCAAATACAGCGACGCCGGCCGCACCATCTGGATGGAGGCGGAGGCGGCCGACGGCGCGCTGGTCATCCGCATCCGCGACGAGGGCTGCGGAATCGCCGCGGAGCATCTGCCGCGGCTCTTCGAGCGGTTTTACCGGGTCGATCGGGCACGGAGCCGCCAGCTCGGCGGCACGGGCCTCGGGCTCTCGATCGTGAAGCACATCGTGCAGGCTCACCGCGGCACGATCGGAGTGGAGAGCGAGCCGGGCGTGGGCTCGACGTTCACGATCCGGCTGCCACTGGCGCGGGCGTAGCGATCGACCGGCCGCCGTCCACCGGCAGGCAGACGCCGGTCATGAAGTCGTTTTCCACCAGGAAGAGCACGGCATGGGCCACGTGCTCGGGCGTGCCCTCGCGGCCCACCAGCGTGCCGGCGATGGCGGCGGCCCGGGCGGCCGGATCCATGTCGGCGGGCAGCGTCACCGGCCCGGGCAGCACGCAGTTGACCCGGACGCGTGGATTGCGGCGGGCGAACTCGACGGCGAGCGACCGCGTGAGCGTCGGGATCGCCCCCTTGCTCGGACAATAGGCCGCATCATCGGGAGCGGGCCGGGCGATCGACTGATCGCCGAGCGTGACGATCGCGCCCCCGGTCTCCTGCCCGACCATCACCGCGCCGGCCTCCTGGGCCACGATGAAGGTGCCCACGCAGTTGACGTCGAAATGGACCCGCAGGTCGTCGGCCGTCACTTCCTCGAGCGGCCCGGGCAGCCGGATCGCCGCGCAGGCCACGACCACGTCGATCCTCCCGAAGTGGTCGGCCACGCGGTGGACCATCGCCCGCACCGGCCCCTCGTCGCGCAGGTTGGCCGTCACGGCGAGGCTCGGCAGGCCCGCCGCGGCCACCTCCGCCGCCAGCGCCCGGGCCTCCGCGAGCGAGGCGTGGCAATGGATCGCCACGGAATAGCCCCGCGCCGCCAGCGCCCGCACCACGGCGGCTCCGATCCGCTTCGCGCCCCCGGTCACGACCGCCACGCGGCCGGTGGGAGCGACGGCACCCGGCACGAAGGTTGGCGGCTGCTCGGAGACGCTCATCGTGAGGGGCTCACTTTCGGGCCGCTGACCGGGCCGCGTGGTAGTCGAGGATCTGCTGCCAGGCCTCGGTCGGCGTCTCGGCGTAGGTGAAAAGTTCGAGATGATGGTCGCTGATCACGCCGGCTTCGGCGAGATACTGGAAATCGATCACCTTCGACCAGTACGCCTTGCCGTAGAGGATGATCGGCACCGGCTGCATGCGGTGGGTCTGCATGAGCGTGAGCGTCTCGAACATCTCGTCGAGCGTGCCGAATCCCCCCGGGAAGAGCACGACGGCCGCCGCCCGGAGGATGAAGTGGAACTTCCGCAGGGCGAAGTATTTGAACTGGAAGCAGAGCTCCGGCGTGATGAACGGGTTGGGCTGCTGCTCGGCCGGCAGCTTGATGTTGAGGCCGATCGACTTGCAGCCCACGTCGAAGGCGCCGCGATTGGCCGCCTCCATGATGCCCGGGCCGCCGCCGGTCACGATCACGTAGTCGCGCTGGTCGTCGCATTGGTTGTCGATCGACACGATCCGGGCGAACTCGCGGGCGTCATCGTAATAGCGGCTGAACTCGATCAGCCGGGTGCACCGCTCCACGTCCCGCTTCGCCTTGGCGTCGCCGGGCGCCGCCTGCAGCGCCCGGCGGGCCTCAGAGAGCCGCCGCTCGGCGGCCGTCCGCTCCACGATCTGCGTGCCGCCGAACACGATCACGGTCGATTCGATGTTGTCGGCCTGGAGGGCGAGTTCGGGCTTGCCGAGTTCGAGCAGCATCCGCACGCCGCGCATCTCCGTCCGCGTGAGCAGTTCGGCGTCCTCCTGCGCGAGGCTGTAGCTCGGCGACGACAGGATGCGCTCCATGTTCTCGGCCACGAGGGCCACGTCGTCGCCCAGCACGGTGTCGGGCAGGATGGGGCAGGCCTTGCCGGCGGCGGGAGACACGGCGGCGGGGCGGGGCTTCTTGGCCATGGGTGTCCTTTCTCCGGATGACGTGGCTCTGTCGATGGTACGGCGCGTGGGTGTCAGTCGAGGGCGACGCATTCGCCCAGCCGGGGCACGTGCGCGTCCCAGCCGCGGGTCTGCCGCAGGAATTCCTGCAGGCCGCGGGCGGCCGGCGGCTCCCCGTGCACCAGGAACGTGCGTTTCGGCATGGGCATGGCCCCGAGCCAGCGGTCGATTTCGCGGCGGTCGGCGTGGCCGGAGAGGGCGTCCACCCGGCGGATCACGGCCCGCACGGGGATGTCGCGGCCGTGGATACGCAGGAATTTCGCCCCGTCGATGAGCGTGCGGCCGCGGGTGCCGGTCGCCTGGTAGCCCGCCACGAGCACGGTCGTCTGCGGGTCGGGGAGTCGTTGGGCGAGGTGATGGAGGATGCGGCCGCCGTTCATCATGCCGCTGGAGGCGATCACGATGCCGGGGCCACGATGGGCGTTGATGGCCTTCGACTCGTTTGCCGTCTTCGCCATCCGCACGAACGGGCTGGCCAGCGATGCGGCCACGCCTTCGAGTTTCGCCTCCGTAAAGTCGTGTTCGGCGCCGTGCCGCAGGAAGACCTGCATCGCATCGACGGCCATCGGCGAATCGACCCAGATCGGGATCTCCGGCAGTCGCCCCGCCGCCATGAGCGTGCGGAGGAGGTAGACGAGCTGCTGGCAGCGGCCGATGGCGAACGACGCGACGAGCATCATGCCTCCGCGGGCGAGGGCCTCTTTCGTCACGGTCTCCAGTTCGTCGAGCGGCCGGCTCGGGGGGTGGTCGCGATCACCGTAGGTGCTCTCGCAGACGAGATAGTCGCACGCAGGCGGGGAGACGGGGTCGTTGTAGAGCGGTGCGTCGAACCGGCCGACGTCGCCCGAAAACACGATCCGCAACGGCTGCGGCCGCCCCGGCTCCGCCACCTCCATCTCCACGAACGAACTGCCGAGCATGTGGCCGGCGTCGTGGAACCGGCAGCGAATGCCGGCCGCCGGCGCGAACCACTCGAGTCGCGGCACGGGCGCGAGCAGTCGCAGCGTGCGATCGACGTCCTGCTCGTCGTAGAGCGGCAGGGCGGGGCGGTGCTTGGCGTAGCCTTTGCGGTTGGCGTAGAGGGCGTCCTCCGCCTGGCACTTCGCCGAATCGTAGAGCAGCAGTCCGAGCAGGTCGGCGGTCGGCGGAGCCGTGTGGATCCGGCCGCGAAACCCCTCGCGGGTGAGCCGCGGCAGGAAGCCGGAGTGATCGATGTGACCGTGGGTGAGCACCACCGCGTCGAGCGAGTCGGGTGCCGGTTGGAACCGCACCCAGTTGCGTTCCCGCAGGTCTTTCTCTCCCTGGAACAGCCCGCAGTCCACGAGCACCCGGGCCGATCCCGTGTCGATCAGATGACGCGATCCCGACACGACTCCCGCGGCGCCCAGAAACGTCAGCGTCGTCATCGTCACTCCCTCGTTTCACCGGCCATCAGCAGCTCCCCCGGCCCCACGGCGAGGGCCTCGAGCGTGTACCGCCGCGCGGCCGGTCCGCTGCCCGCGGGCAGCGTCACCACGAGCACGCCACGGCCATCGCCGCGCCGGATCTCCGTCATGAGCCCCAGCGGCTCCAGCCGCGCGGCGAGGCCGTGCAGGAGCGGGCCACGGGGAATCGGCACGGCTCCGACACGCGCGTCCGCCATCTTGCATTCCACCTGATTTGCCTCGCGGAGTCCGACCTCGAGGCCACACGATACCACGGCCGAGAACGGTCCGGCACCGACGCGCACGCCGAACCGCACCAGGTGATCCGCCAGCTCGATTCTGGGGGCCGTGACGCCCGCCGGCAGGAGTCGGGCGTGATTCCGTGGCAGATCGAGGGCGAGCCAGGCGTTGAGTTCCTCCTCCGTGACCGCAGCCTCCCATGGCCCGGCCCGCTTGGCGGCCGCCTGGAGGCCGACGACCTTCGTGATCAGCCGCCGCGCCGCCTGCTCCGCTCCTGCCACGGCACCGGCGTCGAGCCGGTCACGATAGAAGGCGGGAGGCATGGTCGTCGCGGCGACGATGAGCCCACCGAGGATCGCGCCGACGAACCCCGTCGCGGCAGCCGCCACCAGTACCGGCCGTCGAAGCCGCCCCGGGCGCGGCGGCTTCGACGGCACATCATGCATGGGCGAGGCGGATTCCATGCTTTAAGGCCGACGGCGTTCAGCCCACGAACCCGAACAGCCGCGGAATCGGCAGTTCCGCAGCCTCGTCGAGCACGACGGCGCCGACCGCGTCGTCCTCGAGTTCATCACGCAGCACCCGCACCTCCGGCGGCGCCTCGATCCCGATCCGCACCTTGTCGCCGCTGACGCGGACCACGGTCACCACGACCGAATCTCCCACCCGAATCCGTTCATTTTGCTTGCGGGACAACACCAGCATCGAGAGCCTCCGTTCTTCCTGAATGAGTGTGGCGAATGAATGTAGTGAAATGATGTACACATGTCAACGCTTCGCCGCGGCCAGCCTCCGCGAGCGTCCCGCCGCCACCGTCCGCCTGCAGGCAGACGCCCTCCGCCCCCCGCGCCGCCTCCTCGAGCGGTCCCGCCGTCGCGAGACGCGGGGTTGGGAAAGATGTGAGCCGAGGGAAACATCGTCCGGTCAGGCGGACTTTCTTGCCGGCGGGCGAAAGAGCGCCGGTGAATCCCATTGTGAGGGTCGCGCGAGCGGTGCGGCTGGACGGAGCGAGCCGTCAGCGGGTGACGGCCGCCGCCCGTGAATCGACGGCGTCTCCCGCCGCGAACGCGGCCAGATCGATCGACTCCGCCGCCGCGGCGTGTGATTCGGCGGTTTCGATCCGCTCGACATCGGATGACAGCAGTCTCGGCAGCACCTTGTGCACGCTCTTGAGCCGTTCCGTGCGGCCTCCCAGCGGCCCGAGTCGGGGCTCGATCTCGAGCGTCACCTCCGTCGGAATGCCGCCGGCCTCTTCGATCCGCCGATTGAGCGCCAGCCGCGGAAACGGCGGCACGCCCCCGGGATGGATGAGCGCGCGGAGAAGCAGGGCCGAGTCGGCGAACTCGCGGTAGGCCGTCGCCGCGGCAGGCACCGGGGCCGCCGCATGGGTCACGACATATCGCACCCGTGGGCCGGTCAGTTCGACGACACCGGCTTTCTCGGTGAGCCCGCTCGCGAAGTCGGGGCCGCCGGCCCAGCGGATGAGCCTGTCGTCGGAGCCGCGGGCCCATTTCGCCAGCGACGCGGCGAGCCGCTCGAGCCGCGAGCCATCGACCTGCGTTTTCACGTTCCGCCGCGGATCGATCACCACCAGTCGCTCCCGCGCCGGATCATGCAACACGATCTCGACGAGTTCCATCTGCGGATCGGCGGCGGTACCGGCGGCCGGCAGTTCCAGGAAGTCCCAGGCGATGCCGTCGCGAAACAAGGTCAGGCTGCGCACGGCCGGCGCGTCGGCGCCGTGGGCGAACAGCCGCGTTTCGACCCGCATCACGCCCCCCGCGTCGCCGTCGGCCCGCGCGGCTCCGCCCCCGATCAGGATCCCTGCCAGCAGAGCGCAGGCATGGGCCGCGAGGCGACGGCGACGAACCACGAACGAACGGGCCGACAGGAGAGGACGAACCATGGCCGGTGGTCTCCGCAGGATGGGCGGGGAGGGTAGCAGGCCCGGGCCGCGGCCGAAACAGTGATTTCGTGCGGCGAGAATTCGCTTCCGGCTTCCGCCGGGGGGCTTCCCGGCCGGCCGCCGGCGGCGGCATGATACAGGCATGCGATACTGGCTCATCAAAAGCGAACCCGACGTGTTTTCGATCCGCGACCTCGCCAAGGCACCGCGGAAGACGACGTCCTGGGAAGGCGTGCGGAACTACCAGGCCCGCAACTTCCTGCGGGCCATGCAGAAGGGCGACCGCTGCCTGTACTACCACTCCAACGCCGATCCGCCGGGAGTGGCGGGCGTGGTGGAGGTGGTCCGCGAGGCCTATCCCGACGCCACGGCCCAGGATCCGCAGAGCGACTACCACGATCCCAAGGCGACGGCCGACAACCCGATCTGGTCGCTCGTGGACGTGAAGCTCGTCGAGGTATTCGCCCGCGAGATCCCGCTCGACGAACTGCGGGCCACGAAGGCCCTGGCCGGCATGGAACTGCTTCGTCGCGGCAGCCGGCTGTCGGTCCATCCCGTGACGGCCGCCCAGTTCACGAAGGTGCTCCAGCTGGCGCAGACCTGAGTTCGACGCGATGCCGCCGGCGGGTCGGCGGCGCCGGGGCGGCCGGCGGAACCCCGCTGGAACGAGACGGTTTGCACGGCCTCCTTCACGGCGTCTTGCGGGGTGACGGCGGCGACCATGACCGCGTCGTCGTCCCGCCGGTCACCCCCTGCAGCCGGAGGCTGGCCGCGGTGCCCGGCAGGGCCATCTGCTCCCGGGCGTAGAATTCGCGGAGCCGCCGGGTGTCGATCCCGAACCGGCGGCGAACCTCGCCGAGCGGCCGGTCGAGGACCTCCTCCCCGAGTCGGAGGTGGAGGTTCGGCACGGCCATCGTGCGGCCCGCCTCCAGGCCGAGGTCGTAGGCCGCGAGCGTCCGCCATGACATGCGGTAGGGATGTGGATAGATCCACGACACGACGAGCTTGAAGAACATCCGCTCCAGCCACGACACGGCCTTGGTGCTTCCCATCGTGAAGCCGATCACGAAGGCCTCGTCCTGTCCGAGAAGCCCGCGGCCGAGCAACACATGGATCATGTCGTGATTGCGGAGATTCACCGCGCCGTGCAGCCGGAGCCAGCCCTGCGGATTCTCGAACAGCCGCACGATCCAGGGGATGGCGGCGGGGGGGGCTGCAGGCAGTGTGGCGAGCACGCCGCGGAGCGTGAGGGCGTCGTTGTCGAGGCCGGGGGACCAGTTTCGCCAGGTGGGAGGCCGCACCGCACCGGTCGCCATCCGCCCCTCGGCCATGTCGGGGAGTGTCATGGCTGCACCTGTGCAACTGTACGCAGCACGCCGTGGCCGCGGCCGACCGTCAGCCGTGGCCGGGATCCGGGGCGGGCATGCGAGTGGTCACTTGGGAACCGGATCGGCCGCCTGTTTTGCCCGGGACCCGTTCATGGCTTACAGTTGCGGACGAGCCCTCGATGACCAAACCAGACACGTCCGGTTCCGCCACCAGCCACTCCCGGCCCGGTCATGTCCCATTCGAGTCACTCGGCCTCACGGCCGAGATCCTGCGGGCGGTCGCCCAGCTCGGGTTCGAGGAGACCTCGCCGATTCAGGCGGCGGCGATTCCGCTCCTGATGGCCGGCCACGACGTCGTCGGCCAATCGGAGACCGGCTCCGGGAAGACGGCCGCCTTCTGCATCCCGGCGATCGAGCGGGTCGATCCGGCACGGCCGCGGACACAGGTGCTGATCCTCGTGCCGACCCGCGAGTTGGCCACGCAGGTGGCCGACGAGGTGCACAAACTGGCGGCGTTCAGGAAGGGCGTGCGGTCGGTGCCGATCTACGGCGGTGCCGCCTACGAGCGACAGTTCGCCGAGTTGAAGCGGGGCGCCCATATCGTCGTGGGCACGCCCGGGCGGCTCACCGACCACATGGCCCGCGGCACGCTCGACCTGGCCGGCGTGAGGATCCTGATCCTCGACGAGGCCGACCGGATGCTCGACATGGGATTCCGCGAGGACATCGAGAAGATTCTCGCGGCCGCCCCCGCCGAGCGGCAGACGGTGTTCTTCTCGGCCACGATCTCCCCGCCGATCCGCCAGTTGGTGAGCGGGCACTCCCGCGACGCGAAGACCGTGAAGATCGAGCAGCGGGTCGTCGCCGGGCCGCCGCTCGTCGAGCAGGTCTATTACGAGGTGCGGCATCATGCGAAGTTCGATGCCCTCGCGCGACTGATCGACTTCTACGACGTCAAGAGCGGCGTGATCTTCTGCAACACGCAGCAGATGGTCGAGGAACTGGCCGACAGGCTCGTGGCCCGGGGCTGCTCGGCCGAGCGGCTGCACGGCGGCATGGCGCAGGCCCAGCGGACGCGGGTGATGGGCAGCTTCAAGAAGGCGGCCTTCCGGTTTCTCGTCGCCACCGACGTGGCTGCCCGCGGCATCGACGTCAACGACCTCGAACTGGTGGTCAACTACGATCTCCCGTACGACGCCGAGGACTACGTCCATCGCATCGGCCGCACGGGTCGGGCCGGCCGCAAGGGGCGGGCGGTGACGCTCGTGTCGGGGGCGGGCATCTACAAGCTCCAGTCGATCGAGCGGTTCACCAAGACGCGGATTCGTCGCGAGCACGTGCCCACGGTGGCCGCGGTGGAGAGCCGGCGGTCGGACGTCCTCTTCGAGTCCATCCGCGGCCGGCTCGAGGCGGGCGACTTTCCGCGGGAAACGCTCCTCGTGGAACGGCTCCTCGAGCAGGGCTATACGCCCACCGAAGTGGCCGCGGCGATTCTGCACCACTTCGCCCCGCCGCCCCCGCCGGCTGAAGGCCCCGACGACGTCGCCGCCCGACGGCCCGATCGGCCGCCGGGCCGGCCGCAGCACCGCACGCCGGCGCGGTTCGAGCGGCGGGTGGGGGGCAATGCACCGGGCAAGGCACCGGGCAAGGCGGCCCGCGGCCCACGACGATTCGGCCCCCGCGGCGGCCCCCAATCCCGCGGGTGAGCCGGCCGCTCACCGCCGCTGCATCGTCGCGACTCCGGACCTGCGGGCTACGCCCGGATGACGTCCTTTCCCATCCAGGGGACGAGGGCGTCGGGCACCCTCACGCTGCCATCTGCCTGCTGGTGATTCTCCAGGATGGCGATGATCGCGCGGCTGATCGCGATGGCCGTGCCGTTGAGCGTGTGCACGAACTGGGTGCCCTTCTCTCCCGGTCTGCGATAGCGGATCGCAAGCCGGCGGGCCTGGTAGTCGGTGCAGTTGGACGTGCTCGTCACCTCGCCCCACTCGCCCCGCTCGCCCCGACCCGGCATCCAGGCCTCGAGGTCGAACTTGCGGTAGGCCGGGCCGCCGAGGTCGCCCGAGGCGGTGTCGATCACGCGGTAAGGAATGCCGAGGCCGTCGAACAGCCGGCATTCGAGGTCGAGCAGCAGGGAGTGCATCGTTTCGCTCTCCTCGGCCGCGGTGAAGGCGAACATCTCCACCTTCGTGAACTGATGCACGCGATAGAGGCCGCGTGTGGCGCGGCCATGGGCGCCGGCCTCGGTGCGGAAGCAATGGCTGATGCCGCAGAGTTTGAGCGGCAACTCGTCGGCCTCGAAGATCCGCTCGTGGAAGGCGCCGCCGAGCGTGATCTCGGCAGTGGCCACCAGCGAGAGGTCACTGCCGGTGATCGAGTAGATCTGCGTCTCGGGGCCCCGGGGCATGAAGCCGGTGCCTTCGAGGATCACGTCCCGCGCGAGATCCGGGGTGGTCATCACCGTGAAGCCCTCGCGGAGCAGGAGTTCGATCGCATACCGCTGCAGCGCGAGTTCGAGCAGCACGGCGTCGTTCACGAGGAAGTAGAAGCCGTGACCGGCCACCTTCGCGCCCGCCTCGAAGTCGAACAGCCCGAGCCGCTCGCCCAACTCGACGTGATCGCGGGGCTTGAAGTCGAACCGGGGCGGCGGCGTGGCCCCGCGACGGATCTCCGTGGCGTCGGCCTCGCCGCCGATGGGCGCGGCCGGGTGGGTGAGGTTGGGGATGGCCCGCAGGATCTCGTCGGCCTCGCGGACGATCTCGCCCGCCCTGGCCTCGAGTGCCGCGATCTCCTCGCGGAGTCGGCGGCCCTCGGCCTTTTTCGCTTCCCGCTCGGCGGCGTCGGCGGCCTGGCCGATCGACTTGCTCACCTGCCCCGCCTGCTGATTGAGCCGGTCGATGTCGGCCTGGAACTGCCGCCGCAGCCGGTCGAGGTCGGCGAACCGGGCCACGTCGGCCGAGGAGCCGCGGCGTGCGCAGTTGGCGGCGACGAGGGGAATGTTGTCGGCGACGAAGCGGCGGTCGAGCACGGGGAACACTCCGGGGATCGGGTCGGGGGCGGCGAGACGGAGGCCGGCGGCCGGGAGGCGGCGGTGTGGCCGCCTATACTGGCCGATCGACCGGAGCAATCATCGCCCCGAAACCCGGAGTCTGCCAGACCGATGCCCGCCTCCGCCAGTACCGTCGCCGAGCCCGAGACGGCCATCCCCGTGCCCGCCGCCGCCGCGGCCGCACGGACTGCGAAACCGAAGCGGCAGCCGCGCTATCACGTGGTGCTCTGGAACGACGACGACCACACCTACGACTACGTGGTGGCGATGCTTCGCACACTGTTCGGCCATCCCGCCGAGCGGGGCGTGGTGCTCGCGCGGCAGGTGGACAAGCAGGGGCGGGCCATCGTGCTCACCACGACGAAGGAGCATGCCGAGCTGAAGCGGGATCAGATCCACGCCTTCGGCGCCGACCGGCTGCTGGCCCGTTCGCAGGGCTCCATGACGGCGACGATCGAGCCGGAGCCGGCCTGAGCCCGCGCGTCGCGGGTGTCCGCTTGCGGCGCCACGCGTTTTTTCCCGGCAATGCGGCACATGCGCCGCGCCGCTTGCCCGCCGGGCTCGTCACGCGAAAAGGTTGGCCGTGCCGGGACGACGCCCGAGAGCCGACCGCTCGCGGGCATCGGCTCGGCACGTTCTCGGACGACGAGTTGCTGGGCCCTTCGGCTCTTTCCGAAGCCCCGGTGCAGCGTAGGCCGACGTGGACGGGCGACGTGAGTCGCTCCCCGCGATCGCCCGTTTTTCCGCGCCGAAATCCACGTCGGCGCGATCGTGCGCATGCATGCCGTGAGTCCCTTGTTCGAGGAGAACGTCATGCGTCATGCCGTCGGTTCGGTCTGTCTGAGTCGGCTCGGGTGGTGTGCGGTCGCCATGGTCGCGATCCTGCCGTGGTGCACGGCACGTCAGGCTGCCCGCGCGACCGACATCGAGGAGTACAACTTCAACACGTCGCCCGGCGGCTGGACGACCGGGCCGGGCCAATGGGAATGGACGGAACTGGGGAGCAACGAAAAAAGCTGGAAGCTGCTGCTCTCGGGCACGAATCCGTCGGCGAATTACCTCTACTCGCCCTGCTTCACGGTCACCGGTGACGCGGTGCGGTTCGACTTCCAGGAGCACCGGTTCAATTTCGGCACCAGCGGCACGGTGCCGCCGATCACCTATCTGCCTCCTGCCGGGCAGGTGCAGTACACGCTCGACGGCATCAACTGGCAGGGCGTGCCGCTGCCGCTGTGGTCCGACACCGGGCCAGACGTGCCACCGACGCTGAATCCTGCCGACCTTCTGCCGACGACGACCGCACTGCTCGACACGGGCTACGCCTTCCAGGGCATGTCGGCGGGGTACGACGCGCCCAATCCCGCGTTCGTCAAGAGCGGCTTCGATCTCGCGCCTGCCATCGGCAGCACGCTGCAATTCCGGCTCCTGGGCGACCTGGGCGGCCAGACGTTCTCGGCCGACCCGGACAATCCGCCCTGGGACGTCGACATCGTGCAGATCAAGGGTGTCGTGCCGGGGCCCTGCGTGCCCGAGCCGGGCACGCTCGCCCTCGTCGGGATCGGCGGCGGCCTGCTCGCGGCCGGACGTCTGCGGCGGTCGATGCGGGGCCGGGCCGGTCGGGCAGCCCGCGAATCGATCGTGATGGGGATGCTGATGGCCGCGGCCGTGCTCGGCCTCGCGGTGGCGGCCGCCCCGCCCGCACGGGCCGACGTGTTGTTCGACTTCCAGATCGACGGCAACGGCGGACCCCAGAGCGGCGGCCAGGTCGTCGCCTGGTCGGGCACCTATCAGGCCGTCTCGGGGAGCGTGCCCCCCGCGAACCGGTGGACCTACGTCTCGAGCGGAGACAAACGGTGGAGCGTCAGGGCCATGGGAGTCGACAGCCTCGCGGCGACGACCGTCGCCCAGCTGACGAGTGGCACGTTCAGCGGCCTCGTCGATGGCGTGCCGTCCCTCTTCGCCCGGATCAGCCTCGCCCACAACTTTCTCCTGCCGCCTTCGGTCACGGGGCCGCGGCCGATCGCCCTGGGGCAGTTGCAATACAGGCTGAGCACCAGCGGCTCGTGGCTGGGCCTGCCCGGTTCCGCCTGGACGAGCGGCGGCTCGGTCAACACCGACGATCCCGTCTTCGGCCCCTCGCCCTTCAAGAACCCGCTCGATCCGCTCGATCCCTTCTTCGTCGATCAGACCGCCTTCGTGCCGCCCACCTACGTGACACCGACGGCGTCGCCGCTCATTCCCATCGTGTCCGCCGGGGCGGCGTCGTTCGTCGGCCAGTCGAACGGCTGGTCGTCGCTCTACGTCCCGAGCCAGGCCATTCTCAGCGTGCCGGCCGGCATCACGACGCTGCAGCTCCGGCTCTCGGACGCGAATCTGGGGGGCAACTGCGACAACAACGAGGGCTGGAACGTGCGGATGCTGGCGGTCGAGTTCAATCCGCCCGACCAGCCACCGGTGCCCGAGCCGACCACCCTCGCCCTCGCCGCGGCGGGAGGGGGGGCGATGGCCGCGGTCCGGGCACTGCGGCGGCGGCGGTCACCAGCGGCCCTCGAGGCCGAGTGAGAGACCTTGTGCGACGACGCTGCCGCCGGTGTCGGTGCCGCCCATGACGTCGTTGCCGGGGCAGAGCTTTTGCCGATCGAATTGATTCGGGGCCAGCGCCAGGCCGCCCAGCCAGAAGATGGTGTAGCCGGCGCGGAGCGAGATCCGCTCGGTGACATCGTAGACGGCCGTGGCCCCGAGCTCCCCCACGAAGGCCGCGCGGCCGGTGCTCGTGGCGACGGCCAGCATGTCGGGCTCCACGAACTGGTCCGTGGTCGAGAACCGCGAGGTCTGCCGGGCGTCGTTGTAGAAGATACCCGCCTTGCCGATGCCCTCGATCCGGAATGATCGGCCGAGACCGTAGAGAATCGAGTCGGCGCCGATCTGGAGGCCGTAGAGATCGTTGGCCGTCCGCGTGCGATAGCTGCGGGTGTAGGGGTCGGGGAAGAACTCGGGGTCGGGAACCGTGAGTGATTCAAGCCCGATGCCGTCGTTCCATTCCACCCAGCGGAATCCCATCAGCCAGCCGAGCCGGCCGTCGGTCGGGAAGCGCCGATTGATCTCGAAGCTCTGGAGCGAACTCGACATGCCGCCGCCCGCCGTGTCGCGCGGGGTTTGGGTGTCGCAGCAATAGAGGCCGCGCGGCTGGGTGTCCACATAGCCGTCCGCCAGGGTCGGCAATGAACGCGAGGCCGTGAACGACTGCACCCGCAGGTAGTTGAACTCGATCGCCCCCATGTCGCCGGTATGGCGGAAGAGCGTGAACCGCGGGCCGGCCGCCATTCCGCTCTGAAAATCCGAGGCCGACAGGGCGACGGTTCTGCCCGCCGCTTCCGCGTCGGCAAAGTCGTAGAACGGAACCGACGCGGGCGCATCCCGCCACAGCAGCAGCGCCTCCGCGCGGCCCGTCCACACGGGATCCTGACCGAGCGGGTCGAGTAGCCGGCAGGGCACGTCGCAGCAGGCGGTGGTGAAGCAGGGTGTCGTGAAGCAGGGATCGGGCACGACGATGTCGGGCGGCGGCGGACCCTCATCCGCCGCATGTGTCCCCTGCCCTCCCGCCAGGCCGCCGACGGCCACGGCCCAGACCACGATCCACGCCCTCGTCACACGCATGACCCACCCCCGTTCCGTGCTGGATTTTCCGAACAGTCGTCGATGAACCCCACCAACGTGGGGTACTTATCGTGATCCCCGATTGGGGGGGATTTGCGGAGTCCCAAATCGTCCGGTCACGCCGACTGGGTTGACTCTGCGGGGCGTCGGCAAAAGCATGCGTTCGTGGGGGCACGAAGTCCCCGCCGCACCGTCCGCACGCAGGCGGACGCAGCACAGCAGGAAGGCTTTCGGCCATGGACCAGGCACGCCGCCGGCAGGTATCCGCCGGCTTTGAGGCGCTCGAATCGCGGCTCGCGCTCGCAGCCGATCCGAGCCTCCCCGCACAGTGGAACCTGGCCACGATCGATGCGGCCGACGCGTGGCAGACCACGACCGGCTCCCGCAGCGTCGTCGTGGCGATCGTCGACTCGGGCATCGACTTCACCCACCCCGACCTCGCGGCCGCCATCTGGACGAATCCGCGCGAAGTGGCGGGCAACGGGCTCGACGACGACGGCAACGGCTATGTGGACGACGTGCACGGCTGGGACTTCGTCGAGAACGACAACACGCCACAGGACGGCTTCTGGCACGGCACGCACGTGGCCGGGATCATCGGGGCCGTGGGGGACAACGGCATCGGCGTGAGCGGCGTGGCGCAGCAGGTGTCGATCCTGCCGCTGCGGTTCCAGAACGACTCCGGCTACGGTTCCACGGGCCTGGCGGTGTCGGCGCTCAACTACATCACGCAGCTCAAGCGGGCCGGTGTGCCGATCGTGGCCACGAACCTCAGCTGGGGGGGCGGCACGACCGCATCGCTCGCCCTGCAGACGGCCCTCCAGGCGCAGGCGAACGCGGGCATCACGGTGGTGGTCGCGGCGGGCAACAATGGCGGCGACACCGACGCGCTGCCCCGGTATCCGAGCAGCTATCCGCTCGACAACATCATCTCCGTGGCCGGTTCGGACGGGGCCGACAATCTTCTCGGCTTCTCGAACTACGGCGCCACGAGCGTCGATATCGCCGCCCCGGGAGCAGGCATCCTCTCCACGCTGCCCGGCGGCGGCTACGGAGCCATTTCGGGCACGTCGATGGCCGCTCCCCATGTGACCGGTACCATCGCCCTCCTGGCCTCCGTGCGGCCGAATGCGACGGTCGCCCAGATCCGTGCGGCCGTGCTCGGCGGCGCCGACCCCGTGCCCGCGCTCGCCGGCAAGGTGGCCACCGGCGGCCGGCTCAACGCCTTCGCCGCACTCGGGCGGATCATCGCGGACGTGCCCGCGCCCGGCACGCCTCCCCCCCAGCCGCCGGCGCCCACCGTGCCGCCGCCGCCGGTGGTCTCGACGCTCCTCGCGACCGACAGCTTCAATCGGGCGAACGCGAAGGCGCTCGCCTCCCCCTGGCAGACGCTCTCGGGCCGGTTCGCGATCGAGAGCAGCCGCATCGTGGCCAGATCGTCCGGCACGTCGCTGGCGATCGTGACCGGTGTGTCGGCGGCAGACGTCACGATGCGCTCCGACGTGTCGCTCCGCATCGGCAGCTCGGTCGGCCTCGTGGCCCGGGCCACGGGGGGGGCGAGCGGCAGCATGTATTGGGGCTCGCTCACCCGCACGACCACGGGCGTTTCCGCCCGCATCTGGCGGATCGAGAGGGGAATCGCCACGCAGCTGGCGTCGGTGAAGGCCCCGAGTTCGACCGGCCTGCTCGAGTTCTCGGCGATCGGCACGCGGCTCACGCTCGCCCTCAACGGCCGCACGCTCGCGGCCGTCGATGACGGCGGCATCCGCGGCGCCGGTAGCGTCGGCTACCGGGCCAAGGCCGCCGGCGGCACCGCCGACACGTTCACGGCCCGTTCGGCGTGAGCCGGGCCGCCGGCTTCTCGATCCGGTAGAGGGCCGAGTCGGTTCGCAGATACAACGCCCGCCCGACCGCCGCGGGCGTGGCCATGATGCTGCCGTCGAGGGCGTTGGTCGCCTCCAGGTCGAACCGGCGGCCCGGCCGGAGGACGAAGGTCTCGCCGGTGCGGTTCCCGACATAGATCCGGCCGGCGGCGAAGAGCGGCGACGACGAGAAATTGCCCCCCAGCCGCTCGGTCCAGTGCACGGCCCCGGTGCGGGCATCGAGGCAGCAGGCGACCCCCTTTTCGCTGACCACATAGACCTCGTCGCCGACGGCCAGCGGCGACGGCATCGTCGGCGCCCCCTTCTTCTCCCGCCACACGATCTCCGGCGGCGCCCCGCCGTCGCCGAGTCGCAGGGCGAGCAGCTCCGGCTGCATGAAGCTCGTGCTCATGAAGAGCAGGCCGTGGGCCACCACCGGTCGCGGCACGACCGAGAAGCCGAGCACGCCATAAGACTGTTTCCACAACTCCCGGCCCGTGGCCGGGTCGTAGCCATAGATCCAGTCGGCGGCCGGCGACACGAGCACCTCGCGGCCGCCGATGGAAATCACGAGCGGCGTGCCGTAGGCCTTCTTGAAATCGGGATTGTCGTGCAGTTTGCCGGAGCGGGGCGTCTTCCAGACCTGCCTTCCCGACCGCACGTCGAGGGCGACGATCGCCTGCGTGTCGCTGCCGTCGCAGTGGAAGATGAGCAGATCCCGCCACACGATCGGGCTGCTGCCCGGACCATTCTCGTGATTCAGCCGCTGATCGCGATTGGTCCACACGACGGCCGCGGCGGCGGTGTCGACGCAGGCCGTGCCGTAGTCGCCGAAGTGGCAGAGGAGGCGGCCGTCGGCCAGCACGGGCGACGGAGACGCATGTGAATTGAGACTGTGAATGGGCTGAGGGTCGTCGACCGCGAAGAGCGTCAGGTCGTGCAGCAGCCGCCCGGTCGCCCGATCGACGCACAGCGCCCGGAAGCTCACCCGGCCGACGATGTTCATCGGTAGCGGGGCGGCCAGCGCCGCCGTCCGTCGGGCGCGCTCATCCGGCGGCAATTCCGTGGCCACGGCCGCGGTGAGCCAGACCTGCCTGTCGTCGAGTACGGGCGACGACCAGCCCCGGCCAGGCAAGGGCGTCTTCCAGGCGATGTTCTCGGCCTCGCTCCAATGCACGGGCAGGTCGTGTGCCTCAGGAGCATGCCCCTGGCCGTCGGGCCCGCGCCACTGCGGCCACGGCGCGGCCGATGCCGAGGCGGCGGCGATCATCGAGGCGGCGGCGATCATCGAGGCGGCGGCGATCATCTGGTCAGCGGCCGATCACGAAACCCGCGCTCCACGAGCGTTCCCTCGCGACGATCGGAGCGGCTTTTTTCG
>Ga0214917_10000179_pt1 | contig 78448 bp, 75 predicted proteins | sample LL_1208_BB_MetaG_FD_177983 | JGI IMG/M metagenome (GOLD analysis project Ga0214917, IMG submission 177983) | Freshwater microbial communities from Lake Lanier, Atlanta, Georgia, United States - LL_1208_BB | ecosystem: Environmental > Aquatic > Freshwater > Lake | place: USA: Georgia | collected... | reverse complement strand
TGAAGCCATAGTTGCCGGCGCAACTGCTTCAGCGAAAGGTCTTCAGGTTGCTGAAGATGGGTCGCAAGAAGCCCCCACTAGAATTGCCTTAGCAATTTAGTGGCGGGAGAATGTCACTAGAAGAAACTTTATAAGCAATTGGCATCAATGGATCAAAAAAATTTTGAGCATAGATTAATGTTTTTGTCGCCAACAAAAATGGGAACATAATAGTAAATTTCATTAAAATCTTATGATTAGAAGTAGGTTATTCGGCCATTGTAGCAAAAAGGTTCAAACTAATAAACATACTATTTTAAATTAAGTCAGCATGTTAACAAAATTAGTATATTAACTTCTAAAAAAGATTTACAATGAATCATTAATTATTGTTATTAATCAAAATGACTCTTGTTTACATTAAAAGCCTTATGATGCTTATGCGATTAGATAAACCTATAGGTATTATTTTATTAGCGTGCCCTGCTTTTTTTGCTATAAGCAAACAAGCAAATCCGTTCCAAGTAAAAACATTAATTATTATGACAGGAATCATTCTTTGTCGATCTTTAGGGTGTGTCTTAAATGATATCGCCGATAGAGATATTGATTTACACGTTAAACGTACGGCACTAAGACCTTTACCTAAAAAACAAGTATCTTTATATCAGGCATGGATTTTAGCCATTTTTCTAACTTTTGGTTGCTTATCTTTGTTATATTGGATTCCTGTGAGTGCTTTTAAAACCATCATTTTTTCTGGTTTAACTATTCTTATCTATCCATATACTAAACGTTATTTTTCACTACCTCAGGTGTTTTTAGGCATAAGCTTTGCTTCAAGCATTCCGGTTGTCTATTCTATTTTTGAAAGCGCTTTTTCAATAACAATGTATTGGCTTTTTTTTGCCACTGTATGCTGGGTCATCAGCTATGACACGTTCTATGCTTTAAATGATTTGGAAGATGATCAACTCCTTCCGATTTACTCATTACCCAAGACACTTGGTGAAAAAAACAGTAAATTACTCGCTCAAATTTTACTGATGGTTGCAGAAATTATTATGATTGGTGTCATCGATTACTCGACAAGCAATATCTTGTTAGTCTTTGTGTCAATTGCTTTAGTTTATTATATAATTTACGATGCTCAAAATAATAAGATTAATAATTTAGACTTATTTCACCTTAATGGTTTATTAGGATTATTATGGTGTATGATACATTTTAACGAGTAGTCAAAACTTCTATATTAGTAAATACGTTTTGTGGCATAATATTTTCAACAGAACAAATAACAACTTCAATCAGGATTAACAATATGATTATTAAAGCAAAAGTTCTTAATCCTTTACTTGAGAAATTCACTTTACCTAAATATCAAACAGCTATGAGCGCTGGAATGGATCTCCTTGCATGTATTGAAGAGCCTATTACGATTGAGCCCAATCAAGTTGTTATGATTCCAACAGGGCTAGCGATTTTTATTAATAACCCTCAATACGCAGGAATGATTCTTCCTCGTTCGGGATTAGGCCATAAAGGCTTAGTGCTAGGCAATTTAGTGGGCTTAATTGATGCTGATTATCAAGGCGAGCTTAAAATTTCTTGTTGGAATAGATCCCAACAATTATTTACTATTGAGCCAGGATTGCGCCTTGCCCAGCTGATTATCGTCCCTATAATGCAAGCACAGCTTGAGTATGTTGATTCTTTTGATGAAACTGAACGTGGTACCGGCGGATTCGGTTCAACTGGTTTTATTGCTGACAATAAAATTATTGAGAAGATCTTAGGATAAAACATCTAAGGCCTTGAATTTTTCAAGAAAGACGATACAATGAACGTTATTATTCAATAAGTATAAATTCGCTATGAGAAAGTGTTCTGTCAGCCAGCGCACCACGGGTTTCGGACATCGTGTCGCTCACTGTAATAAAAAAACAAAAAGAACTTTTCGCGTCAATATGATTTCCAAACGCGTATGGGTTCCTGAACTTAATCGATTTGTCCGTGTTAAATTATCAGCACGTGGCTTAAAAACTCTTGATAAGAACGGTCCAGCATACCTTCTTGAAATTGGCGCTATCTAAGGATAAATAATGGCTAGTAAATCAAAAAGTACTATTAAAATCATCTTGCGCTCAACTGATCCGGCTTCACGCTACTTCTACACAGCAAAGAAAAGCAAGAAAAATAAAGAGAAATTAAAATTACGTAAATTCGATCCTATCGTTAACAAGCACGTGGAATTTATCGAAGAAAAAATGCGTTAAGATGCGCGTACTTACGCTCAACGTTAACGGCATCAGGTCAGCCCTCAAAAAAGGGTTGGCCCAATGGCTAGAAACTCTTAATGCAGATCTGATCTTATTACAAGAAATCCGTGCATCATCAGACTCATGGAATGAATTATCTCTCCTTCCAGCCTATCATAGAATATTCAACTATGCAGTCCAACCAGGATATTCTGGTGTCGGTATACTATCTCGTTACCCACTACAAGAGGTTCTTCTTGCCCATCCATGTTTATCTTTACACAATGAAGGTCGATTTATTCAAGCCCGTATCGGCCGTATGCAGATTATTAATCTTTACTGTCCCTCTGGAAGCTCGAGCCCTGAGCGACAATTAGTCAAACTCCAATATTTAAAAGAGCTCAATGAATTTGGAAAAACATTATCCGAACATGTTCTTATTGCCGGGGATATGAATATTGCTCATACGATTGATGATATAAAAAATTGGAAACAAAATTTTTATGCGCCAGGATGTACTCCTGAAGAAAGGACTTGGTTTACTGATTTTCTGAAAACATATCAACTTGTTGATACATTCCGCGTGTTACATCCGGAAGCAAAAGATGTTTACACCTGGTGGTCAAATCGCGGTCAAGCCTTTGCTAAAAATGTTGGGTGGAGAATTGATTATCAACTGACGAGTCAAGCTTTAGCACCCCTCATCAAAAAAGCATGGGTAGAGCGCGACCCTAAACTCTCAGATCATGCTGGGTACTTGATAGATATTGATTACCAACCAGATCTCCCAGCCCTAACTTGCTAACTCTACTCACTTAATCGATTCCTCTTGCGCCAACAAACACAAGAAATTACCATGATCTCTAAAATGCTGTGTGTAGCTTTCTAACACAATCCTCTCAACATGGCATGAGGCTAGGCTAGGACTGAAAGACTGTGGGTCAATAGCCCTTTGAATACAAAATCAACATACGGACAAAAAAAGATGCACACTCATATAACGCTCCTTGTATCAATTTATTGCATCGCTATCATAATAAAAAGAGGGTGATTTCTCGTTTCCAACGGGTTAATAATGAGCTTGATGATTACAATGGTTGCCCAGGGTGTACCTTACAATTGTATTTGCAGGTTGATTGAATTGATTTGGAAATAGATAAAGAGTGCTTAGTTTTCTAAATATATTTGATCATTGGTTTCAGTAAAAAGGATTTCAATAAGATTCATTTCTTCTGAGGTAATATGAGGGATTTTTTTTAAAATTGGCTCGATCAAATATTGATGTTTCTGCAAATCAAAGAACTTAAATGAAGTAAAGCCCGACTGTTTTGCCCCCAATAGCTGGCCTGGCCCACGTAACTCTAAATCAATTTCTGCCAACTGAAACCCATCATCGTATTCACAGAGTGATTGCAAACGCTGAATACCTGTTTCAGTTAATGAGTCACCGTAGATTAACAAACAATAACTCTTCTGATGCCCCCGACCTACACGTCCACGCAATTGATGCAGTTGAGCTAGCCCTAGCCTATCAGGTGATTCGATCACCATCAATGTCGCATTAGGATTATTAATACCTACTTCTATAACAAGAGTAGATACGATCATATCTATTGAGCCATCATAAAATTTATTCAGTATTTCTGTTCTTTTTAGACTGGGCATACGACCATGTAATGGTTCCATGCGAATATGCGGTAATTTTTCTTTAAGAAATTGATAGGATTGCTCTACTGCTTGAGCCTCAATGACTTCTGACTGTTCAATTAAAGGGCAAATCCAATAACATTGCATTTTTTTCTTAACACAGTTACTTACCGAATTTAAAGCAATATCCATTTTAGATCGTGATAAAGTATAAGTATCAATTGGCGTTCTTCCTGGTGGCTTTTCTCTCAATGTAGAAATACTTAAATGCCCAAACATAGCCATTGCCAGAGTTCGAGGAATTGGGGTAGCTGTTAATGTTAAATGATGAACGGCTTGTTTCCCTTTGCTTAATAATTTTGCTCGCTGTGCTACTCCAAAGCGTTGCTGCTCATCAATAACAGCTAATACCAAATCTTTAAATGTAACACTTTCTTGAAAAAGAGCTTGCGTACCTATCAAAATATCAATCGCGCCACTCTCAACTTCCATTAATAACAATCGTCGTTGAGCAATTGTTAATGAGCCTGTAAGTAATCCTACCTTAACAGCTGAACCCAAGAGAGTGTGTAAAGATTCATAATGTTGCTGAGCTAAAATTTCAGTGGGGGCCATCATAACTGCTTGATATCCCGCATCAACAGCTACTGTTAAGGATAAAAAACCTAAAATAGTTTTACCTGAGCCTACATCTCCTTGCACTAATCGATGAGTCGCATATCCTTGTGTGAAGTCAACCTGAATTTCTTTCCAAATAGCTGCTTGACCCGCTGTTAACTGATAAGGCAATGCATTCATAAGCTGCTGTGTTAATTGACCTGGAGCCAATAAAACTGCTTCTCGTTGCATCAATCGCTCTTTATCATGGAGCTTTATGAAATAAGCAAGTCCCTCGATAAATGCCAACTCTTCTGATGCTTTTTGTTGTAAAGATAAATATCCATTTAACTCATCAGGAGTTAATCTCCATCCGTGTAGTACCTGTAAACACCGATAAAAAGTTGTGTATTGACTTCCAAAAAACCTATCTTTAGCATTTAATAAATAATCTACAGCTAACGATAATGATCGCTGCGAAGCTCCTTGTATAGTCGGATAAACCGGCTCAAATTTTGGAATAAAAAGCTGCCCCCATCCAATATATTCAATTTCTGGATGAGCCATTTGGGGACCATAATCATTAAATGTAATTTTACCGTACACTCTAACTCTGGTGCCAACACGCAGTTTATCCATAATCCACTGGTTTTGTTGGAAAAAAACCAAATCAAGTCGTCGACGATCACTGTCTTGTAATAATGCTTTAAAAATCTTTCCTGGCTTATTTATTTGTACAATAACACCCTCAATATATGCATCCTGATCCGCTTGGAGATCTTCAATCATGGATAGCTTCAACTTGTTTTTATAATGAAGAGGAAAGCATAGTAAAAGATCAATCACTGTGAAAATACTTCGTGCATGCAAAGCTTCGAGCGTTTTAGGCCCTATTTTAGGAATCTTGATTTCAGCCAGTAAACTAGAAAGCTTTGCATCCATGATTAAAGCCTTTTTATACGATGAACGAAAGGCGTTTTTCGTAAACGCTTTAACAACATAGCCAAGTGGTCACGATCACGAACTGTAATGACCAGCTCTAAATCATTTAAACGAGGATCCATAATTTCTTTTGTTTTTGCTGCAAGAATGTTGATTTCATGCTCGGACAGTATACCGGCTATAAGAGCAAGAGCTCCGATTTTATTCAAGAGCTGAAGTTCAATTTTTACTTGAAAAGTCATTTTTTCATCAATGTCCCAAGCAAGGCAAAGGATGCTTTCTTCTTTGGATATTGTTTTCAACTGAGTGCAATTTTCACGATGCACAATCAGCCCTGTCCCGGCTTTAATCACTCCAACAATAGCATCGCCTGATATTGGATAACAACAGTGTGCATACTCCAAAACAATACCTTCCTCTCCATTAAGATGTAACGGCATTATTTTTTTATCTTCATGACCTACACCATAATGCATTTGTTGAATCGACTGCATGACGGTATTGGCCAAGCACTTTCCTAGACCGATAGAGGAATACAACTCGTTGATCTGTGTGACTCTAAATTTCTCTAATAAAGCTGGAATTAATGGTGTCAGATCATCAAGGACTTTATTAATGCTTTCCAGCTCTTTAATAAGCAACCTTTTTCCTAAATCAATTGAATGCTCATATTGTTGATTGCGTAACCAGTTCCGTATATAAGAACGGGCTTTTCCTGTAATAGCAAAGGTCAGCCAGCCAGGATTTGGCGCAGCATGGGGAGAAAAAATTAATTTTATTGTTTGGCCGCTTTGCAATGGAGTTGAAAGAGGAGCAAGTAAGCGATTAATTGAACAGGCGACACAATGTCTGGCCTCTTGGGCAGAGCGAGCATATGCTAAATCAATAGGTGTGCTTCCTTTCGGTAAGGTCCATATCTCTCCTTTCTCATCAAAGACATAAACTTCATCAGGATCTAAATCCATTTTCATGTGCTCAATAAACTCTAATGATGAGTATGAATTGGATTGTAACTCAATCATATCGTTAACCCATTGCTGGGCATAGTGTTCTTTATCAATAGACAATGATTCTGAATGGTTACGTGAATGCGCAGCTATTCCATATTCAGAAGATAAATGCATTTGAATAGTTCTAATCTGAAATTCCATAACAATATTGTGTTTAACAATCAAAACAGTATGCAAAGAGCGATACCCATTGGTTTTGGGAATAGCGATGTAATCTTTAAATTTATTGATAATAGGTTTAAAGACATTATGTAAAATACCTAAAACACGATAACAATCTTGCAAGCTGTAAACAACGATTCTGAACCCAAAGAGTTCGTTAATATCTTTAAACTTCAAATGATGGCGCTGCATTTTTCTATAGACAGAATAAGGACTTTTCTCTCGAATTGATAATTGATGTGCTTGCACACCATATGTTTTTAATGTATTAAAAATAGTTTCTTGAACTTCACGTAATAAAGACTCTCTTTCTGCTCGAGTGCGTTGAATCGCTTGGGCAATAACAGAATATCTATAGGGGTATAAATTGATAAAACCCAAATCTTCAAATTCCATTTTTAAGGCATTCATTCCCAAACGATACGCTATAGGCGCATAAATTTCTAACGTTTCAATAGCTTTGCGATTTTTTTTCTCTGTCGGCATAACCCCTATTGTTCGCATGTTATGCAATCTATCGGCAAGTTTAATCAACAAAACTCGAATATCATGTGCTACAGCAAACATCATTTTACAAAGATTTTCTGCTTGCTCATGAGCTCTTGAAGAAAATTTGATTTGTTTAAGCTTGGAAACCCCATCAACAAGATGGGCGACACTCTCGCTAAAAATTGCTGCTAACTCTTCTTTTGTAATAGCAGTATCTTCTAAAACATCGTGCAACAACCCAGCTTGTATAGTCTCATGATCAAGCTGAAAGGTTGAAAGTATTTTAGCAACTTCAAACGGATGTGTAATGTACGGCTCGCCAGAAAGGCGAGTTTGTGTTTGATGAGCGCTTTGAGCTAAAAGAAAAGCTTTATGAACTTGTTGGCACTGTTCGGGCGAAAGATAGGTTAATAAGTATTCATTAAATTCACTATAATTCAACACCTGAGATCCTAAATCCTTTTAACTGGTGGCTCCGTCAGTAGACTCTACGCTCAAAACCCCGGCAGCGATTTCTCTTAAGGCTATGACAGTTGCTTTATCATCACCCCAATCTAACGTTGTATCTTGAGCACCTGACATTAATTTACGGGCTCTCTCTGAAGCTTTTAGAACAAGCTCAAAACGATTTTCTACATGATCAAGACAATCTTCAACAGTAATTCTGGCCACTTTTTTATTTCCCTTGTTAACAACATAACGATCGAATAAGATCATGTCTTCTCAGACATCTTAGTTTCTCACACCTTAAAATAAAACTCAATTCATCTACAGATTTATCAATATCCTGATTCAATACAATATAATCATATTCAAAAGCTGCACTAATTTCTGTTTTGGCGATACTTAACCGTTCATGGAGTTCAAAAGAGTCGATCAATGGTTGTCGATGCAAGATTCTCTCTTTAAGAACATCCAAGCTTGGCGGCAAAACAAAAATACTCACAATATCGGGCATATTTTTTTTGACAGATCTAAATCCATTGATATCAATATCTAAAATAAGCCAATCTTCTGACTCATGAGAAGAAAGGATACTTTGCCAGCTAGTGCCATACCAGTTGCTATGAATAAAAGCAGTTTCTATAAAGGCTCCCTCTTGACTAAGTTCTTGAAATTTTTCTAATGTTACAAAGTGATACTCGACGCCATCCTTCTCCCCCGCTCGAGGAGATCGTGTTGTATGGGATATGGAGTATTTTAGAGGCATTATTTTATTCAACCCTTTGATTAAGGTTGATTTTCCAGCCCCAGAAGGAGCTGATATAATGACGATATTGGGAATATTTTTTTTATTCACAAAAAACCCTCCGTTTTTTTGATAAAGTTGTGAAAAATAAAGAACTGGCATGCAAGCTTTGATTGCAATTTTTGTTTATTTTTTTAAGGAATATTTAAATTATACTAGCTTTTGCGAGAATGAATTGATACATTTTGCTTAATTTTTTATTTTGTTATTTAAATTTTACTTTTATGAGGATTAACTATGCGGTTGGACATGCGTGCATTAGATCAAATGCGACTTGTGCGTTTTACGTTGAATTATTTAGATTATGCTGATGGTAGTGTTCTCATTGAAGTAGGCAAAACCAAAGTCATTTGTAGCGCCACTTTTCAACCGGGTGTTCCTCGATTTTTAAAAGGCACAGATTCTGGATGGTTGACCGCCGAGTATGCCATGATTCCCTCAGCGACACATGAACGCACGCCCAGAGAAATTCAAAAAGGTCATCCCACGGGTAGAACAATGGAAATTCAACGTCTTATTGGACGTTCGTTAAGAACATGTCTTGATCTTAATAAACTCGGAGAAAATACTTTTACGTTAGACTGCGATGTGATTCAAGCTGATGGCGGAACACGTACAGCAAGTATTAATGGATGTATTGTTGCCCTCTATTTAGCTATTGAGCGTCTACAGGCTAGAAAAAAAATCCCTGCCGGAGTATTCAAAAACTTTATTGCTGCTATTTCATGCGGAATAGTACAAGAGAATTTGATGCTTGATTTGTCTTATCATGAAGATTCGCATGCGCAGAGTGATTGTAATTTTGTTATGACTGATGATGGCCATTTTATTGAAGTTCAAGCTTCTGCTGAAAGCGCTCCTATAAGCAAAAAACAACTATCGAATATGCTGGATTTAGCTGAACAATATTGTGCTCAAATGATTAAACATCAAAAAAATGCTTTAGGACTGAAAAGTTAAAAAAGGCTGCTCTTGTGGCGCTGATTCTGTCAGTGTCTGTAACAAAGCAACTTTAATTAACGATGCAGGAAGTTGCTCAGCAAGATCTTTTGCTTGAGCAATAAAACCTAAATGCGTATTGATTTTAATCAAAAGAATAGCTAAGTCTATAGACTGTCCCGCCATCTCTTGCCAATGCTGGGCATAAAAAAACACTAGCCACTCTGCTGGATATTCTTTTGATATGTCTTCAAGTGCTTTAAAATGATCGGCTTTAAGATCTAATGGTGATATTTTTTTCAAAAAATATTCTTGATCTTTTTGATTCATAATAAAAAACTGTGAAAAAATAAAATCGTATGTAGATTGTGTCTTCCACATCCAAGAAGGCCATTTCTTAAACTCATTAATAAAATCCCCTCCTATTTGTTCAGGCAGCTGAGATAAATAAACCTTATTTAAAAGCAATTGATGTAACGATGTAGGTAATTTTTTTTGTAAACTATGAAGTAACCGATGTATAGTATTATTATTTTTATCAACCAATGCTTCAGATAACGCATCAATTTCAGATCCAATACGACTTGAAATAGCTGTTAATCGCGGGTATGTTTTTATAACATCGCAATATAGGGATAATTGATCTTCTTGATCAAGAAACTGTAACAGAAAAACATAATCGCTCAATCGATCATTGGTGCTGTGCAATTCATTCTGAGTTTTTTTCAAACGCCATTGAAGTAAATATATTTTTAACAATTGCCATTGATAGGCCAATAGCCCTCCAATAATGAATATCAATACTGCAATTAAATAAAAATAACTTGCTGGGATTTTATAAGACAGATCTCCATATCGAACATCGACAATGCTCGTTGCATAATAATTAATTAAACCTGCAATAATAAGAGCGAGTATCAAATACTTTTTCATAAAAACCCTCACTTATCATATGCGAAAACATGTTGAATGTTAGGTAGTGGATCGCAAAGTTCATTCAAAAAGCTCATTTGCTTGTCGGTTAAACTATCCCACGGTCTTAATAAACATATTTCTTCATATTTTTTCTCATGCAAAAATGTTAAAAGTTTTTTAATATGTTGAGTGCTAGGGGAGGCAGGATGTTCTATTTTTATCCCTAATAATTGCAAATATGAATTTTCATTTTTTACGCTATTATCTGAAACTGGTAAATGAGCTTTCAGATCTTGCTCAAAAGATGTCCATGTTGAACGATGTTGCAGATAAGATACTAATTTAATTTTTTCTTGCTGAGGTATAATTTGTGTTTGGGCTATTAATGCCAATGCATCTTGTAATCGAGATTGTTTTAATAGATCAGCAATTTTTATTTGAATCATTAAGACTGTATCATATTTAAGAGCTAAAATAGCATGAACAAGCTCTTCTGATGCTGGATCACTATGTCCTATTTTTATATTGAGTAATGTTGCAGTAAACTTTCTCTCAAGCGCATCAAAATCTTCTTGCTGATTTTTCAAATTTTTTTTCAATTGGTTGATAGTCTCATGTTGCTGTTCTGTTTTATTAAACAACGTATTAAGCTGTTTAATATCAAGATCATTCGTAGATAAACGTTTTTCAACAATAACAACGAATGCTGTTAATAGCGTTAAAAATAGAAAAGTTCCTATTACTGATCGACTCAATGGCATATGACTTCCTTGGATTGTTTTAATATTAACGTTACGCACTAATAAAGTTCTGTCAATAATCCTTCTTTATTATTTACTTTGTTTTAGTGTGGTAGCGCTATTAATGAACTGTTGAAGCGCAAAGACTAAAATATTCGCTAATTGAATTGACTGAGAAAATTTTTTCATTTGCGAGGGTAATCCTTGATGAGTATCATAAAATAATCGACTGATTTGCTGCAGGGATCCTGCTTGATTTCTGTCAAGACATTGCTGATGCATTTGACTCAATAATAAAAAAGACGGTATTGGATTACGATTATCATATTCTGGTAAAAATTGATGGGCTTTAAAAACAAGATTTGCGATTTCTTCATCCGGTAAAGGATAAATTTCCTCCGCGACTCTCGATGTTGCTGCATTGAAATGACTTACCAAGGCTCTGATATAAACATCTCGATCTGCATCTTCCCCTTCTATCCATCGATGAGAAAGACTGCCCAGATCTTTGGCGAGATTTGGATCAAAATTATCCGCCGAATTTATAAAAATATCGGCTATTTCTTTTTCTCTTTGATTAAAAAGATCTCGAAGGCGATCTGGGATTATCTTGTTTATTTTATTTAGATTTTCTGTTAAAAATGGAATGACTTCATTTAATTGCATCCCGAACAATTCAGTTTTATTAGGTTGTTTTTCTGATAAATAAGTTAATAATTTTGCTGGAACTGAGGCTATTAATGCCAAAAAATTTGCTTTAACTGATTCTGTATCAATATCAGGTTGAGATACGGCTGCAACAAAATTTTCATCAATAATTCTGAGTATTTCTAGATAGGTGAAAAAATATGTCTCAGAAAATCCTTTTATAGGACTGTTCGGTGTTTCAAGAGTATCCGTCAACTCAGTTGGGGTTAACTTGAAATGCTGAAAAAGCATCGATCCCTTTGTGACGCATTCTCCAATATCAATATCATTCAATATTTTATTCAAGTAATCCGCTGGTAAATTATATTCTCTAGGCATAGCTCTATGATGATTTAAGCTTTTACTAATTATAGCTTATTTCTTCAAGCCAATGATGCTGACAAATTCTTGGCTTTTTAGCCCAATGTCTAAAATATTTTTCAAGTCTTCTGGAGGATAGTAATACTTCGGCAGAACAGTTCCATTGTAATTGGCTAATCGCTAATGCCGAACTAATTGAACTGCAAACAACGAAATCAACGTCTTGAAAAAAATTTGATGCGTGATCATTGATGAAATATACAGGCCAATTCCAATGAGTGATATGTATTTTGACAGAAGGATAGTGATCAATAAGAAATTGACGATGTTTCAGCAATCCTTGAAATGATCCGACCCATAAAACACTTGTTGATCTTATTTTTTCCTGATAGTACTCTAACAGTCGTCTCAGATTATATGGCTCATTCTGAAGTGAAAATATTTTACTGCCAGGTCTTTTTTGCAAAAGATACGCCGCCGTTTGATTTCCTATACAATAATATTCTTGAACAAAGAGATTCTGTTGTAAAAAGCAATCGATAGCCGTCATTGATGAAAGAATGACTCCTGTCATATGCTGACATTGAGGGATGTTTGTATTTTCTTTAATACGAACACATGGCTTATGAATAAGATCTACCCCTTTTTCTTTTAAAGATTGTTCACTCGCTAAACTTAATGATCGAGTATGTGTTAAAACAATTTTAATTGACATTTAGACCAATCAATTGCCGGCAAATCAAATTCTTTGGAAACCCACTGAAGAGCCTCGGTTAGATGAGAAAAATTAGCTGCTTTACGCAACCAGCGATCTTCTGAACAACAAGCAAAAACTGTTAAATCCACAGAAAGCGGGTCAATACTGAGTACATCAGCATAAATACCAAAAGCACTATCGCAAGAAGCATTAAATTGTTGTGCAATAGCCCGCTCCCAATCAACACGAAAAGATACTTTGGTAGCATTTTTTTTGTTAAGGACTTTAATAAGGTCAGCATCATCAGCTCGACACTGCAGAGCAATGATGCCTTGATTGAATGCAGGAGTCATAGTCTCTACTGAAAAAGAAAAATGATTTCGATTGATATTTAAACGATCTAGACCTGCTGCTGCCACGACAATACCATCATACTCTTTATTGTCTAGGCGAGCTAATCGCGTAAGAACATTCCCTCTCAGTAAAGCAAATTTAACATCTGTTCGTAGAATTTTTAACTGAGCTGCTCGTCTTAGTGAAGATGTACCTATAACAGATCCTTCCGGTAAATTCTCTATTGAGTCATATGGGCTCACTAAACAATCATGCGGACTGGCTGCCTCTAAAAATCCAGCGGTAATCAATCCAGGAGCATTCTTAATCGGCATATCTTTTAAAGAATGCACTGCAATATCAGCTTTTTTATCGAGTAATGCTTGCTCTATTTCCTTAATAAATAATCCTTTACCACCACTTTTACTTAATGATATATCAAGCCTACGATCACCTTCTGTTGTTAAAAATAAAATGTTATTGACCTGCAAATTGTTTTGGGCTAAAAAATCACAAGCCAAACGGGTCTGTGCTTGAGCTAATCCTGAAGCACGACTAGCGACAGTGAGCCCAGAGCCATCAACAATATTTTTCATATACTTACCGCTCATCCAATAAAAGCATTGGTTGACTTTGACCAAACATAAGAAGCAAAAATGGAATAAGTGCAATACTAAAAATACCGAAGGAAAAACAAAGCATGATCAACATAGAGTAAGTTCTAGCTCCACGCTCAGAAGTAATAATTTCATCAACAATCTTCGCAGAAACATGATGAACAAGATTTTCTATTTCATGCGCAGATTGTGATAGTGTAATTAATGGGCTATTGGGAGAATGATCTAAATCAATCATCATCTCGGCTAAGTTTTTAAAGTTATTAGCATAATCCGCAATCAGATCATAAAATATTTGCTTATCACCCTCTGGAAGAAAATCATCTTCATCTAAATCATCTAAAAAATTCTGCAAATAGGCTTTATAGCGTTCTAGATACTTTAATGATGGGCGCAGAAAAAAATTCTTTTCTGTTAAAGATAATTTCATAAGTGCATATTGATAATCATGCAACTTAACACGCACTGAAGGATCGTGATTTTCTAAATTCCAAACAAAAGAATCAATCTTTAAAAACCCATTTTTGACTTTACCACGCAGACCATGATCATAATCTAATCCTATTTTTGCGTAACAATCACAAACTTTCTCAAAATTCTTCTTATAACTTGTTAAGCTTTCATGAATTTTCAATAATGATTCTGATAGCTGCGGCTGATCGGCAAGAAGAGATCTTAAATACTCAGCATCTGAAACCAAAACTGTGGCGTTGGTCTCAAATTTCTTTAACTCATCCCAACTCAAGCGCGTCAAAAAGTTTTTTTCATTTTTTCGCAATAATAAAACGTCTGCATCAAGTTTATAAGAATGGCTAATAGCGTCTTTTAAAATCGTCATTTGCATCAAATGTGACTCAAAAACTTTAGCCAGCATCATTAATAACGATGCTATAACAAAAAATATTAGAAGGAATTTGTGTCTGGTCGTCATAATATAAATTAAGAAAAGAATCTTTGCTTGGTTAATATTCTACTCTAAATAGTCTTTAAGAATCAAAGATTCTTGCTCTAATATTAATTGAATTAAATTTACTTGCTTCTTTTGTGATCATGATTATTTGCAAATCCGTTAACGTGACATAGTTCTGCACAACATTTCTTAGCCTGATGAAGATCCATTCTGTATTTTATTTAATTAAAGCCAAAATGGTAACCCGAATATCATAAAAATTATTAGCATTATTGTTGAATGAAAAAAGCCTATTTTCCACCACTGTCTTAATGTCCAATACCCTGAACCATAAATAACTGTCCCCGTCCCCGTACCATAGTGAGTCAAGCCAGCTGACAATGATGTTGAAAATGCTAATGCAAAGAGTAATGGTTGCATTTGAATGCCAGCATGTAATCCCACCATCATGAGAGGTTGAAATAGGGTAGTGATATGACTTGTTAAAGATGCAAAAAAATAATGTGCATAAAAATTAATTGCCATTAAAATCACAAGCAACAATAATGGATTTGCTTGTGGCATGTAATATCCAATTGAATGCGCAAACCATGAAATAAATCCATAATCCTTCATGGCTGACGATAATGTAAATAATACTGTTAACCAGATAAAAGTAGTCCATGCGTGTGAGTCAGAAGTAACGTCCTGCCATGTAAGAACTTCTGTTACTAACAACCCTGTTACTGCGATAATAGCAGCAGAAGTAGGATGAATAGAAAAATAAGGTCCAATAACCCAAGCCCCCAATAAAAATAAAAAGGTTAAGGCCATAATGAGTTCTTTTCTTGATATCGATCCTAATGATACATAAGCTGCATGTGATTTAGATTTAACATCTTCAACATGAGTGATATTTGTGTCTGATAAATACATCACGAGTGGAGGAGTAATGAGCAAGCAAATTATTCCCGGCAAAAATGCTGCTTTGCACCAGCTCACCCAGTCACCATCCAATCCAAACGTCGCTCCAATAGACGCTATCATCGGATTGCCAGCCATAGCTGTTAAAAACATACTAGAACTAATCAAATTTGCTTGAAAACATCCGTATAATAAAAAAGCTGTTAAATGCCTTTGGTTTTTGTGTATCCCTACTGGCTTACCAAATATATTATCGCCTAAAGAATGTGCTATCGGATAAATCAATCCACCACCTCTTGCTGTATTTGAAGGAATAAATGGGGCAATGAATACTTCTGCAAAAATAAGCGCATACGATAATCGCAAGGGAGTTGATCCCAAACAAGCTGCCATGTATAAAGCTATGCGAGAGCCTAAACCAGAAACTACAAATCCTCTAGCGATAAAAAAGGCCATCAGTACAAGCCATGACACTGGATAACTAAACTTCTCCAAACAAACATCGATAGTCAAAGTTCCTGTTACAAGAGAAAGAGATAAAGCGATAAAAGAGACCACCCCCATATCGTAACTTTTCGATATAATAAGCGCCAATGTCACCAAAAAAATAATAAAGGATTGCCAACCTATTTGCTCAACACCTACAGGTGGTGGAGTTAACCATAAAATACAAGCTCCGATCGTGATGATGAGAAGATTATAAACGCTTGATGGGGACTCTTGTTTAGCTTTATGTGTCATATCGCATTGAATTCATGATCTACAGAATCTCTATAATAGTTGATGCACCATCATCAAACAAGCAGCAGTCATCATTGGCAAAATAGGCTATGGCTTAATAATATTTTAAAAAACCATGGAATGCTGAGTTCAAATTCAACAAGGCTGCTAGTAAGGACTGACCGTTGACTTCATTGAGCCAAACAAACGCTGGATTTTTCGTTTTTGCCACAAGTTGTCGTTGGAGTTCAGATCGTGCGAGCGTTTTTTGGTTTGTTCGTCATGATAAATTTGGGCGCGTAATGCACAATTCTAGACATGACGCACACAACCAAAATGTTTTTTCAGCAACGTTTCTTGTTCTTAGTTAGGATAGAGGCGATAGCGATAGGCTTTGAGGTTTTGTTTTGTTTTTCGATCAGATTTTCTTTAACCTGATGACTGTTCTTGCTCAAAATCGCTTCGGTAAAAACTCATGCTGATATAGAAAATGTCTTGTAGTTCAGCCAATCCTGTAAGGTCTCGCACTCCATCTCCATTCAAATTTTTTACAAAAAAGTTGAATGGAGAATTCCGCGAGTTTTGTTAAAATGGCTCATATGAGTTCACTAAAAAAACCAATAGTGTAAAATCATGGGTTATGTTAAAGGATATTTTTTTATCAGATCGAATAACGCAAGAAGGATAAAAAGTATATGGATATAGACATATTAAAATTTGGTGGTACTTCTTTGGGCAATGCAAAAACTATTAGTGCTGTTGTTCAAATCATTAGCCATAAACTAGAACAAAAAAAATTAGGGATAGTCGTCTCTGCGGTTGGTGGAATAACAAATTTTTTGGTTGAAAGCATCTGCTCAACCCTTGCTGGTCAAAATGTTAGCACCATTGCCCAGGTTTTCAAAAAACATCATTTAAAAATTATTGATGAACTTCATGTTAACCAGAAAAATTGCTCTATGAACCTTGCAATCAACATGATAGAGACTTTGACTTTAGAACTGGAAGTACATTTAGAACACGTTTTAATAATGGGATATTGCAATCTTGATTATTATTGTAAGATTTTATCATTAGGTGAAAGAGCTTCTTCCAGTATTTTAGTGTCTTTGCTGCAATCATTGCCCTATAAAATAATATCGCTCGATCCTCAAATGATCATCAAAACAACTGGTCCTCAGCATGAAGGCATCCCTTTGTTGCCTATAGTTCAATCTAATTTTCAAAAAGTTATTCAACAAGATCATGTATGCTTTGTAATGGCTGGATTTATTGGTCAAACGCTTCACGGCAAAATTAGCCTATTGGGGCGTAATAGCTCTGATTACTCAGGCAGTTTAATGGCGGCTGGATTCAATGCAAATTCGTATGAAATTTGGACCGATGTTGATGGGATCTTTGATAGCGATCCAAGAAAAAACCCTAATGCGCAACAAATAGAAGAACTGAGTTATACCGAGGCTTTTTCTGAAAAGTTTCAACATGCAAAAGTTCTACACCCTAAAACTTTAACCATACTGATTGATCAACAGATACCTGTTTATATAAAAAATACCTTCAACCCTGCGCATAAAGGCACAAAAATCTTTTATGATCAGCACATTGAATATAAACCTGATTAAATCAAGAAGTTAATTCATTATACTTTAAAATATTAACCATAAAAGGTTTATTTACAACATCTTAGAATTGCAGAGCATTGATTAAAATAGGTATAATACTTCATTATTCTTCTATAAAATTTGTTAATTTATGCTTGCACTATTATTTATTATTGCCGCTCAATTAATTGCTTTACTAGCCGGTATCATATATTTATTGACTGGTCTTGATTATTCCTGGCATGTGGACAAGATTTTGGCAATCAACTTCCTAAACATCCAAATTTTTAAACACAAAAAATCGCATCCTCTTGCAAAAAAAACTAAAATCATTCTTTCTAATCATCGTTCATTTACTGACTTTTTTCTAGATAGCTATCTGATCGGTCATGCTTCTCATTTATCTCGTCTTTTTGTTGCGTTTGCTTTACCAGCTGCTGGTCTTTATGGCTGGTTAAGTGGCCGTGTTCTCTTTTTTAGAAGAGGATCGACTCCTCATCGTATTTTAGGGCAACGTATTACGAATCATTTTAAGTCTCGTCCAGTACCAATGATTTTTTATCCTGAAGCTCATCGTAATATTAAGTTAACTCCCTTACCTCTAAAGCCTGGTGGGATAAAAATGTGCTTTGAACGTCGCTGGCCTATTCAATTATCAATTGCTAAAGGAAAAGAAGATGTACTTTATGAGAAAAAATGGGCTATGCGGTTTAACGTTCCTTGCTATTGGTTATTAACAGAGGTCATCGATCCTGCTGATTACACAACTCAAGAAGAATTTTATGAAGCTATTAACCGCTATTGGCTTGAAGCATGGAACATCGCGTATGCTGCACCCCATGAAGACTTTGTTGTGCATAAACAGAAGAATCTAGCCCCTCGATTTGCTTTTTCATATCGTTGGTTAGTAAGCTGGGGGGTTCTGTTGGTATTGGGTTTAAGCTATTATAAATTCAATACATAGTTTTATGGTTAAGACACTAAAGAGGATTGAAATAATGTTTTCACTCAAATATTGGCCTCATTTTTTATGTTTGGCTGCTCTATCACTGCTATATGCTGAGCCAATTAGCGATCGACTTGTTGCTATTGTTGAAAAAAAACCGATTACTGAATTAGAATTAATTGAGCGCTATCATATTCATCAAAAAACTCATTCCGCTTATCCAAGCGACTATCAAACCGTGCGATCTGAACTGATTCAAGAATTATGTTTAGAAAAAATGAACGATCTGTTATGGGAGCGTTTAACAAATAATAGTGTTGATCTTTCTGATGAACAACTACAGGCGTTTAAAAAAAATTATCATTTAGAAGAATTTAAGAACTCAACGATCCAGTCTTTTTATGCTGGACTGCTTAAAAAAGAGCGCCTTGCGCGTCATCTCATCCAGGATAATATTCAGCTGTCTGATTATGAGCTTGAACATTTTATGCATCAGCCTCAAGCATGGTCTCAACTTGGCGCTCTTTGGTCATTTAAAATGGTTTATAGCTCAGAACCTTTAAATGAAACAACTGCAGAAGAACAATCTCGTTTATTTAATGGATATCCAGCAGCTAAAATTAATAAAACGATTCATGAGAATATTAAATGGTCTCAAATAGGCTCTTGGCAGTTTTTTAAACAAGATGACGAATACGTTGGTATTTATATAGAAGCTATTTCCTTACCTCACATGCTAGATTGTTCTTATAAAGTTAATTTATTGCATATTGACAGTAATGTTGAGCCTTCAAATGACACTATTCTCTCTTTGTTTAATCGCAAAGACAACCCGAATCAAGATGTTGCTATCAATCAATTAACTATCCAGTCATCTACCGATTTACCATCGATCATGATTGAAGATCTGATCAGATTAACACCTGAAGAAGTGACCAAGCCAGTGATGATTGGTGGTCGATGGTATGTAGCCCAACTTGTTTCAAAAGAACCTCATAATATTGATCAGCTTAAAGAGAGGCTTACTGCTTTATTCAAGCAACAATTACTGGATAAAAAAACAGAAGAAAAACTCCCTTTATGGTATGATGCTCTTAAAAAAGATTATTTCATAAAAGTATTAAATTGATGCGCGCAAAAAAACGTTTTGGTCAAAACTTTCTAAAAAACCCCAACATCGTTCAAGAAATGATTCAATCGGTGTTGGAGTCAAAACCCGAGTCTTTACTGGAAATTGGCCCAGGACGAGGAGCTTTAACCTCATCATTCTTGGATGCTGGAGTTCATACGACTGCTATTGAAATTGATAGAGATCTTATAGCCTATCTCACTAAAAAATTTCAAAACAAATCATGGGATCTCATTGCTCAAGATGTTTTAACCGTTGATTTAACACAACTCAATCATGCTAAAAAACTTGATGTTATTGTGGGAAATCTGCCCTACAATATCTCAACACCTTTTCTTATTAAATATCGTGATGAAATTCCTACTGTACCTGGATTATTTTTGGTTCAAAAAGAAGTAGCATTACGTTTAAGTGCAGATCCAGGATCCAAAGATTACGGTCGCTTGTCAGTGATGATGCAACAATCTTTTGACATTAAAATGCTTTTTCATGTTGCTCCTGAAAATTTTGACCCTCAACCTCAAGTGCAATCAACTTTTATTCGCTGCACTCCTCACGATCGTCATCTCATCTTGCCAGAACTTTTTGAGCCTATAGTTAGAGAATCTTTCTGTCATCGTCGCAAAATGCTTAAAAAATCACTCTCAACCTTTAATATTGATTTTTTAAAGGCGAATGTTGATCCAACAAGGAGACCAGAAACTCTCTCTATCAAAGAATTTATTGAGCTTGCCAATCATTCGGTTCGTCAAGACAATCTTGATGCGTAAATTGATAAGTATCAGGATTATAAGCGGTTAATTTTTTTCCCCATACACATCCCGTGTCTAGCCCTATAATACGCCGATTGTCTAGCTTTCCTCCTAAAGCAGCCCAATGTCCAAAAATTATAGGCATGCATGTTTTATCTTCAAAATATTTAAACCATGGCTCAAGTTTTAGATGATCCTGTAGGCCGGTTTTTATGTCCAAAGCTATTTGATAGTTATCCCTATCAATCATTCGCAATCGAGTAAAAACATTGAGTGCGAACGCTAAATAATCTTCATGACAGTTGATGTTATTAGGATGCAATTGCGATTGAGATCGCTTCCATATGCCTTCAATATCTTTTAATGAATTTAAACCTTTTAACCATTCATGTAATGATTTTGCGGCCTTTAAGTGCTCATCAATAGTCCAAGATGGGTGCAATCCTGCATGAACCATAATAAAATCACTTTGAAATAAAAACAACTGTGATTTAAGCCATTCAAGCCATTGGTCTGCTTTTGCATGAGATAAAATATCTTTAAAACAAGGACTTTGGTCAGGTGAAATCACCCCTCCAGCACTAGCAAGCAAGGCGATATCGTGATTGCCAAGAATAACTTTCGCTTGCTTATAGTTAAAAATAAAATCAAGTGTTTCTACTGACCGTTGACCTCTATTAATGAGATCTCCTACAAAATAAATTGTATCTTCAGAAGAAGGGCCGATTTTATTCAAGAGACCTTGTAAAGACAAGAAACATCCGTGTACATCTCCTATAATCCATCGCATAAAAGCTCCTGTTGCTTAATCTTCATAATACTGACTGTTTTTCGTGACATTCTCCCGCCACTCAATTGCTAAGGCAATGCGGAGTGAGGGCTTCTTCTTTTTGCGACCCATCTTCAGCAATCTGAAGATCTCTCGCTGAAGCAGTTGCCGCCGGCAACTCCCGCTGCAAGGGAACTCTTGACGCAAATACTGTGTATCAGCCAATCCGATTGCTCGGATATTTCGTCTCGCATTGATATCTCTATCATGGAGCTGATCGCACGATGGACATCGTCATCTTATCGCCACAACAGCTACAAACCTTAGATCTCGGTTCATAGCGGCCAATGTTGTGCACGGTTTTACCTGCTCGCTCGCACTTATAAGAAAGAAACAAAAGGAGCTGTCCCCATCCGACATTATGAAGAGTGCGTGCCAGTTTTCTGTTTTTGACCGTGCCTTTGATATTCAAATCTTCAACAACAAAAGCTGTGTGGTGTGTTTTCACCAGATCTACTGTCCTTTGCTGAACACGCAATGTCTTGAGTGAATTTTTTAGCAACCTTGGATTATTAATCTTATGACCATCGCTATCAATCAAAAAATTATTCAATCCAAGGTCAATGCCTAAGGTGTTTTCTAGTTTAATCTCTTGAACAACAGGCGCAACACTGTGCTGTGTTTCATCAACGAGCACACGATCATCATCATGGCGGCAAGGTGTTGCTGTGATGACAGTCACTGTCTTGATTCGACTTTCAAAGGAGCAATTTATTTTTGGCAAATGGGAATATTCTTCTTCAAAATCAACAGTGAAATGCTGTGGATATTGAAAAGGTTGTTGAGGATGAGTCTTTCTTTTGAACTTGGGATAGCCTCGTTTGTGTTTTAAAAAACCTTGGAATGCTGAGTCCCCATGCAATAAGGCTGCTAATAAGGACTGACTGTTGACTTCATTGAGCCAAACAAACTCTGGATTTTTCTTTTTTGCCACAAGTTGCCCTTGTAGTTCTGATTTGGACAGACTTTTTTTGGTTTGCTCGTTATGATCGCTCTTAAGTTCTAATGCCCCATAATAGACACGACGTACACAACCAAAATGCTTTTTCAGCAACCTTTCTTGTTCTTCGTCAAGATAGAGGCGATAGCGATAAGCTTTGATCATGTGTTTTGTTTTTCGAGCACATTTTTTTTGACCTGATGGCTGTTGTTGCTCACAATCGAGAACCTCTTGAGGGGTATTATCATGACAATCTGGTGTCAGCATCGAAAACAAACTCATGAATCAATAGAGTGATTATACGCCAAAAATCGCTTCGGTCAAAACTCACGCTAATATAGCAACTGTCTTGTCGATTAGCCGTTCCTATAAGATCTCGCTCTCCATCTCCACTCAAATTTTTTACAAAAATGTTGAATGGTAAATTCGGCGAGTTTTGTTAAATAAATTGCGAAAGTTGATAATTTTTTTGTTATAATGCCTTCATAATATTCAATCGCAACAAATGTTATCTATGCTCTCAAACACATTACAAATCCTTAATGTATCAGGATACCACTTCTGTTATCTATCAGACCTGCCTACTTTAAAAGATACGTTGCTTCAAAAAGGACTACAACTGAGTCTCAAAGGAACAGTCTTAATCACTCCAGAAGGATTAAATGTATTCTTGTCAGGCACAAACGATAATGTTCATGAGTTTATTAATTTCCTCTGTGCAACAACACATACTCATGCCGAAAGTTATGATTTTAAATTTAGCTGGACAGAAAAGACTACTTTTAATCGTTTTCTCATTAGAGTCAAAAAAGAAGTTATTGCTTTTGATAAAATGTATAATTTCGAACATAAAGCTCCTTATATTTCTGCGCAAGAACTGGAAGATAAACTCGATAATAATGAAGATATTGTTTTAATTGATACAAGAAATGATTATGAAGTGGCTTTAGGGGCATTCAAAAATGCTATTGATCCTAATATTAAATCTTTTAAAGAATTCAAAAATGCTCTCAATAAACTTGAACATCTTAAAGATAAAACGATTGTAACTTATTGCACAGGCGGCGTTCGTTGTGAAAAAGCTGCTGTTTTTCTTAAAGAAGAAGGTTTTAAAGATGTTTTTCAATTAAAAGGCGGTATCTTAAGATATTTTGAAGAAACACCTGCTAGTCATTACGATGGTGAATGTTTTGTCTTTGATCAAAGAGTGTCTGTTACTACAAAATTGTCCACTTCTGACAAAAAACTATGTTTTGCTTGCCGTATGCCCTTAACTGCAAAAGATCTTGCAGCTAATACATATGTTGAAGGCCAATCCTGTCCTTATTGCTTTAAAGGAGTATTAAATGCTAGTTGATAAAATTGGTGCCGGAAAAAGAGCACCTTATGTTGTAAATGTTGTCATTGAAATTCCAGCAATGGCTCAGCCTATTAAATATGAGATCGATAAAGATTCTGGTGCCTTAGTCGTTGATCGTTTCTTAGCAACTCCTATGTTTTATCCCTGCAACTACGGGTTCATCCCTGGTACAGTAGCAGGTGATAATGATCCTATTGATGTTCTTGTATGGTGCCCATATCATTTGTCACCTGGAGTAGTGATTGCTTCTAAAATCATTGGTGTTCTCGACATGGAAGATGAAGCTGGAGAGGACTATAAATTGATAGCTGTCCCTGATAGCAAAATTTCACCATCATTTGATCATATCAATGATGTTAAAGACCTCCCCAAAGAACTCTTAGATCAAATTAAACATTTCTTTGAACATTATAAAGATCTTGAGCCTAACAAATGGGTTAAAGTTAGAGAATTTAAATCAAAAGATCATGCTATTGAACTGGTCAAAACATCAATACGTTCTCTTTAATGATAACCAGGATGATATAACTCGTTGTTCATGTTGAACTTATTCCATTGAATCCCTAAATATCGTAAGGTTTTTTCTTGTCCTAGTTGCATAAAACCTAACGCTCGAATCTCTGCTTTGAGCGTTACGGCATAATTCCATTTACGGGACCCTTCTTTAGGATCATATCCTTTTTGACAACTAAACCCTAAAGATGACTCCCAACAACAATGATCATATTTCCAACCCATTCTCATTCGTTCCAACTTAATGGGAATTAAGTTGAGTCCTGTTTCTACAAAAAACTGCCATGGCTCTTTTGTTTTTGAAAAATATCCGCAATTAAATTGTGCAACTTTATCTGTACTGAGTGATAAACGATCTTGAGGATAATAATGATGGTAGAATAATGAAACATAGCCCTGACCATGACTCAACTCCATATTATAATCAAGCTGACCAGAAACATATTTTTGTGCAGCAACATCAACTAAAGATGATAATAAAAATCTATCCTGATATGCAATACGAATCCCTAAAGGCGAAAATCGATGATCATCTCCGAAAGTGGTTAAATACGGTTGCGTATTGCTGTCCCATGGTTGCTTAGGAATTTTAAGTGCACAATTTATTGCAAAATTAACATTAAGATCTTTTTGAGGCGTCCATTCAAATCGTGGTCCAATAACAACTCCATCACTAGACCAATCTGAGCCATGATGCCAATTTAATGTGTCTAAAGACTCATAATGAATAGGCATATAGACTGTATCTAGCAATGGTGAAAGGCCTTCTTCTAAGGCTGCTTTCGCTAAAAATACAATATTACCCCTCAATGCTGGTACTAGTAATCTGTCAGGACTTTGCCACGCGAAATCTACTGAGGCTTGATACATCTCTTGCTCTAAATAATGATTAAATTTGAAATTTAATAACGTATTTCGATTAAGATGCCGGGTCGCTTTGCTTAAAAATCTGCGATAGGATCGATCTCTATATCGATAAAACAGATCTCCTGATATTTGATAATGATAATCAGGTTGATAGTTAGAAAGACGCAGATTAGCTAAATTTTCAATAACTTCAAAATCTGCATTGCGAGCCTCTTGATAACGATACAATTTTTCAGTATAGAATTGCACCATTCCTAATGGTGTTTCTTGCTTTAAACTAGCTCGATTTACTGCATATAGCTGATCGAGATTGGGCGCAATATCTGGATAACGATAAACAAGATCCTGATCACTGATAAAAGCGCCTTCATAATTATAAATAAATTTCTCTTCTCTTCCAGATCCTTTGACTCCTAAAAACCAAGCTCTTGGATCATCATGAGTTTTGATCAATTGAGCAAAAGAGCTAACAGTAACATTTTCTTTAAATATTTTTGTAAAGAGTCCAGGGCCATATTTAATATTAATTTCAGGAACAACTTCGATGGATTGCTCTTTTTGATTTTTAAACATTGGAAATCGTAAGGCAAAACTTCCTTGAGAAGAGAATTTTATATTAGGGATTGTCACCATTTTATTCAAGATGCGATTTTTAAACACACGGATCGTCGGACCTCGTATGAGCGTTTTTTCGTAAGCCGTCAACTCAGGTCTTTCAATAACAAGTAAACCCTCATCGCCATCATACGTTATACGCTGACTGTCAATAGACCATATTTTTAAATCAGGGGGACATTGAGTATAAGTAACATCAATAAGCTCAAAAGAATCTTTGGTTGCATGAAAATGCTTTGCATAACCATGAAGATGCTGTGGCAATAAAACAAAATGAACATTATCAGCCTCTAATCTAAATTCATTTTGATGAAAAGAAAGTGCCTCTGCTTCAAGAAAAAGAGAGCTCGTTTGAAGATGCACATCTCCTTCCATAGACCATAACATTTTCGTTTTATCATAAGCTAAAGATGTCGTTTTGGCTTCAAGGATAATACCCTTACCCACAAGAGAAAGATTTTTTCCACTTAACTCTTTTTCTTTTAAATTAAATCGTTGACGCTCTAAATCTACTAAAAAACTTGAAGCCTTCCAGTCTGAGGATTCAGGGTATGTTGTATACCATTGACCATGGCAAATCTTATTATCCTTATCCACAAGCCAATGAGTAAATGTCCACGCTGGAGTGAACAAGATTAATAACCATAGTGCTTTTTTTGCTTTATATAATTGAGTAACTCTTTTTTTCATCTTAAATAAGCAAAACATCAGTATTCCTTTTTCATAAACTTGATGCCAATTGTTAAAAACAATAAAAATCTAAATCACAGTTTAGTAAAAAAAATTCATTTATATATAATATGCTTCTAAAAAATCTTTTAAGTATTTACTAATCGATTTAGATCTTTTCATTCTTAATTCAGTAAAGTAAGCTTAATTAATTTTCATCAAAAGTCGCCTATCTTATGTCTCATGAATTTTATTTCAAAGAATCATCAAAAGTGTTTCCCGGCGGAGTAAATTCGCCTGTCCGTGCTTTTAAACAAGTTGAACAACCGTTTCCACTTTTTATTAAGCAAGGAATAGGAAGCTTTGTTATTGATGTTAATGATCAAAAATACCTTGATTTTGTAGGGTCGTGGGGACCAATGATCCATGGACATGCGCATCCCTACATTCTGAATAAAGTCAAAATTGCTATTGAAAATGGATTGTCATTTGGCGCGCCTACTGTTGCAGAGAGCGAATTAGCTTTCTTGATTCAAAAGGCATTTCCCTCTATGGAGAAAATGCGTTTTACAAGTTCAGGGACTGAAGCAACAATGACAGCTGTTCGTTTAGCTCGAGGTGTTACACAAAAACCTTACATTATAAAATTTATTGGTTGTTACCACGGACATAATGATTCTTTACTTGTTGACTGTGGTTCGGGTGTAGCAACATTTGGACAAACAACATCAGATGGTATTCTACAAGCTTGCTCAACTTATACGCTCACTTTACCTTACAATGATCCCCAATCTCTTAAAGCATGTTTTCTTGAATATCAGCATCAAATCGCAGGAGTCATTGTAGAAGCTGTTGCAGGTAATATGGGTTGTATTCCTGGAACAGTAGAGTTTTTATCAACTATCCAGCATCTTTGTTATCAGCATAAAGCTCTCTTTATTGTTGATGAAGTTATGACTGGTTTTCGCGTCGCTTTAGGAGGCGCAACTGAGCTTTACGGGTTACAACCAGACTTGATTACATTGGGGAAAATTGTGGGTGGAGGACTGCCTTTAGCCGTCGTTGGCGGTAAAAAGGAATATATCGCTCAATTAGCTCCTGAAGGGCCTATTTATCATGCAGGTACACTTTCAGGTAATCCTGCTGCAGTTCATGCAGGAATATCGACCTTGGAGCTTCTTTTTGAAAAAGGATTTCATCAACATCTTCATGAAAAAACATCTTTTTTCTGCCAAGCAGTATCTTCTGGTCTAAAGAGTAAAGGTTTGATTCATAGTGTACATTATTGTACAGGCATGGCTACTTTTTATGCTCTCGAACATCCTCCAATGAATTTTCATGATGTATCTTACCAATCAAAAAATTGGTTTAACTTCTTTTTTGATCAGCTTCTTAAAGAGGGCTTATACTGGCCTCCTTCGTTATTTGAAAGCTTATTTATTTCAGCAGCTCATACTGAAGATCAATTAAGATGGGCTGCTGAATCAATTGTGAAAGCATGGGACTATGCAATACAACACAATAGAAACAGCGACTTTCAATCAAAACACGGAGTTTAGATACCTTCTTGAGAAAAAATATTATCGAATGATAGAGTCAAAAGACTATTGTTCTTAACATCAATTTTTGCGGTAATGAGCTCAACACCAGATTTAAGAGCCTCTATTAATATTTTTGAATAGTCATCTTGAGACTGGATGTTGGGTACAATAGCTTCTATTCCAGTATTCAACGCATAGAAAATCAGTGTTGCTCGCTGCCCTCCTCGTCGATAACTAATCGCATCAATCAAATGATCAAAGACCCAACTTTCTCTGATTTGAGGGAAAAATGCATTTTTATTAGAATCGCATTGAACAATAGGATGAATAACTAATAAATGAGGCTGAAATTTTTTTGTAATAACATCAAATTTAAGATCATTGGCACAAATCACTGGGGGCAAATGAGCTGCTTTATGCATTGACAGATCATGAATATCTAAAATATCTTCCTGCATTAACTTTGTTATTAAAAAATTCAATGCCCGTTGTAAGTTAACAACAACCATATGACCATCATCTACTTCAGCCATTTCAACTAAATAAGGGATTTTAAAATTTTTTTCTCTTTCAGAAACAAATAAATGGGTTCCAAGAATGTCTATCTGCGGCAAATTAAGCAAACTTGTGTTTAAAGCTTGTGTTTTTTCTTCTTTCTCTAAAACAATTTCAGTGTAATAACGCATTTCTTTGCGTAAAAAACACGCCGACTTTAATGGTGGAAAAGCATGTTGCATAATTGATCTGTTACCAGAGTATCTTGTTTTTCTTATCGGCAAATAATCAAAAACCTTGGATGAAAACACCCAAAATATCATATTTCTTTAATATTTATTAAAATTTTTAATTCTTTTTAAAATCAACATGATGAGTTGATTTAATCTTATTTCAAATTAATTGTAAATTGCTATATCAATCTATATCTGTTATAGAATTCCTATTAGTTTGCTCGATCATCCACTTAAAATCGGAGGTTCTATGACAAAATTTGAATACAGTTCTGAGTTATTTAACAAGATTCAGTTCAATCCTGAGCAGATGCAAGACAGCGAGTATATGTCAAAAGATGTTACTGAGTTCTTTAAAAAAGTACTCTTAATGTGGAAAAGAACATTAATTGCTGAAGCTGAACATGGGTTAGAAACACTTAAAGCTGATGTTAGTCAAGTTTCATCTGATATATCAGATCAAGCAACTTATGAAGAAAATATATCGTTGCACGTTCGTGCTCGCGATAGAGAACGAAAACTCATTCAAAAAATTGATGAAGGCTTAATTCTTATTGACCGCGGTGATTATGGTTTTTGTAATGAATGCGGCATTGAAATTGGTTATGATCGAATGGTCGCAAGACCTACGGCAACAATGTGTATTGATTGTAAAACAGCTTCAGAGATAAAAGAGCGTCATACAGGCAGCTTTATGGCAGAAGAAGAGTGAGTATAAGAACAGAGCTATAAATATGAATTTATACTTTCGTCTTTTTTTATCTTTGTTGTACTCGGCAAGGATGCCTAGAATTTTAGTTCATGAGCAAGCGCATTTATGGTTTTATATTTACCCATTTGATTGCGATCTTAATGGACATCTTACAAATTCTAAATATCTTGCGTTTATGGATTTAGGGCGTGTGTCTTTTATCCAGCAAGTCGGATTACTCAACACTCTCTATCAGCGTCGTTGCTTTCCTGTTCTTCAAAGCATAGACATGACATTCATTAAAGAGATTCGCCCTGGCTCTCGTCTATTACTTAAAACAAAGCTCTTAGGGTTAGATGAGAAGTACATTTATCTAGAGCAAAATTTTCTTGTTAATGATCAATTACACGCCATTGCTCGTGTCCGAGGGGTTTTTATAGGGCCTAAAGGTAAGCTCGCTAACGATGAACTTCTTTCATTAATGCAAGATAAAGGAAATCTACCTATCTTGCCCAATAGTATAAATGTATGGAAAACTTATCTTGCAGATAAAAAAAATGAAACAACCTCTTAATATTTTTTCTTCGCTACATATTCGTATTTTTATTATTTTACACTTAATATTATTGAGCTTAGGTTATTTTGCTTATCAGTCAATGAACGATCAAATCACGAAAAACAAGAATATAATTATTCAGGCTCCTATCAATAACATCACCACCTCAAAAAATTTTGCTTTTATTGGTGGCCGAGTCAAGACAGATATGTTGCTTGATACAATTCTGCCCATGTCTTGTGACGGGCATCGACTGATCAGAAAAGTCGATCAATACTTCGCCTTACCAGGGGAAGACAAATTGATAACCAGTACTATTCCTGGCAATGTGAATCCAAGTAGTAAAATTCCAGTCATTTCTAAGCAAATTCAGCAGCCTACCCTAAAAATAGATAATATTAATATTGATCCTAATATCTTCATGCTGACATTTTACAAATCTCATCCTGAGTACCTCACGCTCTCAGGACCGTTACCACCTGAAATAACACAAATAAACGCTAATACTTTTTTTATTGGTAAGAACTATAATATGCCTGAGGAAAACAACATTATTATCTCTTATGAATGTGAACGTCTTCCTTTAGTGACTGCCTGGGGAAAAGTGGATAAAGTTAATAATTTATTAACGCTGCAGCACTCAGCTATTGGATCTGGTATAAGTCGATTAGCTATCGTAGAACAAAAAAACAAACTGCTTACTCAACTCGATTTTTCAACCAAATCCCTAGTTACAGTTTGTGTTACAATCTTAACAGTGAATGTTCTTTCCTTTATAAAAATCTTATATCATTTAAAATTTGCACCGCACTTAAAATCTTACGTTACGAGCATTCAAAAAGTTCAAATCTGGCTAGCATGTTTGATTTTATTTGTACCTACTCAATTCTTTTGGTCACTTTTTATTGGCTGTACTCTTTTATTTTATGCTGGATTAATCAGCCTGACTCAACAAGGATCAATATCTAAAGCATGATATATTTTTTTAAGGATGACATCATGCTGACATTGATTAATCATCTGTGTCAAAAGCTGGTCACGTTGTACGCGCTTTGATGTATTAATCAATAAATAAGCTTGCCAGTAAACTCCTCGCTTCATCGGATAATCTAACAAAGGCCCTTGACATAAAACCGTAGGAATCGGTCGAGCAAGCTCTCTTAAGCTAGATAACATTTCTGATAAATTTTTTGATCTGAATAATATTTTGGCTTGATGTGTATAGGGTGGCGAGCACTCTTGCTTCTTAACAGTAAGCATGTGTTTACTATAAGACTCATAATCATGTTTGAGTAAATCTGTCAACAGATCGGGAACTTGCTGATCGTGATGAACAGGAATAATGACTGTGCCTGGTGCGTGACGTCCGCAGCGACCTGCTGCTTGCACAATATGCTGAGCGACCTGATCGTTTAAATCATTTTCTAAATGATGAGCCGATATCAGTAACACTGCTAAACGCACTAAAGGCCAATCATGGCCTTTGCCAATCATTTGCGTTCCTATAATAAGTGCAGCTTTTTCTTTCTTGATCAGGTCTAGTTGCTCAGTAACTTGTTTATGCGTTGTTAAATGATCAGTATCAATAACAAAAACAGGATAGCTCGGAAAAGCTTGTTTTAAGAACTCAGCCAAACGCTCTGTCCCAAAACCCAAAGGAAGGAGTTCATTATGACACGTCGAGCATAATGTTGGTGCAGGAGTGTGGCGCCCACAATAATGACAGCTCAATTGTTTTTTATCGAGATGATAGACAAAGGGTGTTAAACAACTTTTACAAAGCAGAGTTTCTTTACACTCAACACAAAATAAACGAGGAACATAGCCCCTTCGATTCAAATAGAAAAGAACTTGATGATTGGAGTGTAAACTATCACGTATCTCCTTGAGTATTTGAAAGTTTAAAGGTTCGGTCCAAGTTGCTCTAGTTCCTGGAATAATCTTAAAATCAGGTAAACTTTGTCCTGTTGCTCGCTTATTAAGCACCGAGTATTGAACTTGATGCTCAATTGCTTTATCCATCATTTTTAATGAAGGTGTGGCCGATCCTAAGACACAGGGGCAGTCATGAAGTTGAGCTAATTTAATAGCTAAATCTCTAGCATGATAACGAAATGAACCTTCTTGTTGTTTATAAGACACATCATGCTCTTCGTCAACGATAATCAATTGCACTCGCTCAATAGGTAAAAAGATGCCTGATCGTGTTGTTAAAAAAATACACGATTGTTGTCCACTCAGAGCTGCTTGAAAACAAGCAATCCGTTTTTTAGGAGTGAGTTGAGAATGATATACAAAAAAGCTCGCTTCTTTTATTCCCTGAAGGTGCTCTAAGAGTTGTGGTGTTAAATTAATCTCTGGAACCATCAACAAAACATTACCTTTTCTGTTGATAGCTTCTTGAATTAACTCTAAGTAGCAGCGCGTTTTGCCACTGCCTGTAATCCCTCTTAATAAGTGAATATGGAATTTTTTATCAACAGAAGCTCGCTGAATAAAACAGAGCTGATCATCAGTCAGCGGAACAAGTTGAGGTTTTTGATCTGTTTGTGCAACAATACTGCAATAAGGTTTTTGTGTTTTTCGCATAAAAGACGGGATTGCTGCAGATAATACTTCTTGTAATGGTGCCCCGTAATAATTTGTACAAAAAACTATAAGTTGATAGCTAATCATCGTCAGAAGCTTATCGGCAACAATTTCATCAATATGTTTGATCACATAAAATGGTTGAATCGGATTGGCGACTTGCTGCCAAACCAGTCCGACGCGAAAGTAACGACCAAATGGAACCGAGACAAGTGCATAAAGACTAATCTCTTTCTCACTTTGATAGGTATAAAAAGCATGCGGTTTTTCAAAGAAACACACCTCATAAAAAAAAGGAGCTTGATTATGGCGCTGTATACTACTTTGATTATTATTCATTTAGTTTCAATAATTGCTTGGTTTGCTGGACTGTTTTACTTGCCGCGTCTTTTTGTTTATCACACCCGAGTAAAACACGAAGAATCTTATGAGCTATTTTGCACTATGGAACACAAACTGTACACTATTATTATGAACCCAGCGATGATTGTCGTTATTTCTTCAGGCTCTGCCTTAATAAGTCTGTATGGCTTAACTTGGCTAAAAAACTCTCCATGGTTACATGTAAAATTGATGCTTGTCTTTTTACTCATTGGATATCATCATTGGCTTGGTCATATTAAGAAAAAATTTGCAGCTAAAAATAATATTTATAGCGAATTATTTTTTAGAATTATCAATGAAGTACCTACTGTTTTGTTGATTGGTATAATCTGCTTGGTCAAAATCAAGATTCTTTTTTGAAATGCCCTAAACGAGATCCCATCTGCACTTTTCCTTCATCTGTGTAAAATTCAACTAAAGGCGGAGTTAGAATGATAACCGTTGATCCTAATTTAAAATAACCTAACTCATCACCCCGTTCTACTTTATAAGGCAACTTTTCTTCTTTCAATTGAATTGATCCTACAATCATAGCCCCGACCAAAACAACATTAACAAACCCAAAATCGGTTTTTAACGTGATTGTTACTCTATCATTCTCTTGCAACAATGTTGGGTGAATTTTTAATAACCTAGGCGCAACAGAGAGTAATCTGCCTTCATGACGTTGAATATTAATCACAACACCGTCACATGGAGCATGAACGCGATGATAATCTGCTGGTGACAAATACAAAACTCGCACTAGATCGGATCCATTAAGAAATTGAGTTGAAACAAGTAAATCACCTCTTAAGCTAAGGTTTTTACTTTCACAATAAAAAGACTCTCCTAACTGATACAACCGAGATATTATTCCTTGTGCAGGAGATACAAGGGCGTTAGGCGTTTTATCAACAAAAAAACTATCGGGATTTAATTTGCGAGTAAAAAATGCATTAAAAGATTTGTAGGTGTTTAAATCAATAGATTCAGCCTCAGTCATGTTAATAGCATAATATTTTATAAATGATTGTATCAGGAAATTCTTTAAGGGTGCCCATTCGCAATCAGCTATCCTGCCACAAAATCGAGTTAAACTACGCGCTGGGGTTAGACGATTTGTAAGATAAAAAAAAGTATCCCAGAACGATGGCATGATCTTACTCCTATACTTCGATCGTTATCTTAAAGCGTATTCCATGAAAAAATCATACTTTGCTCTAAGGATTGTTTTTTCAAAGCAAGCATTAATAATCGTTCAAGCCCTATAGCCACTCCACTACACTCAGGAAGATATCTTAAGGCGTCGATAAAGTGCATATCTAAAGACCAATTTATTAGACCTTGCTGTTGCCTCTCTAAATTCCACGCTTCAAAACGATATTTGTTTTGCTCTGGGGCAATAAGCTCATCATATCCATTAGCTAATTCTAATCCGTCAATAAAAAGCTCAAATCGACAAGCAATTCCTCGATCGATTCGAGCTAATCCAGCTTGAGCGGGGGGGAAGCCATCAATAATAGTAAAAACATTTATGCCCAAGTGCGGCTGACAGATCATACTAAAAGCCAAATCTTCTAATGTACGGCAATCCCAATCTTCTCTGTAGTCAACACGTTGATTTTTTAATAATCTTGCAAAATAATCAAAGTCAGGACTATAAGGAACTCCCGTTATATGGGCCCATATATCTTGATAAGAATAAATTTCAATTGAACGATCGCCAAGAAGCAGTTTGCATATCGCTAAAGTTTTTTCTTTCAGATCAGCGTAACGCCGTCCAATTAAATAAAACTCTAACATTAAAAACTCTGGATTATGAATAGGACCTGCAGGATCTTCTCTAAATACCGGTCCCATGGTATAGCAGTCAATAGGATGTTGAGCTAATACCCGTTTAAGTAAAATCTCTGGTGATGGCTGCAAAAAACATGTCTGTTGATCAACATGAACGGGTATAGGGGATACTGCAATATCAGGACAAGCATTTTTAGCTAAACAAGGGACATCTATTTCTATCAGTCCCTCTGATCTCAGATGCTCGCGCAAGATATGTTTTAACTCGCTACGCCGAATAATATCATTTAACGACAAAATACTCATGCTCGTGAAACGTATGTGCCATCACGAGTATCAATCTTTAAAATATCTCCAATTTGAATAAAAAGAGGAACTTTAACCACTGCACCAGTAGCTAAAGTAGCAGGCTTAGTGCCACCTGAAGATGTATCTCCGCGCAATCCTGGATCTGTTTCAGTGACTTCCAACTGAACAAAATTAGGAGGCGTAACAGAAATTGGTTGGCCATTAAAAAGCGTTACAATACATTCGTCTTGCTCACGAATCCAGAACTTTGCATCCGCCAGAATACTTTTATCTACAGGCATTTGCTCAAATGAACTGACATCCATAAAGATCCAAAAGTCTCCTTCTTGGAAGAGATACTGCATGTTAACATCCATAACATCTGCTGAATCAACCGTTTCACCGGATTTGAATGTTTTTTCAAGAACTCGATCAGTAATTAAGTTACGAATTTTAACTCGATTAAAGGCTTGCCCTTTTCCCGGCTTAACAAATTCATTCTCTATAATAGAACAAGGTTGATTATCAAGTAATATTTTCACACCTGGACGAAATTCATTTGTGGATATTTGGCTCATATATCTTAATTTTTTAAAAATTCTGCGTTATTATGTGCCAATTCAATGAAATAAATCAAGGTGTAAAATGAGTTGGCAGCAGGAATTACAAAATATCTTTAAAACAATACCTGAATTGCTTGCTTATCTTGAAATTTCTCAAGATCATCCTTCTATTTTTTATGATTCTTCATTCCCAATCAAAGTGCCTCGTTCTTTTGCTAATCGCATGTTAAAAGGCAATATCGATTGCCCTCTTTTGAAACAAGTCTTGCCTGTGCAAAGCGAATTAAGTGAAGAGGGCGGTGTCTATGATCCTTTAATGGAAGATGAATTTATCGAAGATCGAGGCATTTTACAAAAATTTCAACATAGACTTCTTGTCATAGCCAGCGGTCATTGTGCAATTCATTGTCGTTACTGTTTCAGAAGACATTTTCCTTATGATGAGCACCGCTTTTCAACAAAAGATTGGACTATCCTTTTCGAGCGGTTAAAAGCTGATAGATCATTAAATGAAGTGATTCTTTCTGGTGGCGATCCGTTAACGCTTCCCGATAATCGTTTAGAAACAATTATTCATCAGCTCAATACAATAGATCATCTTGAAATCATTAGAATTCATTCTAGACTACCGATAGTGATACCTTCTCGCTTAACAAGCGAGTTGCAGTCGATTATAAGGAAAAGTAAAATTCCGGTAGTTATTGTTTTTCATATCAATCATCCTCAAGAGCTTGATGCATCTCTCATCAAAACTCTTAAAGATTGGCAACAAGTTGGTTGTGTGTTTTTTAATCAAGCTGTTTTACTCAAAGGAGTTAATGATACTGTAACTGTTCAAGAAAATTTATGGAGAACATGTTTTAAAGCGGGTATACAGGCTTATTATCTTCATCAATTTGATGATGTAAAAAATGCTCAGCATTTCAAGGTTAATAAAGATCAAGGTTTGGAAATCATAACGGAGCTGAGAAAGCGTCTGCCTGGATTTATGATGCCCAGTTATGTTCAAGAAATTCCGTTTGCAGGCTCGAAGGTTCCAATAGTTTAAGATGTTAAGAACTTCTTTCTTAAATATAAATAATCCTCATACCGATGAGAAGGAATGCTACCGCTTTCAATAGCGCGAAGTACTAGACATCCTTTTGAATCAATATGATCACAATCTCTAAACTTACAACCAGCTCTTTGAAAATCATCAAAACCTTGAAGTATTTCTGGTACAGAAAATTCTTCCATAGCTAACTGTCGAATGCCCGGTGAATCAATCAATCGCGTTACTGTATCAAAAAAATATAGCTGCCCGACAGATGTTGTATGCTGTCCTTTAGATGATGAAGATAACTCTCCAATACGAATAGACTGATCTTTTAATAACAACTGTATTAAACTAGACTTGCCAACACCCGATGGTCCAATAATAATTGATGTTTTATTGTTCAAATAATCATGAAGTTGCGTAATTCCTGTGCCTGTATAGACTGATGTTTGCACATATGGAACATCTAATTCATCACGGAAATAGTTCAGCCGTTCAATAAGCCATTGTGGTGGAGAGTTTTGATCGCATTTATTCACAACAAAACAACAGGGTATAGATAAATTGCGCAAATGTGTATAATATTGCGCAACGATTTGCTCCCAAGGCTCAGGTTGAATAGCCAACACAACGCATGCTAAATCTATATTTGCTGCAAGCAATTTTTTTTGTCGATCGCGAGCTATACGATACAATACATTCTTTGGAGGGATATGCTCCAAAAGTTCTGGATCTTTATCTTCAGATAATCCTAAGATAATTCTATCTCCGACAACAAGATCGAATGTACGAGAGTTATGAATTTGAATGAGTGTATTATTATAAGAACACTCTAAGGTTTTCCCTCGGTGGGCAACTAACAGCGCCTCTACTATTTGATCATAAGCGGTACTACGATGAGAACGCGCATTCACCATGTTTTTTTGTTGTTTTAAAGAAAGTTTTTTTTGTTTCATAAAATATTTAAATTGCTAAGATCTGCTGCCTTTCTTGGTAGCTTTTTCAACATATTTCCTCGTGAAATCATAAAGTCTTTTTTATCAAGAGTGACTTTTTTACCATCAATTAATTCCGCTTCGATTATACTGGTATCGTTCAAACTCTGTATTTTAATAAAATGTGCTTGTTTGACTAGCTGAAGACCTCGACCTGAACGACGTATAGGTATATCGCTGACTCTGAGAATGCCTATTTTTTTATCATCATTCATCAATAAAATGTATGGGCCTTTCAAATTACAAACCCAGATAAGAGTTTCATCGGCTTCTAATTTAACTATATTTTTTCCGCGTTTGTTTAATGCAAGATCATGTGTCTCTAATATAAAACCAAAACCTTTATTTGTTAAGATGAAAATAGAGTGCTCAAGACTTAAACAAGACATGACTTGATGTCCTGAAGGAATATTAAATACTGTAGAAGCATGTTCTCCAAAACGAGAAGAGGGCAATAACTCGGCTGTTAAAGCATAAAATCTCCCTTTATTATCTATAAAAGCGCAATTCTGATTGGAGTAACACTCTTGAGATGCTCGTAATTGATCACCTTGCCTAAAACTCGCATGATCATGAGGCAAAGCATGTCCTTTTGCCGTTTTAATCCACCCTAATTCAGATAAAAATACCGTCAATGGTTTGATTTCTTCTTTTTTTGTTTCTGCAAAATAAAGAACTTTCTTTTCTTCATGAGGAAGAATTTGAGTTCGTCTTTTATCAGAAAATCCTTTAATAATCGTTTTGAGCTGATTTTTTATATAATTTTTTAGTTTTGTCGAGGAACCTAATAAAGTATGAAGGTTCTCTTGTTCTTCTAATAAATCTTCGAGTTCTTTTTTGAGCTCAACATAAGAAAGTTTTGTTAATTGGCGTAAGCGTAAAGCTGCTAACGCATCAATTTGTTCTTGATCAAGATCAAATCTTCCCGCTATTTCAGCCCATGGCTCATCTTCATCTTGTATGATTTGTAGTATCTGTTTAAGGTTTTGAAAGACAACCATACAAGCATGAATAATCTTAATTCTTCGCTCAATACTCTGCGTGCGCTCGATAAATTGTTTTCTTAAACAATCCGTTCTAAAAACAAGCCATTCTTTTAAATAAGTGACTAATGAAAAGCAAGTTGGAACATTATCTGCATTTAATCCATTAAAATAACAACGATATGTTCGCTGCAACTCTGTTTTTTCATAAAGTAATGCTAACGAAGCACTAGCCACAGCAGCTGATTTAAAATGTAAAACAAGATGAACTGGATTGCGTTCATCACTCTCATCAATAAGCTCAAAAGGCGCTGTGATTGTCTTGACACTGTTTATTTGTTGAAGCTGTTCAATAATCCGCGATACTGTTGTGTAATAAGGAATCTGATGAATAATAAGGGTTTTATCGTCTTGTGTAATATGAGCTTGCACAACAAAAGAGCCTTTTCCTTTTTCATAAAATTCTTTTAATTCCAGAGCGGTAGCACGAATAATACCTCCTGTTGGAAAATCAGGGCCTGGCATGATCTCTAATAATGCATCGAGATCAGGCTGAGTATGATCTATGGTGTAAATTAAGGCCTGTATCAACTCTTCAAGATTATGTGGAGGTATCTCAGTACTCATTCCAACTGCGATACCGCTACAACCATTCAGCAGTAAAAAAGGTACTTTAGCTGGTAATACAATTGGCTCGCTACATGTGCCATCAAAATTGAGCTGCCAAGGCACATTTGAAGACGTTAGCTCATCTAAAAGTAATTGAGCATAATTTGATAATCGAACTTCTGTATAACGCATAGCGGCAAAAGACTTGGGGTCGTCAAGTGAACCAAAGTTTCCTTGCCCCTCAATAATCGGGTATCGTGTTGAAAACCCCTGTGCCAATCCAACTAATGCCTCATAGCAAGCTTGATCAGAATGGGGATGATACTTACCCAAAACATCTCCTATTGTTCTGGCAGACTTTTTCGGTTTAGATGTAGCAGATAATCCTAACTCATGCATCGCATAAACTATACGGCGCTGAACTGGTTTAAAACCATCACCTAATCTAGGTAAAGCTCTATCAAGAAGAACATACATGGCGTAATCACGATAAGCCTCTTGAGTGTAAGAAGAAAGGGTAGCATCTTTAATCATGAACAGCTCCTGAAATAAAATCGCTTTGAGGTTCTTCCAACCATTTTTTCCGATCGGCAGCACGATTTTTTGCCATTAATAAATCAAGATTTTCGTAACTATTGGGATCGTAATTTAAACGTATTAATAATCGTGATTGAGGATCTAATGTTGTTGATCGTAATTGAGCGGGATTCATTTCACCCAACCCCTTAAAACGAATTAAACTATGAGACTTACCTTTATTTTGAGCAAGTAAAGCATCTTTTTCTTGCTCTGATCTCAAATAATAATGCTGCTTGCCAATATCTAAACGAAAAAGTGGAGGTTGAGCAACATACAAATGTCCTGCTTTCACTAATGCAGGGAAGTGCTGTACAAAAAGGGCGCAAATTAATGTCACGATATGAGACCCATCAGAATCAGCATCCGCTAAAATACATATTCTATTATAACGCAATTGAGATAAATCATCTGACATTGGCTGAACGCCAATCGTCACAATCAAGTCTTTAACCTCTTGTGATTCATAAATCTTATGAGACTTTACTTCCCATGCATTAAGAATTTTTCCGCGCAAAGGCAAGATTGATTGAAATTTTTTATCTCTAGCTTGCTTAGCAGAGCTACCTGCTGAGTCACCCTCAACAAGATAAATCTCTCTTTCTTCAAAATGTTTCGACGTACAATCAGCAAGTTTTGGGGGAAATTTCACTTGAACATTTTTTTTAAGCTGTTTAGACTGCTCTTTGAGCATTCTATTTTCTTGAACTCTATCAATATGCTGGAGTAAAGCAGTTGCGTGATCGAAATGATTAAGCAACCATGATAAAAAAGAGTTTTTTATTAACGTCATCATTGGCTGACTAATCCGACCAGAGGATAGCTTTTCTTTTGTTTGGCCAATAAAGTTAGGATCATGCATTTTTACAGACAAAATGAAATTCATGCCTACGGCTAAATCATCTCCAGTAATCTTATCACGCAGTTCTCTGGCTTGCATTTTTGTATAATCACGTACAGCCTCAAGGAGTCCTGCTCTAAAAGCAAGAACATGAGTCCCCCCTTGGGTTGTTGGGATTAAATTAACAAAAGACTCACTTAATAAATGATCTGCAGCCCACTGAACAATCACATCTACATGAAAGTCTTCTTCTTGTCTTGATAAGCTCCACGGCTCTGACCACAAAGGCTGATCGAAAGATAACGATCCCATATATGTTATTAACCCATTAGGATAAAGCCATGTTTGTTGGGGTATATCTTGATATGTAAGTTTCATGGTCAGGCCAGGACACAGCAAGGCTTTTGTTTTAATAAGACGCGCAATATGATCAGAGTTAATAGTGACACGTTCAAAAAAATGCTGATTTGGTAAAAAATGTACTTTTGTGCCATTTTTAATCGTCGAGGGTCTGCTTAATTGATGTAAAGGTTGTTTTAATACACCATCTTCATAAACTATACGATAATGCTTGTAATCCCTATATACATCAACTTTTAACCAGCTTGAAAGCGCATTAACAACCGAGATACCAACGCCATGCAAACCTCCAGAATAACCATAGGCTTGTTGAGAAAATTTTGCGCCAGAATGTAATGTTGACAGAATCAGTTCTATACCTGGCCGTTGATGTTGAGGATGGAGATCAATAGGCATGCCGCGTCCATTATCTAAAATACACATGGAGCCATCTTCAAAAACACTGACTTCAACAATCGAAGCATACCCAGATAAAGCTTCATCAACGCTATTATCAATAACTTCTTGAAGTAAATGTAATGGAGAACTAGTATCAGTATACATTCCTGGGCGGCGTCTTACAGGATCTAAGCCCTCTAACACTTCAATTTGCTGTGAATTGTAAGTGGTAGGATCCTTTTTCTTCTCTGTTGTACGCTGTGGGCCTTTATTCATTAGTCACAGTCTCCTGCCTACGCTGATATAAAATATAAAAAAACGTTGTTCTTCCTTTTTATCATATCTAGTTTATCTATGAAGATAAAAAGAAAAATTACGATCTTTTTCTTAAATGCTCTAAGTAGACCATCATACTTTCATATAAAGAAGTTATCACAATAATCTGTAATAAATATGATTTATCTAAATGTAATGACAATCCTTCAGTGATTAAAAACAACCCTATACATTGAACGATTAATAAACCTAGCGCATTGATTCGCCATGATTTATCGATGTTTGCGATAATAAAGTCAGCGAAATAAAACATGAATAAGATGCTGAGCATAATAGAAAAAACAATAACAGAAGGGTCAGATGTTAACGCTATCGCTGCTAAAACGGAATCGATTGAGAAAACAAAATCAATAAAAATAATTTGTGCAATAACTGAAGCGGTAGATTGTTGCACTACTTTTTCTTTAGGATGCGCTAATACAATAAACTCTTTTATTGACTTATAGCATAAAAAGGCTCCTCCTGATAGAAAGAACACATTATTTAAAGAAAAGGAAAAATCAAATATTCTTATCAAAATGTTTGATTTTTTTAAAACCAAGGCAATATAAAGTAAAATTAATCTTAAAAAAAAGGCCCCTGATAATGCTACCAATTTTGTTTTAAATTGGTCTTCGGCTTTTACTTGCTTTATTAATAAAGCAAGAGCAAAAATATTATCAATACCTAAAACAATCTCCAACAAGCATAAAGTCATTAATATCGTCAAAAAATCGTTCATATCTTAAATCTCACTATGTGCATATTACTAATTATATGTCTAAATTTTTTTAATTTTTAGAGTAGGCTTCATATCTCAATTATGGTATAGTTATCAGTTAGTTCATTCTATCATACGGATCAATTCTTATGCATCAGTGGCGCACCCATCATTGCGGTCAATTAAATATGGATTCAATCGGTCAGACAGTAAAATTAGCAGGCTGGATTCATAGGAAACGAGATCACGGCGGAGTTTTATTTATCGATTTGCGTGACCATTATGGTATTACACAAATTGTCAGCTCAGACCAAGATGGGGCATTAAAACATCTTGATGCAGAAAAATATACAGCCCTTTCTTCTTTAGCTAATGAAAGTGTCATTGTCGTTATTGGGCTTGTCGTACAACGTGAGCCACAAACATTTAATCTTGAAATTGCTACCGGTCAGGTCGAAGTCATTGTTAAAGATTATCATATTGAATCCAAATCAGAAACATTACCCATAACGGTCAATTCCGACCAGAATTTCCCAGAAGATTTGCGGTTAACTTATCGTTTTCTAGATTTGCGCCGTCAAAAATTACACAATAATATCATTTTACGCAGTAAAGTTATTGCCTACCTTAGGGAAAAAATGCATGCTCAGGGCTTTTTAGAGTTTCAAACCCCAATTTTGACTGCAAGTTCTCCAGAAGGGGCTAGGGATTTTTTAGTTCCCAGCAGATTACACCCAGGGAAATTTTACGCATTACCTCAAGCGCCACAACAATTTAAACAATTATTAATGGTGGCTGGTTTCGATCGTTATTTTCAAATAGCGCCTTGCTTCCGTGATGAAGATGCTCGCCGCGATAGGGCCCCTGGAGAATTCTATCAACTTGACATTGAAATGTCCTTTGTAACACAAGAAGATATATTCGGTGTTATTGAGCCCGTCATTCAAGGATTATTTAAGACTTTTTCGACATTCAGTGTTAATGACTATCCTTTTAAAAGAATAACTTATGCTGAATCGATGCTTTTATACGGTAGTGATAAACCCGATTTACGCAATCCTATTAAGATCGCAGACGTCACTGATGTTTTTTCAAAATCGGATTTTAGTATTTTTGCATCTGCTATAGATTTGGGTCATTGTGTAAGAGCGATTCCTGCCCCACAAACAGCGGATAAAAGCCGTGCTTTTTTTGATAAAATGATTACATTTGCACAACAAGAGCTTGGTGCTAAAGGGTTAGCTTATATTATTTTTGATAAAAATAATGAGCCTAAAGGGCCAATTGCTAAGTTTTTATCCCCAGAAAGATTAGATCTTCTTGAAAAGACTGCTGCGTTAAAAGCAGGAGACTCCGTGTTCTTCACTTGTGGTGCAAAAGATGATGCAGCTAAACTTGCAGGAAAAGTTAGGGCCAAACTAGGTGAAGAACTTGATCTTATTAAAAATAATACTTATGAGTTCTGTTGGATTATAGATTTTCCAATGTACGAATGGAATGCAGATGAAAAACGTGTCGACTTCTCTCATAATCCATTTTCTATGCCTCAAGGCGGATTAGAAACCCTGCAAGCTGCAGATACTATTGAAAAACAACTGGCTATTGTGGCTTATCAATATGATTTAGTTTGTAACGGTATTGAGTTATGTAGCGGTGCTATTCGTAACCATAAACCCGAAATGATGTTTAAAGCATTTGCTATTGCTGGTTATGCACCAGAAGTTGTTGAAACACAATTTTCTGGCATGCTGAACGCTTTTCGATATGGAGCACCTCCTCATGGTGGGCTAGCCCCGGGAGTAGATCGTATGGTCATGCTTTTAGCTGACGAACCGAATATTCGTGAAGTGATCTGTTTCCCAATGAATCAAAATGCTCAAGATCTGATGATGAAAGCGCCTTCAGAAGTCTCTCCGAAACAATTAAAAGAACTTCATATAGGAATAATTCAACCACCAAAATCACAATAATAAAGAAGGGGTCGCCTTACACGCGGCCTTTTTTATACTGAACTTTCTTTTGCAGTTGCTTTGAGGTTTTTATGACAGCACAAGATAATCGTCTTATTTGGGTTGATTGTGAAATGACAGGCTTAGACGTCGAAACAAATCATCTACTTGAAATAGCAATTATTATTACTGATAGCCAACTTAATATTATCGCTGAAGGTCCAAATTTAATCATTCATCAACCAGCTGTATTATTAGAAGCAATGGATGAATGGAATACTCTTCAACATAAAAAAACGGGGCTTTATTCACTTTCGCTAACAAGCGCAATAAATGAGTCCGATGCACAAGCAATTTTAGTTGACTTCATTAAAGCGCATTGTCAGCCCAAAACATCGCCTCTTTGCGGTAATACTGTTCATCAAGATAGACTTTTTTTGAAAAAATATACCCCTCAATTAGAGGCCCTCTTTCACTACAGACATATTGATGTCAGTACAATAAAAGAACTCGCCAGAAAGTGGAGGCCTGATCTTATTAATAATTTCATAAAGAAAGATGGGCATAGGGCGTTAGAAGATATTTTGGAATCAATCCAAGAATTGCGTTATTATAAACAGAATTTCTTCAATATTAGCTAAAAAAATCTGAAAAAATCTTTATATATTGCTTTTTTTTTGTAATCCTATAAGAATAGAACGTAAATAGTATTTTAGGATATGAAGATGAACATTAAGGAAGGGGTTGTTAGTCTAGAGACGCTAGATGAGCTTTCTGATTTACTTTTAAATCATACTACTGATGGAATAGTCCTTTTAGAAGGAGAGCTTGGTGCCGGCAAAACGACATTCATTAAGCATCTTTTACAAAAAATTGGAGTTGTTGAATCAATTACCAGTCCCACATTTTCTCTTGTCAATCATTATCATTCTCCATTGCGTGATATTATTCACGCTGATTTATATCGTGTTAAAAAGAGTCAAGAAATTGAAGGTCTTGGTCTTGACTACACAGGAAAAAACCTGCTTCTTATTGAATGGGGCGAGCAATTTGAAAGTCTTTTGACACCGATTAAAGCGAAGATATCATTAAGCTATCTAGCTTCTGATACTATTAATCAGCGCTCTTATCGAATCGAGCTTTTATAAGGCAGTCCATGGGGCGCATTCAATTTCTTGATCCAAATGTAGTAGCTTTAATTGCTGCAGGCGAAGTTATTCATTATCCGAGAGATATCATTAAGGAATTGCTAGAAAACTCCATTGATGCTTACAGTACTGAAATCGAGTTGTCTCTCTTGCAAGGAGGGATTGAAAAAATCAGCATTAAAGACAACGGCATTGGCATAGCAAAAGATGATCTTGCTCTAGCCATCATGCGTCATACTACCAGTAAAATAAAAACATTAAACGACTTGCAGGGAATCAAGTCTTATGGGTTTAGAGGAGAGGCTCTCTTCACTATAGCCTCCATTTGTAATTTCACTTTACGATCTTTCCCTAAGAATCAACAAAATGGCTATGCTCTTACCATACATTCAGCAAACCGGGAGCCTAAAATCACTCCCGTGGCTATCCAGCATGGCACACACATTCTCTGTGAACAACTTTTTGCCCCGGTTCCTGTACGCCGTCATTTTTTAAAAAGCCCTCGACTTGAAGCAAAACGCTCCGAAAACATGTTTCGAAATATTTTTTTGATTCACCCATCAATCAAAGCGCGATTACTTAGTAATGATCAATTAGTTCATAACTTAAAGCAGCATGAATCTAACGATATTTTTGGACGAATAGAGGAGTTTTTTGGAAAGCCTCGTAAAGAGTGGCTTTACATCGAACATAATATTGATATGGGCCGCATCCATGTTTGGTACCATTCTATCCATACTAAGGGTCTCGAACAATACTGGTATTATGAAAAAAGATGGGTTAATGATCAGCACCTTAATAAACTTGCACAACAGTATTTCCCAGAAGGTATTTTAATAGTGCAACTGTGTCTTGACCATGAAAAAATCGATGTCAATGCACATCCACAAAAACATACTGTTTCTTTTGCGTATATTGACTCTTTACTAGCATCTCTTGGTGATGTCTTTTCAAGTATTAAGAGTGAAATACCCCCGCATCATCTCTGCTCAAACCAACCCTCTACCACTGCAGTGAGTAAAAAAGAATTATCAACACAAGCAATTATTAATAACACTCAACACAGAGCATTCAATAGCAGCACTCCGTTTAATCAAAAAAATTTAGCGAAAAAACATGTCCTATCCGATAATAATGCAGGACAAACATCTCACGACATAAAATCATTTGCATCTCTGCCTTCGGGTCACATATTACTATGGAATCAGTCCCATGTTGTACTTTTTAACGGCGCTGCTTTTATAAAAGAACAAATAAAATCAGCGCCATCACGACCTTTGCTTTTACCATTAGTTATTCAACATAAAGAACAACAAGAATATCTCACTACATTAGGAATTTGTTCTTACGAAAAAACATTATTATCATTACCAATAATGATTGATCATCTGAAGTTTTCGATCCTGTTAACACAATCTTTTTTATCAAAAGAAAGTTTTTTGCAACAGTTTTTAGCCTTGATAGATAAGCAGTGGTTGCAAACACACTCTGTTGAAGAAATAGTGGCGATTTGCTCTTCATGTCAGATTGAACATCAGATTCTAGAGTGGGATATTTTTTTAAAATTAATCAGCAGTTATGATGTAAAATAGATTTCTAAGTGAATATTCTAGATAATAATTTAAAAAATTGGAGTCGTTTTGTGCTAACAAGCAATCAATCTATCTTGTGTCTTATGGGTCCTACCGCAAGTGGCAAAACTCAGCTCTCATTAGAACTTGCTGAAAAGTATCCTATCGAGATTATTAGTGTGGATTCAGCGATTGTTTATCGACAACTTAATATTGGGGCAAATAAACCTTCCTCCGAAGAACTACTAGCTTGTCCTCACCATCTTATTAATATTATTGATGTTACGAGCCACTATCATGTGCAGCAATTTATTGAAGATGTATCCAAAGCTATCGTGGATATTCAACAAAGAGGTCGAATTCCTATCTTAGTGGGCGGTACAATGATGTATTTTTATCAACTGATTAAAGGAATCGCGTCTATTCCCCCATTAGATACAAATAAAAAAGAAGAGTTTTCTGCACACTTTCATACAACCGCTCTAGAGCAATTATATGAAGAATTATTAGTCATTGATCCCATCTGGGCTAAAAGAATTAGTAAGACAGATTCTCAACGGATTTATAGGGGGCTTGAAGTTTATTGGGCGACAGGATCACCACTTTCCTCTTATTTTGATCAACAAAGAAAAGCTACATTTCAATATAAATTACTAGCTTTACGTTTTGAAAGCAGAGAAGATCATAGAGCTCTTATTCAAAAACGCTTGGATCTCATGCTATCTCATGGATTTATGGATGAAGTGGAATTTTTGTGGAAAACATACCCTGATGAAAGTTTAGATTTTTGGAGTTTTGTAGGCTATCGACAGCTTTTAAACGTTCTGAGAAAAAATGAAAGCTTAACACATGCGAAAGAAAAAGCTTTTTTCGCAACAACACAACTAGCTAAAAGACAAAGAACTTGGCTCAAAAAATTTGATTGCACTGTATGCCCGGTCGTTATAAATAAAAATTATTTGTCTTCCAAGGTCTGCTTAGAATTGGCCAAAGAACATTTAAATAACCATTGTTTATTTTAGAAATGTCATTAAAGAACAACATATTTTAGTAAAAGAGTGATAGAGTTAAGAATTAAAATATGGCTCTTTGTTGAGAAGTGATATAATCTACTCTATTAAAGCCATTTTATAAAACGGAGTACTGCGTGTCTAAAGGTTATTCACTTCAGGAGCCATTCCTTAATACGTTAAGAAGAGAAAAAATTCCTGTGGCCATTTATTTAATCAATGGAATAAAACTTCAAGGTATTGTTGAGTCTTTTGATCAGTTTGTCATTATGTTGAAAAACAATGTCAATCAAATAGTGTATAAACATGCTATTTCAACTATTGTTCCAACAAAAGCCATATCTAAATCTTACTTAAATGCTGCGCAAGATGAGGCTGAAGCTGATCTTTCTTCAACAGACTATCTTGAACAAGAAGATTAAAAATGTAAGATCCCTATTAAAAAAAGGAGTATGCTATCATGAGTTCAAACGACCAAGATATCTGGAATAGAAAAAGAGATCAAGGCCCACCAGACTTAATTAAATTAATAAAAAATCTTTTTAATGCTGAAAAAAATAATATGCCATTTAAAAAAGATGAGTTTACATTTGCATTGACTATTATTCTCGGAATTTTTATTCTTTTGTATTTTTTAAGCGGATTCTACATTGTTCGTGAGCCTGAGCGTGCGGTCATAACACGACTAGGAAAGTTTCATGAAATTAAATACTCCGGTTTAAATTGGCATCCACGATTTATCGATAAAGTTTATATAGTTGACGTTGAGGCAATAGATTCCTTTAAAAAAGATCATATGATGCTCACAGAAGATGAAAACATTATTAATGCTGGCTTTGAAATTCAATATAGGAAAAGTAATCCGGCGGAATTTCTTTTTAATGATGCTCAGCCCATTACCACTTTGCATCAACTCACTGAAAGTGCAATTCGTGATGTTATCGGTCATTCTAAATTAGATGCAATATTAACAAATGGAAAACAGGAAATTACGCGTCAAATTAAAAAAGTAATCGAGCATTCGCTAATAAGTTATAAACTAGGAATAGAGCTTTTAGATGTCAATTTAAGTTCAGCATTACCACCTACTCCTGTGCAACAAGCGTTTAATGATGTAATTAAAGCTCGCGAGGATGAACAAGCCTATCAAAATGAGGCTGAGCGTTACAAAGAAAGCCAACTGCCGATTGCTTTAGGTCGTGCAAAACGTATTTACTTTGAAGCAGACGCTTATAAGAAAGAAAAAATCCTTAAAGCTCAAGCTCAAGCGCAACGCTTCACCTTATTGGAACAACAATATAATCAATATCCAAATCTGATGAAAACACGTCTTTATCATGAAACCATGGATGAGATTTTATCTAATGTCTCCAAAATCATCGTTGATCCAGATTTGAGCCATCATATGATGTATCTTAATTCATTAAATGAAAATGCTTCAGTTTCTTTGGAAAAAAAAGCTACTGATACTTCATCAGCTCAATCGATTAATCTTACCACTCCAGAAAAGAGTCCAAGTAAGGTTTCTCGTCAATATTTTTCTGGAGAGACTCCACTTAATTTTAATAAGGATTAATCATGAGTAATCGATTAAGTGCTATTCTTGTTGTGTTGAGCGTAATTTTAGCTCTTTTAGGGAATTCCATTTTTATTGTACAGCAATCAGAGCGTGCTTTTGTTATTCGTTTAGGAAAAGTTATTGGAAATGCTGAAGGGCTGCCTGAAGTTAAATTGCCGGGCTTACACTTTAAAGCACCGTTAATAGATAATATTTATAAAATGGATGTCCGAAATCAAATATGGGCGATTGAATCTGATAGCATTCAAAGTATTGAGCAAATTTATTTAAAAGTTGATTTTTATTTTAAATGGAAAATCGAAGATTTTGGTTTATTCTTCAAGGTTAATGCAGCTGGTGGACAAAAACCTTGGTCGGAAGCAAAAAAAAATGTTGAGATTCTTTTGCGTCAAAAAGTCAAAAATGCTGTTTTAGAAGAGTTTGGTCGCCGTCCATTAGCTAAACTTATAGCTGAAGATCGAAATGAAGTTATGTCTTTGTTTGCTCCAACAATTAATGATGGTCTTAAGCACCTTGGGGTAACTTTAGTTGATTTTAGATTAAAACAAATCGATCTGCCCGATGATGTTAGCGAAAAAGTTTATAATAGAATGAGGACAGAGCGGGAAAAAGATGCAGCTTCTCTTCGAGCACGAGGACGTGAAAAAGCCGAGAAAATTCGGGCTGATACTGATAATCAAGTGCAAGTATGCCTAGCTCAAGCGCAACGAGATGCAGATATCATTAGAGGAGAGGCTGATGCAGCTGCTGCAGAAACTTATGCAAATGCATATAATGCTAACCCTGATTTTTATAAATACATAAGAACGTTAGAAACATATCGCACAAGTTTTTCTAGTAAAAAAGATCTTTTAATTTTAAAAGCCGATAGAAAACTTTTTGCACAATTAGAACCAGAGGCCCTATAACTTGACTATACATATACCTAAAAATTTCATTGATCCAGCTTTTGAGCAGGAAAAAAACAACTACTCGGATCCTATATTATCAAGAGAAGCTCTGATTAAAATTGTAGAATTCAATAAAAAATCAGTAAAATACATTGAACTGATTAACTTTTATTCTGATAATGAAAAAAAAGAAGCTCTTGAATTCCGCATCCGAGCAATGATCCGTGATGGCCAGCTTATTCTTGTTGATGATCAAATAACAACTTTGGATTATTGGCCTTTAGAAACAGGCACTGTTCTGAAAACAGATGATCAAGAATGTGTGATTTTGCTAGCAAATCAAGAAAAAATCCCTCTCTATCGTCCATTAAAAAATATTATTTTTAATGGAGACTTTTGTCATTTTGCTATAATTACTCCATTGAAACAAGCAGCTTTTTATAGTTTAATTCAAGGATCTTCTATTTATTTGGAAGGTGTCGTTCAAGATCCTCAAGAATATGATCTTCCGGAAGGATATCCTCTGCCTATCAAAATAACAAAAGGACCTTTTAAACATGAAATCGTAAGTGGTCGTTGTTTGCACCGTAATAATATTACTCGCTATCAAAAAGTAACGTGTAAACTGGAGCGTCACGATAAAACCGATTTTATTCTTGTTGATATTGTGGAAGATTTTCCATTTGGCTTGAAGAAAGTTATTCGTCAATTTAACTTGCCTGCTAATTGGTCTTATGATATTGATCAGGAAGCTAAATCTTTTGAAAAGTTGAAAATAAAAAAAACACCTGATAGAAAAGATCTTTGTGATTTGCCTTTTGTCACAATAGACAGTATTACCGCTAAAGACTTTGATGATGCTGTTTGTGCCCAGCCCCTGGCTAATGATCGCTGGCGACTGCTTGTTGCTGTTGCGGATGTTGCTCATTATGTCAAGCTGGGAACAGCGATTGATAAAGAAGCTTCGAATAGAGGTGTTTCTGTATATTTTCCTGATCATGTAGTCCCCATGCTTCCAGAAATTTTATCGAATGAATTATGCTCTTTAAAACCCGATGTTCTTCGTTACGCTCTCGTTTGCGATATGGAGTTAACTGCAAAAGGTGCTATAGATAAATTTGAATTTTATCCTGCTGTTATACGGTCTCATGCTAGATTAACTTATGATCAAGTTCAGCAAGGCCAAGAGCCAGAACATATTAAACAGTCTGTAGCATCATTATGGAAAGTTTATAAGTTATTGAATGAATCGAGGAAGAAATCTGGTTATATATTCTTTGCACAACAAGCCACACAATTTGTTTTAGATAACACAGAACATGTTCTCGATATTAAAAGAGTTCTGGATCAAGAATCACATCACCTGATTGAAGAAATGATGCTCGCTGCTAATAAATGCGCTGCACAATTTTTAAATAAGCATACTCATGTTGGTGTCTACAGAACCCATCAAGAGCCCAAGGAAGAAAAAGTTCAGCTTTTTAATATCTTATTAAAATCTCTTGATCTATCTCTAACACCTCCCTATACATTAGATAAAATAGCTATTCTTTCTCAACAATTAAAAGAAAAGCATCCTCGTTTAAATGTTTTAGTATCAAGAATTATGCAGCGAGCTTCTTATGAGCCAACACCAGAACGTCATTTTGGATTAAACTTTGATCTCTATAGTCATTTTACTTCTCCTATCAGACGTTATCCTGACCTTATCGTACATCGTCTAATTTATGATGTTTTGTCAAAAAATAAGGATAAACAGTCTCAAGGTTATGTTCCCACCGCTTTGAAACGTGTTAATTATTTAGAGCGCCGAGCAGAAGAAGCTGAGCGCATGTATCATAGTTATTTAAAAGTATCATTTATCAAACGTTTTGCCAAAAAGAAATTTAAAGGCACTGTCACGGGATTGGCAGAGTTTGGCTTGTTTATTGAACTTGAAGATCTCCCCATTGATGGAATGATTCACGTATCTCAAATTGATTCTAATTATTGGCATCTCGATGAAGCAAATGGCTTTTTGACGAGCGGCTCTAAAAAGATTAGAATTGGTGACTATGTTACAGTCACGCTCGCTAGTGCTGACGCTGAAACCTTAAGAATTAATTTTAAATTTGTATCCCATGATTGAACTGAATATAACCGGGCTGCATGCTATTGAAGCAGCTCTCTCTTCTCCCTACGCCAAAGTTTTGCATCTTGATTGCACTGAACAATCTTTTAACAAATTGCAAGATAAAGCCTTAATTCATAAAAGAATTTCTATTGCTATAAAGCCTGCTCATTTTTTTGATCATGAAAACAAACATCAAGGTATACAAGCAAAAGTGATGTTAGAAGTTTTTGCTCATTTACAAGAACTTGAGTTTCTTCATGAGGCCAAAACATTACTTATCTTAGATCACTTGCAAGATCCTCAAAATTTGGGTAGTGCACTAAGGCATGCTTTAGCTTTTCATGTAGATGCTGTGATTATTCCCAAACACAAAGCAGCTCCTATAACTTCTGTCGTAGCAACAGCATCAGCAGGTTGTTTATTTAAGCTCCCTATCGTTCAAGTAACTTCTTTCATTCATACACTTCAAGAAATAAAGAAACTTGGTTTTGGACTGATAGGAACATCTGTTCAAAAAGCTCAAAAACTCAATTCAGCTCTATTTTGGCCGAAATCAGCTCTGATTATTGGACATGAGGGGAAAGGATCGAGTCAAGTCGTCATGAATGAATGCGATACTTTAGTGCATATACCGATTTCATCCGAATGTCAAAGCCTTAATGCTGCTGTTACTGCAGCTATTATTTGTTACGAACGCGCTAAGCTCTTGTGATCTTTAGCTTTTAAGTAAAAAGGCTAGAGGGGCTGCACTGTTTAAAGATTGATTTTAAGCGTATGGAATGATATCATCGGTCAAGATTGGTATGATGATATTAGATTAAATCAAATATCATGAGCTTGCTTGCTATTGCCTTTATAGGCTTAGCGCGCATCAATACTCAATATATTGATGTCGTGATCCTTAAAAAGCACTTACCATCATGATAAGATAGCAGGCCGTTTCCAATACTTTCCTTGCTTATGTTAAAAATACATAAGCTCATAAAACCAAGAGGATTATTATGACTGAAGTTACATTACAATCGACGGCATTCCGTCATTATGAAATTGTTTTTCTTGTTCATCCAGATCAAAGTGATCAAGTTAAAAGCATGATCGAACGTTATCAAAAAATGATTCACGAATCTGGTGGCTCTGTAAGCAGACTAGAAGATTGGGGTCGTCGTCAACTAGCATACCCAATTAAAAAGGTTCACAAAGCTCATTATGTGTTAATGAACGTGACAACAACAAGTGCTGTTATCAATGAATTACGTGATTCGTTCCGCCATAGCGATTCTATTTTGCGTGATCTGATTCTTCAAATGCCTCATGAAGTAAAAGATGCCTCACCTATTTTAAACCCTGATGATTCTTACGAGACATCATTAGAAGACTAAATCGATATTTGGAGATCTCCTATGAGTTGGCGTACAAAAGCTAAGCGCAAATCATGCCCTTTTAGCTCCGGGCGTGTTGCCGCTGAAAGCATTGATTATAAAAACTACAAACTACTAAAAAAGTTTATTACTGAAACTGGTAAAATCGTTCCTTCACGTATTACTGGTGTTCAAAATCGTTATCAACACCTTATCGCTAGATCTATTAAAGTTGCACGCTTTTTAGCTCTAATCCCTTATTGCGATAACCACTAAATTAAAGGAAGATAAGCTATGAACATTATTCTTCTTGAGAATATGCGGAATATCGGCAAAATGGGACAGGTTGCTACTGTTACACCAGGTTATGCAAGAAACTTCTTGATTCCATTCGGCAAAGCACTTGCTGCAACCGCTGCTAATATCGCATTTTTTGAGCAACAACGTACTGAACTTGAGTCTCAAGCTAAACAACGCTTAGAGCTAGCCCAAGAGCGCGCAAATAAATTTTCGGGCCTTACTCTTACTGTCACTGCTAAATCAAGCAGTGAAGGTAAACTTTTTGGATCCATAAAAACAATTGATATTCTTCAAGCCCTTAATGAAAAAGGCTTTGATGTCAATAAGAATGAAGTCCGCCTTGATAAACCTATTCGTGAAATTGGCGAATATACTTATGAAGTTCAACTTCACCCAGAAGTTATTCTTTCTCTGAGTATTAACGTCGAGTCTGAACAAGCTAGGTAATCTCTATGAGCTCAGTCTCCATGCAAGAACATCCGCATTCTTTGGAGGCTGAGCAAGCTTTACTTTCCTCTTTGATTAAAGACGAATCTTTATGGGATAAAGTCTCTGCTCTCATTGTCGAAGAATCCTTTTATCATCCAACCCATCGTTTAATATTTAAAACAATGCTCATGCTGATACAAAGAAATGTTCCTTTATCACTGATAGCATTAACTCATCAGCTCGAAGATATGAATAAACTCGAAGAAGCTGGGGGAGTTGTTTTTTTACAAGGATTAGCCACATTTCCTTTAACTAGTCATCATATTTCAACATATGCCGAAATAGTTGCGGATAGGGCTATACGTCGTCGTCTTATAACCCTTGCTCAACAAATTAATCAGCAATCCTTAGATCCTCAAGGGCAAAAAGCAAATCAACTCCTTGATTACTATCAAGGACAAATGTTAGCTTTAAGTGCTCAAGTTATTACTGACTCTAAACCTTTACCCGTTACTGCTTTTATCAAACAAACTCTCGATAGAATAGAAGAAAACAAAAACAACGAAAAGCTATACCACGGCATCCCCTCAGGATTTAAAGATATTGATAAACTCACCAGTGGCTTTCAATCTGGTGATCTCGTTGTGCTTGCAGCACGACCATCAATGGGAAAAACGGCTTTATCATTAGAATTTACAATGAGTGCAATTTATAATAACTCTCCAGTCTTGTTTTTTAGCTTAGAGATGCCTGCGGAACAAATTATTTTAAGATTATTATCAATGATGACGGGTGTCGATCATGATACCTTACGTCGTGGTAAACTACAAAACTTACAAGCAATCGCGCATGGTATAGAAACATTAACATCTAAGCCATTGTATATAGATGAGTCTTCCTCTTTAACAATTACTGGTATACGCTCAAGAACGAGGTTAGTGGCAAAAGAACTAGAGCGGCAAGGCAAAAAACTTGGCGTTGTGATTATTGACTATTTACAACTTATTCACGGCACTATGTCTTCTGACAATCGTGTTCAAGAAGTCTCTGAGATTTCTCATGGTTTAAAATCACTTGCTAAAGAGCTCAAAATTCCTGTGATCGCATTATCTCAGCTTAATCGTGGCTTAGAGTCTCGGAATAATAAACGTCCTTTAATGTCTGATTTGCGCGAATCAGGTGCTATCGAACAAGATGCCGATCTTATTATGTTTATTTACAGAGATGAGTATTATAATCCAGGATCGGTAGATAAAGGACTTGCAGAAATTATTATTGCTAAGCATAGAAATGGGCCGATAGGGACAGCAAAACTTGTTTTCACGCCAGAAAAAGGATCGTTCAAGAATTATCATTATGAATGAGCTTCTTTTATCAGAAGCCCATACTCTTACTGTTTAAATTCCATAAGCTTTTAAAAAAGGTTTAATCGATTGTTCTTCTCCTAAAAACTCATGCAAAGACTCTTGTAAAGACAAGCTAGGTCCAATTGTTAAAAATTTTTCTTTAAATGCTGTACCGGCTGAATGCATCGTTTTATACGCCTTCATCTTTTCATAAACTTGATAAACATAAGCATCTGCCCATAAATAACTATAATAGCCTGCCGCATAGCCTCCATCAAAAATATGACTAAAACTTAAAGGAAATGCGTGAGTAGCTATAGATGGTGTCACAGCGATGTCTCTTCTTATTTCATGCCAGTAACCAACAACATCATTGATATGATCTTTACCATGAATCCCCCAATCAAAAGAAGCAAACTCTAGTTGACGCAATAAAAACAGGCTAGCCATAAATTGACGAGTATTAATTAAATTATTAATTAAATCATCGCTAAGTGGTTGCTTGGTATCTCTATGAGCACTCAATTTTTTTAGAAAAGATTTCTCAAAGCACCATTGCTCACTTAACTGACTTGGCAATTCAACAATATCCCAAGGCACTTGATTAATCCCAGCAATACTGGGTAAGGTGCGTTGAGTTAATAAATGGTGTAACGAGTGTCCAAATTCATGAAAAAGCGTTTGTAAATCATCAAAAGATAATGTCCCTTCATCGTCTTTTCTAAAATTACAAACAATATACGCAACTGGCAAAGCTTTCCAACTTTTATAATCTACCTTAGAACGAGCACCGCTCATCCATGCGCCCTGTCTTTTACCATTACGTGCATATAAATCTATATAGAGAACACCGATTGGATCTTGTGTCTTATTGTTTAATAAGCTTAAAGAAATCACATCTTTATGCCAAGATGGGAAATGTTCTTGCCGAGTTTTAAATCCATACATATCACCAAAAGTTTCCAACATTAATGGCAATACTCGATCAAGTGTAAAATATTCTCGAATTTCTTCATCATGAATACTCAGCTCTTGCTTTTTTAATTGCTCTGAATAAAAAGCAACGTCCCATGGCTCAATCTCTGTTAGACTATCATTGATAGCAAGTGTTTTTATTTTTATAAATTCTTTTTCTGCTTTTGGTTTGATAGCGATGATCAGTTGTTTTAAAAAGGTTGAAACACTCTCTGGAGTATGGGCAAATCTTTTACTTAAAGCATATTGTGCATATTCTGGATAACCAAGCAGTGCGGCTTCTTCTCTCCGCAAATTTAAAATAGATACTGCCACAGCAGCATTATCATAAGCCGGTCCATTCTCATCATACCGACTAGCGCGATGCGCATAGGCTTTATAAAGCCTTTCTCTTAAGCCTCGATGGGAGCAGTTTGTCATAATCATTTGATAACATGGGGCTGATAAATTCAGAAGATATTTACTGGGAGATGAATTTTGTTTTGCAATATGCTCCAAATACTCTAACTCAGCCTCACTCAGGCCATGAAGTGCTTCAGCTGTAATAGGTGATGTCCAACGCTCACTTGTATCTAAGAGATTATTCCCGAATTTCTCTGAAAGTTGTGTCAACGCTTGGCTAATTTCAAAGATTCTTTGTTTCTTTTGATCATCTAAATCCACTCCCGCCAGCTTAAAATTTAACAAAGCATGATCAAGCAAAAGCTTTTCATCAATATTAAGATTTTTTTGGTTTGATGCTTTTTCATAAACACCCATCAACTCTTTATCAAGAGCATACTTTGTCTGAAAATCAGTGATTTTATCAAGAGCTTGTTGGTGACTCTCTCTTAATTCATTTTTATTGTCAACATTCTGTAAGTGATCTAATAAAGACCAATTTTTTTGTAATTCATTATCTATTTTTTCAATAGGTAAAATTAGTTGCTCAAATCCATCTAAATTTGCTATGTTTTTTTTGTTGAGTTCAATAATATCTGTAGCATCTTGAATGAGTTGCGCTATATGCTCGTAAGCAACGACTCTATCAATATCAAAATTAATATAATCTACCATAGTGGTGCCTTTATTATTGTATTTTTAACATTGTAGCATGGAGTCCCTCTTTAAAGTTACATCAAGATTCTCAGGCAGATCAGCCACCCTGCTTTTTCATCTGTTGTTTTTTACTTTGGTACAATCAATTCACAAGTCATCTTCATTAGGATTGTACACAACTTGTTTTATTGCAGGCTGAATTACAATTATTTGTTTTTTAGAGCAAATCCTGTGTGAATGTTGACTTCGATATCCAATTTTTGTACATTTAACTCAAATCATTTATACTGATATCTCACAAATACTTACGAATATTATTCATAATGAACATAGCTAAAAAATTTCTAGAGTGGATGAAAGCTCCAGCCGCGCAACCAATTATGCCTGCTAACAAGCAAGAGAGTGTATATGCTTATTATCGTTTTAGAGTTTTTATGGGGATTTTTATTGGTTATGCTGGATATTATTTAGTTAGGAAAAATATTTCTTTAATTATGCCAGACTTAGAACGTCTTTATGGTTACTCAAAGTTCCAACAAGGTATCATCATGGGATCAACCTCTTTCGCGTATGGTATTAGCAAGTTTATTATGGGATGGTTTTCAGATCGATCGAATGCAAAATTTTTTCTGCCATTAGGACTTGTTTTTTCAGCAATTATTAGTTGTTTGATTGGTTTTTTTCCCAGTATTTTTATGAATTTTCATTTACTAATATTTTTAATGTATTTAAATGGCTGGTTTCAAGGGATGGGCTGGCCGCCTTGTGGCCGTGTCATGGTTCATTGGTTTTCCACAAAAGAGCGTGGTTCTAAAATGGCGATATGGAATATGGCGCACAATATTGGGCAAGCTTTTCCAGCAATGCTGTTATCAATAGGATTATCTTTTTGGCTAAGCTGGCATGCAGCACTTTATGTACCAGGTATTCTTGCTCTTATTATTGCTTTTATTTCTTACACCTTAGTCGAAGATACCCCAGCATCTCTTGGTTTGCCTTCGATAGAAAATTTTAAGCATGAAGAACTTCCTCAGTCTATTATCAACGATGGTGAACAGCTATCTGTAATGCAACAACTAAATAAATATATATTTAAAAATAAATACTTGTGGTTTTTAGCGATTGCCAATTTGTTTGTGTATTTAACGCGATATGCAATTATAGATTGGATGCCAAGCTATCTTATGAATGTTAAAGGCTTCAATAGAGAAACTTCTAATTTTTCTTATGTTGTTTATGAAATAGCAGGAATAGCGGGAACATTTTTATGTGGATGGATGAGTGACAAGTTTTTTGAAGGTCGTAGGGCACCGGCTGGTGTTATTTGCATGATCCTTATCGCTATCGTCTTAAATATTTATTGGTTTGCCCCTTCAAGCAGTCCTCTGCTGATTAATAGTTGTATTCTTGTTATGGGATTTTTAATCTATGGCCCCGTAATGCTTATTGGACTTCACGCGATAGATCTTGTGCCCAAACATATTGCTGGAACAGCCGCTGGATTTACAGGGCTTTTTGGTTATGTTGGTGGAGCTGTTTGCGCAAATGCTCTTTTTGGATGGATAGTGGATAATTATGATTGGAATGGCGGATTCTTGCTGCTATTTGTATCATGTTTGCTTGCAACTATTTTCTTATCGTTAACATGGAATGCTGGCCATCCTTCAAATAAAGAAGAAATTTTAAAAAAGAAAAAGGTGTCATTACGCTACAATATGGCATAATAGAAGCTATGTTTAGATAAAAAAAGACGATTATTTCGATGTTTGGATGGTTTGGCAGTAAAAAAACACCAGAGTCTACAGTAACTCCTCTAGTTCGGAAAGACTCTTGGTATCAACGTTTAAAAAACAGTCTTTCTCAAACTAAAGGCGCATTACTAGGACCTTTTGTAAGGTTGCTCGGGTATAAAGATACTCTCACTTCAGAACATTTATTAGAGCTTAAAAAAAACTTAATTCGTGCTGATATAGGACCTCAACTTACTAAAGAGCTTATTCATTTAGTCCAAAATACTCCAGCCAATGACATGATCAATAAATTGAAAGATCATCTTCTTTCTTTATCTTTACAACCTAACCCCGAGGCATTAAAAAACATAAAAGTGATTATGATGGTTGGCGTCAATGGTGCCGGTAAAACGACTACCACAGCTAAACTGGCAAATCTCTACAGAGATTTGAATCCTTTATTAATCGCAGCAGATACTTATAGAGCAGCAGCAATTGAGCAGTTACAACATTGGGCGAAGAAATATAACTTGAACTTTTTTAGTTCAGAAACCACTGATCCAGCAGCAGTTGTTTTCCAGGGGATGGCCCATGCCCTATCTGTAGGTAATAATATTTCTTTTATTGATACCTCAGGACGCTTGCATAACAATAAAAATCTTATTCAAGAGCTAGTCAAAATTAAACGCGTGCTATTAAAACAAATATCTAGCGCAGATCTAAGAGTTTTGTTGGTTCTTGATGGATCGCAAGGACAGAACATGATTGAACAGGCCAAAACTTTTCAGCAAGAATTAGGTTTGGATGGCTTAGTCATTACTAAAATTGATGGCTCAAGTAAAGCCGGCGCTATTTTTGAAATCATGCGCTCTTATAAACTACCAGTTTATTTTATTGGTTGTGGTGAGTCAGTAGATGATATTGATCATTTTGATTCAAAAGAATTTATAGATGCTTTATTTGGGGACGAATAACTTGAAATGTTATATTGTTGGTGGCTGGGTAAGAGATTTTCTTTGTAATCGTCATTGTACTGATAAAGACTGGGTCGTTGTAGGAGGCTCAGCAAATGATCTTAAAACATTAGGATTTGAACAGGTTGGAGCTAGCTTTCCTGTTTTTATCCATCCAAAAACAAAAGAAGAATACGCTTTAGCACGCTCTGAACGAAAAAAAGGTCATGGCTATCATGGTTTTGAAATTAATAGTTGCTCAAATATTACTCTTCAAGAAGATTTGTTACGGCGTGATTTAACTATTAATGCGATAGCTTATGATCCTGAACATCATCAGTTTATAGATCCTTATGGTGGTCAAGATGATTTAAAAAACAAAATATTACGACATGTTTCGCCAGCCTTTGTTGACGATCCTTTAAGAATTATACGTCTTGCACGTTTTGCAACATATTTTCCTGAATTTAAAATAGATCCTGGAACAAAAGTATTAGCGCAAGATCTTTCGAGTTCAGGCGAGCTATCGACTCTATCTCTTGAACGTATTACTCAAGAAATTATTAAAGTTTACAAATACAGTGATCAACCTGCTAAATTTTGGGTTGTTTTGGACGAGCTTAATGCTCTTGATAAGATTTTTCCTCACTGGAGTAACATATTACCTGATGTTTTACCTTTATTGCGAAAAAAAATGCCTGGACTGAATCCAAGCCAAGCATTTAGCTATGCCATGGCTGTTTGGCATCAGGCTGCAATAAGGATAAATGCAACTTCACCTCAAGATTCTTTAAAATTATCTTCTTATCATATAAAACTTATAAAGATTATAATAAAGGCCTGGGGCTTTATAGAGAAAAAAACACCTGATTCAATCTTCATTGTGGAAATGCTTTTCCTCACTAAAGGATTTCAGGAAATGACATTAGTTCAAGATGTTTGGCCCATTCTAGGCAATCCTATAGTCAAATATGAAGAATTAAGCCTATTAATTAAAAAATTAAAGTCGTTGGATACTTCTTGGATTATCAATATAGAGCCTCCAGCAAAACGATATCTTATGTTAAAAGATTTTTATCAAGAATATATAGAAAACGCATTAAAATGATAATTTATTTTCTATTGAAAAATATTAAGGGCCCTGATGCAAGTTAAAATTCAGTTTGGATTATTTAAAGGAAAAATTTTGCGTTACCCGCAAGATCATAAAGCTCGCCCATCATTAGCACGCGCACGAGATGTCTTATTTAATTGGTTAGGAAATTGCGATAAAATGCAGTGCCTCGATCTTTTTGCCGGTACAGGCATTTTAGGATTAGAAGCCTTGTCTTTAGGCGCAACATCCATCCACTTTATTGATAAAGAATTAAACCATATACAAAAATTACAACAACATATTCAAAAAATGAAAATTGATGATCGCTGTGAAATATTTTGCACAGATTCTATCAGTTGGCTGGAACAAAACAACCAACTCTTTGATTTAGTTTTTTTAGATCCTCCTTTCAAGCAAAATTGGCTTGAAAAGATTCTATCTTTACATTCATTTAAAAAATGTTTGCATAATAGTTCGCTAATTTATCTAGAAGCTGAGCGAGGTTGGAGCCTCCCCTTAAATTGGAATCTTTATAAACAAAAAAATTTAGGTGATGTTAGCATATACTTAGTCACACCCAATCAAAATACATCAAATAAACATGACAACACTGATAGAATTTGAACGCGTTTCAAGATATTTTTTAGAGAAACAAGCGCTTGTTAATATTGACTGTAAAATTAATGAGGGAGAATTTATCTTTTTAACAGGTCACTCTGGCGCTGGTAAAAGTACATTTCTAAAACTCATCGCATTACAGGATAAGGCTTGTGAAGGGGCTGTCAAAATTAATAATATTAATCTAAGCGACTTATCGACTAGTGGTGCAAATGCCTATCGACGAAAAATAGGTTTTATTCATCAAAGTCCCCGTTTTATCGATGATTTCACTATAGCTGAAAATGTAGCTCTTCCTTTAAGATTAAGAGGTTTTTCTTATCCTGAGGCACAACGCAAAGTACGAGCAGCTTTATTTAAAGTTGGATTACTTAATAGATCCCAAGATTACTTTCATATGCTTTCTGGTGGTGAGCGCCAACGTGCTGAAATAGCTCGGGCACTCGTTCATTCACCAATGATTATATTAGCTGATGAGCCAACAGGGAATCTTGACCGAAAGCTATCATTAGAAATCATGGAGTTACTACTTGAGTTTAATAAGATAGGAACGACAGTCATTATTGCTACTCATGATGAGTTTTTATTACAAACATATAATTATAGAATCTTCGATCTTATTCAAGGAAAATTAGAATATCGGATCATTGAGCGTCAAAATAATTTAGTCAAGGAGCTTGTATGCGAACCCTTAATTTAGATCTTGAAAATATATCATTTAAACAACGACTCCATCATCTTTATTATGAGCATTTATTAGCCGCATCTTTAGGTTGGCAAAGGCTTTTCAGACAAAGTTATCAAACAGCTGGTGCTATTATTCTAATAGGATTAGCATTAAGCGTCTGTTTAATCTTTGGATTGACTTTAAGAATAACGCAACATTTTCAAGCAGAATTAGAACATACATCAAGCATCACTATATTCCCCAATACAGAAATTCCTCATGCTTCTTATCAAGATCTACTAGAACGTTTAAAAAATCAACAAGATTTACAGAATCTAAAAATTTACTCAGCCGGCGATCTTGTTGAAGAGCTCCTTGATAAAAATATTGCTCAATCATTTTGGGAAAACATTCCAGGTGTAATCACTGCCTCGTCGCCTAAAAATTTCTCTGTTAATGAAATATTACAGCTGAAAAAAGAGCTTGAGCAAGATCCGAGCATTATTGCAGTTGAATTCGATCAATTCTGGCATTCTAAGATCATGAGACTTATCAGTTTTGCTCACATACTTTCTTGGATTATTGGCGGCGTCCTGGTCTCTACGGTCGTGCTGATGGTTAACTATTCTATTAAATTACTGATGGAAAAGTATAAGCAAGAAATTTCTGTTTTATATCATCTAGGAGCATCATCTCATTTTATTCAACGTCCTTATTTATATCAGGGGTTTTTCCTGGGCTGTTTTGGTTCTCTTTTTGCACCACTATGCTTGGGTATTCCTTTATTCTTATTACGCGAGCAAATTTTTTCGCTGCTTGATCTTTATGATGTAACACTAAATATTAGTCAACAGGATCTTTTCTTTCTTTTTTATATTTTAATAGGAGTTGTGGCATTTGCGTGGATTTGCTCTTACTCCTCGACTAAAAAATGGCTTCGCATGTTTGAGTTGGAATTCATATAAATGACTTTTCAAGAGCCACTGAATAATAGGTGGCTACTTGTTCCCTAATGCAAACTTAGAAAAATAAAATCTTTATGTTAAAATGCTTCACCAATGATACCTTAAATTACATTCTACCTGTTGACTGGCACTCTCTGAAAGACAATCAGGAAACAGACTTCTTACTGCTTGATAATAATGACTTAATATTCTACCGTGACAAAAAGAAATTTATTTCAGCAAATGATTGCTATCAATCTATGTTACAAGAAAAACATCTTTCTATTGTTCAGCTTGTAAAAAGACGGGGTAAACTGCCTCGGGAGTTAATTGATGGCACTGGTGGCTGGGGCAAGGACGCTCTCTCATTTGCTCAAGCTGGAATTCATACTACTGTTTTTGAGCGTCAAGAATTACCTGTTATTTTTATGCATTATGCTCTTCAACGATGGTTTGCTGAATATAAAGATTTTATTCAGATTCATCATGCATGCTTCTCTCAACACGATATTAAAACAACGGAGTGTGTTTATCTTGATCCTATGTTTTTTGATGATAAAAAATGTTTATCTAAAAAATCAATGCAATCATTATATGCTCTTTACCCATCTGATAAAAAACAGCAGTTTTTGGATTTAAAATCAGGGCTGTTAAAAATATCAATGGATACGTTAATTATGAAACAACCGCGATTGGCTGAACCATGGATTAAAAATCATATGAAGCATGAGCGGTTTAATAGAACATGTCGTTTCGATATTTACTATATCAACAAAAAATTATTACTGGAACAAGATATGATAGAGTAAAAAAATAATCATTGAGGATGGTATGTAAAAAGAATCTATGACCGCACTGCAACACTATTTCAAAGACCATTTCTATTCTCTCTCAATTGAAACATATATGGAGTTAGCTCTTTTTCATCCAGAATATGGTTTTTATATTAAAAGCAGTCCATTAAATCATGATTTTTCCACCCCCAGTTTACTGAGTTTTGCTTTTAATCAATCAATCGCGGAATGGGTGAAAGATCAAAGATTGTCCTGTACCATTGAATATGGCGCCGGACAAGGAGAAACTGCTTTAGAAATTTTAAAAATACTTCCTGAACAGCCTTATTATTTCATAGAAAAAAGCCTCTATCATCAAAAAATACAGCAGGATAGAATAAAGTCGCTCTGTGCACAATGGGTTAATAAAATAACAAAACCACTCAATGCTGTTGTTATCTTGCAAGAGGTTTTTGACTGTTTGCCTGCTCGTTGGTTTAAATATAAGAATAATAAGCTGCTAGAAATGCTTATTGAAACAAAAAACTTTACTGTTATTGAGCAAGAAGTTATTAATACTCCCGATCGACTCCTTAATTTGATAAATAAAAAAGAAAAAAACGAATTTCAATTAATGTACGCCGATTTATCAATAAATTTATTAAAAGATATTTACGATCAACTCGATTGTGGAGTCGTCTTTATTTTAGATTATGGTGATCGTACAAACGGCTTGCTAGCATCGCAATCATTAGTTTCAACCCCGATTCGGGCTTACAAAAATCATCAACAACTGATTTCCTTTTGGGATCAACCTGGCTTCTCAGATCTGACTTATGATGTTGATTTTGATTTATTAATGGAAACCTGGGTTGCATTAAAAGGGTCTATACTTTTTTATGGCCCGTTAAATCGCTTTTTAATAGAAAAAACGATTTATTTAGAAAAAAAATGTCCTAGAAGTAACATGTTTCTTGACAGTAGATTTCTTGGCGAAGCATTTAAGGTTTTAATCTTGGAAAAAAAAGCTTAGCTCTTTAAAGTTTCTCTCCAACGTAGCCAATTCGATTGATGTCGAATAAAAATAAAGAATAAAGCAATAAGCAACCCTGTAGTAGAAGACGTATTAAATAAACATCCGGCCATAAACATTACCATACATAAAGAACTTAAAGCCGCTAAAGACGTTGCTAAATAAACGCTCATCCAAATCGATGAAGCATATAACCCGAATACAGGATTTAACGCAAACAACCCCCCTAAAAAAGTAGCTACTCCTTTCCCTCCATGAAAAGATAAAAAAGGACTAAAGCAATGGCCAATAATACTAGCAACAACACAATAAGAAAGAGTAATGGGGTTCACTTGATAATATTTTGCTATATAAATAGGCAAAAAACTTTTTGCAACATCAAATAAAAAAACAAAAAATCCTGCTTTTACTCCATAAAGACGAAGCATGTTTGTAGCCCCTGGATTACCAGAACCTTGATGAATAATATTATTCCATTTCATAAGACGAATTGTGAATAATGAACCATTTAATGAACCTAAAATCCAGCATAAAAAAATAATTAACACTTCCATCAATCTTTCCTTTTGATCAAAAAAGAGAACAATCCTCAATAAACCAATTTGGCTTTATCAGATCCTGCTTAGAACACGCGTCATTGCTGGCGTGCAACCATTTATACATCCCTGCTGCCGCAATCATCGCCGCATTATCAGAACAAAAGCGAGGATCTGGAATATGTAATTCGATCTTATACTCATCAGCTAATTTTTGCATGATAGATCTTATTTTCTTATTACAAGCCACGCCCCCGCTTAATAAAAGGCTTTTAACGCCATTATGCTGCTTTAAAGCGTGTTTAGTTTTAAGGGCTAGTGTTTGTGCTATGGTGTACTCAAGAGAAGCACAAAAATCTTCTAGCGAAAGAATTCCTTGCTCCCAAACTCTAATGGCTTGCGTCTTGAGTCCTGAAAAACTAAAGTCTAGAGTTTCACTCGATGACATAGGTATAGAAAATTGATGCGCTTGGGGATTTCCCTGCGCGGCCTTATGTGCTAAAACAGGTCCTCCTGGATAACCAAGTCCAATATGTTTAGCTATTTTATCAAAAGCCTCTCCAGCAGCATCATCTCTCGTTTGACCTAATATTTTATAATTTAAGGGCGAAGTCAGTAATAAAAGCTGAGTATGGCCACCCGAAACAACTAAACTTAAACAAGGAAAATTTAAATCAGCTTTTTCTAGTAAAAAAGCAAGTTGATGCCCTACAATATGGTGGATTGGAACAATCGGTTTATTGAAGATAATACTTAAAGATTGGGCCATATTAGCCCCGACCAATAAGCTACCGGCGAGCCCAGGCCCTGCAGTATATGTGATAAAGCTAACTTTGCTTAAAAAAAACTGATGATTTAATTTATCTATGATGAGCGGTAAATGTTTGACATGTTCACGCGAAACAACTTCTGGCATGACACCTTTATAAGGCTCAAGACATTTTAAATGTGATTCAGTTAATAAATGATGTATGCGATAATCGTTGTCAAGGATTGCCACTGAACTCTCATCACAAGAGCTTTCTATTCCTAAGCAGAAAATTTGATGGGTCATTCAATTGAATCTTAAGATTTATTTTATTTCTTGCGCTATAATATCATGAATCTAAAAATTAGCGAACAACTACCTCGAGAATTGATCTAACCCATTGAGTTTATGGCTCACCTTAAGGTATCATAAGGCAAAAGATTATCATTTGTCTGGTCCTTACCACAAGCACGCAATCTTGTAGCTTATGAGACATTAAAGCACATGTTAATATTTCTATGGTCAACTTTATGATTTTATTTGAAATAAATTTAAGTTAAGACCGATTGTAATGAATCAAAGGAGATCTCATGCCAACTATTAAAATTAAAGAAAATGATTCCTACCCTGATGGACTCATTCGTAAATTCAAAAAAGCTGTTGAACGTTCAGGCCTTCTTGCTGAACTAAAAAATCGTCAATATTATGTCAAACCCAGCAAAATCAAGCAAAGAGAAAAAGCTGCTGCAGTTAAAAGATTAAGAAAGAAACTGTCTAGAGACTTTACCGGAACTGCTAGCAAAGGGCGTAAACGCTCAACAAGTGCTACCAACTCTGCAAAGCCCAGAGATCACGGATAAATACTAATACTATCAAAGATTCGGAGAATACGTGAATGAACACACTAAAAAACCGAGTAATGGATGAAGTCAAGCTTGCCATGAAAGCTGGCGATAAAAGCAGATTAGCCACATTAAGACTTATGGCTGCAGCTGTCAAGCAAATTGAGATTGACACTCGCGCTGAACTCAATGATTCCGACATTATGACTGTTTTTGAAAAAATGAAAAAACAGCGTAAAGACTCAATTGAGCAATACATTAATGCTCAGCGTGACGACCTTGTTGCTCAAGAACAATATGAAATCACTATCATTAACGAATTCCTTCCAACACCTCTCGCCCAAGAAGAGTTGCAAAGCCTAGTTAAAGACGCTGTGAATCATACTCAAGCAGTTGTGGTTGCTGATATTGGGAAAGTCATGGAGTGGTTGCAGCCTAGAATAGCGGGTCGTGCTTCATCTAAAGATGTTGGTGCTCTTATCAGAAAACTGCTCGCTTAACACTAAAGACTATGCAATCATCTGACCTAATCGATCAGTTAAAAGATCGCAGTAACATTGTTGATCTTGTTGGTCAGATTGTTTCTTTGAAAAAAACGGGTAAAGGCTATACTGGTCTATGCCCGTTTCATAAAGAAAAAACACCGTCTTTTCACGTATATGAGGGGCCTGACCGGTTTTATTGTTTTGGCTGCCATATTCATGGTGACATTCTCTCCTTTATTCAAAAATACTACAATGCATCATTTCCTGAAGCTCTAAAACGTTTAGCTGAACATGTTGGGATAGAGCTACCATCAACAAAAAGCTTTACTTATGAAGAAAGCTCTCTATATAAAGAAACAGGAAACAGTCTATTACAGGCAAGTCAATATTTTAAACAATCTTTAGAGAGCCTCCCTAATCATCATTTAGCAAAAATCATGCTACAAGCTCGCTCAATAAAACCAGAAATAGCGTCTTTATTCAATATAGGTTGGTCAGGATACAATCAAGGGTCGCTAGCTTCATTATGGCCGCTTCAAAAGCAGGCCTTATTGAACGGAGGACTTATCGTTGATAGCCATCTCGGCCAACCTCATGATCGATTCATTAACCGTTTAATGTTTCCAATTTATTCAACTCAACATAAGATTGTTGGTTTTGGGGGAAGAATTGTTGATCCTGAGCTAGAAAAAAAATATCCTAAATACTTAAACTCTCCTGAAACCGATATTTTCAAGAAAAATAGCTTACTTTATGGCTTATCGCATAGTCTAAAACACCACCAATTCAAATCTTTTTTAATTGTTGAGGGTTATTTTGATGTAATCCAGCTATTTAATAATAACTTGCCGTGTGCGGTTGCTCCTATGGGAACAGCCTTGAGTGAAAATCACGTTGAGCTTTTGCTAAAATATCGTCGCGAACTCATTTTTTGTTTTGATGGAGATAATGCGGGCCAACAAGCTGCTTTTAAAGCACTTAACTTGCTTTTACCCTATTATAACCATCGAGTAAGTCTTTCATTTGTAACACTTCCAATAGGGGAGGATCCTGATTCATTTCTTTTGAAGAATGGTCGACAAAATTTTATCCAATTATGTAAAAATCGTGTTAAAATAGGAGAGTATTTATTCCAAAAATTGGAAAGTTTATATCCACTAGATATTATTGATAATAAAGTAAGATTTGTTGCAGAGGCTAAGAAGCTTATCAGCCTCATACAAGACCCAGATGCACGTCTTACATTACTTGAAGTTCTAAGGTCATTAAATATTGGCGCCAGGGGGATATCAAAACCCCCTAAAAAAAGTAATATTACTTTACCAAAAGCGCGACCAATTGATTTATTAGCAGCAATATTTGCGAGAGATCCTGTACTGATTAGTGAATTAAATACAGAAACAAAAAAATTGTTAATAACAAACGGGCATAACCATAGCCTAAAAAATCTTTTGACACTTTCTTTAGATTCAGATGAATTTAAAGGATATCAACATCTAATACTAGCCAAATATGGCAATTTTGTTGATATTATTCCGGAAGAAGGGCTGAAAATAGAAATGGAACAACAGCTAAAAGAATTTAATTGCTCATTGATTAAAAATTAAATCTAGCTGCTGTTGATGAGTTAATCTAAAACTTAAACGCCTTAGATTAATAATATTTTAATCTATCAGGTTGTGCTAGCGTCAGTTTTTTGGCTTAAGATAGGTTGTATCAATTTAACGCATTTAAATGCATAAAATTTATACCGCAAAGTCTTTTAGACCGTAGATATTCTAAATTGCAGAAAAGAAAGCTCATATGAGTTATAAATTAATGAGGCAAGACATGGCTGGATTTGTCTAAGATAAATCACTATGGATATTTTTATCAACAAAAAATAGCATTCTTAGAAGAATAAATTTGCGCTGAAGACCTCTGAGGTTTACATGCTGAAATAAAGTTAAAGCGAGATGAAACAAACTAGTCATTTCTCTCGCAAGTGGACAATATCTTCTATAAAAAATTTGAGAGTACATTTATGACAGAAATTGATACTGAACATCAAGAATCACAATTACAACACTTGATCTCCTTAGGTAAAGACAGAGGGTTTCTAACTTATAGACAAATTAGTGATAATCTTCCGTATCATATTACCGATCCTGAGCAGGTTGATGAAATTATTAATATGCTTTCAGATTTAGGCATTGCTGTTTATGAACAACACCCTGAAGAAGAGCCTGAGTATGACCGTGAGCCAGCACAAGAGATAGATGACCAAGGAGTCGAAATAAATTTTGAAGGCGCCCTTAACCATACTATCGATCCAGTAAGAATGTACATGCGTGAAATGGGAACTGTCGATCTGTTAACGCGTAAAGGCGAAATTGAAATAGCCATAAGAATTGAACAAGGTCTTAATCAAGTTCTAAGTACCATCGCTATATCAAATATCATCATGGAAAAACTTTTCGATCTGTATGAAGAGTATGATCAAGCTGAAGGCGGTTTGGCTGATTTTATTAATGGTTTTATAGAGCATCAAGAAGATACAACAACAGAAGAACCTGTTTATGAGATTCTTTTAGCTGATGATGAAATAGATCCCAAAATCGACAGCACCGATGATGAAAGTTCTGACGAATCTGACGACGATGCAAATACTGAAGAACGTGTTGATACTCAACCTACAGATGATACTGACAAAACCGCTATTGATAACGCTGACAATGGTCCCGATCCGATAAAAACGCGTGAAAAAATGGACTCCCTGAAAGCAGCTTGGGAAAGCTATCAAAATAATCCTGACTCAGATAATCAAAAAATTTTGATTAAAAGCTTCATGTCGATTCGCTACACAAACCAAACATTAAATAAATTGGTAGATTGTATTAGAGTTCCTTATGAAAACATAAGAAATATCGAACGAACAATGATGAAAACTCTGATTGAGAAGTGCTTTCTCCCTAAAAAAGAACTGATTCATATTATTTCATCCTTAAGTGAAGTGAGCAATTACTTTGAAGAGCTGAACCTCATAACCCCTCCTTTATATAAAAACATATTAATGTCTTATGAATCTTGGTTAAAAGATCAACGGGCTCTCATGATTGATATTGCGCAAAAAGTTCATTTTTCAGTCTTTCAACTAAAAAAAATATTTAAAGATGTTTCTTTAGGTGAGGCTCAAGCTCGTCGTGCAAAAAAAGAAATGGTAGAGGCCAATTTACGTTTAGTCATCTCTATTGCAAAAAAATATACAAATAGAGGTTTACAGTTTTTAGATTTAATTCAAGAAGGTAATATTGGTCTTATGAAAGCTGTTGAAAAATTTGAATATCGTCGTGGTTTCAAATTTTCAACGTATGCTACATGGTGGATTCGACAGGCCATTACTCGCTCAATCGCAGATCAGGGACGAACCATTCGCATTCCAGTGCATATGAATGATACCATCAATAAACTGAACAGAATAAACCGCCAACTCACTCAAGAAAATGGCCGAGAACCAACGCCCGAAGAGCTTTCCTTTCACATGGATTTACCTGTTGATAAAATTAGAAAAGTATTGAAAATAGCTAAAGAACCTATTTCCATGGAAACCCCTATAGGAGATAGTGATGATGAATCGCATTTAGGAGAATTCATCGAAGATACTCAATCTGAAGCTCCTAATGAAATAGCGATTAAAGAAGGCTTAAAAGAATCGATGCAGCGTGTTCTTGACTCTTTGACTCCTCGTGAAGCAAAAGTCATTCGTATGCGTTTTGGAATAGGGATGAACACAGATCACACCCTAGAAGAGGTTGGTAAACAATTTGATGTCACCCGCGAACGTATTCGTCAAATTGAAGCAAAAGCCTTACGAAAACTTCGCCACCCTGCAAGAGCAGCAGAAATTAAAGGCTTTCTTGATGACGATGAACAAGCTTCGGGCTAACAATGCTATAATGAGGTCAATATTTATTATATTGGCCTTATAACTATGCAAACACTATTGAAATTTGTAAAAATGCATGCGTTAGGGAATGACTTTGTTATCATTGATCGACTAACACAAGCATTTTTTATTGATCATAACACAGTAAAAGCACTTGGCCACCGTAAAACAGGTATAGGGTTTGATCAATTACTTATTCTAGAACCACCGATTGATCCACAGCATGACTTTAGTTATCAAATTTACAATAGTAATGGATCGCAAGCTAAACAATGTATCAATGGTGTCCGCTGCTTAGCTCATTATGTGAATGATTATGCTTTAACCCAAAAAAGGCTGCTCTCCTTTCAAACGAGCAATCAAACAGTAAGCTGTGAAATCCTTTCTCCAATTGTAGTTAAAACAACAATTTCTTTAGAAAATCCAGAAATTAAATATATTGATAGCTTTTCTCTATTAACATCCACGTGTGATCATGTTCTTATAGGGAATGAACATCTTATCTGCTGGAACTTTAACAAAGATGAGAAGAACAAGGCTCTCAGTGAACTAAAGTCATCAGGATTCACTTTAGATAAATTCAATATTAGTTTTGCTCAACAACTACAAACATCGGTAGAATTAGAAACATTTGAGCGTGGAGTGGGTCGCTCCGCAAGTTGTGGTTCAGCTGCTTTAGCAACGTTCCTTGCATTTAATGCGAAAATTAAATCAACAAACTCCTTGCGAATAGAAACACAATTTGGTTACGTTACTGCGACTAAAAATTATGATAAAATAAGCCTAGCAGGGCCAGTAAACCGAACTTTTGCTGGCGAATTTTTATTGAAATATAATTAGATTTTTATATGAGTAGAATAATCACGTTAATTTATTTAATAACTAGCGGCTACTTGTGGGTAATAAAAGGATTAACCCCTTGTTTTTGGTGTGCTTTGACTCAACTACTATTAGTGATGTCGTTGGGATACGATCTCTATTACACGAACAAAAAATACAGCATCGGAATGATTGCTGGAGCGTGGTTTTGTTCTGGTCTAGCTTGGGTGTCTACCACTCTGTCTTATAATGTTTGTTTTTTGACAGAAACAGGTTACCTTAATCCGTGCCAGGCGGATCCTTCAGCCTATTACGGATTCCCTTTAAAATCATGGGCTTTCCTTGGACTAAGTTTTTTACTTCTCATATCCTTACTCGAAAAAAATCTTAACAAAGAAAAAAGGATCAACGCAAATCATCCATGATTTGCTTTTGCACTGACGATCCCTGTCAGACTTTATCAATCATATATATTGTTAGCACTGATGTCTAGCCCTTGTTTTAAGAGTTTACTTTCGATCAAAAAAAAACAATTTGTTTTTTAATCACTTAATTTAACTGTAGTCTTTTACTACAAAATTATAAGAAAATGACTACATTAAATTGACTAAATATAACTATTTCCAAAAAGAAAACCCTGTTAGGTTGAAAAAAATGAATTATACGTCTTTAATTTGAAGTGTAGAGTATCAGGGTAAATCATATGAAAAGTACTCTTGAAGCTTTTTCTAATAAAGCTAATATAACAGATAGTTTATTAAGCCAGAATGACACTAACAATAACGAAATTTGGCATACAATTAAACTTCATCTTTATAGCAGAGAACATGTAATAAAAAAAATACATGCTATTGTGCAAGAAAAAAATCTAGATGAAAAGTTAGTATTGGAGTTAAATTGCGTTGCAACCGATTACATGACTTGCTCTCAATTTGCAATTTTACCACCCCTGTGTGAACATCTTTGTAGCAAACAACGTCATGACTTTATTGAAAATGGGATTGCTTATTCTTATCTAACTAATATTATTCATGAAAATCCAGTTTCACGCGTTGCTGTATCTAAATTAGTCGAAATCTTAACCGATAGGTTTATATGCGAAGATGAATTATTAAAAGTACTCGGGTGGAAAATGTAGCCAAAATCAGTCTTATTTCTTTGGATTTGAAATAAAGGAAGGATCTTGAAAAGAAACTCGATTTATTCCTAATGTCTTAAAAACATCGGCACCAAACTTTTGTTCAACAATCTCTTCAAGTAGCTGAATATAATTATTCATGATTTTTAATTTTTTTGCTTTATTAGTAGCAATATAGCACGTTTCATCTAAATTGAGAACATCTTACACAAACGCGCGTGATCTACAATCATTTTCAGATTTAATGAAGAAAAAGCTTCTTTTTTACCCTTTCTGCCTAAAGCTTATAAACAATATACTGTATTTTCTCTAAGATAAAGGACAAGTGTTATTGCAGGAAGGGTGCGTTTCATGATAAATTAGCTGCAGAATATATTGGAGAGATGACCGAGTGGCTTAAGGTGCACGCCTGGAAAGCGTGTGTACGGTATTTCCGTACCGAGGGTTCGAATCCCTCTTTCTCCGCCAGTTTTAGACGTTAACTCCTCTCACATCTTTCTGTGCTAGCGTCAGGACTATTCAAAACTAGTGTGTTCGGCAACTTTACAGTGTTTTTATCTATCATCAGAGCTCTGTGGATACCGCTGTCTCTCCGCTTTTTACAATTTTACCCAAAACTCATAACACAATACTTACGATTATAAACTCTATTCCCACAAACATGATCGATACCCTTATCACGCCCTTATAATCGGCCTTGTATTTGGTTTTAACTCTCTGTGACTTAATAAACTAAAACCAGTTCAGCAGTACCTTCCTATCTTTCATTTGACTCTTTCCCTTCAAATCTTTTTAGCTTTCCATGAAAAGATGCAACGGTCCAAGATCAGGAGAAATCTTTGGGTAAAAAAACCTGTGACATCTCATTTGGACCATATAAAAAAAGCTCTCGCTAGCTCCCTTTGATCATGCTTTTTTCTTTTACCATAATTACTGTATCATAACGATCGTTCATGAGATCCTTTAGACCATCTGTTTAATTTCTGAGATAAATATTGTCTTTCAGCTCACTACCCGTTTTACTCAATGTATCTCAAGATGTGAATAAAGATTCTTAATCATATCTCCAATAAAAAACGAGTGCGCCAGCTATGTTGCTTTCCCTGACTACGGATCAAGCGATTGTCAGTCATGTCATTAGCATTTTTGGTAAATAGTTAAAACATTATAATGTCCCTATTTCGTTCAATTTGCGCTGCAGATCGTCTCTATCAAGATCCTCTAGGGGCAGGTCGAGCAACGCTTTAAATCGGCGCTCTAATATGAAGAAAACGCGATCGAACTCTGCCTCGACGTCTGGCGCTAAACCTTGAAAACGAGAGGGATCTGGCACTCCCCAATGCGTTTTGAGAGGTTTACCAGGAAATATCGGACATACTTCCCCAGCAGCATTGTCACAGACAGTAATCAAAATATCGATAGACTGGGGAAAATGATTATTAGAGACGAACTCATCCCACGACTTGCTGCGATAACCTTGATCGCTCATGCCATGACGTTTTAATGTGGCAAGGCTCATGGGATTAACTTTCTCTTCTGGAAAACTACCTGCGCTGAAGGCAAGAATTTTATCTTTGCCGTAGTGATTTAAAATTCCTTCAGCCATTATGCTACGACAAGTATTGTGCGTGCAAAGAACTAGAACAGTTAACGTCATAAACGCTCCTCTTTTTATTTTCTTTACTATTGCTTCTCTAGCGATTGTGTCCTTGGCCTGTTCTAAGCAAAGTTTCTCTTACAGTCATATTAAATAGATTAGACATAGTGAGGATTCCTTGCGAGAGAAAGGTTTTTTACGCATTTCCCGGCTCATGTAAAACAGATCCAGTTGCTCTTATCATCGAGGTAAAGAAAGTGGTCAACATATTCCCATCTATCTTTACCCGAATTTATTGCAACAGATCCTGGCTGCTCAGTGAATGACTCAGGTTTTTTACATATTCTTTTTAATATCCAGCTCTAGTTTATTAAGCTCACTTAATTTGCCTTGGCCATAAGAAGTCTTATCGTTTTCAAAGCCTGAGCGTGATTTATTTAAAAAATCTATCGCTAATTTGGAATCTCCTAATACGAAATAGCCATGCGCTAAATAAAAAGCCACATTAGGACTTTCTTTCATGACCAGTGCTTTATTTAAAAAATCTTTTCCTTTAGATTTAGATCCAACAGCTATAGGCCAGCCAGGTAGTTTTGCATAAAGATAACCGGCAAGAGCGCACCCCATAAACTCAAGCTCGCTTTTTGGATCTTTTATAAGAATCTCTAACTCCGGCAACATATCTGATATTTCACCAGCTGCTTTCGCTCCACCAATTAAGCTAGCTTTAGTTGATTTTGCAAAACAGATCCATAAACGTTCTTCTTTAGTTTGCGGATTAGCGGCAGTAATCCATTTATCAAAAGCCTCTATTTTTTGATCATTAGCAATTGTTGCGTACTTTAGTTCTCCCCATTTTTGTCCGTAAGAACCTAACTCTAAAGCTCCAATCAGGATAGGAAAAAAAAATGTGCTCATTAATAAAAACTGTCTTAACATAAATAATCACCTTAAATTGATAAAACACCTAATACCAGATAAGTATAAGCTAAAAATCATAAATGCTAGACCTGTGTAAATTTCTAACGAAAGAAAATAAAAGTTGAAAGAAAATAGATAAAAAAATAACTGCTTCTTTGTCGAAATCACAGCATGTTTATCATAAGATTTATATCTGATCAGCAAAATATTGCGATAAAATAACAGTTTGTGTATTGCTAAATGTCGTAATCAGAAAACATAATGTCTCGCCAACTCATTGATAATATAATAAACATTATGGATTCGTGTGGCTGCTTTCGCATCTCATCCAGCACCGCTAAATGATAGTTTATCACAACTATACTTCTAACCAGTTGAGTCTATAGCAATCTCAAATTAAGATGGAGCATAATTTAAATTTCTGCTGTAATAAGCAATCGATTGAGCAATAAGCTCTTTAAAAGATTGATTTGATTGCTGCATTAATTTATATAATTTTGATTTTATCCAGCCCCAACAATGTTCTATAAGGTTAAGATCTGGAGAATAAGGTGCGAGATAAAGTATCTTGCACCCAAATTCCTCTGCTATCTTAAGCACTTGAGTGTTCTTATGCGGTGCCGCATTGTCCATAATCATACAACTTCCTTGCGGTAATGCTGGAAATAAACAGTTCTTTAAATAAGTAAGAAATAGCTCACTATTTAACATACCTTCGTAAGTCATTGGAGCGATTAATTTAGCGTATTGATAGGCAGCTATAACCGATATTCTTTCTAAAGAGCGTTTCCCTGTTTTTAAGCCTTCGAGACGTTCAGATGAAAGCCCCCAGCCACGAGTCTGCTCATTGCGAGGATCAAAACCACTTTCATCAAGATAATAAATCGTTGATTCAGTATGTTGACTTATATTATCTAAAAAATCCTTTTTTTTGAAGGCAAGCCTCTTTGTACGAGTAGCTTTTTTTCTTATAGGTAAAGCCTAGTTTTTTCAAATGATAGTAAATAACATCAGAAGAGACATTAAAATGTTCTGCGAGCTGAATACCAGTGAGCGATGAATTCTTAAGAAGCATAGTTTTAAGTTCAGCAGATCTTGTGAAAGAAGCTGGTTTGCCTTTACGGGGTTTTTCTTTTAAGGAAGGGTTATCTAACCATCGATAAAGAGAACTGCGACTAAGATTCAGAGTCCGAGCGACTTGAGTTATAGATATTTTTTTAACATTAATAAGGTCTATGGCTCGTAAGCGAAGATCATAAGAAATAGCTTTAGACAGGATATTCTATTCCATTGAAAGAGTTAAGCCTATTTAACAATTTTAATTTATTTTTGTGTGTTTCGTCTTTAATTTGGAATGCTATAAAAAAACAACTCTTTGAATTGAAATGTTTTTATATTTAGTAAACAATAAAATAAGCATATATGCACTATATGAACAATGTTCTACGTGGAACACTTTCAAAACAATCGGCAAATACAGACTGCAAGATAAAGAGTGAATAAAAAAAGAAAAACCCCTGAAGCTGGTATAATCCTACTTCAGGGGTCTTTTAGAAAAAAAATCTTGGCAGCGACCTACCTTCACATGGCAAAGCCACACTATTATCGGCGCTAAGTTGTTTCACGACCGAGTTCGGGATGGTATCGG